>OCAE01000116.1_pt1 | contig 77885 bp, 61 predicted proteins | sample 1495581 | NCBI WGS metagenome assembly OCAE01 (sample SAMEA2580278, study PRJEB22360) | human gut metagenome | biome: human gut; feature: human-associated habitat; material: faeces | place: Denmark | collected 2008/2010 | reverse complement strand
AGACTGCAGCCAAAGCGGATAAGGTTTCACCGGGTGGCGGGTATCCCCCCGCGACAGCGAGTTATGGCGGGTATCAGGCGTATCAGCCGGTCACTGCGCCTGCAGGTCGCTCTTATATCGACCAGAGCAAAAGCGAATACAACATCACCCTGCAGGGTGGCGTTGCGCCGGGTGGCGACCTTGACCGTCAGCTCCGCGACGCCGTCGACAAACTTGACCGTGAAAAGCGCGCGCGTCAGCGATCCAACATGAGACTCGACTGAGAGAGGGGGAAAAATGTTAATGGTGCTGGGATTTTTTGTGTTTGAACGGCGCACCCTGCCGCATCAGTCAATGCAGTATTCGAAGGACTACCGCTGGGTGTCTAATGACCGTATCGGCAGGCGACCGGCTTATCAGTTTCTCGGAGAGGGGGAAACCTCACGCACTCTGTCGGGGACGCTGTACCCTGAAATCACCGGCGGGCGGCTGTCGTTGCAGGCCATCGAGCTGATGGCCGACGAGGGGCGTGCGTGGCCGCTGATTGACGGAACCGGCATGATCCACGGGATGTACGTTATCGATAAAGTGACTCATAACCACACCGAGCTTTTCAGCGACGGCGCAGCGAGAAAAATCGAGTTCACTTTGTCCCTGAAACGCGTCGACGAGTCGCTCGCGGCCATGTATGGCGACCTGAAAACGCAGGCGGATAATCTGGTCACGTCTGCCAGTGAATGGGCGGGAGGGCTGGCAGGATGATAACGGGAATGAATATTCAGGCCGGGGCGCGGGTTGCGCCTGCGTATATGCTCACGCTGGACGGGGCGGATATCACGCAGAATTTCAGCGACCGGCTTATCGGCCTGACCATGACCGATAATCGCGGATTTGAGGCTGACCAGCTCGATATCTCGCTCGATGATACCGACGGGCTGGTCGAGCTGCCGCCGCGCGGGGCATTGCTGACGCTGTGGCTGGGCTGGCAGGGCTCCGCGCTGGTTAACAAGGGGAGTTTCACGGTTGATGAAATCGAGCACCGGGGCGCACCTGATACGCTGACCATCCGGGGACGTAGCGCAGATTTTCGCGGCTCACTAAACTCGCGGCGCGAGCAGTCATGGCACGACACCACGCTCGGGGTGATTGTGGAGACCATCGCGCAGCGTAATAAGCTGACGGCCATTGTTGCTGACGCCCTGAAAGCCATCGCCATTCCCCATATCGACCAGACGCAGGAATCCGACGCGGCGTTTTTGTCCCGACTTGCTGAGCGTAACGGTGCATCCGTGTCGGTGAAAGCCGGGAAATTATTATTCCTGAAAGCCGGTAGTGCGATGACGGCCAGTGGTAAGCCGATCCCCCAAATGACCGTTGAGCGTGGCGACGGCGACCGCCATCAGTTCGCCATTGCAGACCGGGAGGCATACACCGGCGTGACGGCGAAATGGCTATACACCAGAGACCCGAAACCACAAAAGCAAAAGGTGAAGCTCAAACGTAAACCCAAAGAGCAGCATCTGCGTGCGCTGCAGCACCCGAAAGCCGCTAAAACATCGACAAAGGCCAGAGAGAAAAAGGCGCAGGAAGCGCGGGAAGGTGAGTATATGGCCGGAGAGTCTGACAACGTTCTTGAGCTCACGACCATCTATGCCACAAAGGCGCAGGCCATGCGCGCGGCTCAGGCAAAGTGGGACAAGATACAGCGAGGCGTGGCGGAGTTTTCCATTACGCTTGCCACTGGCCGGGCTGATTTATTTCCCGAAACGCCGGTGGCCGTGAAAGGCTTTAAGCGCGTGATAGACGAACAGGCGTGGATAATCAGCCGTGTGGTGCACAGCCTTAACGGGAGCGGCTTCACGACGGGCTTAGAGCTTGAGGTTAAGGTTTCTGATGTGGAGTATGAGAGCGAGGAAATAACGCAGTAATTTGCTATATGTGTTTGTTTTGTAAGGTTAAAATGAGTAAAATCATTGTATTGAAAACGCTCAGAGGTGCTTATCATGTTTCACTGCCCGAAATGCCATTACGCCGCTCACGCCCGCACGAGTCGCTATTTTTCTGATACCACAAAAGAGCGGTATCATCAGTGCACTAACATCAACTGCAGTTGTACTTTTGTCACGACTGAAACCGTTGAGCGTTTCATCGTTTCACCGGGGGAAGTCGTACCGGCTCCACCGCACCCGACGATAACCGGTCAGCATCAAATGCCCTGGCTGTGAGCCATACACAAAGCCCCGCAATTGCGGGGCTTTGTGTATGGCAAAGCTAATTACACTACTGATAGTAAAAACCGTAAGGAGTTATTCGTAATCGTCTAAAGTCCCTGATATATGACCTTCTTCAATTTGTCCAAGGCCAAATTTACCAACCACAACGTTACTCTTCATTTGTATTAAAACTGACATGCTACGACCAGAAACTCCTTCTTCTTTGTAATGATAGCCACTCGCACTTGCTGATAGATCTGCATAAAAACCATTATCAAACTCAAACTGCTCAATACTAATATCGTCAACTTCATCAAAAGTCGTATCTGATTCTGCCATTGCACCTGAAAGTCCATCAGATTGGAATATGTCATATCGATTGTTTTCAAAGTGTTCTCTGCATCTTTCCGCAAGTTCATCGCCAGGGATTAACTTGAAAGGTAAACCATCAAAGATTAGTTCAAAATGATTAAATATCATATCTGCAGTTAAGTCTTCATTGTCAGAGTTTTCAGCTAAAACTATTTTTTCTAGGCGCTTGGCTAACTCATCATCGTAATAAACAAATTCTACTTTGTCTAAATTCTCATTGTTAAAATCTTTATCTGCTAGCAACTCATTAAAGCTCTCATAACCGAAAAGTGCAGCAACAATATCGCCTAATGAACGTAATGATATTTTAATATCATCTTCATTTAAACTTTCTTCTATTTTCAGCATTAGAAAGTACGCCGAAGGAAATCGGTGTGATGCTAAGGTTGCCCTGGCTTTTGCAGTGCTACTCTCAAATCGAACTCTCTCTAAATCAGCTTGCTTAATTTTTCTCTCTAAATCTAATGCTGACTGTTTTTCTCTGTTTTCTGCATCTTGTGTTATTGCTTCTTGTTCTTTAGCTTTTAGATTTGCTTCCAAAGTTTTGGCTGCTAAACGAGAACTTCTTTGTCTTAAATGCTCTTGTACTTCATTTCTTTTGTCAATATCTAACTGGACTAGTTGCTCAAGGAACTGTTTATTTGGGTCTGCTCTTAGCCTTTCTTTATTGAGTTCCTTTTGCTGATTGATCTTAGCTAATTCAATATTTACAGCCTGCCCATGTAATCTCTCACTAGCCCATCGTTGGATGAAGTTAATTGCTATAGATACCCAAGGAAATGCTAAAAGATAAAATAGGGTGATTAGGAATGGGATTGTAAATAAATAGTTTATTTTAAAAAGAGGAGTTTCGTGTAGATAATTATAGAAAATATTGATGCGTTCGGTAACTTTTCCCTCTCCCCAAAAGAGTATAGATAACTGATACCAGTTACAAGCAATCCAAGTACAAAAAAAGGTTCCAATAAATGGGTCATTTATTCTTGTTTTAGCATTTCCGGCTATTGATGAGAAGATATCGTCTAGAAATTTCATCTTATTTCCATAGTACAGTAATTGAACATTCATGTTACTGAAAAATCAAAACTACTCTCTGTCGTTACTGACGTTATTAGAACCAGTATCGTAGAGTTCCTACTCTGATGATAGCCTGCTTCAGGGGCATTATCACCTTCTTTACTAATACAGAGTGAAAGGATACCACATGTAAGTAAAATGTAATGTTTTTGGTCGTTGGTGAGTATTGATGTGGTGAGTTTCTGTAGAAAAATGGGATAGGAGAGATAATCTGAACTATGGATCTTGACTTTTCTAATCACGTGCAAAGTGAGTTTACTTGGCTGAGTAAATAATCAACAAATTGGTGGGGTTAAGCAATGTCTAAATCGATGTATCAATAAAAAACTAAAGCCCCGCATGGCGAGGCTTTTAGTATCGATGTGGTCAACGTGTGGACATTTGAAGAAATAAATCCATTTATTTCAGTAGATTACAGGCAAAAAATAAGCCTGCGTAAGGGAGATTACGCAGGCTAAGGAGGTGGTTCCTGGTACAGCTAGCATTTATGGGTTATGTTTTTCAGCGGAGGGGATAATACCCTTAATGAACGAAACGGTATGTGATCGATTTCTAAGAATCTTCCGAACGCTGAAAAATAACCGTAATTAACTACTTAGCATGCGGGTTTCGTGTGGACTCGCTGGCAAAATTACGCATCAACAATGCATAATTCAGATCGATATCCTCTGGTACAGGCATCCACACGGTGTAACCATCGCCCGGCGCAACTGGCATGGCTTCGCCTTTCGCGTTTTCCATCTGCTCGAGAGTAAAGTTGATGTTGCCCTGTGGGGTCATCAGCTCCAGGCTGTCGCCGACGGTGAATTTGTTTTTTACCTGCACGGCCGCCAGTTCACCTTTACGTTCGCCGGTGAATTCGCCGACAAACTGCTGACGCTCGGAAACAGAGAAGCCGTATTCGTAGTTTTGATAGTCGTCATGTGTATGGCGGCGCAGGAACCCTTCGGTGTAACCACGATGCGCCAGGCCTTCCAGCGTTTCCAGCAGTTGCGGGTCGAACGGTTTACCGGCTGCGGCATCATCAATGGCTTTACGATAGACCTGCGCGGTACGTGCACAGTAATAGTACGACTTGGTGCGGCCTTCGATCTTCAGGGAATGCACGCCCATCTGCGTCAGGCGCTCAACGTGGGCAATGGCACGCAAATCCTTCGAGTTCATGATGTAAGTGCCGTGTTCGTCTTCGAATGCGGTCATGTACTCACCCGGGCGCTGGGCTTCCTCAATCATAAAGACTTTGTCTGTTGGTGCGCCAATACCCAGCGTAGGTTCGACGTTTTGTACCGGGATAGGCTCGTACTTATGCACGATATTGCCCACTACATCTTCTTTCCCTTCCTGCACGTTGTATTCCCAGCGGCAGGCATTGGTACAGGTACCCTGGTTTGGGTCACGCTTGTTGATGTAGCCAGAGAGCAGGCAACGGCCGGAGTAGGCCATGCACAGCGCGCCGTGAACGAAGATCTCAAGCTCCATATCCGGCACCTGGGTGCGGATCTCTTCAATCTCTTCCAGCGACAGCTCACGGGAGAGGATCACGCGGGTCAGCCCCATCTGCTTCCAGAACTTCACCGTCGCCCAGTTTACGGCGTTAGCCTGTACCGAAAGGTGAATGTCCATGTCAGGGAAGTTTTCGCGCACCAGCATAATCAGACCAGGGTCTGACATGATCAGTGCATCCGGCCCCATTTCCACCACCGGTTTCAGATCACGAATGAAGGTCTTCAGCTTGGCATTATGTGGGGCAATGTTAACCACCACATAGAATTTTTTACCCAGTTCATGGGCTTCATTAATACCGAGCTGCAGGTTTTCGTGGTTGAATTCGTTGTTGCGTACGCGCAGTGAGTAACGCGGTTGGCCCGCATACACAGCGTCTGCGCCATAGGCGAAAGCGTAACGCATGTTTTTCAGCGTTCCCGCCGGGGAAAGGAGTTCCGGTTTAAACATAATTTTCTCGTTCTGATGACAGGTCAGACTCGCCCCACTCAATGAGGCGGTTAGGGGAGTGCCCCCATATTAAGGGCGGGCATTGTAGCGCTGCAGGGAAGGCAGGTAAAGAAAAACGCCGGGCGACAGCGTTGCGTTACCCGGCTGAGCGAGTAATTATCAGGTCTTATCTTTTATCGTCTGACTGACACCATTGGTCTTAACCGAAGTAATACCGGTCTCGCGTGACTGTTCATTCGCATACAGTTGACTGCTACCAATAATCTGGTGGTTTGCAGCTTTCAGGTTGAAATGTAATTTTCCATTAGCCGCTGTTTTTTTCTCATAACGCTCATCCAGAGGGCTGTTAGCCTGGACAGATGCGATCCCTTTTTCCGCAGCGCCTTTGGTAGTGTAAAGCTCGCTGGTAAGGATTATTTCCCCGTTCCCAGCTTTAAGAACAAAGCGGTACTGATCATCGCTACTTTTACTTAATTCAAACCAACCAGCCATATGAACTCCTTGATTAAAAGTTTTAGATCAAACAGTTATTGACGACAGTGTTGTCAGAAAGAGTATGAGCGATATTTGGAGAGTTGCTAGTCACCAGGGCCCCATGGAGCAGCGGGCCCTGAAGGGCAGGAGTGTTTAAGCAATTCGGCAGGCGTCGGCTTCCCAGCGATACCCCACGCCATAGACCGCGCGGATAAACGACTGCTCAGCATCCAGCGACTCCAGCTTGCGTCGCAGGTTCTTAATATGGCTGTCGATGGTGCGGTCGGTAACGACGCGATAATCGTCATAGAGATGGTTAAGTAATTGTTCTCGGGAGAATACTTTTCCCGGCTCATGTGACAACGTTTTAAGTAAGCGGAATTCGGCGGGCGTTAAATCGAGCATCTTCCCACGCCAGGAGGCCTGAAAACGGCCTTCATCGACGATAAGCGGGCTTTCTGCATCCATTTGTTGTAGTTCGCGCTGCGGTTTGCATCGGCGCAGGATCGTTTTAACACGCGCGACGACTTCGCGCGGGCTGTACGGTTTACAAATATAATCATCTGCACCGATCTCCAGCCCCAGCAGGCGATCAATCTCTTCGATTTTAGCGGTTACCATCATGATGGGGACTTCTGAGAAGCGGCGGATTTCCCGACACAGGGTCAGACCATCGGTACCGGGCAGCATCAGATCCAACAAGATCAGATCGGGCGGTGTTTGGCGCACGTAAGGCAGAACCAGGTCGCCGTGGCTGATGAGCGTAGGAGCGTAGCTCGCTGCCCGCAGGTAGTCGATGAGCAGTTGCCCCAGCTTGGGTTCGTCTTCCACGATCAGAATACGCGGCGTGTTTTCATCAATGGGTAACTCAGTCATACATCTCTCTGTAAATCGCGTTCCAGCGGTAACTCTACTGTAATGCTAACCCCACCAAAAGGCGAATGGGCGGCGCGGATCAGACCATTATGCGCTTGTACGATATTGACGCAAATCGCCAGCCCCAGTCCGGAACCTCCGCTGGCGCGGTTACGCGAGCCTTCGGTGCGATAAAATCGTTCAAACAGCTTCTGTAACTGCTCGTCACTTACGCCGGGAGCGGAATCTGCGAAGGTTAATAACACCATACGTTCGCGTTGTTCGGCGCTGATGTACAGCCCGCCACCGCTGTCGGTATAACGCAGACTGTTTTCCAGCAGATTGTTGAACAACTGCATCAGACGATCCCTGTCGCCAAATACCGTCATGCTGTCCGGGAGCGAGAGTTGAAGCGTTAGTCCACGACTGGCAAAGCGTTCACGAAATGCGCCGCTTGCCACCTCAAGCAGCGGGATAAGATCCAGCGATGATTTCTGATAGGCCAGCGCACCTTCATCTGACATGGAGAGCTGATGAAGGTCGTCAACCAGTTTGGTGAGCGTACCCACTTCAGCCTGCAAAGAGGCAACGGAGTCGGGCGTGAACTGGCGGACACCATCCTGAATGGCCTCCAGTTCACCGCGCAACACCGCCAACGGCGTGCGCAGTTCGTGAGAAATGTCGGCCATAAAGTCACGACGCATCTGCTGGTTTTTTTCCAACGTACTGGCGAGCTGGTTGAAGTCCTGCGCCAGCTTGCCTAGCTCATCCGTACTGGTTGGCGTAACGCGAGTGGTGAAATCGCCCGCCGCCAGTTTGTGCGTGCCTTCCACCAACCGTTTAACCGGGGCCAGCAGGCTGCGCGCCAGCGTAAACGTTGCCAGCGCAGCCAGGATCGTGGAGAGCGCGACGATAAGCCAGCTGGAACGTCTTTGCTGCATGTCGAAATTGATATCGGTATTACGCGTTAAACGCTCCACCGGAGAGGCAATCACAGCACCCACTTCGCTACCGTTGACGCGGATGGGATGGCGCATACCGTCGCGGGGGACAGGAGCCCGCGGGCCGACCAGTACGTGGGCATTTTGATCGACAACCCAAAACTGTGTACGCCAGCCGTGTGGCGGCATGCCTGGACCCGGTTTATCATCGTCGTTGTCGTGTTCAAAAGAGCGCAGGATCTGGAAAACGAAACGATCGTTATTGCGTAAGAATCGCCAGTTGCCGTGCTGCGCGTACTGCTCGCTTAACGCGTCGCTGAGCATTTGCAGCCGCTGTTCGTTACCGTGCTTAATATAGTCGATAAAACCGCGTTCGAAGCTTATGCGTACGGCCCAGTGCATGCTGATCAGCAACACAATGCAGGTGGCGAAAATCGCCAGAAACAGTTTGCCGGTGATACCGGGCCGCCAGAACTTCATCAGGTGCTCCTTTTGCGTCGTGAAATCACCGCATTGGTTTGCGTGTCGTTCGGCACGCGGGCAAAAATAATGGCGGGCAGCGCAATAATGAATGCAATGCACAACCAGGTATACATAAAGACGCTATGCGTACTACCGCTGTCGATGGCGATATGCTGCTGGCCAAACATGCCTAACAGCAGGCCCGCGATGGTCACCCCGATACTCATCGACAGCTGCATGATCATCGACAGCAAGCTGTTGCCGCTGCTGGCGAGATCGTCAGGCAGATCTTTTAACGTCAGGGTATTCATGGATGAAAAGCGCGTTGAGTTGACCATTCCCTGTAAAAACAGCACGAAGGGCAGGGCGTAATACCAGCCCAGCAGTGCCGTGGTCATTAGCAACAGACTGACCAGCGACAGGCCAAGCGTGGTGGTAATCAGTACGCGACGGTAACCAAAGCGGTTAACGACCTGCACCACAATGCGCTTCATGCCCATACTGCCCAGCACCATCGGGATCATCATCAGTCCGGCATGAAACGGTGAAAAACCGAGGCCAATCTGTAAAAACACCGGCGTCATAAACGGCAGCATACCGCTGCCGATGCGTCCGGCAAAACTGCCGAACAGACCAAGCGAGAAGGTCGATGTGCGAAACAGATTCAGGCTAAACAGCGCGCGGGGATTTCGATGGGCGTGTTTCAGATACAGCGCAATAGCCAGCACCCCGCAGATGACCAACGCCGCCAGCGTGATACTGGAGAGTCCGGTTCCTTTGCTGCCATCGAGCGCCAGCGTCAGAACCGCCATACCGACCGCCAGCATCGCGAATCCGGAGAGGTCAAAGCGTCGGGTTTGCATGGTGTAGTTGGGCATCAACATTAACGTCGCTATCGCGCCGACAATGCCTACCGGAATGTTAATCAAAAAGATCCAGTGCCAGGAGGCGTATTCAACCAGAATTCCGCCTAACGCTGGGCCCAGCAGCGGGCCGATTTGACCGGGTAAAGTGACAAACGTCATCGCCGCCATATATTGCTCACGCGGGACGATTTTCATCACCGTCAGCCTGCCGACTGGCACCATCATCGCACCGCCAACGCCTTGTAAGACGCGCGCCATCACCAGCTCGTTGAGCGTGCTGGACCCGGCGCAAAACAGCGAACCAAGCGTAAACAGGATAATGGCGGTGTAGAAGATATTACGCACGCCAACTTTGTCCGCCAGCCATCCGCTGGCGGGCAGCATCACGGCAACGGTTAGCACATATGACACTATGACCATATGCATGTGTAACGGGCTTTCCCCGAGGCTTGCCGCCATCGAGGGAAGCGCGGTATTAACGATGGTGGTATCCAGCGACTGCATAAAAAAACCAAATGCCACAATCCAAAGTTGCCAGCGGGTGCTGTCGGGAAGTTCTGTCATAACTCTGCTACCGGTTTGCTGTTTTTACGCGAAACACGCAGACGCAGACGGTCGAAAAAGAGATAGACCACAGGCGTGGTGTACAGCGTCAGGAGCTGGCTCACGACCAGCCCACCGACAATGGTTATCCCCAACGGCTGGCGCAGCTCAGAGCCATCCCCTGCGGATAACACTAACGGCAGTGCGCCAAATAACGCCGCCAGCGTGGTCATCATGATTGGGCGAAAGCGCAACAGGCAGGCCTGGAAAATAGCTTCTTCCGGCTGCAGCTTACCGTTTCTCTGCGCTTCCAGTGCAAAATCGACCATCATGATGGCGTTTTTCTTCACAATTCCAATTAATAGCATGATCCCTATCAGGGCGATTAGGCTGAATGGGGCATTGAACAGCTCCAGCGCCAGCAAAGCCCCGACCCCTGCCGAAGGTAGCGTGGAGAGAATGGTCAGCGGATGTACATAGCTTTCATACAGCATACCCAGCACGATATAGACGGTGGCGATGGCGGCGATTATCAGGATCACCTGCGAGTTCATAGTGTCCTGAAATACCTGGGCGGTACCGGCAAAGCTGCCACGAACCGTGGAGGGGACGCCGAGCTGGGTCATGGCTCTGTTGATGGCCTCCGTCGCTTCTGACAGTGAAGAACCTGTCGGCAGGTTAAACGACACGGTTGAGGCGGCAGATAATCCCTGATGGTTTACCGACAGTGGGGCATTCGCTGGCTGCCATTTGGCAAAGTACGATAACGGGATCGCTTTACCGTCATTGTTGATGACGAACATTTTGTCCAGTGCGCTGATGTCCTGGGTGTAACGTCGATCGACCTCCATCACCACTTTGTACTGGTTCATCGGCTGATAGATGGTTGAAATTTGTCGCTGACCAAAGGCGTTATTCAGCAGGCTGTTGGCGGCCGCCACGTCGATCCCAAGACGAGACATGGTGTCGCGATCGTAAATCAGATTCATCTCCGCGCCATTGTCCTGCTGATCGGAGTTGACGTCCGCCAGTTGGGGCAGGGCGGCAAGCGCCTTACGGATCTTCGGTTCCCACTCACGCAGCGCCGCCAGATCGTCGGACAGCAATGTGTATTGATAGCTGGCGTTGGCCTGCCGTCCGCCAACGCGGATGTCCTGCACCGCCATCAGAAACAGATTCGCACCTGGTTCTTTTGAAAGCGCAACGCGCAGGCGGTCGATCACCTGCTGAGCGGTTTCACGGCGCTCATCGCGTGGCTTGAGGGTAATAAACATCATCCCGCTGTTAACCCGTGACCCACCGGTAAAGCCGGTGACATTGTTCACCGCGGGATCGTCGCGGATGATCTTCATAAAATCCTGCAGTTTACCGCGCATCGCCTGGAAAGAGATGCTCTGGTCAGCCTGGATCCCTCCCATCAATACGCCCGTATCCTGCTCCGGGAAGAAGGTTTTGGGGATGGAAATATAAAGCCAGATATTCAGCGCAATGGTGCCGAGTAATACCACGCCTACCAGTCGCGTGTGGCGCAGTACCCATTTAAGTGAAGTGCCGTAGCTTTGCTGCAGCGCTACCAGCACGCGACCAAATCCCCGTTTACGCGACTGTTCACGCGGGGCGCTGGATTTAAGCATCCAGCCGCACATCATTGGCGTTAATGTCAGCGACACCAGCAGCGAGATACCGATGGCAACCGACAGCGTGACGGCAAATTCGCGCAGCAGGCGTCCAGGCAATCCGCCCATTAACAGCAGCGGCAGGAATACCGCCACCAGCGACAGGCTCATGGAAAGCACGGTGAATCCCACTTCGCGCGTACCCTGTAACGCCGCCTGGAGTGGCTTCATTCCCGCTTCCAGGTGGCGGGCAATATTTTCCAGCACCACGATGGCGTCATCTACGACAAATCCCGTGGCAATGGTTAACGCCATCAACGACAGGTTGTTCAGGCTGAATCCGCACAGATACATGGCGGCAAAGGTACCGATCAGCGAGACCGGAACCGCTACCGCGGGGATCAGAGTCGCACGCCCGGATCGCAGGAAAACAAAGACCACCAGGATAACCAGCGCCACGGAGATAATCAGCGTCTGTTCGACTTCCTCTAGTGAAGCGCGAATGGTCGGTGAACGGTCCTGGGCGATTTGCAGATCGATGGCGGCCGGGACCAGCGTTTGTAACTCCGGTAATTTGGCGCGAATGCTATCTACCGTCTGAATAATATTGGCTTCCGGTAGCTTGCGGATCATCAGCAGAATGGCCGGTTTGGCGTTGGTCATCCCCGCGTTACGAACGTCCTGTACAGAGTCGGTTATAGACGCAACATCACCCAGTCGCACCGCCGCGCCGTTGTTATAGTGGATGATAATAGGTTGATATTCGGCGGCGGTTTTCAGCTCATCGTTAGTTTGTACCTGCCAGCGATGGGTATCATTCTCGATAGCACCCTGCGGCTTACGCACGTTGGCATTGTCGATCGCGCTACGCACGTCGTCCAGCGACACGCCCTGGTTAAACAGCGCCTGCGGGTTGAGTCCTACCCGCACGGCAGGCAGAGAACTGCCTCCAACGTCCACGTCGCCCACACCGTCGATTTGCGCGATGGTCTGCGCCAGTTGTGTTGATGCGAAATCGTACAGTTCACCCTGCGAGTAAGTGTCCGACGTCAGCGTCAGGATCATGATTGGCGCATCGGAAGGGTTAGCTTTGCGATACGTTGGTCGGCTCGGCATCCCGCTGGGCAGCAGGCTTTGCGCGGCGTTAATCGCGGCCTGAACGTCCCGCGCCGCGCCATTGATGTCACGGTCGAATTTGAATTCGAGAATAATACGCGTACTGCCAAGCGAACTACTCGAAGTCATTTCGTTTACGCCCGCGATGCGGCCCAGCGAGCGCTCCAGCGGAGTTGCGACCGAAGACGCCATCGTTTCTGGGGAGGCACCGGGTAATGATGCGCTGACCATTATCACCGGAAAATCCACCTGCGGCAGCGGAGCGACCGGCAGCAGACGAAAGCCCAGAATACCGCATAGGGTGATAGCCACCGAAATGAGAATGGTCGCCACCGGCCGATGAATGAAAAGCGCGAAAAATTTCATTTACGCTTCCTCTTCCTGACGCGGGAAGCGGCTTTTCACATACAGCGACAGACGGTCAAACAGCAGATAAATTACCGGGGTGGTAAACAGGGTTAATACCTGACTCACAAGCAGTCCACCGACCATGCCAATGCCTAACGGACGGCGTAACTCTGCGCCCACGCCGGTACTCAACATCAGCGGCAACGCGCCGAGCAGTGCCGCCAGCGTAGTCATCAGAATTGGGCGGAAACGCAGCAGACAGGCCTGGAAAATAGCATCGCGCGGTGCCATGCCTTGTTCGCGCTCCGCGGCAAGGGCAAAGTCGATCATCATGATGGCGTTTTTCTTGACGATACCGATGAGCAAAATAATGCCAATAATCGCGATGACGTCCAGTTCGCTGCCGGCAATCATTAACGCCAGCAGTGCCCCGACGCCCGCCGTCGGCAGCGTGGAGAGAATAGTAATTGGGTGAATAAAGCTCTCATACAGCACGCCGAGCACGATATACATCGCCACAACCGCAGCCACAATCAACCAGATGGTATTTCCCAGCGCGGCCTGGAAGGCGAGCGTGCTGCCCTGGAACTGGGTCGTAATATTTGCGGGCAGGTTAAGCGTTTTTTCGGCGTCCAGAATCGCCTGTACCGCATCACCCAGCGAATGTTCGTCTGGCACGTTGAACGAGATGGTGGTGACCGGGAACTGATCGAGGTGGTTAATCGACAGCGGGGCAAAACGCTGTTCAATACTGGCGATCGCGCTGAGCGGTACTATGCCACCGTCGCTACTGGTCAGACGTATTGTATCCAGTGCCGCAAGCCCCGGCGTATTGTTGGTGTTATGTTCTAACACCACGCGATATTGATTTGCCTGGGTGTAAATAGTCGAAATCAAACGCTGGCCGAAGGCGTTGTACAGGGCGTTGTCGACATCTGACATGCTGATGCCCAAACGGCTTGCACTGTCGCGATTGACGTTCACATACGCTACCAGCCCTTTGTCCTGCCAGTCGCTACTGACGTCGGACAGTTGCGGTAGCTGATTTAGTTTTGCTATCAGCTGTGGAACCCAGGTGCTGAGGGCATCAAGGGATGTCGCTTGCAGCGTGAATTGATATTGCGTCCGGCTCACCTGAGTATCAATCGTCAGATCCTGAGTAGGCTGAAGATAAAGGTCAACTCCGGGAACCCTGTCAACCGCGTCCTGTAAGCGCGCAATCACTTTCTGCACCCGATCGTCACGTTCATCCAGCGGTTTAAGGTTGATTTGCAAACGCGCGCTGTTCAATGCCGGATTAGTACCATCCACGCCGACAAAAGCGGTCAGGCTCTCTACCGCCGGATCTTTAAGGATGACATCTGAAACCTGACGCTGGCGCTCGGCCATGCTGGCGAATGAGCTGGACTGCGGCGCCTGTAGCGTACCCTGGATAATGCCGTTGTCCTGGATTGGGAAGAAACCTTTGGGGATGAAAACCCATAGCATGACGCTCAATGCCAGCGTGCCGAGCGCTACGCTAAGTGTGAGCCACGGGTGGTTAAGTACTTTTGCCAGCCAATGACCGTACCCGGCGATGACGCGATCAAACATTCGCTCTGAGGCGCGGGAGAAGCGATTTTGCTTACGCAATGAGGCCTGATTCAGCATACGCGCGCACATCATCGGCGTAAGAGTGAGCGAGACAACGGCGGAAATCAGAATCGCCACCGCCAGCGTAACGGCGAATTCACGGAACAAACGCCCGACGATATCGCCCATGAATAGCAGTGGGATCAATACCGCAATCAATGAAAACGTCAGAGAGATGATGGTAAAACCAATCTCGCCTGCGCCCTTCAGGGCTGCAGTCAGCGGTTTTTCGCCTTTTTCGATATAGCGTGAAATATTCTCGATAACCACGATAGCGTCATCCACAACAAAGCCTGTCGCGATGGTTAGCGCCATTAAGGTCAGGTTGTTGATGGAGAAATCAAGAAATACCATCACCGCGAAGGTGCCGATTAACGACAACGGTACGGCGACTGCAGGAATAATCGTCGCCGGAACATTGCGCAGAAACAGGTAGATAATCATCACCACCAGCGCTATCGCCAGCATCAACTCGAACTGGGTGTCTGCAACAGAGGCACGAATATTGGTGGTGCGATCGGAAAGTACGCTGACCTTAACCGATTTGGGCAGGCTTTCGGTGAGCTGTGGCAGCATCTGGCGGATACTGTCTGCCGTGGAGATAATGTTCGCCCCAGGCTGGCGCTGCACATTCATCACTATAGCTTGTTGCTTATTTGCCCATGCACCCAGCCAGCTGTTTTCTGCTCCTTGTTCGACGGTAGCGACATCGCCCAGACGAACCGGCGCACCGTTTTTATAGGCAATTATGAGCTGACGATATTCATCTGCGGACTGCATCTGGTCGTTAGCTGAAAGGGTAACGGCGCGCGTTGGGCCATCAAGACTCCCTTTTGCTGAATTGACGTTGGCACCGGTAATGGCCGTACGGATGGTTTCGCTGGTCAGACCGAGTGCGGCAATGGCCTGAGCGTTAAGTTTCACGCGGACCGCCGGACGTTGCCCACCGGAAAGTGTTACCAGACCCACGCCGGATACCTGAGAGATTTTCTGCGCGACGCGGGTTTCGACCATATCTTCCACCTGCGTCATCGGCATGGCGCTGGAAGTGACCGCCAGCGTCATGATCGGCGGATCTGCCGGGTTTACCTTGCTGTAGACCGGAGGGTTAGGTAGATCGCTGGGTAATAAATTGGTGGCGGCGTTAATCGCGGCCTGAACTTCTTGCTCGGCAACATCCAGCGGGAGCGTCAGTTGAAACTGTAACGTAACGACCGATGCGCCACCGGAGCTTTGTGATGACATCTGTTTTAAGCCAGACATCTGGCCAAACTGACGTTCAAGCGGCGCGGTTACCGCCGAGGTCATGACGTCCGGGCTGGCGCCAGGGTAGAGCGTAACGACCTGAATCGTGGGGTAATCCACTTCAGGTAAGGCGGCGATTGGCAGGAAGCGATAACCGATAATACCGGCAAGCAAAATCGCGACCATCAGCAGCGTAGTGGCGACGGGGCGCAGAATGAACAGGCGCGATGGTCCGCCTGTGTTGTCCGGAGGTAACACCTGCATCAGGAGTTGGCTCCTTTTTTGCCGTATCCGCGTGGCGCTGTTTTCTCATCGGAAACAGAGGCGTCGTGCGCCTCAACGACTTCGACTTTTGCGCCTTCCGTCAGACGGTCAATACCGTCAGTCACGACCCGATCGCCTGCGGACAACCCAGCGGCGATCACCACTTTTTGGCTGTCCTGAATACCCGGTTTAACCAGATGCTTGCTCACTTTATTGTCGCTGTTCAGTACCCAGACAAAGTGCCCTTCGTTGCCCATCTGCAGGGCTGCTGTTGGGATCACAACGGCATTTTGCTGCGTGTCGACCAGCATGCGGGCGTTGACGAACTGGTTAGGGAATAACGCATCATCCTGATTGTTAAAACGGGCTTTAACTTTGATGGTTCCTGTAGTGGCATCAATCTGATTGTCGAGACTGAGCAGGACGCCTTCACTCAGTTTTTGTGAATTGGTTCGGTCCCAGGCTTCGACCTTCAGCTGGCTCCCCGATTTTTGTGCCTGCAACACGGTAGCAATGTCGTTTTCAGGCAAAGTAAATATCAGGTCGATGGGATGAGTTTGCGTAATAACGACGATCCCGGTGGTATCGCCGCTGGAAATTTGGTTACCGACATCGACCTGCTTCAGGCCGACACGACCATCGACAGGTGCGGTTATCCGGCTCCAGTCGAGCTGCAACTGAGCGCTGGCGACACTGGCTTCATCCGCTTTGATTGTGCCTAACGTCTCATTGACCAGCGCCTGCTGGGCATCCAGCTCCTGGCGGGAGACCAGATTGGTTTTAACCAACTGTTGATAGCGGGCAAGATCGCGACGGGCATTCGCCAGCGTGGCTTTATCTTTTGCCAGTTGTCCCTGCGCCTGAGCCAGAGCGACTTTGAACTGGCTGGGATCTATCTCTGCCAGCAGGTCGCCGGCTTTTACCTGTTGTCCTTCCTCAAAGTGTAAGGCAATGAGCTGACCGTCCACCCGGCTACGTACCGTGGCGGTATTGGCGGCAGTAATGGTACCCAGCCCTGTCAGATAACGTGGAACGGCTTCCTCGGTGGCGGTGGCAGCCTGCACGGGAGCCAACGGTCCGGAGCGCATTCCACGGCGTGCCGACCCAGGCGTGTGCTGCGCTGGTTTGGTAGCGCCCGGTGCGGTTTCCTGGGAAGCGCTGCGGCTTTGCCAGAACCAGATGGCGGCGACGGCGGCCACGACGATCACGATTGCTATCACCCAGCGGGATTTATTACTGCCTTTCATTGTTATGAGTTTCTCATCCTGAAACGATTCGCGGAATGATACTAGTTTAGCCAGCGAACAAGGGAGAAAAATGGAGGAATTATGAAACACTGTCGGGATTCGTCTGAATGCTGACGCGGCTTTGCGAGGCGTTACGCAACAATTTGCGGCGAAAATAGCGAATGCGTCATTGCGCGTTAGAGTGCGGTCAAGGCAAAAGGAGGTAAGCCAGAGATTTCAGCGGGACGCTGGAACGGGAAAGCCCCTCCCGAGGAAGGGGCCAAAATAAGGAAAGGGTTATGATGAAGTACGTCATCATACTGGTGATACTCTTAGTCGTTAGCTTACCGGCTTACTAAGACACCAGGGGGAGGGGAAACCTTCCCTAACCCTCACTCCTGAAAATAAGCCACAGCAACGGTGATGTCAATACGCACACCTTTCAGCTTGCGAGCGGCTTAGCGGAAAACAACGTCAGCCCAGCGGGCCAGACCGGCGGTGACAGAACCGAAGTCATCGCCACCCGCGATAGGGATCCCTGGAAGCTGCTGGGCGAGGGCTTTTTTAATCAGCGGTGAACGCGCGCTGCCGCCGGTCAGATAAATCACGTCCGGTTTTTCCTGCGCGTTGTCCAGCGCCAGTTTGACCTGCTCCAGAATGCGCGCCAGGGGCTGATTGAGCGCGGCCTCCAATCCATGTTGACTAATATCGGTTGCCAGCGTGTCGCTGATAAACGGTATCGCCGCCGTTACAATGGTCTGGTCGGAAAGCGCGATCTTGCTCTCTTCTGCGCTGCGCACCAGGCGATAGCTCAGACGCTCGCGCCAGACTTTAAGCAGCAAGGCTACTTTATCGGCTTCTTTCGCGTCGCGGACAAGATCGTTCAGTAAACGACCGTTGGCGCTGCTGTAGAAATCACTTTGCGCGGGAACATCGTTGATCGCAACCGCGTTCCACCAGGGGAGAATCGGTAAGGCGATCCCTTTTTCAGTCTCACCGCCCATACCTAGCAGCGGCATCAGGTGTTTAAACGCCAGCGCGATATCCAGATCGTTCCCGCCTACACGGCAGCCACTGTGTCCCAGCAGGCTGTTTTCGCGATCGGCGCGCTGATGCCATTGCGGCCCCATCAGCAGCAGTGAACAGTCGGTCGTACCCCCGCCAATATCTACCACCAGCACGCGTTTCTCATCCTGCAGTGTGGCTTCGTAATCCAGCCCCGCTGCTACCGGCTCGTACTGGAAGACGACATCCTGAAAACCGGCACGTTTGGCCGCACGTTCAAGAATCCCCTGCGCCTGGATGTTGGCGTCATCGCCACCTAATCCCTGGAAGTTGATGGGGCGACCAATTACGGCCTGAGTGATAGCTTCCGGCAGTTGGCTTTGCGCCTGGTTGCGAATGTGCAGCATCATTGCACAGACCAGATCTTCAAACAGCGCAACTTGCTGCGGCTTCAGACCGCTGGCGCCCAAAAATGATTTTGGCGATTTAACGAAGTACACCTCTTCCGGGTCTTCAATATACTGACCCAGCGATGTCAGACCGAACTGCACGCTGTTGGCGTTAACGTCGATGTCCTCTTCGCGATTGTAGCGCATCGCACGGCTAAGCAGCGCCTGTGTTTCATCGTCCGTGGTTGGAACGTCGTGATGGCGATACAGCCACTCGCTAACCGCTTCGCGCGTTGGTGCACACAGCATTGAGGGTAGCAGCGTGCTGTTATTTTCCATTTTGAGCAGGTGGGGCTGCCCATCACGCATAACGGCCACTGAACAGTTTGCCGTACCGTAGTCAAAACCAATAAACACCGTAAAAATCCCCATGCCAGTGAAGAAGGGGCGTGACTTTAACGAATAGTTGACGGCCCGACAACTGGAATATGAAAGCAAGGCGTACTGATTGAATACCGTTTATGCTGTAAGTTTGCTTTAAAAGGAAAACCGAATGTTCACGCTGAGCTGGCAACCGCCTTATGACTGGCCCTGGATGCTGGGATTTCTTGCCGCCCGTGCGGTTGAAGGTGTCGAAACCGTAGAAGAACTGAGTTATGTCCGAAGTCTGTCCGTAGGGGAGCATCGTGGTCTGGTGAGCGTTGTCCCGGATCTGCACGCCAATGTGCTACACGTGACGTTGAGCTCAGGGTTACAGCCTGTAGCCTCCGAGTGCCTGGCAAAAATAACGCGCTTGTTCGATCTTTCATGTTGCCCGCAGCAAATTGTCGGCGCGCTGGGTAACCTCGGCGCGGCGCGTCCGGGATTGCGCCTGCCGGGATGTGTCGATGCTTTTGAGCAAGGGGTACGGGCGATTTTAGGACAGTTAGTCAGCGTGGCGATGGCCGCGAAACTGACAGCGAAAGTAGCGCACGCTTATGGCAATACACTGGAGGATGCGCCCGAGTATGTGTGTTTTCCCTCTCCAGAAGAGCTTGCCAACGCCGATCCGCTGCACCTGAAAACGTTAGGAATGCCGCTCAAACGCGCTGAAGCGTTGATTCACCTTGCTCATGCAACCCTTGAAGGAACGCTCGCGACAACAGCCCCTGCCGATATCGAACAAGGCGTTAAGCAGCTACAAACATTTCCCGGGATAGGGCGATGGACCGCCAACTACTTTGCGCTGCGCGGCTGGCAGGCGAAGGACGTTTTTCTGCCGGATGATTATCTGATTAAGCAGCGTTTTCCCGGCATGACACCAGCCCAGATCCGGCGGTATGCAGAGCGCTGGAAACCCTGGCGCTCCTATGCGCTGTTGCATATCTGGTATACGGATGGTTGGCAACCGTCAGTTGATGGCGAAATTGCTGGTATTCAGTAGCAGATCCAGCGGTTGGGCGTCGGCAATAATATCGCCATAAATCATATCAATACCGATGCCAGAAAGCGTATCCATGATGAGCGGCAGTTGCACCGGACCGGCGATGGTTTTAATGTCCAGGCGCTGAGCATGACCCTGGATAATGGACACCCACATTTCGTCGATCAAGTTGCCGGGAGCGCTGGCACTTAGCTCGCTGTCGAGTAACAGGTAATCGACAATGTGATATTTCAGGTTGTCAAAAAGCTCTAAGTCGCGACCAACCTGACTTAACACAATTCGACAACCGTACTGCCGCAGTCGATGCAGGGCGGATACCGCCTGCGTTGGGCTTGTTTTGATGACACTTGATGGAACGGTCAGATGCAGCAATCGTGGCGGTAGCGGGCTGCGTTGCAAGTGCTCTAGCAGCTCATCTACCAGTTCTGTGTTGAGCAGGCCGGCGGCGGAAAGGGGCAGGGCAATACTGAGGCCCTTGTTGGCGACAGCCGGGGCAGCACTCTGGAAGAACTCGCCGAATACCCGACGATCGAGCGCCTGACTCAACGTGGGATCGACCAACCCGGCATGGAAGGCTTGATCTTCAATGATTTCACCCTCAGCGGTGCCTAAGCGAAGCGAGATAATCCAGAAGCTAAAAGTCTCCGGTATACGCGGAGAAGCAACGCCTCTGGCGATCATCAGCATAGGGTTGTGTGTAATAGTGTGTCTTTGTTCATCCAATGACAGTTGGCTACGCGCGGCATGGGCCTGGCTTTGCTGAGGCTCATAGACACAGACTCGCCCACGGCCGCTGTTTTTCGCCGCGTAGCAGGCGATATCGGCCTGAGACATAACGTCAGTCGCGACATGGTTTTTCTCATCAATCAGCGTAATTCCCGCACTGGCGCCAATACGGTGCAAACGGCCTTCCCACATAAATTGGTAATTGTTAATAGCACTGATGATGCGTCCTGAGATAAAGCGGGCGCTTTCGATATTACAATCCGGCAGCAACAGACCAAACTCGTCGCCGCCAAGGCGCGCCAGCATATCGCTGGATCGCAACATGCTGAGCATAAGCGCAGAGAGTTCACGCAGCAGGGCATCGCCGGCGGCATGACCCGCGCTGTCGTTCACCGCTTTAAAACGATCCAAATCGATAAAAACCAGTACATGGCACTGGCGCGTGTCGTGTACTGAATGCAGCAATTGTTTTAGATGGTTTTCGAAGCTGACCCGGTTTGCCAACTGCGTCAGGTCATCATGTGAGGCACTGTAGCTAAGCTGGCGGAGCATCTTCCGTGACTCTGTGACGTCCTGAATAACCAACACCGAACCAATGCTGCCGCCGTCAAGGGTGCTGAGGGGCGTGATGCTGTACTGAATGTCATAACTGCTGCCATTACGACAATGCAGGACCACTTCCTGCTCGATTGCCGTACGCGACATGTCAGCACTGTAGATATTTTCCATCAGCGGACCGTTCTCGCCAAAAGTAATATGTAGTACCGTCAATAGCGGAATGCCGATGGCACTGTCCTGCTGCCAGCCGCTCATTTTCTCAGCGACCGGATTCATAAAGGTCACGTTCATATCGACATCAATACAAATTACCGCTTCGCCGATTGAGTCCAGCGTAATGTGCAGGCGCTCTTTTTCCTGATACAGCGCTTCGTTAAGCTGCTTCACTTCGGTCATATCCATATTGATACCAAGTAAGCGTTCAACTTCACCGTCTTTATTCAGCACCCGGTTGGCCAACGAGCGGATATGGCGTATGCCATCTTTTACTGCGATACGAAACTCAAGCTTAAACGGAGCCCGTGCGGCCAGCGAATCACGAATCACATTTTCGGCGTACTCGCGATCTTCAGGTACGAGGCATTGATACCAGACTTGCCAACTGGGTTTGATATGTGCAGGAACTTCATACAGATCGAACATCCGTTTATCCCAACTGATCACGTCAGGCTGCAGTTCCCATTCCCAAATCCCAATCCCCCCGGCTTCATTGGCGAGAGTAATGCGCTCCATCAGCCGTTTATTAATCCACTCGGTATGCTTCAGGTCGTTAATGTCTTCAACCTGCGCGATAAAGTAGAGTGGAGTGTTGTCGCTATGGCGCACCAGCGAAACGGCCAGCAACGCCCAGACGACGTCGCCCGCGCGGGTGTAATAGCGTTTTTCCATGGAATAGCTATTAATCTCTCCGCGTGCCAGCATGTTGAGCTGTTCAAGGTCGTTGTTCAGATCTTCCGGCCAGGTTAATTGCTGGAAGGTCAGCGAACGTAGCTCCTCCTGGCTATAGCCCAGAAACTGGCACAAGGCTTTATTGGCCTGTAGCCATTGCCCCTCGGTGCCAACCAGTGCCATGCCTATCGCGGAATATTCCATGGCGTTGCGAAAGCGCGACTCGCTTTCTGAAATGTGCTTGCGTTCGGCTCGAAACGCGTACATCACCATGGTCATCATGTTGGCTGGCAACAGGATCATCAAAAACGGCAACCAGGGGATGTCCGTCATCATGTTCTGTTTCGGGGTGTAAAGCAGTGAAGGGTCGGCGGCCAGCATCAGCGAAACCATCATCACGGTGCTGAGGAATATTAAAAACGCCTCCATACGCGGCAGGCGGACAGCGCTCCACATCAGCAGGACAATAACGCAGGTAAATGGCCATGGAATGTACATCATGGATAGCCAACTGAACGTTAAGGTCACCAGAAGCGTAATCAGGGTCTCAAGTAATAATCGCGGGTTGCGATGGCGCAGCAGGTAATGTGGTTTAAACAGCAAACCTAACGGCACCAACGCCAGTGCGCCAATGGATTCTGACAGTACCCAAATGAGAAAGGTATTTAACGTAGTTTCCTTCGGCAACAACATCCACATCAATACGCCGCCCAGCAGTGGCGGAACAACCGCGCTGCCAAATGCCAGACGCGCCCAGTCGTTAAGATTTTGTAAGGGATTGTACCAGGGCAGCAGTTTACGCAATAACATTGCGCCAACAACAGCCTCAATAATGTTAATGACCGTATAGGAGAAATTAAGCGACTGTCCGGGGAAGAAGAGTAAAGAGGCACCGATGCTACCGAATGAGCAAGCCAGCGCGATCCCAGGCCACATCTTTCCAGCGTGACGGTAAAAAGCCACCATCATGATAGAGGTTGGAAACCACAGCGGTGCAAGCTGTGCGCCGTAACGTGACAGTTCCAGCGAAAACAACGTAAAGATGAAAGCCACCAGACCTAAACTGGCCAGGCGCAGTAGAGGATGGGGTAAGGTAACTAAAACATGTTGGGATTGTTTACTCATTACCACTCTACCCAAATAGCCGTTGTCGCCCAGCAGAGATGCCGGACGCATCACATTTAATCTGGGATTATGCTAGTACAAACAATTTACAATTTATACGCCAGCTGCTCATAAATTAACACTCCCAAGCTATTAATTCCTAAGGCAGGTGAATAAATATAGCGGCTGTTCTAAATCTGACCATTTTAATTTGCGACAGGGACAGCATTGGTGCAGCCTGGGGTGGCATCGCGCCGCTGAAATCCCTATAATTGCCGCGTTTGGCGTTTCGGCGCCGCCCTTCCTTACATCCAGGTTAATCAGGTCGCTAAATTTATGACTGATCAGTCCCATCAGTGCGTCATTATCGGCATTGCCGGCGCATCGGCTTCCGGCAAGAGCCTTATTGCCAGTACTCTTTATCGCGAATTGCGTGAACAAGTCGGTGACGAACATATTGGCGTTATTCCCGAAGACAGCTATTACAAAGATCAAAGCCATCTGTCGATGGAAGAACGTGTAAAAACCAACTACGACCATCCGAACGCGATGGACCATAGCCTGCTGTTTCAACATCTGCAAACGCTGAAACGCGGCTCTGCCATTGAGCTGCCGGTATATAGCTATGTTGAGCACACGCGTACGCAAGACACTATTCATATCGAACCAAAGAAAGTCATCATTCTGGAAGGCATTTTGCTGCTGACGGATGCGCGTTTGCGTGACGAGATGAACTTCTCTATTTTTGTTGATACGCCGTTAGATATTTGCCTGATGCGCCGTATCAAGCGGGATGTGAACGAACGTGGTCGTTCAATGGATTCGGTGATGGCGCAATACCAGAAAACCGTCCGCCCAATGTTCCTGCAATTTATTGAGCCTTCAAAACAATACGCCGACATCATTGTGCCGCGCGGGGGTAAAAACCGCATCGCCATCGATATTCTGAAGGCTAAAATCAGTCAGTTCTTTGAATAAGTTCAGCGAATTGTGTACCGTTCAGTGATAACCTGGTTCACCCTTAACGCACCTGGCATTAAGGGTTTGAAGCACGAAAGGAGAAAGTGCCATGCGTTTATGTGACCGAGATATTGAAGCCTGGTTGGATGAAGGTCGCCTGTCGATCAATCCACGCCCTCCTGTCGAGCGAATCAATGGCGCCACGGTAGATGTGCGCCTTGGCAACAAATTCCGTACGTTCCGCGGTCATACGGCGGCGTATATCGATTTAAGCGGACCGAAAGATGAAGTCAGCGCCGCGCTGGATCGCGTGATGAGTGATGAAATCGTCCTTAAGGACGGCGAAGCATTTTTCCTGCATCCGGGGGAACTTGCACTGGCGGTAACATTCGAATCCGTGACGCTGCCTTCCGATCTCGTCGGTTGGTTAGATGGCCGTTCTTCGCTGGCTCGTCTGGGACTGATGGTACACGTCACCGCTCACCGTATCGATCCGGGCTGGTCTGGCTGTATCGTACTGGAGTTTTACAACTCCGGAAAATTACCGCTGGCTCTGCGTCCGGGGATGCCGATTGGCGCGTTAAGTTTCGAACCGCTTTCCGGTCCGGCAGCGCGACCCTACAACCGTCGTCAGGATGCGAAATATCGCGACCAGCAGGGCGCCGTTGCCAGCCGGATCGATAAAGACTGAGTGTTTATCAGTCTATTGGGGATAGCATGAGACGATTTCTGACGACGCTGATGATTCTTCTGGTCGTGCTGGTGGCCGGTTTTTCTGCGTTAGTACTGTTGGTGAATCCGAATGATTTCCGCGCGTATATGGTCAAGCAGGTTGCCGTACGTAGCGGGTATCAGCTGCAGTTGGATGGCCCCCTGCGTTGGCACGTATGGCCGCAACTGAGTATCCTCTCAGGGCGAGTGATGTTAACGGCTGAAGGCGCCAGCGAACCCCTGGTTCGTGCTGATAATATGCGTCTCGACGTTGCATTGTGGCCGCTGTTGAGCCACCAGCTCAGCGTGAAGCAGGTGATGCTCAAAGGCGCAGTGATTCAATTGACCCCGCAAACTGAGGCGGTACGCGGCAAAGATGCACCCGTTGCCCCAAAAGACAATATGTTGCCCGATCTGGCGGAAGACAAAGGATGGTCGTTTGATATCGCCCGTCTGCGCGTTGCCGACAGTGTTCTGGTGTTCCAACATGAAGACGATGAACAGGTTACCGTTCGCGATATTCGTCTGGAGATGGAACAAGATAGCCAGCACCGCGGCACGTTTGATTTCTCCGGGCGTGTGAACCGCGATCAGCGTGATCTCGCGTTATCCTTTAACGGTACGGTCGATGCCTCCGATTATCCGCACAACTTATCTGCGAATATTGAACAGTTAAGCTGGCAACTGCAGGGGGCCGATCTGCCGCCGCAGGGGATCAACGGTCAGGGACATCTTCAGGCGCAATGGCTGGAAGAGAAAAAACAGCTTTCATTTAGCCAGATAAATTTGACCGCTAATGACTCTTCTTTCTCCGGGCAAGCGCATGTGGCCTTGTTGGAAAAACCGGAATGGGCCGTTGACCTAAAATTTGGTCAGCTCAATCTGGATAACCTGCTCGTACAACATGACGCAGCGGTGACAGCAAAAGGTGAAGTTCAGCAAGGTCAGAGTCAGTCAACGCTGGCGCGCCCCGTTATTGCTTCCCAGGTTGATGCTGTTTCGTATCAGGGACTCAAGGGTTTTTCGGCAGACATCGCTTTGCAGGCTGACAAGGTGCTGTGGCGGAAAATGGCGTTTGAGAATGTCTCGGCAAAAATAGACAACCGGTTCGGCTTACTGAACATTGCACAGTTGCAGGGAAAAAGTGATGGCGGGCTGATCTCATTGCCCGGCACGCTGGATGCCAGAAAGGGAGAACCGCGAGCGGTCTTTCATCCGCGCCTGGAAGGTGTAGAAATTGGCACTATTCTGAAGGCCTTTGATTACCCCATCGCACTCACCGGCAAGCTGTCGTTGGCGGGAGATTTTTCCGGCTCGGATATTGACGCCCAGGCGTTTCGTCACAGCTGGCAAGGGCAGGCCCATGTCGAAATGAACGATACGCGAATGGAAGGGATGAACTTCCAGCAGATGATACAGCAGGCCGTCGAGCGTAGCGGTGGAGATGCTAAAGCCCAGCAAAATATGGAGAACGTGACCCGTCTGGATCGTTTTGTAACCGATATGACGCTGGATAACGGTGAGGTAACGCTGGATAACATGGTAGGGGAGTCCGCTATGTTGGCACTGACCGGCAAAGGAACGTTAGATCTGGTGAAGCAGAATTGCGACACGCTGTTTAACATTCGCGTTCTGGGCGGTTGGGATGGCGAAAGTAAGTTGATTAATTTCCTGAAGGCCACCCCGGTTCCTCTCAGAGTCTATGGTCAATGGCAGTCACTGAACTACAGTCTGCAAGTTGATCAGCTTTTGCGTAAACATCTGCAGGATGAAGCAAAACGTCGCCTGAATGACTGGGCCGATCGCAATAAAGATTCCCGCAACGGCAAAGATGTTAAAAAGTTGCTGGATAAGCTCTGATTCATATTGCCGGATGGTGGCTAATGCCCCATCCGGCTCGTGACTTACACCTCGTAATCCATCTCTTCTTCACTGTGTAGCGGTATCAGCTGGACTTTTTGCACGCGATGATTTTCCACCTGCAGGGTTTTTAGCCGATAGTCGCCAACCTGGACTTCCTCCCCGGTTTTTGGGATGCGCTGCAAATATTCCATTAAAAGCCCGGCAATGGTGTGATACTCACGTTTTTCATCTAATGGGATAGGGACGTACTGCACAAGGTCTTCCAGCGGCATATGCCCGTTAGCGGTCCATGAACCATCGGCGTTTTTCTGAATATCATGGCGGGCGTCGATTTCCTCTACCTCGTTTGGCAGATTGCCGGCGATGGTTTCCATCACATCACTCAGCGTCACAATCCCTTCGACGGAACCAAATTCATCGGCTACAAACGCGAAGTGCGTCCGGGCGTTTCGGAACTGCTCAAGCGCCGGAAGTAGCGGCAGAGTTTCCGGGAACACCAGCGGCTGGCGAATCAGGACGCGCAGGTCGAGCGGCTCGCCGCGCAGAGACTGTTGCAGCAAATCGATGACATGCACCACGCCAAGCAGTTCTTCCTGCCCGTCTTCGCCAGTGACCACCAGACGCGTATGCTGGTTTTTTTCCAGTAAGGCGCGGATTTCTGCTTCGGGAGCATTGAGGTCGATGTGTTCAATATCGTGACGCGAGGTCATGATACTGCTGACGGTACGCTGATTAAGGTTCAGCACACGTTCAATCATCCTCCGCTCCTGAGGCGCGAAAATCTGACCTTCATGATGGTCCGCCAGCATTGCCGCGGTTTCGGCATCCAGTTCGGCATCTTCTTTTTGCCCGCTCAGCAGCCGCATTACCGCTTCGGCGGTGCGCTGGCGCAGAGTATGGTTGGCTGAGAGGAAGCGACGACGGTTAAAAATAGCCAACTGGTTCAATGCTTCGATCATCACCGAGAAGCCGATAGCCGCGTACAGGTAACCTTTCGGGATATGGAAACCAAACCCTTCGGCCACCAGGCTAAAACCAATCATCAGCAAGAAGCTCAGGCACAGAATAACGATAGTTGGATGACTGTTGACAAAGCGCGTCAGCGACTTGCTCGCCAGCACCATCAGGCTGATGGCAATAATCACCGCAGCCATCATCACGGCCAGGTGATCGACCATCCCAACAGCGGTAATGACGGAATCGAGAGAGAATATGGCGTCCAGCACCACGATCTGCGCGACCACACCCCAGAACTTAGCGCCTTTACGCTGGGTGGGATTGTCGCTGTCTTTTCCTTCCAGCCGTTCGTTGAGCTCCATAGTGGCTTTAAACAGCAGGAAGAAACCGCCGAACAGCATGATCAGATCGCGGGCGCTGAAGCTGAGATCGCGAATGCTGAACAGCGGCGTGGTCAGTGTTACCAGCCAGGATATTGATGCCAGCAGCAGCAGGCGCATAACCATCGCCAGCAGTAGCCCGGTAATACGCGCCTTATCCCGCTGGGCTGGAGGTAGTTTCTCCGCGAGGATGGCAATAAAAACAAGATTATCAATGCCAAGAACAAGTTCGATCACGATTAACGTGACCAGTCCGGCCCAGATTGACGGATCGGCAATCCATTCCATAGTAAATGCTATACCCATAGTTGTATGACAATTGTCACAATTCGATCATGGGTAAAACTGGCGAAAAATGCAATGGCGAGAGGGGATTTCTCTGTCGGTTATATCAGAACAGATGCAGGATAATAGCCTTAATGTCACTACAGGAAATTATTTTACTAATCTAAATATATTTAGGAAATATCGCAGGTGGGATGTTTTTATATCAATATTGTCAACATCAATAAAATCCTAAAAATATGCAAATCCAACGCTTAATATTAATCTTAAAAGCTTGGTATTGGTGGTTTGTTATCTTGCCTGATATTCGCTTAGCTGCAACAATTCTTGCGGTAATAATCAAAAGATAAATATTTCCTCATTAACCAGTGGCACGTATTCCCGATGCGTTGCCGCTGTAAATGTGATGAAAATAAAGGAGAAGATAAAAATTTAAATTAATCAGTGCATTGGTAGCTAGTGAAGCCAGGGGCGGTAGCGTGTCTGGTCGCCTGAAACAAGCCTAAATTATTCTGTCAAGAGACCGCAGATGAATTCATTTTTTTTAGGACTGATGCCAGTTAAATTCCATTTCAATTAACGGCAAGGTAAATACGTACAGGCGAAGTCGCTATTTAGATTGCATGTGATAATTACTCTGCCAAAGTGATAAATAATCAATGATGAAATCCAAACTTAAATTGATACCAGTATTGGTATCGGTAATCTTGATAAACGGTTGTACCGTGCTTCCGGGCAGCAATATGTCTACGATGGGCAAAGATGTGATTAAACAGCAGGACGCTGATATTGATATCGATCGCATGGTGAATGTTTATCCACTCACCCCACGACTGGTAGAACAATTACGTCCTCGACCAAATGTTGCACAACCTAATATGTCGCTGGACCAGGAGATTGCCGGGTATCAGTACCGAGTCGGTCCGGGGGATGTCCTGAATGTGACCGTCTGGGACCATCCTGAACTCACCACGCCAGCCGGGCAGTACCGTAGCTCAAGCGATACCGGCAACTGGGTACAACCTGATGGCACGATGTTTTACCCCTACATCGGCAAAGTCAGCGTGGTAGGGAAAACGTTGGCAGAGATTCGTAGTGATATTACCGGGCGCTTAGCGAAGTACATTGCTGACCCGCAGGTGGACGTTAATATCGCCGCTTTCCGCTCGCAGAAGGCCTATGTCTCCGGACAGGTGAACAAATCTGGTCAGCAGGCCATCACCAACGTGCCACTTACCGTTCTCGATGCCATTAACGCCGCAGGCGGTCTCACCGAAGCGGCAGACTGGCGCAACGTTGTGCTGACTCATAAAGGGCAGGAGCAACGCATTTCACTGCAAGCACTGATGCAAAATGGCGACCTGAGCCAGAACCGACTGCTCTATCCTGGCGACATTCTGTTTGTCCCGCGTAATGACGATCTGAAAGTCTTTGTAATGGGGGAAGTGAAAAAACAGAGCACCCTCAAAATGGACTTCAGTGGCATGACGCTTACCGAAGCGCTGGGCAATGCCGAAGGTATTGACCTGACCACCTCCAATGCCAGCGGTATTTTCGTTATTCGACCATTGAAAGGCGAAGGCGGGAACAACGGCAAGATCGCCAATATCTATCAGCTTGATATGTCCGATGCGACGTCGCTGGTGATGGCAACATCATTCCGACTCCAGCCATACGATGTGGTGTACGTCACTACTGCGCCGGTTGCTCGCTGGAACCGTTTGATCAATCAGTTGCTGCCGACTATTAGCGGTGTTCGCTATATGACGGACACGGCCAGCGACCTTCACAACTGGTAATCGTCATGTTTAACAAAATCTTAGTTGTCTGTGTGGGGAACATTTGCCGTTCCCCGACGGCAGAGCGCTTGTTAAGGCAATTTCACCCGGCGTTGACGGTCTCTTCTGCCGGTCTTGGGGCGCTGGTGGGGAAAGGCGCGGATCCGTGCGCCATTAGTGTGGCGCAGGCGCACAACCTGTCACTGGATAATCATTGTGCCCGGCAGATCTCGGGACGAATGTGCCGGGAGTATGACCTGATCCTGGCCATGGAAAAGCGCCATATCTCTGCCCTGTGCGAAATGGTGCCGGAGATGCGCGGCAAAGTGATGCTTTTTGGTCACTGGGACAGCGAGCGCGAAATTCCCGATCCATATCGTAAAAGCCGTGATGCGTTTGACGCGGTGTACACATTACTTGAACGGTCTGCCCGCCAATGGGCTCAGGCACTGAACGCAGAGCAGGGAAAACGATGACAGAAAAAGTAAAACAGTCTGCTGCGCCGGTAACGGGCAATGATGAAATCGATATTGGTCGTCTGGTCGCAACGGTGGTGGAAGCCCGCTGGTGGGTACTTGGCATTACCGCGGCTTTTGCATTGTGTGCCGCGGTCTACACTCTGTTCGCCACCCCCATCTATAGTGCGGACGCGCTGGTGCAAATTGAGCAAAATACTGGAAATTCACTGGTGCAGGATATTGGCTCGGCGTTGTCGAACAAACCCCCGGCCTCGGAAGCGGAAATTCAGCTCATTCAGTCTCGACTGGTATTAGGGAAAACGGTAGACGATCTCAACCTCGATATCGGCGTGACCAAAGATACGTTCCCTATTTTTGGCGCGGGCTGGGACCGGCTGATGGGCCGTCAGAACGAAACGGTTAATGTGACTACCTTCACGCTGCCAAAGGCAATGAATGAACAGACCTTCACGCTCAATGTGCTGAATGACAAAAGCTATCAACTGGTGAGTGACGGGGGTTTTAGCGTTCGGGGGCAAGTCGGCAAGGTGTTGGAACACGATGGCGTGACGATGCTGGTTGAGGCGATTCATGCCAGCCCGGAGAGCCAATTTACCGTCCGTAAATTCTCCACGCTGGGCATGATAAACACCCTGCAAAATAATCTGATGGTGGCGGAAACAGGCAAAGATACCGGTGTATTGAGCCTGACTTTTACCGGTGAAGACCGCGAGCAAATCCGCCAGATCCTCGACAGTATTACCCGTAACTATCTGCAACAAAACGTGGAACGTAAATCCGAAGAGGCCGCCAAAAGTCTGGCGTTTCTGGCCAAGCAGTTGCCCGAAGTGCGTAACCACCTGGATGTTGCTGAAAACAAGCTGAACGCCTTCCGTCAGGATAAAGACTCCGTGGATTTGCCGCTGGAAGCCAAAGCGGTGCTGGATTCGATGGTGAATATCGACGCGCAGCTGAATGAACTGACCTTTAAAGAAGCGGAGATTTCCAAGCTGTTCACCAAAGCGCACCCGGCGTATCGCACGCTGCTGGAAAAACGCCAGGCGCTGGAAGATGAGAAAAGTAAGCTGAACGGGCGTGTAACGGCGATGCCGAAAACACAGCAGGAAATTGTTCGCCTGACGCGTGATGTGGAGTCCGGTCAGCAGGTCTATATGCAGTTGCTGAACAAGCAACAGGAACTGAAGATTACCGAGGCCAGTACGGTCGGTGATGTGCGCATTGTCGATCCCGCGATTGCCCAGCCTGGCGTGCTGAAGCCGAAAACGGCGCTGATTATTCTCGGCAGTATCATTCTCGGTTTAATGCTTTCCGTGGTGGGCGTACTGCTGCGTTCTCTGTTTAATCGCGGTATTGAAAGCCCCCAGGCGCTGGAAGAGCATGGTATCAGCGTGTATGCCAGTATTCCGCTGTCTGAATGGCAAAAAGCGCGTGATAACGTTCAGACCATTAAAGGTGTGAAACGCTACAAGCAAAGCCAACTGCTGGCCGTGGGGAATCCAACGGATCTCGCCATAGAAGCGGTCCGTAGCCTGCGTACCAGCCTGCACTTTGCCATGATGCAGGCGCGTAACAACGTATTGATGCTGACCGGCGTCAGTCCGTCGATTGGGAAAACATTTGTCTGCGCTAACCTGGCGGCAGTTATTAGCCAGACTAACAAACGCGTGCTATTGATCGACTGCGACATGCGCAAAGGCTATACCCACGAACTGCTGGGGACCAATAATGTTAACGGCCTGTCTGAGATCCTCATTGGCAAAGGGGATATTTCATCCAGCGCTAAACCGACATCGATTCCGCATTTTGATCTGATCCCTCGCGGTCAAATTCCTCCCAATCCTTCCGAACTGTTGATGAGCGAGCGCTTCGGCGAACTGATTGCCTGGGCCAGTTCGCACTATGACCTGGTGTTGATTGACACCCCACCAATTCTGGCGGTGACCGATGCGGCTATCGTAGGGCGCCACGTCGGAACCACGCTGATGGTAGCGCGTTATGCGGTCAACACGCTGAAAGAGGTGGAAACCAGCCTGGGCCGCTTCGAGCAAAATGGCATTCAGGTGAAAGGGGTGATCCTCAACTCGATCTTCCGCCGCGCGAGCGGGTATCAGGATTACGGCTACTACGAATACGAATACACGTCGGATTCGAAATAACTAACAGCAACGCATATCGAATGTAGGCCTGATAAGCGTAGTGCCATCAGGCAACTTTTTTTGGAAACGAAAATGACCACAGAAAACCCGCTAATTTCAATTTACATGCCAACCTGGAACCGCCAGCAGCTGGCCATTCGGGCGATTAAATCGGTGTTGCGCCAGGACTATCCTCACTGGGAGATGATCATTGTGGATGATTGCTCTTCCTCATATGAGCAGTTGCAGCAGTTTGTTGAGGAACTCAACGATCCGCGCGTGTCGTATACGCATAATTCCGCCAACTCCGGGGCCTGCGCGGTGCGTAATCAGGCCATTATGCAGGCCAACGGACAATACATTACGGGGATTGATGATGATGATGAATGGACGCCGAACCGACTGAGTGTATTTCTCAACTATCGCCATCATTTGGTCACGCGGGCGTTTCTGTATGCCAATGACTATGTCTGTGAAGGCGAAGTGTATTCGCAGCCGACCAGTCTGCCGCTCTATCCTAAGTCCGTTTATTCGCGCCGCAGGTTTTATAAGCGCAACATCATTGGTAACCAGGTATTTACCTGGGCATGGCGGTTTAAAGCATGTCTGTTCGATACCACGCTGAAAGCGGCGCAGGATTACGACATCTTCCTGCGCATGGTGGTGGCGTATGGCAAACCGTGGAAGGTCAAAGAGGCGACGCAGATCCTGCATGTAAATCACGGTGAGATGCGCATTACCTCATCGCCGAATAAATTCTCCGGCTACTTTCAGTTTTACCGCAAGCACAAAGGCAAATTTGACCGGGCCAGCAAGAAGTATCAGCTGTTTACCCTCTATCAGATCCGCAACAAACGGATGAACTGGCGCACGCTGCTGACGCTGCTTTCTGTTCGCAACAGTAAGCGTCTGGCCGACGGACTGCGAGGACGCTAATTATGCTGGAAGATTTACGCGTGAACGGCTGGAGTCTGCGCCCCTGCTGCATGGTGGTGGCCTATCGGATTGCCCATTTTTGCTCCGTCTGGCGTAAAAAAAACATCTTAAACAACCTGTGGGCCGCACCGGTACTGGTGATGTACCGCCTTATCACCGAATGCCTGTTTGGCTATGAAATTCAGGCCGCTGCATCAATCGGTCGTCGTTTCACCATCCATCATGGCTATGGGGTGGTTATCAATAAACACGTGGTTGTGGGGGATGATTTTACCCTACGTCACGGCGTCACCATCGGCAATCTTGGCACCAACGATTTGTCCTGCCCGGTAATCGGTAACAGCGTTGAGCTGGGGGCCAATGTCACTCTGCTTGGCGACGTTGCTATTGGCGATAACGTGACGATTGGTGCCGGGAGCGTCGTGGTGGATAGCGTTCCGGACAATGCGCTGGTCGTGGGCGAGAAGGCACGGGTGAAGGTAATAAAATGAAGATATTACAATTTAATGTGCGACTCGCAGAAGGTGGGGCGGCAGGCGTGGCGTTAGATTTGCATCTGAGGTCGCTGGAAAAAGGGCTGTCGTCGCGTTTTGTCTATGGCTATGGCAAAGGCGGTAAAAAAAGCGCCAGCCATGCGAAATACCCGCAGGTTATCAAATATACGCCGCGCCTGACGTCGGCGGCGAACATTGCGCTGTTTCGTTTCGCGAACCGCGACATGTTCGGCAATCTCGACAAGCTATATCGTACGGTTACCCGCACTAACGGCCCGCTGGTACTGCATTTTCATGTGCTGCACAGCTACTGGTTGAACCTGGAAGAGGTAGTCTCCTTTTGCCAAAAAGTGAAAGCGCATAAACCGGATATCACCTTCGTCTGGACGCTGCACGATCACTGGAGTGTGACCGGGCGCTGTGCCTTTACCGATGGCTGCGAAGGCTGGAAAACGGGCTGTCTGCAATGCCCAACGCTGAGCAACTATCCGCCGGTAAAAATCGATAAAGCCCATCAGCAGTTGCCCGTTAAGCGGCAGATGTTTCGTGCGATGCTGGCGCTGGGTTGCCAGTTTATCTCGCCCAGTCAGCATGTGGCCGACGCGTTCAACAGCCTGTATGGCGCGGGACGTTGCCGCATTATCAATAATGGCATTGATGTGGCAACTGAAGCCATTCTTGCCGAACTACCCGCGATGCCTGAGGAGAGCGGTCGGCCGAAAATTGCCGTGGTGGCTCATGACCTGCGCTATGACGGCAAAACCAGTCAGCAACTGGTGCGAGCGATTACCGCGCTCGGAGACAAAATTGAGTTGCATACCTTCGGCAAATTTTCGCCATTTGCGGGAGATAACGTCATCAATCACGGTTTTGAGAGCGATAAGCGCACGTTGATGAGTGCGCTTAATCAGATGGATGGACTGGTGTTCAGCTCCCGTGTCGATAACTACCCGCTGATTCTGTGCGAAGCGCTGTCCATCGGCGTACCGGTAATAGCCACGCACAGCGATGCCGCGCAGGAAGTGCTGGCTAAATCAGGCGGAAAAACGTTCAGCGAAGCTGAAGTGTTGCAACTGGTGCAGCTGAAAAAATCAGACATTGCGCAGGCGGTTTTTGACACGTCGCTTGCCGCATTTAGCCAGCGCAGCCGATTGGCATACAGTGGACAACAGATGCTGGAGGAATATGTCTCGTTCTATCAGAATCTGTAGCTATCTGGTGCTACCGCTGCTTTATCTGCTGGTAAACGTCAAACTCGCCCAGCTTGGCGAGAGCTTCCCGATCACTATCGTTACCTTTTTACCCGTTCTGCTGTTGCTGTTTATCGAACGCATCAATATCAAAAAATTAATGATCGCGCTGGGCGTAGGGGGCGGACTGACGGCATTTAACTATCTGTTCGGTCAGTCACTGGATGCCAGCAAGTACGTGACGTCCGCCATGTTGTTTATCTATACCGTGGTGATTATTGGCATGGTATGGAGTATTCGCTTCAAAACCATTTCATCGCATAACTACATTAAAATCTTGCGCTTTTTCTGGCTGGTTGTGGGACTGGTGGTGGGGTTAGCTGCAGCTGAAATGGCGCAGATAATTCTCAGCGGCGGCAGCAGTTTAATGGAAGTTATTTCGAAATATCTTATTTACAGTAACAGCTATGTTCTGAACTTTATTAAGTTTGGTGGGAAACGAACCACCGCGCTCTATTTCGAACCGGCATTCTTCGCTCTGGCATTAATCTCAATTTGGCTCAGTATCAAACAGTTTGGTATCAAAACACCTAAGTCCGATGCTATGATTCTGGTAGGGATAATATTATCGGGATCGTTTTCAGGAGTAATGACGTTTATTTTGTTTTACCTCCTGGAATGGGCGTTTCAGTACCTAAATAAGGATGCGATAAAAAAGAAACTACCTCTGGCGATAATCTCATTGAGCGTGTTTTTAGTTGGTGTGATATTTGCTTTTCCGTACATCGCAACGCGGCTTGGTGATTTAGGAACTGAAGGTTCGTCATCGTATTATCGTATCGTAGGGCCATTAGTGATGGTCGGTTATTCGTTACTGAACGTTGATGGCGTAGTGAGATTTGGCTCACTTTATGAATACGTCGCGTCATTCGGAATTTTTAACGGTGCAGATGTCGGTAAAACAATAGACAATGGCTTGTATCTGCTGATTATTTATTTTTCATGGTTCGCGGTGATATTAGCCCTATGGTACATGGGGAAAGTCATGAAAATGATGATCAATGCGTTTGGCGATAATCAGAATTATCGGGTGCAGCTTTATCTTTTTACACCATTGTCACTGTTTTTTACTGGTTCAGTATTTAGTCCGGAATACGCATTTTTAATTGTGTGTCCGTTTATTTTGCGCAAGGCGCTGAATATCGCGAGGTAACTCACATGCTGCTCAGTATCATTACCGTCGCCTTTCGCAATCTGGAAGGGATCGTCAAAACTCACGCGTCGCTGGCACATCTGGCGCAAGCGGGTGATATCAGTTTTGAGTGGATTGTTGTTGATGGCGGCTCCTCGGATGGTACGTCGGCGTTTCTTGAAGGACTCAGTGGAGAACACCGGTTACGGTTTGTCAGCGAACCGGATAACGGCATCTATGATGCGATGAACAAAGGCATCGCCATGGCGCGCGGGCGGTTTGCATTGTTCCTCAACTCCGGGGATATTCTGCATGCGAATGCGGCTTGTTTTATCCGCCAGCTAAAAATGCAGAGTGACCAAACTATGGTCATTGGCGATGCGTTGCTGGATTTCGGCAATGGCAACAAAATTAAGCGTCGGGCAAAACCGGGTTGGTATATTTATCACAGCCTGCCAGCCAGCCATCAGGCAATATTCTTTCCTCTCTCAGGACTGAATGTCTGGCATTATGATTTGCAATATAAAATATCGTCAGATTACGCGTTGGCAGCCAAATTATACAAGTCCGGCTATGCTTTTAAAAAGCTGCGCGGGTTGGTGTCGGAATTTTCTATGGGCGGAGTGTCAACGACGAATAATCTGGAATTGTGCCGGGATGCCAAAAAAGTGCAGCGCCAGATATTACATATGCCTGGTTTTTGGACCGGTTTGTCAGAATATTTACGTCTGCGCACAACCGATAAAGCAAAAACCTTATATGGAAAAACGTAAGAGCACAATATGCAAGACTTAAGCGGATTTAAAGTGCCTGGCGGTTTTCGCGGCGGCGGCGCTATTAAAGTGCAATTATGGTGGGCGGTGCAAGCAACATTATTTCGCTGGTCTCCACAGGTCATGTATCGCTGGCGTGCATTTTTATTACGGATGTTTGGCGCAAAAATAGGAAAAAACGTAGTCATTCGGCCTTCAGTAAAAATTACTTATCCGTGGAAACTAACTCTGGGAGATTATGCCTGGGTGGGTGATGACGCGGTTTTATATACGTTAGGTGATATTACGATTGGGGCCCACGCAGTTATTTCGCAAAAAAGTTATTTATGCACCGGGAGTCATGATTATGCCAGCCAACATTTTGATATTAACGCCACACCGATAGTGGTTGGCGATAAATGCTGGCTGGCGACAGATGTCTTTGTCGCGCCTGGCGTAACGATTGGCGATGGCACCGTCGTCGGAGCACGAAGCAGCGTATTTAAATCGCTGCCAGCAAATGTCATTTGTCGGGGAAATCCCGCAGTAGTCACGCGCGAACGCGTCGAGAAAGTTACTCCCTGAGGGGATCACTTAAGAGGTTATAACATGTCAAAAGTCGCTCTCATTACTGGCGTAACCGGGCAGGATGGTTCTTACCTGGCAGAACTCCTGCTGGAAAAAGGGTACGAAGTACACGGTATTAAGCGTCGCGCTTCATCATTCAACACCGAACGTGTGGACCACATCTACCAGGATCCGCATTCAGGCAATCCCAAATTTCATCTGCACTATGGCGATTTGACGGACTCCTCCAATCTGACCCGTATTTTACAGGAAGTCCAACCGGATGAAGTCTATAACCTGGGTGCCATGAGCCACGTTGCGGTGTCGTTTGATTCACCGGAATACACCGCAGACGTTGATGCGATCGGCACCTTGCGCTTGCTGGAGGCGATCCGCTTCCTTGGTCTGGAAAAAAAGACCCGTTTTTATCAGGCGTCCACCTCTGAGCTGTACGGTCTGGTTCAGGAAATCCCGCAGAAAGAGAGCACGCCGTTCTATCCGCGTTCACCGTATGCCGTTGCTAAGCTGTATGCCTACTGGATAACCGTCAACTACCGTGAGTCTTACGGGATGTATGCCTGTAACGGCATTCTGTTTAACCACGAGTCTCCGCGCCGTGGCGAAACCTTTGTCACTCGCAAAATTACCCGGGCGATCGCCAACATCGCTCAGGGGCTGGAGTCTTGCCTGTACCTGGGCAACATGGATTCACTGCGCGATTGGGGGCATGCCAAAGATTACGTCAGGATGCAGTGGATGATGCTGCAGCAGGATAAGCCGGAAGATTTCGTGATTGCCACCGGCGTGCAGTATTCCGTGCGCCAGTTTGTAGAAATGGCGGCAGCTCAACTGGGGATTAAATTGCGCTTTGAAGGTGAGGGCGTGAATGAAAAAGGCATCGTGGTTTCCGTGACCGGACATGATGCGCCGGGCGTGAAGCCAGGCGATGTCATGATTGCCGTTGACCCGCGCTACTTCCGTCCGGCTGAGGTGGAAACGCTGCTGGGCGATCCGGCCAAAGCACATGAAAAACTGGGCTGGAAACCGGAAATCACACTGCGCCAGATGATCTCGGAAATGGTTGCTAACGATCTTGATGCGGCGAAGAAACATTCCCTGCTCAAGTCGCACGGTTACGAGGTCGCCATCGCGCTGGAGTACTGAGGATGAAGACACAACGTATTTTTGTGGCGGGCCATCGGGGGATGGGGGGGCCCGCCATCGTCAGACAATTGTCGCAGCGAAATAATGTGGAGCTGGTGCTGCGTACCCGCGACCAGCTTAATCTGCTGGACGCCAGTGCGGTGCAGGCGTTTTTTGCCGCTGAACGTATTGACCAGGTTTATCTGGCGGCGGCAAAAGTAGGAGGGATTGTGGCAAACAATACTTATCCTGCTGATTTTATTTATGAAAACATGATGATTGAGAGCAACATTATTCATGCTGCACATCTGCATAACGTGAATAAACTGTTGTTTCTCGGGTCATCCTGTATTTATCCCAAGCAAGCTACCCAGCCAATCGCCGAGAGTGAACTGTTGCAGGGGACACTTGAACCGACCAATGAGCCGTATGCGATTGCCAAAATTGCCGGTATCAAGCTGTGTGAATCGTATAACCGACAGTATGGCCGTGATTATCGCTCGGTGATGCCGACCAATCTGTATGGGCCGCATGACAACTTTCATCCGAGTAATTCGCATGTGATCCCGGCGCTGCTGCGCCGCTTTCATGAAGCTCGCGGGCAAAATGCGCCGGATGTGGTGGTATGGGGCAGCGGGACGCCAATGCGTGAATTTCTGCATGTCGACGATATGGCGGCGGCCAGTATCCACGTGATGGAGTTGGCTCAGGAAGTGTTGCAGGAATATACCCAGCCGATGCTGTCGCATATCAACGTGGGGACCGGCGTGGACTGCACCATCCGTGAACTGGCGCAGACTATTGCGGAGGTCGTGGGCTACAAGGGGCGCGTGGTGTTTGACGCCAGCAAACCGGACGGCACACCGCGCAAATTGCTCGACGTTACGCGTCTGCATCAGTTGGGCTGGTATCACGAGATATCTCTGCAAGCGGGGCTTGCCAGTACATATCAGTGGTTCCTTGAAAACCAGCAGCGTTACCGGGGGTAAGCATGTTTTTACGTCATGAGGATTTTGCCACCGTTGTACGTTCAACTCCGCTGATTTCCATCGATTTGATCGTGGAAAACGCCCACGGTGAATTTCTGCTTGGCAAGCGCCTCAATCGTCCTGCGCAGGGGTACTGGTTTGTGCCCGGCGGTCGGGTGCAAAAAGATGAACCGCTGCACGCGGCCTTTGAGCGGCTTACTGAAGCTGAGCTGGGGTTACGTTTACCGCTGTCCGCTGCGCAGTTTTACGGTGTCTGGCAGCACTTCTATGACGACAACTTTTCCGGGGAAGATTTCTCAACGCATTACATCGTGCTGGGATTTCGTCTGCGGGTGTCGGAAAACGACCTGCAACTGCCTGACGTTCAACATGACGCGTACCGCTGGTTGGCAATTGAAGAGATTCTGGTCAGTGACCACGTGCACGACAACAGCCGGGCTTACTTCTGTGAGAAGAGTCAGGCCGGAGCACCCGGGCTATGAAGATCCTTGTGTATGGCATCAACTATTCGCCGGAGTTGACCGGTATTGGTAAATACACCGGTGAAATGGTGGAGTGGATGGCGCAACAGGGGCATGACGTACGGGTGATCACTGCGCCGCCTTATTATCCGCAGTGGAAAGTCAACGGTCGCTATTCATCCTGGCGCTACCGTCGTGAAGAGGGCGATGCCATCGTCTGGCGTTGCCCGCTGTATGTGCCTGAGCAGCCCTCCACGCTCAAGCGTCTACTGCATTTAGGCAGTTTCGCCCTGAGCAGTTTCTTCCCGCTGCTGGCGCAGCGCCGCTGGAAGCCGGATCGCATCATTGGGGTAGTACCGACGCTGTTTTGTACGCCGGGAATGCGCCTGCTGGCGAAGCTGTCCGGGGCGCGCACGCTGCTGCATATTCAGGATTACGAAGTTGATGCCATGTTGGGACTTGGCATGGCGGGCAAAGGCAAGCGCGGTCTGGTGGCAAAACTGGCCAGCGCCTTTGAGCGCAGTGGGCTGTTGAATATGGATCATATTTCGACCATTTCTCGCTCAATGATGAATAAAGCACAGGAAAAGGGCGTTGATGCACAGAAGGTTATTTTCTTTCCGAACTGGTCAGAAGTAGCGCGTTTTCGCGATGTGGACGCCGCCGATGCTCTGGCGTTGCGCCAGCAGCTGGGCTTGCCTGATGGAAAAAAAATCATTCTCTACTCTGGCAATATTGGTGAAAAGCAAGGACTGGAGAGTGTGATCGACGCAGCGGCCCTGTTGAGCGAGCGGCCCTGGCTGTTTGTGATTGTCGGGCAGGGCGGGGGTAAAGCGCGGCTGGAGAATATGACCAGCGAACGCGGCCTGAACAATGTGATGTTCTTTCCGCTGCAATCTTATGACGCGCTGCCTGCACTGCTCAAAATGGCGGACTGTCATCTGGTGGTACAAAAGCGCGGTGCGGCGGATGCCGTACTGCCCTCCAAACTGACCAATATCCTCGCCGTTGGTGGTAACGCTGTGATTACCGCCGAGCCGGAAACCGAGCTGGGGCAGCTCTGTAACATTGTTCCAGGCATCGCTGTATGCGTGGAGCCGGAATCGGTAAATGCGCTGGTTTGCGGTATCCAACAAGCGTTGAGGATGCCAAAAGTCAATACGGTGGCACGTGACTATGCCGAACGCACGCTGGATAAAGATAACGTGCTTAGCCAATTTATTGCTGATATTCGGGGTTAATGATGAGTCAAAGCAAACTCTTTCCGGTAGTGATGGCCGGTGGCTCGGGTAGCCGTTTATGGCCTCTGTCCCGCGTATTGTATCCAAAGCAGTTCCTGTGCCTGAAAGGTGATCTCACCATGCTGCAGACAACGATCTGTCGTCTGAATGGCGTGGAGTGTGAAAGCCCGGTGGTTATCTGTAATGAACAACACCGTTTCATCGTCGCGGAACAGCTACGGCAACTGCACAAGCTGACTGAGAACATTATTCTCGAACCCGCCGGACGTAACACGGCACCGGCGATAGCGCTGGCCGCACTGGCGGCAAAACGTCAAAGCCCGGAGGAAGATCCGCTGCTGCTGGTATTGGCGGCCGATCACATGATTGCCGACGAAGAGGCATTTCGCGAGGCGGTTCGCAATGCTATGCCCTATGCCAGTGCGGGTAAGCTGGTGACGTTTGGTATCGTGCCGGACCAGCCGGAAACGGGCTATGGCTATATCCGCCGTGGCGAGGTTTCGCCAACGAATACCGACGCCGTGGCGTTCGAAGTGGCGCAGTTTGTTGAAAAGCCCAATCTGGAAACCGCGCAGGCTTACGTGGCGAGCGGTGACTACTACTGGAACAGCGGCATGTTCTTGTTCCGCGCCGGACGTTACCTGGAAGAACTGGAAAAGTACCGCCCCGACATTCTTGAGGCTTGTGTGAATGCCATGAGTGCGGTTGACCCCGATCTCGATTTTATCCGCGTTGATGAACAGGCGTTTCTCGCCTGTCCGGAAGAGTCTGTGGACTATGCGGTAATGGAACGTACGGCCGATGCGGTGGTAATGCCCATGAACGCAGGCTGGAGCGATGTTGGCTCCTGGTCATCGCTGTGGGAAATCAGCGCCCATACCGCCGAAGGCAATGTGCATCATGGCGACGTCATTAGCCACAAAACGGAGAACAGCTACGTGTATGCCGAATCTGGCCTGGTGACGACCGTCGGGGTGAAGAATCTGGTGGTGGTGCAGACCAAAGATGCGGTGCTGATCGCCGATCGCAACGCGGTGCAGGACGTCAAAAAAGTGGTGGAGCAAATTAAAGCTGACGGACGACATGAACACCATATTCACCGTGAAGTTTACCGTCCGTGGGGCAAGTACGACTCCATTGATGCCGGAGACCGTTACCAGGTGAAGCGAATTACCGTTAAACCCGGTGAAGGATTGTCCGTGCAGATGCATCATCACCGGGCTGAACACTGGGTAGTGGTGGCGGGTACCGCGAAAGTGACGATCAATGATGACATCAAACTGCTCGCTGAAAATGAGTCTGTCTATATTCCGCTTGGGGCGACCCATTGTCTGGAGAATCCCGGGAAAATCCCGCTCGATCTGATTGAAGTGCGCTCCGGATCTTACCTCGATGAGGATGATGTGGTGCGGTTTGCGGACAGATACGGGCGCGCCTGATGCAGGATGCGCCGCGCTTATCCGGCCTACAACAACGTAGGCGCGGTAAGCGAAGCGCACCGGGCAATGCATTTAACACTCATTAAAAAGGCTCATTAAGAGTCAGGGCCTCCTGTTGCCTGAAGAAGGGTAAATCATGACGAAATTAACCTGTTTCAAAGCCTACGATATTCGAGGCAGGCTGGGCGAAGAGCTGAATGAAGATATCGCGTGGCGTATTGGCCGCGCTTACGGTGAGTTCCTGAAGCCAAAAACGATTGTCCTCGGCGGTGATGTGCGCCTGACCAGCAAGACGCTAAAGCTGGCGCTGGCGAAAGGACTACAGGATGCGGGGGTGGATGTGCTGGATATTGGCATGTCGGGTACCGAAGAGATTTATTTCGCCACCTTCCACCTGGGTATTGACGGCGGTATTGAAGTGACCGCCAGCCATAATCCGATGGATTACAACGGCATGAAGCTGGTGCGGGAAGGGGCACGGCCCATCAGCGGTGATACCGGTCTGCGCGACGTACAGCGCCTGGCGGAAGCCAACGACTTCCCGGCGGTTGATGAGACAAAACGTGGCCGCTACCAGCGTATTACTACCCGTGATGCCTACATTGACCACCTGCTGGGTTACATCAATCCCGCCAATCTGAAACCGATGAAGCTGGTGCTCAATTCCGGTAACGGCGCGGCAGGCCCTGTAGTGGACGCCATTGAAGCCCGTTTTAAAACATTGGGCGTGCCGGTCGAGTTTATCAAAATCCACAATACGCCGGATGGCAACTTCCCCAACGGTATTCCCAATCCTCTGCTGCCGGAATGTCGGGCTGACACGCGCAACGCGGTTATTGAACACGGCGCGGATATGGGGATTGCCTTCGACGGTGATTTTGACCGCTGCTTCCTGTTCGATGAAAAAGGTCAGTTCATTGAGGGCTACTACATTGTCGGCCTGCTGGCGGAGGCGTTTCTGGAGAAGAATCCGGGGGCGAAAATTATCCACGACCCGCGCCTGTCCTGGAACACCGTGGATGTGGTGACGGCGGCAGGCGGTAAACCGGTGATGTCAAAAACCGGGCACGCGTTTATCAAAGAGCGGATGCGCCATGAAGATGCCATTTACGGCGGTGAAATGAGCGCGCATCACTATTTTCGCGACTTTGCTTACTGCGACAGCGGCATGATCCCGTGGCTGCTGGTCGCGGAGTTGCTGTGCCTGAAAGGACAGCGGCTTGGTGAACTGGTTCGCGACCGGATGGCGGCTTATCCGGCGAGTGGGGAGATTAACAGCACGCTGGCAGAGCCGGCGGCAGCGATTGCGCGCGTGGAGCAGCATTTTTCCCGTGAGGCGCTGACGGTTGACAGAACGGACGGTATCAGCATGTCGTTTGTCGACTGGCGCTTCAATTTACGCTCTTCCAATACCGAACCGGTGGTGCGCCTGAACGTGGAATCGCGCGGAGATATTCCGTTGATGGAAGCGCGAACGCGCACTCTTCTGGCGTTACTGAATCAGTAATGCTGGTGCTTCCTTTGCCCGATTCTGGGCAAAGGGTGACTAACAGGAACCACGATGACACATCTAAAGAAGCGCGAGCGCGCCAAAACCAATGCGTCGTTAATTTCGATGGTACAACGCTTTTCAGATATCACCATCATGTTTGGCGGGTTGTGGGTAATCTGCGAATTAAGCGGCTTGCCTTTCCTGTACATGCACCTGCTGGTGGCGCTGATCACGCTGGTCGTTTTTCAGATGCTCGGTGGCATAACGGACTTTTATCGCTCCTGGCGTGGTGTCAAAATGACCACTGAGCTGGTGCTGTTGCTGCAAAACTGGACGCTGAGCCTGATTTTTTGCGCAGGTCTGATCGCCTTTAATAACGATTTTGATAACCGTCTTGCCGTCTGGCTGGCGTGGTATCTGCTGTCCAGTGTTGGCCTGGTGTTGAGTCGTTCGTTTATTCGCTACGGTGCGGGATGGCTGCGTAATCGCGGGTACAACACTCGTCGGGTGGCGGTGGCAGGGGACCTGCCAGCTGGACAAATGCTGCTGGACAGTTTTCGCCATGAACCGTGGCTGGGGTTTGAAGTAGCGGGGGTCTATCACGACCCTATCCCTGGAAAAAACTCCCGCGACTGGGCCGGTAATCTGCAACAACTGGTGGATGACGCCAAAGCCTCACGCATTCATAACGTTTATATCGCCATGTCGATGAGCGATGGTGCCAGCGTCAAAAAATTAGTGCGCGAGCTGGCCGATACCACCTGTTCAGTGATCCTAATTCCTGATGTCTTTACCTTCAACATTCTACATTCACGGATTGAAGAGATGAACGGCATTCCGGTGGTGCCGCTGTATGACACGCCACTCTCGGGGATTAATCGTCTGTTAAAGCGCGCGGAAGATATCGTGCTGGCTTCACTGATCCTGCTGCTTATTTCCCCGGTGCTGTGTGGCATAGCGCTACTGGTAAAACTGACCTCCAAAGGACCGGTGATTTTCCGCCAGACTCGCTATGGCATGGACGGCAAACCGATCAAAGTCTGGAAGTTTCGCTCAATGAAAGTGATGGAGAACGACGCGGTGGTGACGCAGGCGACGCAAAACGATCCGCGCGTTACCCCTGTGGGAAATTTCCTGCGTCGGACGTCGCTTGATGAACTGCCGCAGTTTATTAACGTGCTGACCGGGGGCATGTCTATTGTCGGACCACGCCCGCATGCGGTGGCGCATAACGAACAGTACCGCCAACTGATTGAGGGATACATGTTACGCCATAAGGTGAAACCGGGTATTACCGGCTGGGCGCAAATCAACGGCTGGCGCGGTGAAACCGATACGCTGGAAAAAATGGAGAAACGTGTGGAGTTTGACCTCGAATACATTCGCGAGTGGAGCGTGTGGTTCGATATCAAAATTGTTTTTCTGACGATATTCAAAGGCTTTGTTAACAAAGCGGCCTATTAACATGAGCTTACGAGAAAAAACGCTTAATGGCGCAAAGTGGTCGGCGATTGCCACGGTGATCATTATTGGCCTCGGACTTATTCAGATGACCGTCCTGGCGCGAATTATTGATAACCACCAGTTCGGGTTGTTAACCGTGTCGCTGGTGATCATAGCGCTGGCCGATACGCTGTCGGATTTCGGTATCGCCAACTCAATTATTCAGCGTAAAGAGATTGGTTATCTGGAGCTGACAACGCTGTACTGGCTAAACGTTGGGCTGGGGATCGTGGTCTGTGTGGCGATGTTTTTGCTTAGCGAGACGATTGCCAGCGTGCTCAATACTCCCGAACTGGCGCCGCTCATCAAAACCTTATCACTGGCGTTTGTGGTGATACCGCACGGGCAGCAGTTTCGCGCGCTGATGCAAAAAGAGCTGGCCTTCAACAAAATTGGCATGATTGAAACCAGTTCGGTGCTGGCTGGATTTACCTTTACCGTGGTCAGCGCCCATTTCTGGCCGCTCGCGCTGACGGCCATTCTTGGGTATCTGGTGAATAGTACGCTACGTACGCTGCTGTTCGGCTATTTTGGCCGCCGGATTTACCGTCCGGGGCTACATTTTTCGCTGGCATCCGTTTCGTCGAACCTGCGTTTTGGCGCATGGCTGACGGCAGACAGCATCATCAATTACATCAATACCAACCTTTCCACGCTGGTTTTAGCCCGCACGTTGGGAGCTGGCGTGGCGGGCGGATTCAATCTCGCCTGGAACGTGGCGGTTGTCCCGCCGATAAAACTGAACCCGATTATCACCCGCGTGCTGTTTCCGGCGTTTGCCAAAATCCAGGACGACAGCGAAAAACTACGGGTGAATTTTTACAAGCTGCTGTCAGTGGTTGGGATTATCAACTTCCCGGCGCTACTGGGACTGATGGTGGTGTCGGACAACGTGGTGCCGCTGGTGTTTGGCGAGAAGTGGAACGGCATTATTCCGGTCCTGCAACTATTGTGCATTGTGGGTCTGCTGCGCTCGGTGGGGAATCCAATAGGATCGCTCTTGATGGCGAAAGCCCGGGTCGATATCAGCTTCAAATTCAATGTGTTCAAAACCTTTCTGTTTATTCCTGCCATTTTCATTGGCGGTCATCTGGCGGGGGCGATTGGCGTGACGCTGGGCTTTCTGTTGGTCCAGGTGATTAACACGATCCTCAGCTACTTCGTGATGATCAAACCTGTTCTTGGCTCCAGCTACCGTCAGTACGTGCTCAGCCTGTGGCTGCCGTTGTATCTCTCCTTACCAACCCTTGTGGTGAGCTATGCGTTGGGCTTAACCCTGCGCAACCAGGTGCCATTAAGCGCGCTGCTGGGGATCCAGATAGCGGCAGGAGCACTGGTTTTTGCGCTAATGATTGTGCTGTCGCGCCATCCGCTGGTGGTGGAAATAAAACGCCAACTCTGTCGCAGTGAAAAAATGAAAACCTTGCTCCGTGCGGGATAAGAACAACGTTTTAAGAGGTCATAATGAAATTACTAATTTTAGGCAACCATACCTGCGGGAACCGAGGGGATAGCGCGATCCTGCGCGGTTTGCTGGATGCCATTAACGCGTTGCGTCCCGAGACCGAAGTGGATGTGATGAGCCGTTACCCGGTGAGCTCTTCGTGGTTGTTAAACCGCCCGGTGATGGGCGACCCGCTGTATTTGCAGATGAAGCAACATAACAACGCAGCGGGTGTTATGGGGCGCGTGAAGAAAGTGCTGCGTCGTCGCTATCAGCATCAGGTACTGCTCTCGCGTGTTACCGATTCCGGTAATCTGCGCAATATCGCTATCGCCCAGGGTTTTACCGATTTTGTCCGTCTGCTGTCGCGCTATGACGCCATCATCCAGGTCGGCGGATCGTTCTTTGTCGATCTGTATGGCGTGCCGCAGTTTGAACATGCCCTGTGTTCGTTTATGGCGAAAAAACCGCTGTACATGATTGGTCACAGCGTGGGGCCATTCCAGGATGGGCAGTTTAATCAACTGGCGAACTACGTGTTTGGTCACTGTAATGCGCTGATTTTACGTGAATCCGTCAGTCTGGATCTGATGAAGCGCAGCGCAATTATCACGGATAAAGTCGAAACAGGCGTAGATACGGCCTGGCTGGTCGACAATCATCATGAGGATTTTGAGCCCGGTTATGCGGTACAGCACTGGTTAGACATGGCGGCTAAACAGAAGACCGTTGCCATTACATTGCGTGAGTTGGCGCCTTTTGATAAGCGTCTGGGGACAACGCAGCAGGCCTATGAGCAAGCCTTTGCCGGGGTGGTGAACCGCATCCTTGATGAAGGTTATCAGGTGATTGCACTGTCAACCTGCACCGGTATTGATAGTTACAACAAAGATGATCGCATGGTGGCGTTAAACCTGCGCCAGTATGTTAATGACCCGGCCCGATATCACGTGGTGATGGATGAACTTAACGATCTGGAGATGGGGAAGATTCTGGGCGCATGCGATCTGACGGTGGGGACTCGCTTGCATTCTGCCATCATCTCGATGAATTTTATGACGCCTGCCATCGCCATTAACTACGAGCACAAATCGGCTGGGATCATGCGACAACTGGGGTTACCGGAGATGGCTGTTGATATTCGTCATCTTCTCGATGGCAGTCTGGAAGGGAAGGTTGCCGATACTCTCGGACAGTTACCTGAGCTGCGCATACGTCTCGGCGAAGCGGTTATGCGCGAACGCGAACGTGGGGTACGCATGGTGCAGTCGGTTTTAACGCGTATTGAGGGGGAAAAATGAAGATTGGTTTTTTCCTGCTTAAATTTCCGCTCTCCTCCGAGACATTTGTACTCAATCAGATAACCGCATTTATCGATATGGGCTATGACGTGGAGATTGTCGCTTTGCAGAAGGGCGATCTTGAAAATACTCATGCCTCCTTTAATACCTACCGTCTGGGTGAAAAAACGCGCTGGTTGCTGAATGAACCGGAAAGCAAACTGGCGAAACTGAAATATAGGGCAGCGGCGGCTCTGCACGGTATTACCCGCGCAGCGACCTGGAAAGCGCTTAATGTTGCACGCTATGGTGAGGAGGCGCGCAATCTGATTTTGGCAGCTATTTGCGGCGGGAATCCGCGAGCGTTTGAGGCGGATGTTTTTATTGCTCATTTTGGGCCCGCAGGCGTAACGGCCGCCAAGCTGCGTGAGCTTGGGATGATCCGCGGAAAAATCGCCACGGTATTTCATGGGATTGATGTTTCGCACCGGGGCGTTTTGGCCCGCTATACCCCTGAGTATCAGCAGCTGTTTCAACGCGGTGATTTAATGTTGCCCATCAGCAATCTCTGGGCCGGACGGTTAAAAAACATGGGATGTCCGCCGCAAAAAATTGCCGTCTCGCGTATGGGAATCGATATGGCACGCTTTACGCCACGCCAGTTGAAATCGCCAACTGCACCGCTGGAAATAATCTCTGTTGCCCGGTTAACCGAGAAAAAAGGACTGCACCTCGCCATCGAAGCTTGTCGTCAGTTAAAAGAGCAGGGCGTTTCATTTCGTTATCGAATTCTGGGTATCGGCCCTTGGGAGCGTCGTTTACGTACGCTGATCGAGCAATATCAACTCGATGGCGTTATTGAGATGCCCGGCTTTAAGCCCAGTCATCAAGTAAAGGAGATGCTTGAACAGGCGGATGTATTTTTGCTGCCTTCGATCACCGGAAGAGACGGCGATATGGAAGGGATCCCGGTGGCACTGATGGAGGCAATGGCGGTGGGTATTCCGGTGATTTCCACCGTTCACAGCGGGATCCCGGAGCTGGTCGAGTCGGGTAAATCAGGCTGGCTGGCACCGGAAAACGACGCGCAGGCACTGGCAGAGCGTTTAGCGGCATTTAGCCTGCTCGACAGTGAGCAGGTACAGTCGATTGTGCAGTGTGCGCGCGAAAAAATTGAAAATGAATTTAATCAGTTAGCTATCAATAAACAGTTAGCCAGTCTGCTGCAAACGATGTAAATCGAGGTTGTATGTCAGAGAACAAACTCTCACGCCGTGCTTTTCTGACGGCGGGCTCTGCGCTTGTCGTGCTGCATTCTCCCGTTGTTCGCGCGCTTGAATCATCGGGCAGCGTCAACATTCAGGATTACAACCCACAGGATTGGGTGGCCTCTTTCAGGCAGGCGTTCAAAGAAGGGCAAATGGTCGTCGTACCAAAAGGCCTGGAATGTAAGGATCTCAATACTGCTATTGTTATTCCGCCAGGCAAAACGCTCTTCATACAAGGGCGAATAAGTGGCAATGGCCGTGGGCGCTTTATTTTACAGGATGGATGCAACGTTGTGGGCGAGCAGGGCGGGAGCCTGAAGAACGTTACCCTGGATGTACGTGGTTCGGACTGTGTAATAAAAAGGATTGCCATGAGCGGTTTCGGTCCGGTGACGCAAATCTATATCGGCGGTAAAACTTCAAGGCTGATGCGTAATCTGATTATTGATGATATTACTGTCACACGCGCTAACTATGGGATTTTGCGTCAGGGTTTTCATAACCGAATGGACGGCGTAAAGATTACAAACTGCCGTTTTAGCGATCTACAGGGAGATGCCATTGAGTGGAATGTGGCTATCAACGACAGCAACATCCTCATTTCTGACCATGTCATTGAACGTATTAACTGTACCAATGGCAATGTGAACTGGGGCATCGGTATCGGGCTGGCGGGCAGTACCTATGACAATAGCTATCCCGATGAACTGGCGGTAAAAAACTTCGTGGTGGCGAACATCACCGGTACCGACTGTCGGCAGTTAGTTCATGTGGAGAACGGCAAGCATTTTATCATTCGTAATATTACCGCGCGAAATATCACACCGGATTTCAGTAAGAAAGCGGGCATTGATAATGCGACGGTTGCTATTTATGGATGTGATAACTTCGTGATCGATAATATCAATATGGAGAACAGCGCAGGTATGCTCATTGGTTATGGCGTTATCAAAGGTCGATATTTATCCATTCCACAAAACTTTAAGCTAAATAATATCCATCTCGATAACACCAAACGTGAATACAAATTACGCGGAATTCAGATCTCCTCTGGTAATGCAACGTCATTCGTGGCCATCACCAACGTGGAGATGAAGCATGCCACGCTTGAGTTGCACAACCAACCGCAGCACCTTTTTTTACGTAACATCAGGGTGATGCAGCAATCGGCTACGGGTCCCGCACTTAAGATGCACTTCGATCTGCGCCAGGACGTACGCGGTAAGTTTATGGCCAGGCAGGACACATTACTCTCACTGGCCAACGTACATGCAGTAAACGAAGCTGGGCAAAGTTCAGTTGACATCGACCGTATAAACCATCAGGTAGTGAATGTAGAAGCGGTGAATTTTCGACTACCGGGGCAGGGGAGGTAACTTTGCGACCATTCCTGGCTCAAGTCGCACATACTTGAGCTTAAGATTACTGCATTCTACAGATAAGCGGCGTAACATACGCGGCAACTGTACAATGTAATTCATACTGGCTAAAACAAGCTAAAAAGCTATAATTCAGCAACTAATGAATAGGTGAATGACTTAATGATTAATTTGAAAGCAGTTATTCCGGTAGCGGGTCTGGGGATGCACATGTTGCCAGCCACTAAGGCAATCCCTAAAGAGATGCTGCCGATCGTAGACAAGCCGATGATTCAATACATTGTCGACGAAATTGTAGCTGCAGGTATCAAAGAAATCGTTCTGGTAACTCATGCGTCTAAGAACGCGGTTGAGAACCACTTCGACACCTCTTACGAACTCGAATCGTTGCTTGAGCAGCGTGTTAAGCGCCAGTTATTAGCCGAGGTGCAGTCTATCTGTCCTCCGGGCGTGACTATCATGAACGTCCGTCAGGCTCAGTTACTGGGTCTGGGTCACTCCATTCTTTGTGCTCGCCCTATCATTGGTGATAACCCGTTTGTCGTGGTATTACCTGATGTTGTTCTGGACACCGCAAGTGCGGATCCGCTGCGCTACAACCTCGCTGCTATGGTTGCTCGTTTTAATGAAACCGGGCGCAGTCAGGTTCTGGCTAAGCGTATGGAAGGCGATCTGTCTGAATACTCTGTTATTCAAACCAAAGAGCCTTTGGACAACGAAGGTAAAGTCAGCCGTATCGTTGAATTCATTGAAAAACCTGATCAACCGCAGACGCTGGATTCCGATCTGATGGCTGTAGGCCGCTACGTACTTTCTGCTGATATCTGGGCAGAACTGGAAAAAACTGAACCAGGTGCCTGGGGACGTATTCAACTGACTGATGCCATTGCAGAGTTGGCTAAAAAACAGTCTGTTGATGCCATGCTGATGACGGGTGACAGCTACGACTGCGGTAAAAAGATGGGCTACATGCAGGCATTCGTTAAGTATGGGCTGCGTAACCTGAAGGAAGGTCCGAAGTTCCGTAAGAGCATCGAGAAGCTACTGAGCGAGTAGATATTTACAGGTCTTTGTGACGGTAAGCCAGAAAAAATAGCGGCAGCTAACATCCCAGCTTCTATGCTTTAAACAATGGAATGTTACTGTCGCTTTTTTATGAAAAATGACCAATAACAACAAGTTAACCTACCAAGTTTAATCATGGCTTTGTCAGATTTTTTCTTGTTTCTGGTAGCATTTGGTAAGACAATTAGCGTTTGAGTTTCGAGCCATAGTGGCAAACCAAACCTTAGCATAGTAAATTTTGAGAGCACGCAGTGCACTGGTAGCTGTAAAGCCAGGGGCGGTAGCGTGAGTTTTTATCCACTGTGATAATTAGGAAAAGTAGTGGAAAATATCATATTCTTAACTTTAGACCTTGTTTATCCAGACGACACTGGTGGTCGTAAACTTTCTTTAGGCAGGATTTTACATGAGCAAGAAAAAGGGAGTACTGTAACTGTAATTCATTATAATTATAAGAATCAAGTCGACAATGACGCTAAGATTTTTTTTAAAGAAAAAAATATATCTTTTTATTCATTCAGCCCCCCACAAAAAAATAATGGATTTGGCAGACTTATAGCATATGCCAAATCATGTATTTATAAAATGCCTGAACCTTATTTTTTTATTAATAATGACAGTTGTTTTAAATTATTTTTAGATGATAAAATTCAACAAATTAAACCATCGTTAATATCAATGGAATCTATTTTTTTAGCGAGTGTTAGTGATTTGATTCTAAATAATAAAATAAAATTGAATTATACTTTCCACAATGTCGAATCTGATTTCTATTTCAGTCTATACGTATCTGAAACAAATAAAATAAAAAAAATCCATTATTACATCCAATCTTTATTATTAAAAGTTATCGAGAAAAGCCTTTTTAATCTCACCGGGTACATCACATACACATTTTTATCGAAAGAAGATTTAAACGAGTATAAAAAAAGATATATCATCAATGATAATCTTTGCTTGATTAATCACAATAACATAAATATAACAAAAAGAATAAATCGGAAAATAAATCATATAGAACCCTTTTTTCTTTTTACGGGAAGTTTAGATTTTCCCGCTAATAGTTTTGCTATTCGGAAATTACTTGAGTATCCAGGGTTGGATTGGACTTGTGTACCTAAGATTGTGATTACCGGATCAATTTCAGAAGATATAAAAAAGACTTTTTCTGGTTTTGAAAATATTTATTTCGCTGGCAGAGTGTCCGAAAGTGAGCTATATGAATTATTTACAACATGTATTGCAAGCATTTCGCCGATCTTAACTGGTGGAGGTATTAAAATAAAAAACTTAGAGGCCATAAAATTAGGAGTGCCACTTATTGCTACTAAGTTTTCATGCATTGGCATAAATATACACTCTGAAAAAATTATCCTGACAGAGAATGATTCTGTTAGTTTTTACAATGCTATGGTCGGTTTCTATAATAATGATCTGTAGATCATAGGGGAAAAATAATGATTATCTTTGATTATGAAAATCATCGAACTGGTGATATGCAGTAAGTTAAGGAATTTTGCATCAAGTTTTACATCTCACTAAAGTAAATGAAGGTTATTAATGAGTAATACAAGAATTTGTCCAGTGATAATGGCTGGCGGTATGGGGAGTCGATTATGGCCACTGTCTAGAGAATTATACCCCAAGCAATTTCTCAGTTTGCAAGGCAAATCAAGTATGCTTCAAACCACAATCGATAGGCTTGATGGGATTGACTGTGAAGAACCGATAGTTATTTGCAATGAACAACATCGATTTATAGTTGCGGAGCAGTTGAGAGAGATAAATAGCTTAGCTGGAAATATTATACTTGAACCTTTTGGCCGTAATACGGCTCCCGCAATAGCGCTTGCTGCTCTTGCTAAAATAAATAGTAATGAAAATCATGATCCGATACTATTAGTTTTGGCTGCTGATCATATTATCCAAAACGAAGATGCTTTCCGCGAAGCAGTGCAAAATGCAGTTTCATACGCTGAAAATGGCAAGCTTGTTACTTTCGGTATAATACCAGATCACCCTGAAACAGGTTATGGATATATTCGTCGAGGAAATTTTTCTCAGGTCCTTGGTGCTTCATCTGCATTTGAAGTTGCCCAATTTGTCGAAAAGCCTGATCGTGAAACTGCCGAGGCATATGTGGCGAGTGGAGAATACTATTGGAACAGTGGCATGTTTTTGTTCCGTGCCGGTCGCTATCTGGAGGAACTTCAAAAATACCGTCCAGATATTCTTGAAGTTTGTGAAAAGTCTATGAGTGCACCTGATCCAGATCTAGACTTTATTCGCGTTAATGAGCAATCATTCCAGTCATGTCCCGCTGAATCAATAGATTATGCTGTGATGGAACACACTGTGGACGCGGTAGTAATGCCAATGTCGGCAGGTTGGAGTGATGTAGGATCTTGGTCATCATTATGGGAGGTGTGCCCCCACTCTGCGGAAGGAAATGTCTATCATGGCGACATTATTAGCCTGAAAACCCAAAATAGCTATATATATGCTGAATCGGGGTTGGTAACTACTGTGGGGGTGAAAGATCTGGTGGTGGTACAAACTAAAGATGCGGTACTAATTGCAGATCGTCACTGCGTTCAAGATGTCAAAAAAGTGGTGGAAAAAATAAAAGCAGATGGTCGCCACGAACACCACACTCACCGTGAAGTATATCGCCCATGGGGTAAATATGATTCTATCGACAAAGGCGAACGCTATCAAGTCAAACGGATTACCGTAAAACCCGGAGAGGGGTTATCTGTACAGAGGCATCACCACCGCGCAGAACACTGGGTTGTAGTGGCAGGTACAGCTAAAGTAACAGTTAACGGCAAAATCAAACTGCTAGGTGAAAATGAATCAATTTATATTCCACAAGGTGCTACACACTGTTTGGAAAACCCCGGGAAAATTCCACTTGATGTAATTGAAGTTCGTTCTGGCGCTTATCTTGAAGAAGATGATGTGGTGCGTATTGCTGATCGCTACGGGAGGGTGTAGATAATTTATCTATATCCGGTGGTAGTGCTGCATTTCTTCAGGCTGAGTCTTTGCTGTGCTATCAAGCGAATAATTAAAAATTAAAATTTGATCATTTACATATCAGATACGAATTCTGTTAGAAAAGGAAAAGTAATGAATAAGTTAAATTGTTTTAAAGCCTACGATATTCGTGGCAGATTGGATGAAGAAATTAATGAGGAGATCGCGTGGCGGGTCGGACGAGCATACGGCGAATACTTAAAACCGGAAACCATTGTATTGGGTGGTGATGTACGCCTGTCAAGTGAGAAGCTAAAACTGGCACTTTCCAATGGTCTTAGAGATGCTGGTGTTGATATATTGGATATTGGCCTGTCTGGTACAGAGGAGATTTACTTTGCCACTTTCTACCTTGGTGTGGATGGCGGCATCGAAGTTACCGCCAGTCATAATCCAATGGACTACAATGGCATGAAATTGGTACGAAAGGGCGCAAGACCCATCAGTGGAGACACCGGTTTGCATGATATACAGCGACTGGCTGAGCTTAACAACTTTTCGTCAGTTAATAAGAAGAAACAAGGTAGCTATCGGAAGATCAATCTTCGGGAAAAATATATCGATCACTTGATGGGGTATATTGATTTCAAAAATTTTACACCGTTGAAACTGGTAATTAATTCTGGTAATGGCGCTGCCGGGCCCGTAGTTGATGCTATTGAAGAGAGGTTAAAAGATATGGGTGTTCCTATATCGTTAATTAAGGTGCACAATACTCCCGATGGAAATTTTCCCAATGGTATCCCAAACCCGCTACTCCCTGAGTGTCGTGCCGATACCCGCCAAGCTGTTATTAAACATGGCGCAGATATGGGCATTGCATTTGACGGTGATTTTGACCGCTGTTTTTTCTTTGATGAAACTGGACAGTTTATTGAGGGGTACTACATTGTCGGCCTGTTGGCTGAAGCGTTTTTAGATAAATATCCAGGATCAAAAATTATTCATGATCCACGTTTATCGTGGAATACTGAGGATGTCGTAACAACTGCTGGTGGCGTCCCAGTGATGTCGAAAACTGGACATGCCTTTATCAAGGAACGCATGCGTCTTGAAAATGCTGTCTATGGTGGGGAGATGAGCGCACACCACTATTTTCGAGATTTTGCTTACTGTGATAGTGGTATGATTCCGTGGCTACTGGTTGCGGAATTAGTATGTTTGAAGGGACAGTCCTTAGGGGAATTAGTCCGCGACAGGATGAAGGCATTTCCTGCTAGTGGTGAAATAAATTACCGACTGGCGCAGCCGGAAGAAGCAATTGCTAGGGTAGAAGCATATTTTGCTTCAGAAGCATTGAGCGTTGATTGGACTGACGGAGTCAGTATGTCGTTCACTGATTGGCGCTTTAACCTGCGTTTATCAAACACTGAACCTGTAGTTCGTTTGAATGTAGAGTCACGAGGCGATATCGCCTTAATGGAGTCAATGACTCAACTTATTAAATCCCTATTATTACAATAAACTTAAGTATGAATTTAAAAATGAAAACTATGCTAAATAGCTATTTGCAACAGTCAAGTTCATTTTTAGCAAGGATCTTTGTTTCTTTAATATCAATGTTTTTAAGCATTATTATTGTTCGTCTATATGATAAAAACATCGTCAGTTCATTTTTTCTTTTTGTGAGTTATACGACATTTTTAACACAAGTTTTTTTATTAGGTATGACACCTTTTTTGAATATTTTAGCAGCTAAAAAAATTAAACTTTACGATCTTTATAAAGAAATTATAAAAAAAATATGTATATCAATGCCAATAACAATTATTGCATTATGGGGGGTGGTTGGAATATTAAAGGTTGAGAATGGATATTTTTTATTTTTAGCCACTGTTATTAGCGGGGTTAGCAGTATACTAACAGAGTTAATGAAAGGTAATGGGGCATATATAGCCTCCCAGTTATATAATGGTGGGGTAAGTACATTATTCTTTATAGCTCTACTCGTAGCGAGTAAGTTATTTAACTATAATGAGGGTGTGATATTTTTATATGTGCTTTCGTTGTTTATTTCATTAGTGATGAATTACTATGAATGGATGTCTAAATATAGAAATGTCTCGACTGTTAGAATTTGTCCAAAAGATAAAATAGCATTCAAGAAAATCCTACCTATTTATTTTGCTACCGTCATTGTCTATTTGTTTTCACAAATTGATCTTTGGTTTGTTTCTAAAAATTTTGACGCTACAATTGTTGCTCAATATGGATTGGCTATTAGATTAGCAGCGTTATTAAGTTTTTCAACATTATCAGTAAGAGCAATAGCTGCTAATCGTATACCTTTATTAATTAATAATAAAGAGTTATTACAAAAGGAAATTCATCACAGTTGTAATTTTTCATTTATGGTGAGTGCGATGACATTGTTATCATTGCTCATATTAGGTTATTGGCTTATTGGTATAGTCTTTGGCTCTGACTATCAGTTTTCGTGGTATATATTAGTAGTTTTCGCTGTGGGGCAGATTATTAACTCCGCAACAGGGCCATGTGATTTTCTCTTAAGTCATACAGGTCATGGTGTATCACTTATGTGGATAACATTTATCTCATTCATCATGTTAGTAATCTTATTTACTTGTATTCAAACATTAAATGCGAGCAATATTTTTTTATACTGCTGCGCGGTTTCTTTTGTAATTTCAGTACAAAATCTGAGTGTTATGTATGTAGCATTTAAAAAAACAGGTATTGTAGCTCTACCATATTTCAAAAGAGTATATTCTAGTGTCGAAAAATAATAGAAATTTAATAATTTCATTCTTAACGTTATATATCATATCTGCGCTAATATCGATGTTTCAAACCCTGACGCAGAATAATTATCCTGGAGAATTAGAAGAGTTCACACGGTCTATTTCATCTTTTGAAGTGGTATCAATTAGTTTTTTTAATATAATTTCGTTTGTGGCTTGTTATTGTATATTTTGCATGCTTTCAAGCTTTAGGATGAAAATAAATAAAGACCTTGGCGTTGTATTTGTAAAGGAAAGAATTAATAAACTTCTATTAATTTTGTTAATAGCACAGATTCTATTTCTGCTTATTACCAATGTTGGAAAGGTAACTACTAATGTTAATGAGATTTCTGCATCGCCATACAGTCCATTATTTGCTTTTTTAAAACCAGAACCTTTTATATATCTGTTTTTTTTAACGTTTAGAATGGAAAAGGATTTTTCTTATAGGAAAAATTTACTATTTACTATTAATATATTGCTATTTATAACATTCAAGATTCTTCAAGGGTGGACGAGTTTTCTGCTTATTATGTTTTTTTTGGAGGCTTATGCGCGCTTTCAACGAAATAAAAGTAAATTTGTTTTTTTGTTACCTCTTTTTATTATATTTTTTGGTGGGTGGATTTATCAGTACGCATATGTCATAAAAAACGAAATTCGAGGGAATACTGTTGCACCTATAAGTTATTTTCAAGGTGTGGAGCAACTTACATCAAGATTATCGATGAACCCTGTTTCTTTAGGTGCATATCAAAATTATGATTCCATTATCAAATTGTATCAAAAGGAAAATATTACCTTTAAAGAGTCAGCATCCTTGCTAAGGCCAATTATACCCGGTGGATTAATTGATAAAGACTATAGAATTTTGAATAATAATGTCATTGCATCATTTTATCCGGATTTAAATCAGTACACTAGTTCTGACTTTGGCATTGTCATGTATTATTATATATTATTTAATTCAAGCTTTCCCGATTTCATTCTTTTGATTTTTATCACAATAACATTGTTAATCATAGCAAAAATGTATTTTGATTCTATGTCATCTTATTCAGGGCAATATGATATATTGCTTTTTTTTATTATTTTTTATACAGTTTATACTGTTAGCATTGAAAATGTTTATGGGCAAGGATTTTTTCCGTATATATTTAGCACTGTGTTTTTTTATTTTTCTGGAGGAATTAAATTTATAATAAGGAAATGACTTTTGATGTGTTGAACGCATTTTTAGATAATGAATATGAGTTTTATATAAATTTATGTAAATATAGGGCTTGAATAGTGCTTAATTATTCTCAATTAATGATAAGGGAGTAATTTATTTAATAAAATGTTGTAATGGGCATAATTATAAGTAGGTGTTTAATGTTCGATAAGAAGAAAGAATATATAATCGTTAGTGCAACTGCATTGGCAGCAAGTGGGGCATTGACTATTTTACGACAATTTATCCAGCACGCTGCGAATGATATTAATAACTATATTGTTTTTGTTCCAGTTGCAGTAGATTTACCAAGTCATGATAATATTATCTACGTTAAGAATAGTCCTAAAGGGTGGGCGAAACGAATTTATTGGGATTGGATTGGATGCAAAATATTCTTAATGCGACATTCAATCAAAGTAAAAAAAATAATTTGTTTACAGAATTCAAGTATAAATGTTCCATATCCTCAGATAATATATCTCCATCAACCGATCCCGTTTAGCGAGTTTGATTTTTTTCTAAAAGAGTTTAGCTTTAGTAACATTAAGTTGCTTTTGTATAAAAAGTTCTACGCACTATTCATTTTTAAATTTATAAATGAGAAAACAATTTTTGTGGTGCAAACTGAATGGATGAAAGAAAGTGTATTAAATAAATGCAAAAAATTAAGAAAGAATCAAGTTATTGTTATAAAACCAGACTTGAAGGTTTTAAATGAAATAAAAGAAGATGAAAAAATATCAAGAAAAACATTATTATATCCAGCCACAGCATTAAGCTATAAAAACCACATAGTAATCCTCAAGGCCTTAACACAATTAGTAGAGAAGTATCACATTCATGATATTAAATTTCAAGTTACTTTTGATGAGGGGGAATATAAGAACTTTGACCGTTTTGTCTATAAAAATAACTTATTAAAAAACATAGAATATCTTGGTGTTATATCTTATAATGAGCTCCAAAAGGAATATAAAAGAGCATCGCTAGTTGTGTTTCCAAGCTATATAGAATCATATGGACTACCACTAATTGAAGCAGCTTCATTAGGTAAACGAATAGTGTGCAGCGATTTACCATATGCACGTGATGTACTCGATAATTATGAAGGAAGTATTTTTGTTAAATACAATGATGTAGACGAGTGGGCTTTTTCAATTACTAGAGCACTAGATATTATTTCTGGTACACCAATCAGGCCTTACGAAAATAACAATCGTTCTTCATGGCCGGATTTCTTTAAACTCATTTGATAGGGGGAAACAATGTTTAAAAATGCTACTTTACTAATTACTGGTGGTACTGGTTCTTTTGGGAATGCTGTTTTACGACGCTTTTTAGATTCAGATATTGGCGAAATTCGAATCTTTAGTCGTGATGAGAAAAAACAAGATGATATGCGTAAAAAATACGCAAGTGATAAGCTGAAATTTTATATAGGCGACGTTAGGGACTATAGTAGTGTATTGACAGCGACTCGTGGGGTCGATTTTATATATCATGCAGCAGCATTAAAGCAAGTACCTTCATGTGAGTTTTATCCAATGGAGGCAGTTAAGACTAACGTTATTGGGACTGATAACGTATTGGAAGCTGCAATTGCAAATAAAGTTTCACGTATTGTTTGTTTAAGTACTGATAAAGCTGTTTATCCAATTAATGCGATGGGTACATCTAAGGCTATGATGGAAAAAGTCATCGTAGCTAAGTCAAGAAACCTACCTAAAGATATTACAATCTGTGCTACGCGATATGGGAATGTAATGGCGTCACGAGGTTCAGTCATCCCTCTCTTTATTAATCAAATCCTTGAAGGACGCCCAATCACCATCACCGATCCGTGCATGACTCGATTCATGATGACTTTAGATGATGCCGTAGACCTTGTGTTACATGCATTCGAGCATGGCACTAATGGTGATATTTTTGTTCAAAAAGCACCAGCTGCAACAATAGAAACACTAACAAAGTCATTACTTGAAATAACTAAACAACATTCTCACCCAATTAATATTATCGGAACTCGCCATGGTGAGAAACTATTCGAGGTACTATGTAGTCGAGAAGAAATGTTAGTTGCAGAAGACCAAGGTAATTACTATCGTATACCTAGTGATAAACGCGATCTAAATTATGAAAAATTCTTTGATAAAGGGACTAAAGAAATTCAGTCTTTTGAAGACTATAACTCTCATAATACCCGTCGCTTAAATGTTGAGGAAATGATAGATCTCCTTCGAAAATTAGACTATATCAATAAAATTGAAGCTGGTGAAAAGGCAGATCCAGATGCGTAAAAAAATTCTAATTGTTGGTGCAAATGGCATGCTAGGTAGTAGTTTACTACGCTACTTTTCATCGATTGGTGGTTATGAAGTTCTTGGTACGACAAGAAATATTGTCGTTGCAGCACAGCTTGAACAAAAGCTCAATGTGAAAATTATTGACAATGTTGATGCCACTGATTTTAAACGATTAGAGTCTGTAGTAGCAGAGCATAAGCCAAGTATTGTCCTCAACTGCGTTGGCATAATTAAACAACTTGATGCGGCAAAAAACAATATATTGTCTATTGAAATTAACTCATTACTTCCACACAAATTAGCTCAATTATGTTCATCTCATAATGCTAAATTAATCCATTTTTCAACTGATTGCATTTTTAAAGGTACGAAAGGTAATTATGTTGAGGATGATGAGTCTGATGCAATAGATTTATATGGAAAATCTAAGTTCTTAGGTGAAGTTGGTTATGATGGACATTTAACATTACGAACTTCTATTATCGGTCATGAGTTGGGGTCAAATCATAGTCTTGTTGACTGGTTTTTATCACAACAGAATTCAGTGACAGGATTTACTAACGCAATATTCTCCGGACTCCCGACTTGTTATATGGCAGAGGTTATACATGAGTATGTTCTTCCAAACAAACTTTCTGGCTTATTTCATTTAAGTGTAGACCCAATTAGTAAATATGATTTACTGAATATTATAAAAAAAGTATATGGAAAAAATATTGATATAAAGCCAACTGACGATTTTAGAATAGACCGCAGCTTGAATTCTGCACTATTTCGTAATAAAACAAATTTTGCCCCAGAATCTTGGACTAAATTAATTGAGAAGATGAATGATGAATACAATAAATATTTCTAAAACAAAAATACGGGTTGTTACTGTAGTTGGTACTAGACCTGAAATTATTCGTTTATCTCGGGTCATTGCTGTTCTCGATGAGTACGCTGAACATTTTCTTGTTCATACAGGGCAAAATTATGATTACGAACTCAATGAAGTATTCTTTAATGAGCTTGAAATCAGAAAACCTGATTTTTTCCTGAATGCTGCAGGTCAGAATGCTGCTGAAACTATTGGAAACGTAATTATTGAGGCCGATAAGGTGTTTGATAAATTGCAACCTGAAGCTTTGCTTATTCTCGGTGACACAAATAGTGCTCTAGTTTCCATCGCAGCTAAAAGACGTAAAATCCCCATTTTTCATATGGAAGCGGGAAATCGATGCTTTGATTTCAGGGTTCCAGAGGAGATAAATAGAAAGATTGTTGATCATATTTCAGATATCAATTTAACATATAGTGAAATAGCCAGGGAATACCTGTTGAGGGAGGGTATTTCAGCAGATCAAATTATTAAAACTGGTAGCCCGATGCGAGAGGTTTTAAATTTTTATAAGGAAAAAATTGTAGCTTCCTCTATTCTTGAAAAACTTAACCTACAATCATCTGGTTATTTTCTTGTCAGTAGCCATCGAGAAGAAAATGTTGATTCACCTCAGAAATTGTGCTCTCTAATTGAGACGTTAAATGTATTGTCTGAGAAATATAAATTGCCAATAATAGTATCAACACATCCGCGCACTCGTAATAGAATTGATGCTTTGGATATTACGGTAAGCAATAATATCATTTTTTCTAAGCCATTTGGCTTTTTAGATTATATAAAACTGCAGCAGAATGCTCGTGTTGTACTTTCAGATAGTGGAACTATAACTGAAGAATCATCAGTGTTGAATTTTCCAGCATTAAACCTTCGTGAAGTGCATGAGCGACCTGAAGGATTTGAAGAAGCTGCTGTTATGTTTGTCGGGCTGGATAAAAACAGAATTATTCAGGGAATCGACATTTTACAGAGTCAAAAACGTGGTGACAATGATCGTGACCTGCATATGGTTACAGATTATCAGATAGATAATGTTTCAATTAAAATTCTTAGAATTATTATGAGCTATACCAACTTTGTTAATCAAAAAGTTTGGAAAAAATCCTAATGCGTATTGCGTTAATATGTGATGACTATTTACCTCATAGTACTCGCGTTAGTGCAAAAATGATGCATGAATTGGCATGTGAACTTTTATGCAAAGGTCATGAACCAGTCGTTATTTGTCCTGACGATAAAATAAAATCTCTTGATATTTTGAAGTTGGATGGTGTTACAATTTATAAATTTCCTAATGGATCTATAAAAGATGTATCTAAGATCTATAGGGCTATAAATGAATCTGCACTTTCATTTAATGCATGGCGATTTGTTAGTAAACATCTTAGCGAAGATAAGATAGATGGAATTGTATACTACTCACCATCTATATTTTTCGGGCCGTTAGTAAAAAAAATAAAACAAAAGCACCGCTGTAAATCTTACTTAATATTAAGAGATTCTTTTCCTCAATGGTTAGTGGATCAGAAAATAATTAAGAAAAATGGGCTCGCAGAGAAATACTTCAGATACTTTGAACGGATCAATTATAATGCTGCAGACTGTATTGGTGTAATGTCAGATAGAAATAAAGATATTTTTATCGACAAATATAGTGATAAATACAATGTGCAAGTTTTATTTAATTGGGCTAATTTCAAAAGCATAGATATAATTCCACATTCAACTCTATTGTCAAAAATGTCACTTCAGGATAAAGTGATCTTTTTTTATGGTGGAAATATTGGACATGCTCAGGATATGATGAACTTAATGAGACTGGTTAAATCAATGGCTTATCGTGATGATGTTCATTTTTTATTAGTTGGTCAAGGAGATGAGGTTCCTGTTGTTGAGAATTTTATTTTAGATAACTCATTGAATAATTGCACATATTTACCATCTATAACCCAATGCGAATTTAAGTCTGTATTAAAGGTTGTAGACGTTGGCCTATTCAGTCTTGCTAAAAATCATTCAGTTCATAATTTCCCGGGTAAATTATTAGGATATATGGCGAATAAGCTTCCTATATTAGGTAGTGTTAATGAAGGTAATGATGTTATGCAGGTTATTAATAGTGCAAAGGCAGGTTTTGCTTTTGTTAACGGAAACGATGAGGCTTTGCTTAATGCAGCGATATCTCTTGCGGAGGATACTCAGCTAAGAAAAAATCTTGGGAATAATGCTTTCTCTTTGTTACAAGAGAAATTCTCTGTGGAAATGGCCGCTGATACGATCTTAAAAAATTTATTTTCTTGACAGTGATATGGTGGTTTTTATGAAAGTATCTTTTTTAACTCAAGATGATTTTGAAGATTTAACTCAGGAAGCATTTGCATCCATTCGATTGAGAACCCACCTACTTCTTCATGAAAGCCCTGACGATGTTGTTCAAAGAATAATAATAGGTCTTGTAAAAGGAACTTATATCCCGCCTCATTTTCATGAATTACAGCATCAGTGGGAACATTTCCATGTACTTCATGGTGAGGTTGAGTTAATGCTATTTGATAATAACGGTTGTCTAAATAAAAAAGTTATTCTAGGGGGGCAAAGTAAGAATGTTATTGTACAAATTCCGCCGCTTATCCCACATACACTAGTATGTAGATCCCCTACTGCAGTTGTTATGGAGATTAAAGAAGGTCCTTTTGATGAAAAATTCGCCAAAGTGATCCCTTCCTGGTCATATAGTGAAGATTATTCCATCGTATCCAGGGACACGATCACCTCTATGATGGCCCAATTATCTATTGGGGATAGATTTATTATCTAAATTTAAGGCGATCGGCGAAGTAATCTTCTATTTCATGCCTTCTACACAGTGTATCCGATGCTATCATAGCTTTGAATCCTGAGTTAACATCTATACCACATTCAAGCCGCGCACATGCCGCGCGGTGACCACACCTGACAGGAGTATGTAATGTCCAAGCAACAGATCGGCGTCGTCGGTATGGCAGTGATGGGGCGCAACCTGGCGCTCAACATCGAAAGCCGTGGTTATACCGTCTCTATCTTCAACCGCTCCCGCGAGAAAACTGAAGAAGTTGTTGCCGAGAACCCGGGTAAGAAACTGGTTCCTTATTACACGGTGAAAGAGTTCGTCGAGTCTCTTGAAACCCCACGTCGTATCCTGTTAATGGTGAAAGCGGGTGCTGGCACCGATGCTGCCATTGATTCCCTGAAGCCTTATCTGGACAAAGGCGATATCATCATTGATGGTGGTAACACTTTCTTCCAGGACACCATTCGTCGTAATCGTGAACTGTCAGCTGAAGGCTTCAACTTCATCGGTACCGGCGTGTCCGGCGGTGAGGAGGGGGCCTTGAAAGGTCCGTCTATTATGCCTGGCGGGCAGAAAGAAGCGTACGAACTGGTTGCGCCGATTCTGACTAAAATCGCCGCTGTTGCTGAAGATGGCGAACCGTGCGTGACCTATATCGGTGCCGATGGCGCAGGTCACTATGTGAAGATGGTGCACAACGGGATTGAATACGGCGATATGCAGCTGATTGCGGAAGCCTATTCTCTGCTGAAAGGCGGTCTGAACCTGTCTAACGAAGAGCTGGCAACTACTTTCACCGAGTGGAATGAAGGCGAGTTGAGCAGTTATCTGATCGACATCACCAAAGATATCTTCACCAAGAAAGACGAAGAGGGTAAATACCTTGTTGATGTGATCCTGGACGAAGCGGCGAACAAAGGCACCGGTAAATGGACCAGCCAGAGCTCTCTGGATCTGGGCGAACCGCTGTCGCTGATCACCGAATCCGTATTCGCTCGCTACATCTCTTCTCTGAAAGACCAGCGCGTTGCGGCATCTAAAGTGCTGTCTGGCCCGCAGGCTAAACTGGCCGGTGATAAAGCAGAGTTTGTTGAGAAGGTCCGTCGCGCGCTGTATTTGGGCAAAATCGTCTCTTATGCTCAGGGCTTCTCTCAACTGCGTGCCGCATCTGACGAATACAACTGGGATCTGAACTACGGCGAAATTGCGAAGATCTTCCGCGCGGGCTGCATCATTCGTGCGCAATTCCTGCAGAAAATCACCGACGCCTATGCTGAAAACAAAGGCATCGCGAACCTGCTGCTGGCTCCGTATTTCAAAAATATCGCTGACGAATATCAGCAAGCGCTACGTGATGTAGTGGCTTATGCTGTGCAGAACGGTATTCCGGTACCGACCTTCTCTGCAGCGATAGCCTACTACGACAGCTACCGCTCTGCGGTACTGCCGGCTAACCTGATCCAGGCCCAGCGCGACTACTTTGGTGCACATACGTATAAACGCACCGATAAAGAAGGCGTGTTCCACACCGAATGGCTGGATTAATCTGATTTAGTCTAACTGTGAATCCAGGCCCGGAGCGCTCCTCCGGGCTTTTTTATTGCCAAAAAATGGGATTCAGTCAGGTCCGATATCCGGTGTTGTAGCAAATCACGATATACTGGCGCAATGCAGAGCCGATGCGCCACGTTGTTGGCAGCGTGTTCACCCTCAAATGTTCAACCGGAAGAAGTTACACAGCGAATGAAGATAACTATCTCAGGAACAGGTTATGTAGGTTTGTCGAACGGTATTCTGATTGCCCAGCACCACGAAGTGGTCGCTCTGGATATCGTTCCGACGAAGGTCGAGATGCTGAATCAGAAAAAATCGCCGATCGTTGATAAGGAGATCGAAGAATATCTGGCGACAAAACAGCTGAATTTCCGTGCAACGACCGATAAGTATGATGCTTACCGCGACGCGGACTACGTTATCATCGCGACACCGACTGATTACGATCCGACAACTAACTACTTTAACACTTCGAGCGTCGAGTCAGTGATCCGCGATGTGGTCGAAATCAACCCAAATGCGGTGATGGTAATTAAATCAACGATTCCGGTTGGCTTTACGAACTCTATTAAAGAACAGTTGGGTATCGACAATATTTTCTTTTCGCCAGAATTCCTGCGTGAAGGTCGTGCGCTATACGACAACTTGCATCCGTCCCGTATCGTTATTGGTGAACGTTCCGAACGAGCCGAGCGTTTTGCCGCGTTGCTGCAGGAAGGTGCGGTTAAAAAAGACATTCCGACGCTGTTTACCGACTCTACTGAAGCCGAAGCCATCAAGTTGTTCGCTAACACCTATCTGGCGTTACGTGTGGCCTACTTTAACGAGCTGGATAGCTATGCAGAAAGTCTTGGCTTGAACTCACGGCAGATTATTGAAGGTGTGTGCCTGGATCCGCGTATCGGTAATCACTACAACAATCCGTCATTCGGCTATGGCGGCTACTGTCTGCCGAAAGATACTAAGCAGTTGCTGGCTAACTACGCGTCTGTACCGAATAACATTATTGGCGCGATCGTTGATGCTAACCGTACGCGTAAGGACTTCATTGCAGATTCTATTCTTGCGCGTAAGCCTAAGGTGGTCGGCGTGTACCGTTTGATCATGAAAAGTGGTTCCGATAATTTCCGGGCATCATCGATTCAGGGCATCATGAAGCGCATTAAAGCCAAGGGCGTACCCGTTATTATCTATGAACCGGTCATGGAAGAGGATGAATTTTTCCATTCCCGAGTTGTGCGTGATCTTAATGCGTTCAAAAATGAAGCGGATATTATTATTTCTAACCGCATGACGTCAGAATTAGCTGATGTTGCCGATAAAGTTTATACCCGCGATTTGTTTGGTAGTGATTAATCTCGTCTCCATAAAAAAGGCCTTATAAAAGGCCTTTTTATTTTAATCAGGTCAGTAATTAAACTTTGTAGAAATTACGATACCAGTCAACAAAGTTCTTCACCCCATCTTTTACCGTGGTTTCAGGTTTAAAACCAATTACCTCATACAGTGCTTTAGTGTCTGCGCTGGTTTCCAGTACATCACCTGGCTGTAGTGGTAGCATGTTTTTCTTCGCTTCAATACCCAGAGCATCTTCCAAAGCCTGGATATAGTCCATTAGCTCAACCGGTGAACTATTGCCGATATTGTAGACGCGATAGGGCGCAATGCTGGCTGCTGGCGTGCCTGTTTCAACGGTCCATTGTGTGTCTGCGTGTGGAATGACATCCTGCAGGCGAATGATCGCTTCTGCGATATCATCGATATAGGTAAAGTCACGCTTCATTTTGCCGTAGTTATAGACGTCAATACTTTTCCCTTCCAGCATCGCTTTGGTGAACTTGAACAGCGCCATATCCGGTCGACCCCATGGGCCGTATACGGTGAAAAAACGCAACCCGGTGGTGGGCAATCCGTACAGGTGGGAATAAGTATGAGCCATCAGCTCGTTGGCTTTTTTGGTTGCTGCATACAGCGACACGGGATGATCGACGGAATCATCCGTAGAGAAAGGCATTTTGCGATTCAGGCCGTAAACTGAACTGGATGAGGCATAGAGTAAATGCTGAATTTTATTATGGCGACACCCTTCCAGTATGTTCAGAAAGCCTGTGAGATTTGAGTCTGCATAGGCATGCGGGTTTTCGAGTGAATAACGTACGCCAGCCTGTGCGGCAAGATGAATGACACGTTCAAAATGCCCGGATGCGAAGAGTTCAGCCATGCCTTCCCGGTCGGCTAAATCAATTTTATGAAAATGGAAACCAGGCTGTGCCAGTAATTCCAGACGAGCTTGTTTAAGACTGACGTCGTAGTAATCGTTCAGATTATCAATACCGACTACTTGATGGCCAGCCTCAAGGAGGCGTTTGCTAACGTGGAAGCCGATGAAACCAGCGGCACCCGTAACCAGGTATTTCATGTTTATTCCTCTTTTTGGCTAAATAATAGCCAGGCACCAACAGGCGCTACTAAAAAGTGGAATGATACCGTTAGATGGTAAAAAAGCTAATTGTTATATTTTTTACGCTTACCATTTTTACTGGTCAGACGGTAAATATTCATGACATGAATTCATTAAAATGAATTGTAAAGGGCAACGATTGGCGGACATGAAATCTGATTGTTGCTGTTTTTTTGCTCATGAAAGTGTTCTTTGAGTAATTACACTTTTGTTTAATCGTATTGATTTTCAGTAGTGATTGAAATACCAATCAAAATCCCTCAAACAATTTGATTTTTTTATCATTAATCCTATGGTATTGCCTCAATTTATAGCTAAACTAATCCCAGTTTAAGTCTTTCCTTATCTAGGGTTTCTATGTCTGTAAGTGATAACAACATGTCCGGGAGCAGTCATGATCCGGAACAGATTGATCTGATTGATTTACTAGTACAGTTGTGGCGCGGGAAAGTAACAATCGTTATTGCGATTGTTATTGCCATAGTGCTTGCTGTGGGCTATCTGGCAGTTGCTAAGGAGAAATGGACCTCTACAGCAATTATCACTCAACCGGATGTTGGTCAGATAGCCACATATAACAACGCCCTCAACGTGTTGTATGGTGTCAGCGCCCCTAAGGTTACTGAGTTACAGGCAAACGTGATTGGCCGTTTTAGCACGTCATTTTCTGCATTGGCGGAAACGCTGGATAATCAGGAAAAGCCTGAAAAACTATCGATTGAGCAGTCTGTAAAAGGGCAACCATTACCGTTGGCGGTTTCTTATGTGGGTGGCTCACCAGAAGACGCTCAGCGTCAACTCGCCAAATACATTCAACAAACAGATGAAAAGGTTGCCAAAGAGCTGGAGCTTGACCTGGTTGATAACATCAAATTGCAAACAACTACGTTGCAAGACTCTCTGAAAACTCAGGAAGTGGTCGCTCAGGAGCAAAAAGATCTGCGAATCAAGCAAATCCAGGAAGCGCTGCGGTATGCAGTGCAGGCGGGTGTGACCAAGCCGCAGATTCAGCAAACTCAGGATGTTACGCAGGACAGCATGTTCCTGTTGGGTAGCGATGCCCTGAAGTCCATGATTGAGCACGAATCTACGCGTCCGTTGATATTATCTGACAATTATTTCCAGACAAAACAAAAACTGTTGGATATTGAAAGCCTTAAGCTTGATGGGGCTGAGTTACACGCCTACCGCTACGTGATGAAACCAACGTTACCGGTTCGTCGTGACAGTCCGAAAAAAGCGATTACCCTGGTGCTGGCGGTTCTGCTCGGCGGGATGATTGGGGCTGGCGTGGTGCTGGGGCGAAATGCTCTGCGTGGTTACAATGCAAAAGCAGAGTAAACCTGAACCTAACAACAAAAAACCGGGCAGTGCCCGGTTTTTTCATATCTGCTCTGCAACTTACTGATGACGCTTACGTAAATTCTCAATCACCGTCGTCAGGTCAAGGTCCTGATCCTGCAGCAGCACCAGCAGGTGATACATCAGATCAGAGGCTTCGTTTGTCAGCTCAAAGCGGTCGTTCACCGTCGCAGCCAGCGCGGTTTCTACGCCTTCTTCACCCACTTTCTGTGCGATGCGTTTGGTGCCGCTGGCATACAGTTTCGCGGTGTAGGAACTGGCTGGGTCAGCGGTTTTACGTTCGGCCAGCAGTTGCCCAAGCTGATACAAGACCAGCCACTGGTGGCTGGCGTCGCCAAAGCAGCTTGAAGTCCCTTTATGGCAGGTCGGGCCAATCGGGTTAACCAGCACTAGCAGAGTGTCGTTGTCGCAGTCAGGCGCAATGCTCACCACATTCAGGAAGTGACCGGATGTTTCTCCTTTGGTCCACAGGCGCTGCTTAGTCCGCGAGAAAAAGGTCACTTTGCCGCTTTCGAGCGTTTTATCCAGCGCTTCCGGGTTCATATAACCCAGCATCAGCACCTCACCGGAAACCGCATGCTGCACGACGACTGGCATCAGCCCGTCGGTTTTTTCCCAGTCCAGCTCGCGGCATTGTTGCTTCGTTAACATATCCTGATCTCCACGCCCTGTGTTGCCAGGTACGCTTTTAATTCGCCAATATTGATAATTTGTTTGTGGAAGACGGAGGCGGCAAGCGCGCCGTCAACGTCGGCATCCCGGAAGGCTTCGAGAAAGTGTTCCATGGTGCCCGCGCCGCCGGAGGCAATCAGCGGGACGTGGCAAACGTCACGTACTTTTTTCAACTGTTCCAGGTCATAACCGTTACGTACGCCGTCCTGATTCATCATGTTCAGGACGATTTCGCCCGCGCCGCGTTTTTGGACTTCCTGCACCCAGTCCAGTGTTTCCCACTGCGTGACGCGGGTACGGCTTTCATCCCCGGTATACTGATTAACGTGATATTTGCCGGTTTCGGCGTCATACCAGGTATCAATGCCCACCACGATGCACTGCACGCCAAAGCGATCCGCCAGACGGGTGATAAGTTCCGGTTCGGCCAGCGCCGGGGAGTTGATGGAGATTTTGTCCGCCCCGAAAGAGAGGATACGTGCCGCATCGTCGATGGATTTAATGCCACCGGCAACACAGAACGGAATATCGATCACTTCCGCCACGCGTGATACCCAGCTTTTATCCACTACGCGGCCATCGCTGGAAGCGGTGATATCGTAGAACACCAATTCATCTGCGCCTTCATCGGCATAGCGTTTTGCCAGTGGGACAATGTCGCCAATAATCTCGTGATTGCGGAACTGAACGCCTTTTACTACCTGCCCATCGCGGACGTCCAGACAAGGAATTATGCGTTTTGCCAGCATTGTATGGCCTCCTCAACGGTGAACTTTCCTTCCAGCAAGGCTCGTCCGACGATAACACCACGAACACCGGTCCCGCGCAGGGCCGCTACGTCCTCGATTCCACCAATACCACCAGATGACTGAAACGCCACCTGCGGATATTTGGCGCACACTTCTTCATAAAGCGCGACGTTTGAACCTGCCAGCGTACCGTCGCGGGAAATATCGGTGCACAGCACGTGTTTCAGGCCGACGGGTAAATAGGTCTCAACCAGTTCTTCCAGTGAAACCCCGGAATCTTCCTGCCAGCCGCTAACCGCCACCTGTTTGTTCCCGCGCTCGTCAATACGAACGTCCAGTGCCAGCACCAGCGCGTCGGCACCAAAACGAGCAAACCAGCTTTTGACGACTTCGGGAGATTTTACCGCCGTCGAACCCACCACTACACGCGCAACACCAGCGTTAAGCAGCGCTTCAACATCCGCTTCGGTACGCACGCCGCCGCCAACCTGCACTGGAACGTTGACGCCAGCGACCAGCGTTTTAATCAGCGGGATCTGGCGCTGCGCCGGGTCTTTCGCGCCGGTTAAATCAACCAGGTGCAGTACTTCGGCACCCTGGGCGGCGTAATCCTGCAAACGGGGGAGCGGATCGTTGCCGTAATCACGTTGCGTTGCGTAATCGCCCTGATGAAGACGCACCACCGTGCCGTCGATTAAATCTAATGCCGGAATAATCATTACATCTCCAGAAAGTTTTTCAGCAACTGCGCCCCAGCCGCGCCCGAACGTTCCGGGTGAAACTGTACGCCAAAGAAATTGTCTTTTTGTACTGCCGCGGTAAACGGTTCACCGTAATGACACTGGGCGATGGTCCACGGGTTTACCGGCATAGCGTAGCTGTGTACAAAGTAGAAATATGCGCCATCTTCAATGCCCTGGAACAGACGATTTCCCGCTTGTGGATAGACGCGATTCCAGCCCATGTGCGGCAGCGGCAGACCGAAATCGGTCATCTTCGGGACATCCTGCTCAATAATGCCCAGCAGGGATACGCCGTTACTCTCTTCGCTGCGACGACCAAGCAGTTGCATGCCTAAGCAGATCCCCAGCACTGGTTGCGTACAGGCTTTGATCAGCTCAATCAGTTCACGCTCGTGCAACTGGTCCATCGCCGCCTGGGCGGTACCGACGCCCGGTAGAAACAGTTTATCGGCGCGCAGCACTACATCCGGGTCGCGGCTGACAACAGGATCGTATCCATGGCGTGCGACGGCGGATTTTACCGAGTGCAGGTTGGCGCAGCCGGTGTCCAGAATCACCACGTCCATTACAGCACTCCTTTTGAAGAGGGCAGCGTGTCGCCTTCGACGCGAATCGCCTGACGCAGCGTACGGCCAAAGGCTTTAAACAGGCTCTCCACTCTGTGGTGGTCATTTTTGCCTTTGGTTTTCAGGTGCAGGGTGACGCCCATGGTGTAAGAGAGTGAGCGGAAGAAGTGTTCGATCATCTCTGTGCTCAGATCGCCAACGCGCTGGTAGGTAAACTCCGCGCGGTACTCCAGGTGCGGGCGGCCGGAGATATCCAGTGCGCAACGCGCCAGGCACTCGTCCATCGGCAGCACAAAACCAAAACGATTGATGCCGCGTTTATCGCCTAATGCCAGCTTTAAAGCTTCACCCAGCGCCAGACCGGTATCTTCAACGGTGTGGTGATCGTCTATATATAGATCGCCCTTGACGGCTATCTCCATGCGAAAACCGCCATGGGTGGCGATTTGGTCCAGCATGTGGTCAAAGAAGCCAACGCCGGTATTGATTTTGCTACGGCCTTCACGGTCCAGCCAGACTTTGACGTCAATCTGCGTTTCTTTAGTATTACGCTCTACGTGTGCGTAGCGGTCACGTTTGGTCAGCTGCTCGCCGATCATCGCCCAGTTCAGGGTGTCGCGATGGTAACGCAATCCGCTAATGCCCATGTTTTCAGCGAGCTGAATATCGGTCACCCGGTCGCCAATGACGTAGCTGTTCGCCATATCCATGGCCTGTTCAACCAGATACTGTTCAACCAGCTTCACTTTTGGCTTACGGCAATCGCACTCGTCCGCTGGCAGGTGCGGGCAAATCAGTACCTCATCAAACGTCACGCCCTGAGAGGTGAAAATTTGCATCATCAGGTTATGCGGACCGTCAAAATCAGCCTGTGGGAAACTCTGCGTGCCAAGCCCATCCTGGTTAGTGATCATAACCAGCTTAAAACCTGCTTTTTGCAGTTTCAGCAAAACGGGAACAACTTCCGGCTCGAAGGCGAGTTTGTCAAAGCGATCGACCTGAAAGTCACTCGGCGGTTCGGAAATCAGGGTTCCATCACGGTCAATAAAAAGATACTTCTGGCTCATACTTGCTCCGCACGTAAGGCGTCAATGACGCGCTGGCTCTCTTCACGGGTTCCGACAGTAATTCGCAGGCAGCCGCTTAACGAAGGTTGTTTATTCTGATCTCGTAAGATAATGCCCTGATCCCACAAAGATTTAAATACGCTACTTGATGCGGTGAAGCGCGCCAGAACATAGTTGGTTTCAGACTCGAAAACCTGCTCTACACAGCGAATTGTTTTCAGGTTTTCCACCAGGTACTGACGTTCTTCCAGGATCTGTTCTACGCGTTGGCGCATGGCGGAAATCCCTTGCGGCGTCAGGGCCTGGGCGGCGATATCCGCTACCGGCGTAGAGAGTGGGTAAGGGGCAATCACCTTTAACAGCAGATTGATAACCTCTGCATTCGCCAGCGTAAACCCGCAGCGTAAACCGGCGAGAGCAAACGCTTTTGACAACGTGCGTAATATCACCAGATGCGGATACTCAGACAGCCAGCCTGCCAGCGTGGCTTGCGGACAAAACTCAATATAGGCCTCATCAGCGACCACAATAGCTTTACCCTGCGTCATTTCGAGCAATGAACGCAGATCCTGCGGGTTAATCAACTGGCCGGTTGGGTTATTAGGGCTGCAAACGTAGATCACCTTCACGCCATCAATCTTGTCCGCGATGCCTTGCAAATCCAGCTGCCAGTTATCAAGGGTCGGAACGGTGCGACATTCGACGCCAATCGTTTCGGCGCTGACGCTGTACATGCCGTAAGTCGGCGGGCAGTAGAGAATGGCATCTTTACCGGGTTCGCAAAACGCGCGCACCAGCAGCTCGATCCCTTCATCTGCGCCGCGGCTGACCAGCACCTGCTCCGGTTTGACGCCAGCATACTGCGCGTAATTCTCAATCACCGCTTTCGGCTGACACTCCGGGTAGCGGTTCAGCGTTTGTTGACTGAGCTGGAACTCCACGGCGGTGGGATATTCATTCGCGTTGAGCCAGACATCGCCGTTACCGCCGAGACGACGGGCAGACTGATAGGGCGTTAATTCGCGAACATTCTTACGGGCTAAATCAGTGACGCTGAGAAAGTTGTCAGTGCTCATGCTTGCTCCTTCAGGGCGTTAACGCGCAGGGTAACGGCATTTTGGTGGGCAGTCAGTCGTTCAGCAGCGGCCAGTATTTCAATGGTTGAGGCCAGGCCAGAGAAACCTTGTGGGGTTAATTCCTGTACAGTCATCCGTTTCTGGAAGTCAGCCAGCCCAAGACTTGAGCACGTCGCGGTATAGCCGTAGGTCGGAAGAACGTGGTTGGTGCCAGAAGCATAGTCGCCTGCGGATTCCGGCGACCAGTCGCCGAGGAACACCGAACCGGCGCTGGTGATCTCATCAACCAGTTCACGTGCGTTGCGGGTCTGAATAATCAGGTGTTCCGGACCGTAGGCGTTAGAAATGGCCACGCACTGCGCCAGATCTTTGGCGATAATCAGCCGACTGGCACTGAGCGCCTGGCGGGCGGTCTCAGCGCGGGAAAGCTCAGCGAGCTGGCGCTCTACGGCTTTGGCAACGCCTTCGGCAAGCGTAGCGTCTGGCGTCAGTAGGATTACCTGCGAGTCGGGGCCGTGTTCTGCCTGAGAAAGCAGGTCAGAGGCAACAAAGTCCGGCGTTGCGCCGCTGTCGGCGATAACCAGCACTTCGGACGGACCAGCAGGCATGTCGATGGCCGCGCCGTCAAGACGCTGGCTGACCTGACGTTTGGCTTCGGTCACATACGCATTGCCCGGCCCGAAGATTTTATCGACCTTAGGAATAGATTCGGTGCCCAGCGCCAGCGCGGCAATAGCCTGAGCGCCGCCCACATTAAACACCTCTTTTACACCACACAGTTGCGCGGCGTAGAGAATTTCATCGGCAATCGGCGGCGGTGAGCACAGCACCACTTTTTTGCAGCCGGCGATACGCGCCGGGGTCGCCAGCATTAATACGGTAGAGAACAGCGGCGCTGAACCTCCTGGAATATACAGGCCCACGGAAGCGATAGGGCGGGTAACCTGCTGGCAGCGCACACCTGGCTGAGTTTCAATATCCACCGGCGGCAGGATCTGCGCGGTGTGGAAAGTATCAATATTACGCACCGCTGCCTGCATAGCTTGTTTCAGTTCGTCGCTCAGGCGACTACTGGCTTGCTGGATTTCTTCCTCGGTGACGCGCAGCGCGCCGACCTCGGTTTTATCAAACTTCGCGCTGTATTCACGCAGCGCCCGGTCGCCGTTATTTTTGACGTTCTCCAGGATCTCGGCCACCGTACGGCTGATGCTTTCCGAGGCGGAAATAGCCGGGCGCATCAGCAGTTCGCGTTGCTGTTCGGGGCTACAGCTATTCCAGTCAATCAGGGTATTGAAGCTCATGGCTATCACTCCATCATCTTCTCAATTGGCAGCACCAGAATTGAGCTGGCACCGAGCACTTTCAGTTTTTCCATTGTTTCCCAGAACAGGGTTTCGCTGCTGACCATGTGCATGGCAACACGCTGCTGGTCGCCGGCCAGCGGCAGAATGGTCGGACGCTCAGCGCCAGGCAGCAGGGCGATAACTTCGTCCAGACGCTCGCTCGGCGCGTGCATCATGATGTATTTGGATTCGCGTGCCTGAATCACCCCCTGGATACGGGTCAGCAGTTTGTCGATCAGTTGTTGCTTGGCGTCGGCCATTTCGCCGTCGCGCTGAATCAGGCAGGCTTTTGAGCGGTAGATCACTTCCACTTCGCGCAGGCCGTTGGCTTCAAGCGTTGCGCCGGTGGAAACCAGATCACAAATCGCATCTGCCAGGCCTGCACGAGGTGCGACTTCTACAGAGCCATTCAACAGACAGGATTTAAACGACACCCCTTTCTGATCGAGATAGCGTTTGAGCAGGTGTGGGTAAGAGGTAGCGATACGCTTACCGTTCAGTGCTGCCGGGCCATCCCAGGCTTCATCAACCGGGGTAGCCAGCGAGAGACGGCAGCCGCCGAAGTCCAGACGGCGCAGGGGAAAAAAGCGAGGGGCTTCAACCTGTGCGCGGAGGAATAAAG
>OCAE01000109.1_pt1 | contig 83065 bp, 71 predicted proteins | sample 1495581 | NCBI WGS metagenome assembly OCAE01 (sample SAMEA2580278, study PRJEB22360) | human gut metagenome | biome: human gut; feature: human-associated habitat; material: faeces | place: Denmark | collected 2008/2010 | reverse complement strand
TAGAGACCAAACCACACGGAAGCAGTCGGAATCGACTCGGCACCCGCCACGGACCATGCGTTTAGGAGGTCCGGATGGATCATGACCATACCGATAACGGCTCCCAGAAATGGATTGCCGCCGAAAACCTTTGCCGCGCTGAACGCAATTAAGACAGGAAGGAAGGTGAATGCCGCGCTGCTCATCAGGTGAAGAATCGTATAGGTTCCTGATCCGGCAAGCGCCGGGTATACCTTGCAGATACCTTCTAAAAGTCCCATCAGGAGACCGCTGGCAACGATGGCCGGAATAATGGGGACGAACACATCACCGAGCGCCTTGATCGCTCTCTGGAACGGATTCCCCTTCTTCGCGGCGGCCTGCTTTACTTCATCCTTCGATGCGGCTGTAATCCCGGCCACAGCGATAAATTCCTCATATACTTTATTCACCGTGCCCGTGCCGAAAATGATCTGAAGCTGGCCGGAGGCACTAAATACTCCCTTCACCCCGTCTACATTTTCTATGGCTCCCTTTTTGCAGACCGACTCATCTGCCACCACAAGGCGCAGTCTGGTGGCACAGTGGGCTGCCGATATCAGATTGGATTTTCCGCCGATCAATTCAAATACCTGTTTTGCTGATTCCCTGTAATCCATAATTCCCCTCCTATACATCTTATGAAATTGTTCCCATTCTTTTTGCCTTTTATTATTCTGTCTTCTTTGTGTCTATTTATATTTTTATATGAGATCGATCTCATATCTTGTTTTTATTATATACTCTTCATTCTTTACTGTAAACCGTCCAATATAACAAACAAAAACTATTTTTTTGTATAAAATGCACAAAATCCGCTGTTCTTCCTATTTAAAGATATTTTCCATTAAAATAAGCCGGGCCGGACAGCATCCATATCCTGTGTCCGATCCGACTTTACTTTACTTTACTTTACTTTACTTTACTTTACTTTACTTTACTTTACTCTCCCTGAGCCATCGTACTCTTCCCATAAACAATCTCATATCCCATCTTCACCTCCCGGCGAATCTGGTCTCCGGCGCTCAGCATGTTGACCAGCATACGCGCGGCCTCCTCCCCGCTCGTCTTATAATAGTAGTGAACGGTGGTCAGCCTCGGCACGCATACACGTGCTGTGTCCGAATCTCCGATCCCGGCAATCTGAATCTCCTCCGGGACCTGCCTTCCGATCTCCCGCAGATACGTCACACCGCCTATTGCGATACTGTCCGTGGCGCAGAAAATGGAATCGATCTCAGGATTTTCACGCAAAAGAAGCTTTGTCTGCTCATATCCGGAATCCATGCTGAATTTGCCTTCTGCATAAGGTACCCGGTCCGCGCCGATTCCGGCGTCTCTCACTGCATCCAGAAAGCCTTCCTTTCTTCGCTTACCAGCCGCCTCGTCGCGCTCCAGCACGCCTATGCAGGCCGGGTGCTTTCCATGGGCGAGCAGCAGAGAAGTCAGGTCGTATGCTGCGTGATAGTCATCGTGATAGACGCAGGAATACCCCGCAAGGCTCTGGCCCAGGATCACCACCGGAACGGCAAGCTCCTTCAGGACCTTCTTATGAGCCGCCGTAAATACGGTTCCGATCAGGATAATTCCATCGACCTGGTTCTCGGCCAGCACACGCAGATACTTGACCTCTTCCTTCTCATCATTATCCGTATTGGCAAGGAGGAGCTGGTAGCCTGCTTTGGACAGCACTGCGCTGATTCCCGCCACCATACGGCTGATGGATGCGGAATTGATCTTCGGGATAATCACCCCGATCAGATTCGTCTTCTTCGTCCTCAGCGTCTGGGCCTGGGCGGAAGGCTTATACCCGGTCTCCTCGATCACTTTTCTTATTTTCTCTTTTTTATCCTCACTGACGTAGCCGTCATTTAAAAACCGTGAGACCGTCGCCCTGGACACTCCCGCCAGCTTCGCTATTTCATTAATATTCATCGGCTTCCCCTGATTCACCGCAGCACCGGTTCGCTGTCATTTTCTCTATTTCTGCCGGAAACGGTCAGAAGCCGTTCCATAGGCAATCTCGTGTATTTCATTCTTATAAGGTTCAAACTCTTCTTTTGTCACAGGTTTTCCATAACTCATCACCCACAGCGGAATGGGATGATCCTCCTCCTTCAGCGGAAGCTGCATATAGGGGAACGTATTGATGAAAAAGCCCAGTCGTTCATAAAAACCGGCCCGCCTTCCCGTCATCGGGTCTTTCTCCGTCACGGGTTCAATCTCCAGAAACACGGGTTTGTCCGTCTCGGCAAGGCATTCCTCCACCAGCTGCTTTCCATACCCTTTTCCCCTGCACCGCTCCGTGGTAGCCAGATGTTCCAAAAACAGACAGCCGGGCAGTTCCCAATAGCTCACAAACGCCAGCATACTGCCGTCTTCCTCCTTAATCCTGACACGGTGGCACGGATGACTTAAAATGTCTCTCTGCTGCTCCCTAGTCCGCCGCTCCTTGCTGGGGAAGGACTCTTCATAGATACGGTAGTACTCCTCGAAGCGGGACTGTGGTTCTTTCAATAGCATGATATCTCTCCTGTTCCTGTTTTGTAACTAACAGTGTACCATTTTTCCTGAAAGTTTTCAACGGGGGGCTTCTGACAGAAGATTTTACAGGATTTCTGCGGCCTTAACCGGGTCCGGACCTCTCTTTTCAAGTATACCACAGTTCCGGAGGAAATGGAAATTCAAGAAAGACGCTGTGAAACGTAGTGTACTCTCTACCTTTCCCAGCGTCTTTATCGCAATCGTTTCCGAATTTACGTATCCAGAAATTCTTTCATAATCTCCCCGCGGATTTCCAGGAATGCGGAATCGGTACGATCCCTTGGAAATGGCAGGTTTACAGGTACAATCTTCTTTACAACACCCGGATTTTTTCCCATAATCACAACCCGGTTGCTTAAGTAGATCGCCTCGTCGATATCGTGCGTGACGATCATCATCGTCGTCTTGTCCTGCTCCCATATACGCAGCACTTCCTGCTGCATGGCCATACGGGTAAATGCATCCAGCGCGCCGAATGGTTCATCCAAAAGAAGCAGCTGAGGCCTTGTGGCAAGTGCGCGGGCGATGCTGACACGCTGCTGCATGCCGCCGGAAAGCTGGTTCGGCACAGCGTTTGTGAACTCGGTCAGCCCTACCAGTTTAATGTAATAATCCACCATTTTCTTTTTCTCGGCCCTCGGCACAGTATCGGATATTACAAACTCGATGTTCTGCTCTACGGTCAGCCAGGGAAAAAGCCTTGCCTCCTGGAATATCATGCTGCATTTGGGGGATGGCCCGTTTACCGGCTCCCCATCCAGTAAAATCTCGCCGGAGCTGATCGTCTCCAGAGTGGTGATCAGCTTTAACAGCGTGCTTTTCCCACATCCGCTGGCTCCGACTATGGCCAGCAGCTCCCCTTTTTTAACCGTTAAATCGACGCCTGCGAGCACTTCGAATTTCTGCCCCCTGATAAAGAAATTCTTATGCAGGCCATTGATCTCAAGAATATTTGTGTTCTCTGCCATGGTATATCCGCCCTCCTTATTTGCTGTCGATAATGCCGCGGGTCTTTGCCAGATAATAGTGTTCCAGCCGGGTCAGGCCCTTGTCGATGATCAGGCCGATCACGCCGATGACCAGCACGCACATGTACATGACGCGGGCATTAGCCGTCTCGCGGGACAGGGTGATTAAATAACCGATGCCGGTGGAGGAAGCGATCATTTCTGCGGCAACCACACTCATCCACGCATTGCTCATTCCAAGCCGGAGGCCTGTGAGAATGGCGGGGATGGAGGAGGGAACGATGATCCTTAAAATAGTTTTTGAGGTCCGTATCCGGTATGTGTAGGCCACTTCCAGCAGCTTATTGTCCACGGTCTGAATTCCGTGCATGGTATTGAGCAACACCGGCCAGAAGGAGCCGAAAGCGATAATTGCAACCTTAGACGAGAATCCGATACCAGCCAACAGAATCACAATCGGGACCAGCGCGATGGTCGGAATCGGGCGGAGTACGCTGACGATACCGTTTAAAGCTGCGCTCACCGGCTTAAACAGCCCCATCAGAAATCCCACTGCTACGCCACACATCGCGCCGATCACATAACCGCACGCCACACGGCCGAAGCTGACGCTTAAGTTTTTCCAGAGCTTTCCTGATTCGATATAGGACAGAAATGTCTTTGCAATCGTCAGGGGAGCCGGTACAAGAGAAGCCTTCACCAGTCCGTGAGTTGACGCATACTGCCAGAAAAGAATCACCAGGACGGGAAATACAATGGCGATTACCGGCAGTATTTTATTTTGTCTGGCGCTGTTTTGGGTTTTGAGATTGAACATTCGTAAACTTCCTTTCCATATATTCCGATGTACGGCAAAACCGGCGGGCCATCCAGTCAGATGGACTGCCGCCGGTTTTAATGCCATTTACCGGTAACCGGCCATTTCCAGATATTTCAGTTCCAGAATATCGTCCATGGTGATATCCGGATTGGATAACAGATCATTGCTCTTCATGAATTCCAGCACCTCGCCCAACACGCGCAGATCCTGTTCTGTTAAGTTGATGCCGAAATTAGAACCGCTGTACATGGTAGAAAACCAGGTTTCCTCCCGCTGGGTGATTTCTGCCAGTGTGGTAAATGCTTTTTTCTGATTATCTTCGCTCTCCGCCATCCAGTCATCCACGCGCTGAACCACCTTCAGGACCTTGGCCGTGATTTCCGGGTATTTCTCACAGAATTCCGTACGCCCCACAAATGCACTGATCTGGCAGGTCTCGCTGACAGCGCCGTCAGCCAGTACATGTACGTCACCGGCATCGATCATGGAGCTGAATTTTGCCAGCTGGTCGGCCGCACCCTGCACTTCACCGGAAGCGAGAAGCGTCACCGTATCGTTCGTGTTGACCAGTTCGATGTCATCCTCGGAAAGTCCGAGAGAATGTAAGTATGTCAAAAGCAGGTAGTGGGCGCTGGTGCCGACGGATACGGCGACTTTAGCCCCCTTGAGTCCCTCCGCATCCGTAATATCTTTGTTGACCACCAGCGGATACATCGTTTCCGTATCGCAGTTGCGGCCGATAATCTTATAACCGTAGTCAGCGGAGATACCCGCGATCGCCGCCTGTTCGCCGAACTCTGCGAAATCCAGATCACCGGAAGCGAACGCCTCGGAGATGGCCGGACCGTTCTGGAAGTAATCCATCGTAAAGGTCACGTTGCTTCCCTCAAATTCTTCCTGCAAATATCCCAGATTGTAAGCCAGATTTAATGGAAACTGGCTGTTGATGTCCCCCAGATGAATCTCAATCGGATCGCCGTCGTATACGTAGTCATCGATGGACGCCTCCGCCTTCGTCTCCGCGGCCGTCGTATCCCCCGATGCGGATTCCGCGTTCTCTGCCTCTTCCCCTGCCGCCTTCGTTGTGTCTGCTTCTGCGGAAGCCGTCGTCTGCGGAGCCGTGTCCCTGCCAGCTCCGGACGAGCACCCGAACAGGGCTGCTGCCATACAGATTGACAGTCCGATAGATAATACTTTTTTCATGTTGCGTTCCTCCTCTTTTTGTGTGTTTGGTGGTGGCTGTACAGCCAGGTGTGTTACAGTTTGAGCAGCTTTGCTGCATTATTGTAAAAGAAATCCGGCTTTACGGATTCTTTTAAGCCGCAGTTTTCGTAAAACCTGGCTGTATCCATGATGTTGAGGATGGGATAGGCCGTGCCGAACAGCATCTGGTGCTTCATCAGCGTATTGGCCGCTTTAATATAATCCCCGCTTCCCGCTCCGGTTAATCCGTACATATCCGGAACAATGTAAATATTAGGTGAGTTAAATGCCATGGCCATCACCTCTAAGTGCCATGGCCAACCTCCATGACCCACGATGATCTTTAAATCCGGAAAATGGTGCAGCACACTCCCCAACTGGCGCACCGTGTCCGGGTCAACCACCGGCAGAAGCTTGGCACTGTAGCTCACAAACAGGGCCAGATCCTCTTTTTCGAGTTTCTCATACATGGGAAATGCGATCGGGTCATCGAAAGCATAGGGCTTCGGCTGATAGGTCGGCTCTATGCTCACTCCCCGGATATCCCACCGGTCCCTGCATCGGTCGATCTCGTAAAGAGCCTCATCCCCGTCGGTCGGATCGATGTAGGGAAAGATCATAAAACGGCCGGGATATCTCGCTGTAAGCGGAAACATTCCCTCGCTGTCCACCCCCAGATTCTTTCTTCCGGGAACGACTGAGATCTCGATGTCTGCCAGATCCATTTCTTTTACAAACTGCTCCAGATTTCCCGTGCGCTGTGATTCGGAGACGGTCATATCGAATGCGTCTGCGAGCCGTGCGAAATGCGCCTGTTCGTTCTGAAACATGGTCAGATAATTTCCGTAGGGCGGGCGTACCCTGAAATCAATTTTCTTATACACGTTTGTACTCCTATACAAATATTCATATTAATTTTGCTTTACTTAGTATATAATAAAGGAAATGAAAAGAATATGAGATTTCTCACATTTTGGTGAATTTTAGGAGGTGTGAAATGAAGAGTGCAGAGAGCACGGCCGTGACGGACAGGGTATTGAAGGAGCATGAGTTCGAGAGCCATTTTTCCTTTGATATCCGTCCTCATGTCCGTGTCACAGAGTATGAAAAGGGCGAATATATTATCCGCAACACCGATCAGTTGACGAGGCTTCTCTACCTGGTTCAGGGGACGGCGAAGCTGTATGGCTTCCATAAAAATGGCAGGCAGTCGCTGATTAATTTTTTTACGCCGTTCAGCCTCTTCGGCGTACCGGAGCTGTTTGAGGAGAACAAACGCCCCTATCCCCTGGTGGCACAGACGAGATGCCGCTTTATCGAGATCGACACAAAGGGCTGCCGCGCCGGACTTCTGCAGGATGCACAGTTTCTGAGGTTCTGCTGCAGCATGGCCTTAAAACAGAATGTGGCCCAGAACCGCAAATACATGAGCCTGACCGCCTATCCCAGCCGCAATAATTTTGCCGCCTGTCTGCTCCTTCTCCAGAACGGCGGACTGCTGTCTGTGAAATACACAGAGATTGCGGAGTACTTAACGATCTCCTACCGCCACCTGATGCATCTAATCTCCACCATGTGTGAGGAAAAGATTCTGGAACGTGTACCGAAGGGCGTCCGAATCCTGGACTGGGATAAGGTGCACGAGCTGGCGGAGGAGATACGGGAGGAGGAATAGATGGGAATGAAGACAAAGGCTTGAAGACGATTGATATATTAAAAAGGCGGCTCACGAATTATGGATCGTGAGACCGCTCTTTTTATAATAAGTGTTTATGAAGTCGCTAATGCTCTTTTTATGGTATTGATTTTATGGTATTGATTTTATAACATTTATTTTATTTCATTCATTTGCTGATACTATTTAACCGTAATTCTTCCCTGGCCATGCGGGTCGCCGTAATCAGCGCCTACATTGCCGCCTAAGTTGGTATTGATATATGCAGAAAGAATGTCCACATCCGTCATGACCTCGTCCCTTGTGATATTCGTACCTGCAAACATGGTCATTCCGTCACCGCCGGATTTCAGCATATAGTTATGGGAAGCTACCGTATATGTCTTGTTTACATCCAGAGCTTCCGCCCCTACCTTGATATCAGTCACGCGGTAAGCGCCGCCAACTTTTATAAAGTTCCCCTTTTCATCGGTCTGAACCGTAGTCGGAACAGACGTATCGATGGTATAGGATAGTCCTGATACCTGAAGGAAGCCGCCATTTTCATCCGGGCAGTTTCTGGAAGCCATTTCCAGAGCGTCCTTAATCTGCTGGCCCTTCACTTCTACTACGCATCCCATGTTGCCGTATGGGAATACTGCCAGTGTATCGTTATACGTGATATTGCCTGCCGCTATGTTGGCACGGATGCCCCCGCCGTTGGATAATCCGATATCGGCGCCCAGTACGTAGCGGTATGCATCAGCAGTCAGATCGCCCAGGTTCGTCTCGGCGCTTCGCACTGCGCGTTCTCCCGTCGCAGGATCGTTGACAGTCAAGTCCACGTCACTGTGCCCCAGTACTGCTTTTAACGTCTCATTGTACTGCGCCTGAATTCCTTTGATGAACTGATCGGTGTCATAGTCCACATTTTTACTGTCCTCCGTGACAGCACTTCCGCCAGGAAGAGTGAGCTGCATGCCGATCGTCAGCATATCAGGATTTTTAATCTTATCTCTGTTGGCATCGTAAATCTCTCTCCAGCGGTTATAGGATCCCAGTTCTCTCTTTGCAATTCTGCTTAAGGAATCCCCGGACTTAACCGTGTACGCCCTCGAAGCGCCTCCGGCCTCCACCTTGGAGATCAGTTCTGTCGTGATTGTTCCGTCTTTTTTGATCGTCATCTTTCCGATATCCTGAAGCTTCGTACCAGTCTGCGTAAGCGTGATATCTTTTCCGTCCTTGTTCTTCACAACCTTGGAGGGAACCGTCTCATGAGAGTGGCCGTCGATCACAGCATCAATCCCGTTGGTATTCTTAATGACGCTGTCAGATGACCAGCGCTCGGTGGTTCCGTTTTCTCCCAGATGGCCAACGAGAATGACGTAATTGGCTCCATCCGCTCTGGCCGCGTCCACGCTGGACTGGATCCGGTCATAGAGCTTCTGTCCGCTCTCGTCCTCACAGAAACTGTAGATATAGTTTCCGTTTGCATCCTGGAAATACGCCGGAGTGGATTTCGTAAAGCTTTCCGGTGTGCTGGCGCCCACCAGGGCAACCTTCGTATCTCCGTATGTCATCATCTTGTACGGGGCGAATACGGTCTGTCCTGTGCGCAGATCCAGGAAGTTACTGGAATAGTAGCCGCAGCTCAGTTTCCCCGCCAGTTCCAGGAAACGTGGCATGCCGTAATCGAATTCATGGTTTCCAGGTATGGCAAAGTCATAGCCAACCTTATTCATGATATCGATTAAGTAACCTCCATCGGAAAGCGTTCCGATGGGCGCGCCCTGAATAGCATCGCCGGCGTCCACGAGGACAACGTACGGTGTCTGCTCAAGCATCTGCTTCTTATAAAGCGCCAGCCCTGCATATCCGATGTTGTCATCAACGCCGCAGTGGACATCGTTGGTATACAGCACAACGATATCGTGGTCTGCCGCCGCCGCAGTAAACGACATGCCAGTGGTCAGGGACAGCACCATCAGCAGCGTGAGCCACAGAGACAGAAACCTTCTTTTTCCGCTTCTTTTCATTTCTTAAAGCCTCCTTTTTTACATTTTTTACCTTTAAGTTTATTATAACAGATAAATGTAAAATAAGGGTATTGTTTTTCTGTTTTTTTCTTATATTAAAATAAGCTGACAGAATGACAAACAACAGCCCGCATCCTGGCGCCATTTCCGGCGCGAGATGCGGGCTGTCTGTATCTGTCTCTATTTTTCTTTATTCTTCTGTCTCTGCGATCTCAATATACAGCTCTTCCAGCTGTTTTGGATCAACCGGCGCCGGTGCCTCTGACATCATGCAGGAAGCGTCCTTCACCTTCGGGAATGCGATTACGTCACGGATGCTGTCAGCACCTACCATGAGCATGACCACACGGTCGAGGCCGTAAGCCAGGCCTGCGTGAGGCGGTACTCCGTATTTAAATGCGTCAAGCAGGAATCCGAACTGCTCCTGTGCCTGCTCCGGGGTGAAGCCCAGTACTTCGAACATCTTGGACTGGATGTCTCCCTGATGGATACGGACAGAGCCGCCGCCCATCTCGGTACCATTTAACACGATATCGTAGGCTTTTGCGCGCACTGCGCCCGGATCGCTGTCGATTAAATGCCAGTCCTCGTCCATCGGCATGGTAAATGGATGGTGCATGGCAACGAAACGTCCCTGTTCCTCGGAATACTCAAGAAGCGGGAATTCCGTTACCCATAAGAACTTGAAGTCGTCCTTCTTCAGTAAATCCTGCTGCTTCGCCAGCTCAAGCCTTAAGTTTCCTAATACATCGAAAACCACTTTATCTCTGTCAGCCGCAAAGAGGAGTAAGTCTCCCGGCTTTCCTTCCATGGCTTCCACTAACGCGTGAAGCTCATCCTCTGTCATGAATTTTGCAAAGGAGGACTTGTAAGTTCCATCCTCAGCTATGGCAATGTAAGCCAGTCCCTTTGCACCGAAGCCCTTTGCGAATTCCACCAGGGCGTCGATCTTCTTACGAGGCATGGCTCCCTGGCCGTCTGCATTGATACCGCGCACGGAACCGCCTGCTTCCAGGGCATTTTTAAATACAGCAAACTCGGAACCACGAACCACATCAGACACGTTCTTTAATTCCATGCCAAAACGCATATCAGGCTTATCGGAACCGAAGCGGTCCATCGCCTCGCGCCATGTCATTCTGGGAATTGGGAGTTCCAGATCAAAATTACAGATTTCCTTAAATAATCTCTTTAACAGTCTCTCATTTACCTCAAGGACGTCTTCCACATCCACGAAGGACAGCTCCATATCGATCTGTGTAAATTCCGGCTGTCTGTCGGCGCGTAAATCTTCATCGCGGTAGCATCTGGCCAGCTGGAAATACCGGTCATAGCCGGAACACATGAGCAGCTGCTTATATAACTGCGGAGACTGCGGAAGCGCATAGAAGGCTCCCGGATGAACACGGCTCGGTACGAGATAATCTCGTGCGCCTTCCGGTGTGCTCTTAATCAGGGTAGGAGTCTCAATCTCGAAGAAGCCTTCCTCTGCCAGAAATGCTCTCGTGATGATCGCGACCTGGCTTCTGACCATAATATTTCTCTGAATATCCGGTCTTCTTAAATCAAGATAGCGGTATTTTAAACGAAGTTCTTCCTTCGTCTTGCTGTTTTCCTCAATCGGAAATGGCGGTGTCTCTGATTCGGAAAGAACGCGAAGACTCTCTGCTCTGACCTCAATATCACCGGTTGCCAGATTTTCGTTCACTCCGCCTGCACGCTTCTCCACGTGTCCGGTTACCGCGATTACGAATTCGCTTCTCAGCTTCTCAGCCTTTGCAAAATTCTCAGCGCCGCAGTCACTCTCCTCGAAGATAATCTGCAGAATACCGGAACGGTCTCTTAAATCCACGAAAATAATTCCGCCTTTATTTCTGCTCTTCTGCACCCAGCCCATAACGGTGACGGTCTCACCGGCATTACTGCTCGTTACCTCTGTACATCTATGGGATCTTTTCAGTCCCAGCATTGATTCTGCCATAATGTTCCTCCAACTTAATCGTAATATTATTTCAAAGCTTCCCTGTAAAATTCCTTAAACTCGGTATAGCCTTCCTTCTGTAAATTCTCCTTCTGGAACTTCTTGTTCTTGTTCATCTGAGATACGAGAACGCAGACACCCTTTGCACGCTCGTCCATGGCCTCCTGAATAGCCGCTGTCATCACATCGGCGCTGACGCCCTTTTCGATCAAAAACGCCTTCTTCTCCGTACTTCCCGGAACGGTAAAGCCCTCTTCCATCAGGATGGTAATGATTCTCTCGAAGCCGATGGAAAAGCCGCAGGCCGGAGTCTCCATTCCGGTGAATTTGCCGATCATCTTATCGTAACGGCCGCCGCCGCCGACAGATCCCGGGAATCCATCCACCTGGATCTCATAGATCGTGCCGGTATAGTAGGACATTCCGCGCACCAGGGTCGGATCGAAAATAATATCGAACTGACTGGTAGCGATACTGTTTACACTGTCCATAATGGCTGCCAGATTTTCTGCCAGCTCCGGATCCATTACGTCTTTTAATGTCTCGCCGAGAGAACGGACCCCCGCCGCATCCGGTGTCACCGAACCGAACAGAGCTAGATACCGATCAATCTTCTCTTTCTCATAACCGGCTTCTAAAAGCTCGGCGCGGGCGCCTTCCATGCCAATCTTATCCATCTTATCCAGAATGATAAACACCTGATCAAAGGATTCCTCCGGGAAACCGCAGTAGGATGCCATTCCCTTTAAGATATTTCTGTCATTGATGCGGACATGGTAACCCTTAAAGCCGACTTTGCCAAGAAGCGTGGTAGTTGCGAGAATCAATTCGATTTCAGCCAGTCTGGTCGGATCGCCCAGAATATCAATATCGCACTGAACAAACTGACGGAATCTGCCTCTCTGAGGCTTGTCCGCCCTCCATACGCTGCCCATCTGCAGTGCCTTGAACGGCGCTGGAAGCGTCGCCGCATTATTGGAGTAATAGCGGCATAACGGTACGGTTAAATCATAGCGAAGACCGCTGTCTGCCAGATCGTTCTCCGTCTCCGCGGTATCGAGGCGCAGCTTGTCTCCGCGCTTCATAATCTTGAAAATCAGTTTTTCATTATCGCCGCCCTGCTTGCTGGTCAGGTTTTCAATATGTTCCACACACGGGGTCTCGATGGAATTAAATCCAAATCCACCGTATGTCTCACGAATCTGATTCATTACATATTCCCGTACCGCCATCTCTGCGGGCAGGATATCTTTCATGCCGGTAACCGGTTTCTTTTTTAATGCCATACGTCTCACTCCGTTATCATTTTATTCATTTCTTCCCTGTAATTCGCCGCTTTCACGGGAATAACACGTCTTCTCTCTATTTTACTGGTCTTTTTTAGTTTTGCAAGTAGTTTTTGTAATTTTCCTGCCGCAGCGGTACATTTCCACCTGATCGTAAACGTTTTTGCCCCCAGCCGCCGCAGTTTACACAAAAAACGAAGAAGAACAAAAGGATACTCTCCTTTGTTCCTCTCCGTCTTCCGCATGGTCCGAACTACCGTGCGCTTACTCCCAGACACATTCTCCCCCGGTCCCAATTACCTGCCTGTACCATTCAAACGATTTTTTCTTCCTTCTCCCACCGGTTCCGGTTCCATCATCCTGCTTATCCACGTAGATGAATCCGTACCGCTTTTTCATTTCCCCGGTAGAGGCGCTGACCAGGTCGATGCAGCCCCATGTCGTATAGCCCAGCAGTTCCACACCGTCTTCCTCCACCGCCTTTATCATTTCCCGAATATGGGCTTTTAAGTATGCAATCCGGTAGTCGTCCTCAACTGTTCCGTCAGCCTTTACCTCGTCCACAGCCCCCAGGCCATTTTCTACAATAAACAGCGGCTTCTGGTAACGGTCGTATAAATTGTTCAGGGTAATGCGCAGCCCCACCGGATCAATCTGCCAGCCCCAGTCGCTGGCTTTCAAATAAGGGTTTCTCAAGCTGGACATGACATTGCCCGCAGTCTTTTCCATCTGCCCTGCATCCGCGGCGGTCAGGTGTGACGTATAATAGCTGAATGACACAAAATCCACAGTATTTTCCTCCAGGATCCGTTCATCCTCCGGGCCCATGGAAGGAAAGCAGCCCTTCCGCATAAGCGCCCTGGCGGCATAAGCCGGATACTTCCCGCGCACCTGCACATCGGCAAAGAAGTAGTTTTCCCGGTCCTTTTCCAGCGCCGCCCATACGTCATCCGGATTACATGTATTGGCATAACAGCTTCCCGCCGCAAGCATACAGCCGATCTTAAATTCCGGATTGATCTCCCTGGCCGCCTTCACAGCCAGCGCGGAAGCCAGAAGCTGGTGGTGGGCAGCCTGGTACTTCACCTTCTCCTGATCCTCACCATCCTCAAAAAACAGACCTGCGCCCACAAAAGGCAGGTGCATGACCATGTTGATCTCATTAAAGGTCAGCCAGTATTTTACCTTATCCCTAAAGCGTTTAAACAGCGTCGCCGCATACTTTACAAATAAGTCTGCCATGCTCCGGCTTCTCCACGAACCCAGTTCTCTGACAAGAGTGAGCGGAACGTCAAAATGGCAGATCGTCACCAGCGGCTCAATGCCATATTTTCTCAGCTCATCTATCAGTGCGTCGTAAAAAAGCAGTCCCTCTTCATTAGGATCGTCCTCCAGGCCGGTGGGGAATATCCTGGACCAGGCAATGGAAAAACGGTAGCATTTGAATCCCATTTCCGCAAACAGCTTCACATCTTCTTTCATATGGTGATACATGTCTATGGCCTCCCGGGAGGGATATCTCTCCCCCTCGCCCAGTTTTTCATAAGGCAGAATCCCCGTCATCACGGGAAAACGGTTCTCCCCTGCCGGTATCATATCCACCGTCGTCAGACCTTTCCCGCCTTCCAAATAACCGCCCTCACACTGGTTTGCGGCCGTCGCGCCTCCCCATAAAAAATCATCTGCCAGTCTCATCCAATCTCCTCCAATGTATACTCCTTCAGGCTTCCTACAACCATATCTGCTTCAGGCAGATTCTCCCGGCTTCCGATACCGGTCGCCTTCATGCCCGCACTGTGAGCCGCTTCAATGCCTGCCTCCGAATCCTCGAACACGAGGCATTCCTCACATGGCAGTCCCAGGGCCTCGGCTCCTTTTATAAACACCTCCGGGTCCGGTTTGGTCTTTTCTACCTTTGTCCCGTCGATAATTGCGTCAAAATATCGCGTCAGTCCCAGTCTGTCGAGAATTATCATGGAATTTTTGCTGGCAGAGCCCAGGGCCGTTAAATAACCCTTTGCTCTGGCCTCCTTTAGCAGTTCAACAGTACCCGGCAGCACTTCATCTTCTTTCATCCCGGAAATATACTCCACATATCTGCGGTTTTTCCTCTCACAGTACGCCTCCTGTTCCTTTTCATCCATGAAAATATTCCCGATCTCAAGAAGTATCTCCATGGAACGTTTCCTGCTGACCCCCTTAAGCCGCTCGTTATCCTTTATCGCAAACAAAAAACCCAGCTCCTCTGCAATCTCTTTCCATGCAAGGTAATGGTACTTGGCCGTATCCACCAGCACGCCATCCAAATCAAACAACAGACCTTTTATCATAGTTCGCTCTCCTTCCCTGCAGTTAAAAGGCGGCATCCCAGTATCCACAGTACGGATCATTGGGGGCTTTTCCTTTAAATTCACTTTTTCCTGTGATTTTCTCCACAAGCACCTTCGGATTAAATTCATTGGCCGTATAGGCGTTAATATATGTGGAAATCATAGGCACATCCTGCAAATGGTATGGATTGGCAATGGAGATAAACACCGTCGGAATTTCCTTCACAAACCACGGCGCATCCAGCCCCATAGGCGGCTTCCAGTTGATCCGCACCGTCGTCTGGTTACTTGCCGTTTTGATATTGGCAAAATAGAAGACAATATCGTACGTCTCGCGCAGTTGCTTCACCGGGGCTTTATAAAAGAGAGCGCCGTGCAGTTTCTCATCGAAGCGCTCTGCCTTAAATCCGGCTTTTTTCAGTTCCTCTATAAACAGGCTTCCTAACGCCGGTTTCCCGCTGGCGCTGACCGCGTCTCCTAGGACAATCACCATGGCGCGTTTTTTCTTCTCCGGATCCACTGGAATGAGCTTCTGCGTATCCTTCACCAGGGTAATGGACTCATCCGCAAGCTGGTACGCCCATGTTATGTGTTCCTGGCATTTGAGCACGGAGAGACCTTCCTTGGGCGGCATTAGCGTGTTATTCTTTTTCCTCGTGTTCAGGCCCAAAGATGCCTTTGTGGCCAGAATTCTTCTGACGGCCTCATCAAGCCGTTCCTGCGTCACCACGCCGTCCCGTATTCCCTTTTTCATTGAAGCCACGTCTTCCTCTAAATCACGGGTAAACAGGATCATATCGCAGCCCGCTGCTATGGCTCCCGGTATCAAATCTTCCCTGCGGCCCATGGCTCCAAAGCCCACCATAGCGGTGGCATCTGTCACAATCAGCCCGTTAAATTCCAGTTTTCCCCTCAAAAGCCCCTGCAGTAGCTCCGGCGACAACGACCCCGGCATAATGTCCTCATCCTTTATATCCGGGGAAAAGTACCGTGTATACGCAGGCTGCATGATATGGCCGGCCATAATGGTTTTCGCCCCATTCCTGATCATTGCGCTGTAGATATCCCCATACGTGCGGTCCCACTCTTCTACGGAAAGAGAATTCACCGAAGCCAGCAGATGCTGGTCTCTGTCATCTACTCCGTCACCGGGAAAATGCTTTACGGATACAGCGACTCCATTCTCCTGACATCCCTTCATGTAGGCCAGAGACATGCGTTTTACACGCTCCGGATCTGAACCGTAGGTCCTCACATTCGTAATCGGATTGGAGAAATTCATATCAATATCAACGACCGGGGCAAAGGCCCAGTTACAGCCAACCGCCGCGCCTTCCCTGCCTGCAATGACGCCCAGCCTGTATGCCTGCTCCGTATTGTCGCTGGCCGCCACCTGAATCTGCCTGCCGAAAAACGTCCCCTCATTGCCGATCCCGTCGCCGCCGGCTTCTAAATTGGCCGCCAGCAGCATGGGCGTCTTCGACTCTTCCTGAAGCAGCTTATGGATCTCGTAAATCTTCTCCGCTGCTCCGGGGCGGTACATCATAGCTCCTGGGTGATACGCCTCCACGATCCTTCTTAACTCATTAAAATCATCGCTGTCACCGTGGAGGCAAAAGAGCTGCCCCACCTTTTCTTCCTCTGACATTCCGTCTAAGGTCTTTTCCACCCATGCGATGTCCCCATCCTTTAAGAAAAACGGATTTGCCTTTAAATCAATCATGTTGACCTTGCTCCTTTCCCGCTAAAATAAGCAGCGGCTCTCCGGCCTTTCTGTGCTTAGCATCAACCGGAATGATATCCCGGTAGGCCGCCGTATTCGCCACGATGACAGGCGTAATCGGAGAATAGCCTGATTTTTTAATAAATTCCAAATCGAACTCCACAAGCTTCTGGCCCTTTTTCACATGGTCGCCATTCGCCGCCATAACACGAAAGCCTTCGCCATTTAATTTAACAGTATCCATCCCGATATGAATGAGCAGCTCCGCTCCCTGGTCCGTAACCATACCGATGGCATGGCCGGTAGGGAAAATCGCCGACACGGTTCCGTCAGCAGGCGCATAGACGCAGCCCTCCTCCGGTTCCACTGCAATCCCTTTGCCTAGTACTCCCTGGGAAAATGCTTCATCTTCCACATCGCACAGAGCCACAAGCCTTCCTGTTAACGGGCTTTCGATCTCCTCGCCGGACTGTGTCACATCTGCTTTTACAGACTCTTCTGCTTTCATAGACTCAGCTTCTTCCATACCGGTTTCTTCTGCCTTTATTTCTTTCGTCTGATTTTCTTCCTTGTCTTTAAACAGAATCATCATGGCCGCAAACGAGATTACCATAGCAATTCCCACCGCAATCAGGCTGAATACGAGGCTGGTGCTGCTTCCGTCTGGATTAATGTAACAGGTAAAACAGAAGATTCCCTGTCCGCCCATATTAAAGTACCGGGTTCCTCCCGCCACCGCGATGGCGCCTGCGATACCGGAGGCAGCACAGCTTATGATAAACGGAGTCTTAAGCGGCAGCGTCACACCGTAAATCGCCGGCTCTGTAATCCCGAAAATACCGGAAAACAGGGCAGAAATAGAAGTTGACCGTAAATTTTTATTCTTTGTTCTTATGACAATAGCTGCCAGTACCGCCACCTGGGTGAAGCAGCCCGCACACGTCGCCGCAAAGATCACGTCATACCCCATAGTTGCCATATTGTTGAGCACAATGGGGATCATTCCCTGATGGACGCCGAAAATAACGAACACTTGCCAGAATGCGCCTACAAACAAGCCGAATACAATCGGACTTAAATTAAAGAGCGCTTCCGTAATCATACCGATGATATTGGAGAGCCATGTTGCCACCGGACCGATCACCAGAAATGTGATGGGAACCGTAACCACCAGCGTTACAAGGGGAACAAGGAAAGATTTGACGACTGCCGGGCTCCACTCCTTCATCTTCCGTTCCACCTTGGAACCGAACCAGACAGCCAGGATAACAGGAATTACCGTGGAAGAGTAGTTATTTAAAATCACGGGAATTCCCAGGAAATTCATGTAAATTTTAGATTCAAATATGCTTCCGGCAAATAAAGTGGAAACCGGCTCGCCCGCCATCACACTTATAATAGCCGGATAAATCATGGTACAGCCGATGGCAATACCAATCACTTCATTGCACTTAAATTTCTTTGCCGCCGTATACCCAAGAATTACCGGGAAGAAATAAAAGATACAATCGCCTACCGCGTATAAGATCTGGTACGTCCCGCGGTCAGCCGTCATGAGCCCCAGCGTGGTAAGCATCACCAGCAGCCCCTTGACAATACCGCAGGCGCACAGAAGTCCGATTGCTGGCATGAATACGCCGGAAATAACGTCTACCAGCCCGCTCTTTTCCCCCTGCCCGCTCTCCGGCTGCCCCTGGTTTAAGTGAGCTGCCTTTAAAACCGCTTCGTACACATCCGGAACATGGGTGCCGATCACAATCTGGAACTGGCCGCCACTGATAATTACGTTAACCACCCCTTCCGTGTTTCTCAGCATTTCCGCATTTGCCGCCCCCTCATCCTTCAGCCGGAAGCGCAGACGTGTAAAACAGTGTTCTAAGGAAAGTATATTCCCTTTTCCGCCTACATTTTGAATAATTACCTTTGCAAGACCATCGTATTTGCCAGCCATACTCCTTCTCCTTTTCACTTTTTCTTATATTATAAAAGGAAATCAGCCGTTTATCTTTGGTAATTCCGGTATAATTATTCTCAATTTCCGACATTTATAAAACAGTTTCTATGTTAGCCTCGGTCCTGACTGCCGTGTCAACCTCTCTGCTGGTTTTCTTTTCTGTATTTGAGCGGCGTTGTTCCGTAGAACGCCTTAAAATCCCGGATAAACGCCTTACTGTCCGAGAATCCCGTATCCAGCGCAACTTCCAGAATGGATTTATCCGTAAACATGAGCTGCTTTCTTGCATTGTAGAGACGGAGCTTTCTCAAATGGACAAGAAAGCCTTCTCCGATATAGTTTTTAAAGCTTTTGGAGAAATAATCGGGATTGTAGCCAAAATGGCCCGCCACATCGCTGAGTTTTAAATTCTCATTGTAATGCTTATCAATATAGTTTACGATCTCTTTATAGATTTCCCCTGATTTCATGGATTTTATATGGCTGCTGTCTTTATCCAGCATACACTCTGTAAACAGCAGGTATATCAGCTCATAAGCGCTGCTCCTGATCATAAGGTTGTACCACTCCCCCTCCTGCCGGTACGTTTCCCTTATACGCATCATGACGCTGCGCAGCCTGTCGCCGACCTCTTTTCTTCCGCTGATTTCAAACCACGCCAGATCAATACCCGGATTCAGCTCTTTTAAAAAGGTATAGGAAATCAGAATGGAACAGCCCGTCTGGTTCTCTCCCTGAAAAGCCATAAAGCTGTGAAATTCTCCGTGGTTAATAATGGCCAGATCCAGATCCCCCATGGTTCTCGTAATTCCATTCACCCACAGCTTGAATCCATCGCCCCTGGCCAAAACGCTCTCCACACTTCTGTGCCAGTGCTGCGCAACGTAGGCCCCGTCATTTACAATATTTTCATGGGGAACCACCTTGACCGGATAATTTTTTCGCATTTGGTTGATTTCATAGTAGCCTTCTTCCATCTGAATTATCCTTTCTTATTTTATAATAGCCGAACTGGCATATACAAATTACGTGCATATGTCAAATCCGGCCAAGTGCCTATAATCTCATTTAAAATAGGTTTTATTTCCAATTACAACTTTCTGGCCTTTTCGAGTTTTGCAATCGGTTTTTAAATTTTCCAGCTTAACATCGGAAAGAACCACTCTTGTATTTCTCATGCCTAACCCTCACTTAATATAACTTTTATTATATTCGATAGCAGCCAAAATATCAATCAAAAGGAAGCAGATGGCCATTCCCGCCATCTGCTTCCTTCCAAAAACCCTATATACTAATCTCTCCCCGAACTGTAAACAAATGCTCCCGGCACCGCCTTCGACGGGTCGTAATTCTCCAGGATCTTTCTGTAACGCTCCTTATATCCGTTATCCACGTCAAGCTGTGGAATCACCTTTGCCCCTTCCTCAAAGAAATGGATTGAACCGCGTCCCATCTCCTGGCCGCGCCTTGTGTGCTTGTCCAGCGCCACATCCAGGATCTCCGGTACTTTGCCCATGGCCGCCTCTTTAATGATGATATTCTTTAAATAATCACTGGAGCGGTCCTTCGTGCATGCGCAGAGAATTCTGATCGCATGGATAAAGAACATGGGCTGGTCGCCGTCGTCATATGCGAACTTCTTTCTCATTTCATCTAAGATATTGATCTTTCCTGCCGCGTCCAGATCGCCGAATCCGATGTCCTCCACAGAGATCGACAGCAGACGGTGCCATACCTTTTCCAGTAAGGCCGGGCCGGAGGTGTACAGCTCATACGCGTACTGACACGCTTCCTCCACCATTCCGCGGCGGATTGACTTCTGCAGACAGGAGATGATCTCATCTGCTGCAAAACCATTCTTTGTCGTGGCATTTGCCCATATCGTGTAATTTGCCATCATCATGCTCCCTTCTGATTCGTATAGATTTCTATCAATTCTTCTACCAAAACGCGCACCAGCTCCGCCGACATGATCTGATCCTCTGCGTGAGACATTAACAGGGTGATCTGCGGCTCCAGGGTGTTGACCTCTTTTAACAGAATCTCGCCGTGCTGCTCGTGAGCCTGGCGGTAGAACTGCTCGCCTTCCTTGATTCTCGGCTCCACAAGCTCCCAGTTTCCTTTTTTCGCCTCCTGCAGCGCCTGCATATAACAGGACTTGGCACAGCCGGCATAGGTCACGATCTGCATTGCACATTCCGATAATTTCGTAACATCAGCCATATTTTAAGCCTTTCTCATGATTTTTTTGCCAGTTCAATCGCAAAATCCAGGGCTTTGTCGCCATCGGCCAGTGCATAAACCCTTGGTTCAATGCTTGCAACCGGTATGTTTAAGATAATCTTTATGTTGTTTACCGCGTAAACCAGCTGTGGTCCGACGAGACACACGTCCCACTTACCAATTTCATCACTGATTCCCGCATTTGGCACCGCCTCACAGGTAAGCTCCATATTCCGCTTCTCAGCCGCGTCCTTCATCTTTTTCATGATGATGGAACTGCTCATTCCGGCATTACAGCAAATTAATATTTTCATATTGCCTCCTTCTATACTATGTGCTCCCGAGCGTATCATCCTGACAGGATATTACTTTAATTCCGGCCAGTACTCCTTGTTCACCTCGATATAATCGTCGAGAATCTTCTTGGCTACATTAGCGCTCGGTACGGTCTTCGATAAGGTCAGTGCCTGCCACAGCTTATGATAGCTTCCCTGCTCGTAAGCGTCAACCGTCAGTTTCTCCACTGCGACCTGCTGTTCCATCAGTCCCTTCTGGAATGTCGGGATCGTTCCGATGGTGATCGGCTCGTAACCGTCTTTTCCAACGATACACGGAATCTCCACCATGGCATCCTTGTCGAAATTCTCGATGGCGCCGTTATTTCTTACGATGAGCAGCATTCTCTCATGCGTATTGAAGGCCAGTGCTGTCGCTAAATCCACAATGAAAGAAGCGTGAATACCGATCTCCAGGGAGGTTCCCTCAGCGGTTCCGGCTTCTGCGATCCTTGCGCATTCGCCGAAGACGCGTTTCTCTCTGCCATCCATAACCTGATTTGCTCTCGTATACTCAGGATTTGTGTGGGCTACCATGTCGTCGCCGAATAAGTAGTACTGGAAATAGGAGTTGGGAGCCATGGTAGGATCAATGGCGGTTAAATCTTTTACCTTCTTTGCTGTCTCATACCAGGAGTTGTCCGTATAGTCTCCGTTATTTCCTTCGTCAGGGAGCGTATTGCCGTATTCCAACTGATGCGCAAGGAGTTTATCAATGTATTCGTTGCCGTCGTTGTCCTTGATGGAGGTCCACCAGCCGAAGTGATTGAGACCGAAGTAGCGCACGGTCATTTCCTTGCGGTCGTTAAAGCCCAGGATCTTTGCAATGTTGTTTTCCATACCGATCGGCATATCGCAGATGTTGATGACTCTCGCATCCGGCTTAAAGCGTCTGCACGCCTCCGCCACGATGGCCGCCGGGTTGGAGTAGTTCAGCATCCAGCAGTTCGGAGAGTATTTCTCCATGTACTCGATGTTTTCCAGAACGCCCGGAATGGAGCGCATGCCGTAAGCGATTCCGCCTGGGCCGCAGGTTTCCTGGCCGACTACGCCGTATTTTAACGGGATCTTCTCATCCTTTTCTCTCATCGGAAGCTGTCCTACGCGGATATGGGCCAGACAGAAGTCAACGTCTGTATAAGCCGTCTCCGGATCTGTGGTAGCCACAAACTCGATGGAAGGATCCTTTTCCCTGACGATAATCTCGCAGGCCTTAGCCAGTCTGCCCTGGCGCTCCTCATCGTTGTCATACAGCTTGATGGCGCGGAGCGGAAGCCTGTCCATGTTGTCCAGCAACATCAGAATAATCTCAGGTGTATAGGTGCTGCCGCCGCCTGCTATTACTACGGAAAATTTTTTCTTACTCATATTCTATGATTCTCCTTCTACTAGATATAATTTCGTTTCTCTCATCCTGTCTCTTAAAAAAGCTCGATGGAAGTCGATATGCTTATTAAGCGGTTCAGGAAATCTGTTTCATCTTTTGCCTCATACAGGGTGTGCACCAGGTTTTCATTCATGGCTACCTGTTTAAAAAATTCGAACAGAATACTCACATCGTCGTTGGGTCTTCCCTCAATCGCCAGGAGGAAGATGACCTTCACTGCTTTTTTGCAGATCGTGACCGGCGGCTTTAAGATGGCTGCCGCCACCGCAGTCTCCTTCGCAAAGGTCATGAGCGGGTGGGGAATCATCACGGACTCCCCGATGACTGTGGGGTAGTTGACTTCTCTGGACAGGACGTCATCCACATACTCTTCCACCGTCTCGATCTTATCCTGCTCCTTAAACTTCCTGGAAAGCGTCTCGATAACAATTTCAAACGGCGCCTTTCCATTCCAGTCTGCGGATCCGGCATCCTTTGCAAAGATCTTGATGCACTGTGTGTTAAAATACTTGTTGACGATCGTGGTAAACCGTCTGCTCACCCGCATGCGTCTGATAAACCCGTTCAGCGCGGAAAAGTCCTGCTGGTTCGGAATTCCATTGATCCGGAACACGGGTATGTCCGTCTTTACTCTCTGCCCTTCAGTGGAAATGATCAAATCCACCGCAGAAGCAGTGACAGCCCCCTCATCACCATACGGCGAGGGATACTCCAGCTGGTGCTTGGGAAGGACCTTTACAAGTTCAATCTGATTCTGGAAATGATCGTTGAGCCAGTTGCAGATAACCGCGTTGACGCTCTGCCGCGGAGCACTGATCACCACGGTTTTTAACCGCCGGTTCACCTTTTCCAGAAAATAGGCCACATAAAGGGCCATATAGGCGATCTCTTCATCCCGGATCGGAATACTCTTATATTTGAACATGATCGGGACAAGCAGAATCGCGATTTCGTAGGCATATGGATACTGGGTTTTGATATCCTGCAATATCGGATTGTCGATCCGGTATCCGGTATCGATCCTGCGGATTAAATACTCCAGATGAAGCGCCATATTGTTGAACAGCTCGTCGGACTGGTGTAAGTCAAAGCTGTATTTGGCCAGCACTTCCTGACAGAACTCATTTAAAATAACACCGCTCAGCGCACTGGCCCTCGTGTCCCCCTGACTCTGAACAAGCCTTATGGAGTACAGGAATATTTTAAGCAGCGCTTCGTCGCTCTCTGTCAGATCCAGTTTCTGTGCCTTCAAATGATACAAAAGATTGGTCAGGACCTCCACCGAGAATTCGTCTGCCTTTACGCCAAAGAGCTCATGGCCCTGGCGTTTCCTCATGACCGTGGCGTAAATGGCGCCTACCACCATGTAGAGACTGGCATCAGACACCAGAATCTCATGGCCGCCGAAATAATCCTTGACCGCTTTTACGAATGACTCATACTCTCCCCGGTCAAACTGGCCGCGAAACAGGAGTTCCAGGTAATCACTGCCCCAATCCGTATGAGTCTGTACTTCATATTTGATAATGTTAAAAATGGAAAGTCTGATCTTTTCTTCGTTGTCCACGACCCGGGCCTGGTTCCCTTCCAGAACAAGGATGCATAAGTCCATTTTATCCTCCAGCATCCTGCGAAGCTTCAGTACTTCCTCCCGAAGCGCCGTCTGGGATAAGAACAGCTCCTCTTCCAGATCGTATAAGTTGCAGCTCCCCTCTTCCAGGGTGTGGCCCAGAATCGCGTAGCCGCGGTTGTGGGGGGCAATGACATGATTCCTGTCACTGCCTCCGCTTAAAACAGCCCGAAAATATTCCATATCCTCCTGCGTGATATAATAACCGATTCTTTTCGAGGCTTTTATGGAGGGGGAAAGCAGCCTTCCCTCCGTTTGGCAGAGTAATTGATCACCTTTTAAAGCCGAGTTTATCTGCAGAATATCGTTCCTGATCGTGCGGGAAGACACTCCAAAATATTTTGCCAGTTTATCACCAGTGATGCCTGACACGTTATTCATGATATACTCTATGATTTCTATCTGCCTTTTCGTAACTGTCATGTTCTGCCTACTCCGCTTCGCTCTGGGCTTCTCTCTTCAATTCGTCTTTTTCCATCATCTTGAAGAATGGATAATAAATCAGTGCCATGAGAATCAGTGATACAAATACGAGTACAACGCTTCTCCAGTCATACGTGGTTAAGAACGCGCCTACGCCCGGAGGTAAGAATCCTGGAGGTGCTGCCACCGGATAGCCGACCAGCCCCATCTTCATACTGAAGTATGTAAGAACGGTAATGAGCAGTGGTCCGAATACGAACGGAATGAACATATACGGATTCAAAAGAATCGGAAGTCCGAAGATAACCGGCTCATTGATGCCAAAAATAGATGGAACGAGTGATGCCACACCGATGGATTTAAACGACTTCGCCTTTGATTTCATCATAAACAGGACGAGGCCTAAAGTCAATCCGGAACCTGCTACCTGAAGGAAATTGTAGTAGAGTCCATAGGTGAAAATATGGGTAACCGGAGCACCCGATGCGTAATTGGCCATATTCTCAGCCTGATATGCAATTGCAAATGCAGCCCACACCGCGGAGGTGATGGAAGGTCCGTGAAGACCAAAGAACCATAAAAACTGTGTCAGGAAGATTACAATCAGCAGAGCCGGAAGCGTGTCCATAGTGCTGATCGCAGGTGCCAGCAGCTTCATAATGGCCGCCGGGAATACCAGTCCGGAAACCGCAATCGAGATGTTGGCGATGGCAACCGCCACAATAACGTTGACTACCAGAGGGATCAGGGAGGCGAAGCTCTCTCCTACCATCGGAGGTACGGAGGATGGCAGCTTGATAATCGCATTCCTCTTGATCAGGAACCGTGTGATTTCCACACTCAAAATACCGGAAACAATACTGGTAAAGAGACCCGACGCCCCCAGAAACTCGGTGCTGATTCCGCCGTCAATGGAAACTGCGGGCAGAATCAGATGAACGATGATAGCCGTCACACCCGTCTGCGTATTGTGGATTCCGTACCTTTTTGCCAGCGCCACGGCGATGAAGAATGCCGCGAAGATCGACAGCAGGTCATTGGTAAAACCGGCCGCATACGTCAGCACACCCATATGGGCGGAGATAAAATCGTGGATAGGTCCTGAAGCGATTAAGTTGTTCAGCGCGATCGGCAGAAGAAAGATAGAGCCGATAATGATGACCGGAATATCTGCGATCATGCCGTCTTTGATAGCCTGGAGCCAGTTGTTTTTCTCAACCCAGTTTGCAACGGGCATCATGTACTTCATAAGCTTGTCCTGAAAACCTGTGGTTTTCTCATTCATAAAGAAAGTTCCCCCTTTAATCATTTGTTCTTAAGGCCTTAATATTGTATCTAGAGTGTACCTGATTTTAATTTTCACCGCAAACGTTCTTTTTCCTAAGTGTTAGGAAACCATGTCACGATCCCCGGATATAATTTCAGGGCCTTAAGAAAGCCTGACATCAAAAAAGAATGCCCAAAGAGCCGCGCTCCTCAGGCATTCATCTGCTTTTATCCTAAATCCATATCCACATGATCTCTGTCACATACCAGTTGTTCCCCATCCACCTTCAGCTCCGCCACCTGCAGGGAAGTTCTCCTGTGCCTGTATTCCCAGACAAAATCCGGATTACTGCGTTCCTCCCTGCTCACCTCCGGGTGGGTAAAATAGAATATATACGCCCTTTCCTTATGGACCAGAACATCGGCATGGGCCGCTATCGTCCCGTCGTCGGTCCTGCTGCCCGGCTGTGCCAGAATATTGGGACAGCGTTCCCAATGCTTCAGATCATCACTTCTGTAAACTCCCAGTCCCTCCCATGGATCGGTAATCATCCAGTAATGATGCTTAAAGAAAAAGACATTGGGGCCTTCATGAGGGCAGTCCGCAATCTCCGGCCCGCCCGCAGTCCAGTGATAAAGATCTTCGCTGTACGCCGTATAGGTATGACTGTCATGAACCTCATCTTTATACCACATTTTCCAGATACCATCCGGACAGCGCACCACGCAGGCGTCTATCACCCGGTCTGAAGATAGAGTAAGGGGCCCCTGGAGCGTCCAGTCCCACAGATTCCCGCTGGTATAGTGTAAAATCGTTCTTTTACAGTCCCACGTGGCGGGAATCCCTCTGACGTATGACACATACATGTGGTAAACGCCCTCATATTCCATAATCTCCGGCGCCCAGTATGTATTTCTGCCTTTCTCGTATTCCAGGCCCCGGGCGGTTCCCCGGTAAATCCAGGTCTTCCCGCAGTCATCAGAGCTGACAATCCCAATGTCGGTTCCATGTACATAGGAAACCCCATGATTGACGGCTGCCGCCCTTCTGTTTGTATAAAATATCCACCAGCTCTGTTCCTGTTTATTCCAGATAATTACCGGATCCGCGGCGCCGTCGTAAATCGGATCGCGAAACAGAGGCGCCCCGGGCACTACTGTATTTTTCATTATAAATCGACCTCCTTTATTTTCGCTGACAGTGCACCAGACTGACCTGTCCCCCTGGTTCGCTGCTGCACTTAACCTTTGACTGCTCCACTTGTAATGCCGGCAATAATATGCTTCTGCATCGCCACATAGAAAATCGTAATTGGAATCAGCACAATCACCATGGTGCAGAGCATCACGGTCCAGTTGTTGGCAAACTGTCCGACCCCCTTATATACCTCCATAATCAACGTAAACTTATCCGAAGAACTGATAAAGAGATAGGGCAGCATGAAATCATTCCATATCCACATAACATCAAAGATCACAATCGTCGTAGTAACCGGCTTTAGCAGGGGAAATACGATCCGCCAGAACAGTTTCCAGAGATTGGCTCCGTCGATCAGCGCAGCTTCCTCCAGGTCCTTTGGCACTCCTCCTAAAAATCCCTGATACATGAACATGGCGAAATTACACCAGCTGGAATACAGCACAATCATGCCGGCTACGGAATTCTGCAGTTTTAAGAAGGACATCAGGTTAAACAGCGGAATCAGCGTCGTCTGGACCGGAACCATGAAGCCAATCAGAAAATAGAAGAAAAGGAATTGGGTCAGCTTATTTTTTCTCCTGCTTATGGCATAGGAAGCCATAGAGCCGATGGATATGATAATGACCACCGATACCACCGTAATCAGAATCGAATTGCGGAAGCTGCTCCAGAAATTGATTGTGTCAAGCGCCTGTCTGTACAAATCGAGAGTAAAGCTTTTTACAGGGAGAGAAAGCGGGGATACGGTTGCTTCCCTGGCTGGTTTAAACGTATTGACGAGAAGATAATAAAATGGTATGAAGAAAATAATACAGACACCGAGCATCGCCGCTTCACCCAGAATACTCTTTACGCCTCGTTTCTTTACTGTCATTTATTCCACCTCCCGTTTCTTCATAAGCTTTAACTGAATCACGCTGATCACTGCGATAAAGACAAAGAAAATCGCCGACATGGCCGTCGCTTTGCCGTAGGATTTTTCGACAAAGCCCGTTTTTATAATAATCTGTGAAACCAGTGTTGTCGATGTACCGGGACCTCCGCTGGTCAGTGCAAACGGCAGATCATAAAGCTTCATGGAATTTAAGAGCAGAAGCATGACGCTGACCGTCATGGCGGAAGCCAGCATGGGAAATGTGATATACCGGAATTTCTGCCACGCAGTCGCTCCATCCACATTGGCGGCCTCATAATACTCCGTTGGAATGCTCTGAAGCTGCGCCAGATAGATACAGGCGTGCCATCCCACGACGCTCCATAGGTTGACAAGAAGTACGGAAAACATGGCCCATTTCGGAACCGCCAGCCACATGACCGGATGGATCCCAAACAGTCCCAGCAGCTTATTGAGGAGTCCGTTGCCTGTAGGCGACAGGATATATGCCCATAAATAGCCCAGAATAATCGCACTGGGAACAGATGGGAAAAAGAATACGGCTCTCTGGAGATTCTTCGTTTTCATACCGGAATTTAACACCAGAGACAGCGGAATGGCGAAAACAGTTGTCACCAGAGGAAACACGATGCTGTAAAAGCACGTGTTCAGCAGAGCGGTCTTCATAGACCGGTCCGCAAACACCAGCCTGAAATTTTTAAGTCCCGTAAAGCTTAAGTGACTCATGGAATATCCGTCCCAGTTGGTAAAAGACAGTCCCAGAGTCTGGACCAGCGGTATTACCGTAAGTATCGTATATACAATAAACGCGGGCAGAATAAACAGCAGATAAGGCAGTTCTTTTCTCAGTTTAACCTTCATTTCAATCATCCTTTCCTGAAAATGGGTAGAAAAAATAAAAGCTATTGACTTAATTCTGCCTGTTTTTCATCAAGCCTCACAGGTATATTCTCGATCGTATCGGCTCCTGTAATCGTATCCTGGATACCGGATAAGAACTCCTTGTAGATACCGGAGGAATTATTCCATACAATCTGCGGCAGATAGAAGCTGCCGGAAACCGCATCCCCTTTGAATTTCTCAAAGACAGTTCCCATGGTATAGTCGATTCCTTCCACGATGATCGCATTATTTGTTACCTTCTGCCATTTCACAATATTTTCGTCCCTTGCCATGTACTCGATAAATGCACGGCAGGCATCCTTATGCTCGGAGGTGGTGCTGACAGACAATCCTACATTCACTGCGCCCGGCAGGACACGGTTTCCGCTGTTGTCGGAAAGTCCGAAAATGTCGTAGTTCAGCTCGGGGTTCTTCTGTTCAATCATGGCAATATTCCATGGACCGCCGTGCATCATGGCAACCTCACCGTTGGCAAACATGTCGATCACCTGGTCGCTGTTAAGTCCAAGCGCCATCTGGCTGTAGAGTCCGCTGGCTATCATATCGTTGTACCAGAGCTTCAGCGGCTCCGTATATTTCTCCTGGAATGTTGCCTTTCCCTCGTTGATCTGGACATCCGCATCCGGTTCCTGGCTGATGACGCTGCACTGATACAGATCCTGCGCCAGGTTATGAACATTATCGGCATCATCCAGATAGGGTTCCACACCAATCGCCTTCAGTTTTGCCGCACAGTCCACGAAGTCCTGCCATGTCTCAGGCTCCTTCTCAATACCGGCCTGTTCAAACAAATCTTTGTTATAGAAGATTCCGCCGATCCAGGCATCCGGAGAATACCCGTAAATCTTTCCATCTTTTCCGTAGGTCGCCGAGGTTGCAGGGTCGATCCTGGAGAATATCTCCATATCGCTGATATCTTCCGCTACGCCCTTGCTGATAACCTCCTGCTTATTTTCTGCCGCGATATAGAACATATCGGTCATCTGCCCGGAGGCAGCTAATACACTGAATTTATCCACATACTGCTGTACCGGCGGAACGTATTGAAGGTCTATTTTGATATTGGGATTTTCCTGTTCAAAGCCCGCAATAAACTCTCCCAGAATCTCATCTGTATTCCACGATAAAAGACTGATCGTTACCTTTTCCCCTGAAGCCTTCGCATTTCCCTCTGTTGTACTCTCCGCTGCGGCACTGTCCGCCGAAGTAGTCGATCCGTTGTTCCCCTGGCCGCCGCAGCCGGACAGAACCGCCGCTGCTGCTAATACGCCTGCTAATAATGCTGCTCCTTTTTTCATTTCAGGAACCCTCCCTTTCTTTGATAAGTCCATTATATCCGTCCGGGATCCATTTCTAAATGTCTAAAACTCGGGGATTTTTGCTTCTTATCAGGGGAGCCTGCCGTTAATCCTGCTAAATACTACGCTTCTGTTGCTCAAAACTACGAATGCCTGCGGTACCGGTTGGGAGACTGTCCCGTATACTCTTTGAACTTTCGTGAAAAATGGTACTCGCTTTCATATCCGATCTGCCTTGCAACAGTCCCGATGGTATCATCCGTCGTTGTGAGAAGCTCTTTTGCCTTCTGCATCCGCAGCTGTGTGACGTAATCCCAGTACCCAAGCCCCGTTTTTTCTTTGTACAGACTGGTAAAATAGTTTTTGCTGATTCCGATAAAGTCCGCCGCCATCTGGACAGAAAAGCCGGGATCCGAGAACTTAAGCTCCGCAAAGGAATTTGCCCGGAATACGGCGTGTTCTCCTTTTCCCGCCTTTCGCATCGTATGGTCAAGCTCATCGAATGCCTCTTCTATCCTGCGGCATAAGAAGCGCTTCAGCACATCGCAGCTGACCGTATCGTAGATTTTCTCCATGCGAAGATTTCTCATCAGGTGAAAGGACTCCTCAGGTGCAAACTTTTTTAAACAGAACTTTATTTTCACCAGAACATCCAGCGCAAAATTTTTCAGTAGACGGGGCGAGATCTGCTCCAGCCTGGCCTTATTAAACTGCCCGTTTATCAGACTTATCAGACTCTCCGGTGTATTCTCTGCCAGCGCCGCCACAATCAATCCGTCCAGAGGCACCTTCAGCTCTGTATCCTGAAACGGATAATCCTCCAGCTTGTATACGCTGCCGTATTTCTCATAGAAACCATAATTTTCCTGTGAATAGGACCGCGAAAGGAAATCGCCGAGCGGCCATGTACTCTCCCCGCTTTTCCATAAGTAAAGCTCTGCGGCGTAATTATTTTCCCGAAAAAACTCTATTATGGCCTGTGATGCAGACTCATCGGGAACTGCATCGCCGTAACCGAGGTAAAGGGAGGTACCCGACAGAATAAAGATCAGATCCAGCCCCTCAGAGACAACCGGCCGTAACGCCAGCCCTGCTGTAAGTTCTTTCATCCTCGCCGCCGGCGCCTCGTCACCGGTAAGCGGACGCAGAATCAGGCGGTACAGGGCCTTCATTTCTAAAAGGTACTTATACGGAGGCATTTTTCCGTCCGCATTCTGGGAAATACAGGCAAATATCTGATTCATTTCGTCTGTATACGGATTGGAATACAGATCCCGGGGGGGCTCCTGCCGGCATCTGGAATCCAGTGTTTTTTTGATTTTATCCACCTGCTGGTTCAGCATCATACGGCTCACCGGTTTTAGGAGGAAATCCTGTACGCCATAGCGGATGGCCTTCTGTGCGTAAGAAAAATCACTGTATGCACTGACAATCACGATCTGGACATCCTGATTTTCTTCTCTAATGCACCGGACGCACTCAAGGCCGTCCAGAAGCGGCAGCTGGATGTCCATAAAGATCAGATCCGGCTGGAGGCGTTCGTACATTTGAAGAGCTTCCTGGCCGTCAGCCGCTGTTCCCACAATTTGAAATCCCTTTTCTTCCCAGGGAACCAATTTTTCAAAGAGCTGGTAATTAATGATCTCGTCATCCACAAAACAAACCTTATACATAATTTCCCCCAATTATACGGTCTCGTACGGGATACGCAGGGTAACCTCCGTATACTCTGATTCTCTGCTGTCGATGGTAATGCCATACTCTTCCCCGTAGGTCAGACGCAGCCTTGCATTCGTATTGATAATTCCGATTCCCCCAGCCTCCGCCTGGCCGTTCAGCCTGCACCGCAGAGCCTCCAGAGCCTCTTTACCCATCCCACATCCATTATCTCTTACCAGTATCAGGATGTCTTTCTCTTCTTTCCACACACGAATGGCAATGACACCGCCAGTCCGGTTCTTAAGCGCGTGCTTAAAGCAGTTTTCCACGACCGGCTGCAGCACAAACTTGCAGGTCTGGCAGTCGTAGAGTTCCGGATCACAGCTGATTTCATAAGTAAACATTTGGGTAAACCTTTTCTTATAAAACATCAAATAGTCATCGGTATACTCCAGTTCCTCTTTCAGAGAGACGCTCTCCCGCTTCCGTTCCATCGTGTAGCGCATCATCCGGCTGAGCGCCTGAACCATTTCTTCAATCTCCAGATTATCAGACAGGACAGCCTTTGCCTGGATCAGCTGAAATACATTGTAAAGGAAATGCGGATTGATCTGATTCGTCAGCGCTTCCAGCTCCGCCTCTTTCTGTTTCAGCTTCGCCACATAGACGTCATTAATCAGATCATTCATATGGTCTGCCATCTCCTCGAAGCGGGAACGTATGACAGCCAGCTCCTGCGGCGCATGTTCAAAGCCGCTGATATCCGTGGAACGGCTTCCGTCATAGGAAACAATTCTCTGAATCAGGGCGTTGAAAGGCCGTTTGATCAAATGGCTGTTATAGGCAGAGATCAGAACCAGAAAGATCAGAACCACCGCCATGAGAAGCGCTGCAACGGTAAGAAGCTGCATGATCGGCTGTATGATGATTGCCAGACTGTTCTCCGATACCATCGTCCATCTGTTTGACAGCTTTTTCGCAATGTAGACCGACTGATCGTTCTGCGTTGCTCCGCAGTCCCCTTCCTTCAGGCTGTCTAAAAATTCTTCTTCCACCTGATCTGACCAGGACTGGCCATTTTTATAGTCCAAAATCATGCGGTTATCTTCATCCAGAATGAGGAACCCTGAATCCGACATCTGCTGTGCGGAAAAGAAATCCGTCAGCTTCGACAGATCGCATTCCATCAAAATATAGCCGATCAGAAGATCCGACTGATAAACCGGAAAAAAAGCCGTAATGGTCCTGTATGGCCCTTTATTTTCGTACATATGGTCTCTTCCATGGGGCGACGCATATCTGACAAATGTTTTATTCGCTAAAGCCTCCTGAAACCAGTCTGCATTTACATAATCATAGCCGCTGCGCAGAATATCGTTCATGCTGTACACAACGGTGGAGTCCGGCTGTATAAATAGTACATCGGTTATGTAATCACTGAATAGATTCATATTAGTCAGAAACGTATCGACACTGCGTATGGCCTGCATCCACTCGGCGAAAATAAAGTTATAATGGCCTCGCAGCAGCCTGACCGCAGGTGTGTAGCCCGCCAGCGTAACAAAGGGCTCCTCCATACTTTTCAGTCTGCTGTCCAGCGTGTCTGCCACGGTGACCAGCTGCTCCTCCTTACTACGGAGGATGTTGTCTCTCATGTATCTGCCAATAAAGATGGTAAATACAATAGTCAACAGAATAATCGCCGTAATAAACACACCGGAAACTCTCATAACTGTCTGGGTTACAATTGACCGCTGCTTTTTCAATCTCTTCCCCCTGTATTAATTTCTGTTAAGCAGTTTTTCCTTCCTCTCCAGCATCTCATCAATTCTGGCAATATACTGCTCCACATCCTTTACGTTCTCCACCCGCTCCAGCCGGTTTTCCGCCGGATATACCACTTTTGTAGTAGTCCCTGCCCCGCAGGCCACTATCGTCTGCTTTTCTTCCATAATCAGAATGTTATAGATACACGCTTTTCCCGGCCTGGAATAGCCTACGTTTTCAAAATTGCCGGCCATGTTTTTCTGACGGTATAAATAGTACGGTTCCTGCCCCATTTCACGGGCACAGGAAGCGGTTAAATCGATCATATCCTGGGTGTTTGTTATCTTTAAATCCCCATATTTTTCCTTAAACATGTTAAGCCGGGCCGCACGCTTGATCGCCAGAGAGTGAACGGTGATGCTGTCCGGATCAAGCGCCCTGATCTCCTCCATGGTGTGGCGGACATCTTCCAAATCTTCCTCCGGAAGCCCAATAATCAAATCCATGTTGATATTGTCAAATCCCATCAAATGGGGCAGCCGGTCCTTCTCTCTTACCATGTCCACGGTGTGGCGGCGGCCGATCAAGTCCAGCGTCGCCTGTTTCATGGTCTGAGGATTGATGGAAATACGGGTGACTCCGTAATCCAGCAGAACCTTTAATTTTTCCTCCGTGATACTGTCCGGACGCCCTGCCTCTACGGTAAATTCCTTGACTGAAGAAAAGTCGAATGTGGCTTTCAGCTTCCTCATGACCATCTCCAGATGTTCCGCAGACAGCGAGGTAGGTGTTCCTCCGCCAAAGTATACCGTATCCAGGGTACGGCCGGCCATGGTTCGGGCTGCGTAGTCCATCTCCTTAAAAAGCGCGGACAGATATTCCTCCATCCGCTTCTCCCAGCTCTTAATAGGGAAGGAGGTAAAGGAACAGTAGAGACACGTAGTCGGGCAGAACGGGATTCCCACATACAGGCTGTAGCCGTTCTCATAATCGATCGCGGAGAGAAGTTCCCGCTCACGCTCAGCGATCTCGATGCTTAAATCGATCTTCGCGTCGCTGGTTAAGTAAGTCTCCTTCATATAGGAACGGATCTCGTCCTCCTCTTTTCCCTCTGTCAGCTTCGTCATGGCAATCTTCGTCGGACGGATTCCAGTAAGCGTCCCCCAGGGCAGCTCTTTCTTCGTCTTTTCTGAGAGCAGGCCGTACAGCATGCGCTTAATCCGGTTCTTTGTCTCAAAACGGTTGGAATAGTCCGCCTCCACCGCCGCTTCGTTCTCCAGGATTTCTCCATCTTCCACATACTCTCTGACTGTCAGGAAATAGCGGTTCTCTCCCGTCTTCCCATACACAGACAGACGGGGCTTCTCTTCCCCGTCCACTTCTTCATGAATATACGTTTCTCCCGGGTAAAATGCCATAAGCAGTTCCCGGATATCCTGCTCAAAGGCGTTGTCGCCTAATATAATTCCTATCATGGTATTTTCGTTCCTATCTGTTGTAAAATGCGACCGGATTATGGGTCTTCTCGTGTCTGATGGTGGTCGGCTCCCCGTGTCCCGGATAAACCATCGTGTCCTCCGGAAGAACAAACAGCCGTTCTTTGATGGAGCGAATGATATCCGCAGAGCTTCCTGTCGGGAAATCGGTCCGTCCCAGGGATTCCGCAAATAAGGTATCCCCGGATATCAGAACGTCCTCCTCTTCTATCCACAGGCACATGGAGCCCGTGGTGTGGCCGGGAGTCTCTATAACCTGCCATTTCAAACCGGCAAGCTCCAGGACATCCCCGTCCTTTACCAGACGGTCCGGTCTCAGCGAAAAGCCGGTTCCGTAGGAGCCTGTCATATTAAGCCTGGAATCCCCCAGAAGCTTCGCTTCCTTTTCCGCCGCATAGACGGTGATCTCCTGAAATGCACGGCGGATCTCCTCCACCGCTAAAATATGATCGAAATGGCCGTGGGTCAGCACAATCGCCTCCGGAATAATTCCATACTCCCTGCATTTATTCAAAATATGGGCTCCGTTGTCTCCCGGGTCCACGATAACCGCCTTCTTTAAATCTTCCCGGTACACCAGGTAGCAGTTGGTTCCGACCATTCCAACGGTACACGTTCTGATTCTGAAATTACTCATACGCTCATCCTCTCTCTTCATATTGCTATTTTAATAATAGAGATAATACCTTGGGCCTGGCACCCTTTTCATATTTAAATTTCAACGCATGTCTGATTATTTCTGGCAAATAATATTTATCATTCTCAACCTTTAAGTATCCTTCTTGTTTCATAACTTTTTCTTCTACAGGAGTAAGATTGAACGTATCATTATAGAATGGCAAAAATTTCTTTTCCTCTGCGGCGCTGTTCAACTTATCAAATATCGGCTCAAGAACTTTTATCTCTTGTTTAACCTCAGAAATTTTAGCAATTGAACAATCAGACACTGCTTTTTTTATTTCAACCGGCATTAAATACCTATCATCATACACACGTTTCCCAACCTCTTTCGTTGCATATTCTAAGAATCTAATGATATCTCTCGCCTGAAGCTGACCGTTAAAATCTGACAGTGCCGCCAAAATCCATCTCGAAGAATAGGCTTCATTGGATGTGGCCTTCCCTAATTTTTTTCCCCACAATTTTATGAGGTTGCGTTCAATTATTTCTCCTGATGCCAACTCAATTGCAACTTCTCCCTGATAAAACTCAGGTACGGCCTGACTAACGAGCCAAACTACCAGCCTTAACGCTTCCGTACTTGACCATCTTAATTCAACAGAGTTATAAAGAGAATAAAACTGTTCAAAATTAACCGTTATCGAATCACGTGCTATGTCCTTTCTGAGAAATACCATCAGACCAAAATTTTTGTATCTAACTTTAACTTCATTCACCATATCTCTGCACAAGGCTACAATCGCATTTTGCTCTGTCTGGGAGGAGATTGTCTTAGTAAATATTTCCTCCAATCCATCAATAAGGAATATTACCCGAACTTTATGTTCATCTAAATCACTTTCTAATTCTTCAAAAGATTGGTATGCATGATTTAAAGACTGTAAAATTATTTTTTTCCAAATTTCTTTCCAATCTAAAATATCATAATCCCCCCGGTCATAATTTAACACCAGATCATGATTGGCAATATACACAGAACTGTTAATCTTTCCTTTTAAGTTATACTGATTATAGTTTTCTACCGCCTCCTGCATAATTTCATCAAATCCAGTTGCCGTTGCCGATGCCAGCAATGGAACCGCTATCGTTTTATTTCCCGTCTCCCCCTTCTCTTTCTGATCAACGCTCATGATAAAATTTTCCCAATACTTATTTCTCAATATTTCCCGGTATAAAAACGTTTTCCCAGACCCTTTTGCTCCCATAATTACCGCATTAGGAAGATTTCTTCTATATTTTCTAATCAAATTCTGAATCGGCTCAGTCATTAGCACATTGAATGCCGTGTTTCCTTCAGCAGTAATCTGGTTCTTTGCTAAACTATGAATACTTTTTATAACTGATTTTCGTTTATCAAAATCCACTTCTGTATTTTTTTCTTTATTCGAAAAATGGTTATTTTGCACTATCGAATAAATTCTTTTATAAAAATCTCTCCCCTCTAAATTTTTCATAATATGCTTTAGCGACTCCAAATGCACAAGTTCGCTTGCAAATGGAAGCTCTGTCACCAAATTATCGGTCAAAGAACTATTTTCATCCGTTTCATTCTTTTCATATGCAGCTATTAAATTGCTTATTATATCGGAGGGATCCAGACCTTCCGGAATCATGGTTAATAATATTTCCGGAATCAATGTATTCTCCGCCAGAGGAAGCCCCTTGTTTAATTGTTGTAATAAAATTTCTGTTCCTTTTACAGACTGATAAGAAGTTGATGTTACCAGATATTTTTTTACTCTTGGATCAAACAATATTGGCGCCGAAAATTCACTTAAACCCGCACGTAAATCAATCAAAACCATATCTGCATTTAACTTTTCCCCTAACTCAGACAAAACCTCCGCCAGTATATATTTTTTATTATAGCTAAGTGCAAGACTTTCAGGACTGGAATACATATCCAATAATTGCTCTATATATCTATAGGTCGGTAAAACGATGTGTTCGACTATACTTTGTTCCGTTTCAACCTTTACAGTCAATTCAGCCACTTTATCAGCAACCAATGAAATAATCTCCCCCACACGATCCTTTCCCTGTGTCACCTCCAACAGATCCAAATAACTGAATACAGGTTCCTCTTCCTTAGATGTCAGCCACGTAATCCCCGGCGCCTCTATATCCGAATCAATAATAAGCAGCCTCTTAGAATTTTTTAAATTCTTAAGAGATGACCAGGCCTTAACAAATGCCAGTAATGAAAGCGTTCGGCCTACGCCTCCTTTATATGAGTGAAATGCAATTACCGGAACACCCGGCAGGTCTTCACTTAGCATTTCATTATAATAAGCCGACTGCTGATATAAAACCTTTTTAAAAAGGGGGCTTCCAGATACGGAATGCTCTACTTTATCTCCCTGTTCAAAAATGACGTTTAAATATTCACCTTCAAATTCCAGATTTATTTTTTTATTTTGTTGATCATACTTATGATCCATCAATTCATAAAGTAACATTTCCACATCATTTATTAAAGCCGTACGTTCTATATAAATAATAATTTCAGAAGAATATGTTTCTATTTCCAGAATCTTATGTTCCCACTCTTTTTTATTTAATAAAAGTTTTCTCTCCACATCTTTCCAAGTATATAATAACATTAATTCACATCCCTTCCTCAATCCAATTTGCAATCTTTTTTAGCTCTTCTTCATATGTCAACTCTATACCTTTATCTTTTTCCTTTATTCTAATACAATATCTATATAACTGATGATAATTTTCAATTATTATACTGTCATTATGTATTGTCAATAATTGTGGAAATTTAAAAACCCCCTGCTGCCCTAATTCTTTCAGTATTTTCTCCAGATTATGAGTTTTCAATACACTTTTCTTCTTTTCGTCGTTTCCTTCCAATATATTTTTCGGGTTCTCCTCATGCCATTTATCTAATAGTAAATACTTCAGACCACATTCAACACTATAAACCAATAATAATCTCCGACTATTCAAATCATCATTATCATTTCGTAGGCGCTTATATGTAATATAGTGTTTCCTATAACCTTGTTTATAATCTCTTTTGTCTGCCAATATCATTAATTATGAACACCTCCCAACAACAATTTGTTTTAAGTATACTATAATTACTATTTAAAAAAAAGGCATAACCCCTAATTTGTTATACCCTTTCAAACTATTTCAATATACTAATTCAAATATTCTACTGTATCCAGCCTCCGCCGGTGGAGGCTGGGAACGGTAACCACACACGTTCCTATGAAACAAGAGAACTGCGTTATCCCGCAGTCCTCTCTATATCAATTACGCCTTCAATTTGTCTCAGTTTATCGGTCAGCCGGTTCAGTTCCTCCACGCCGTGAATATCGAAAGTCATCGTGATGGTAGCCTTTCCCTGTTTGTTCGTTCTGGAATTCATGGAGGTGATATCGATCTGGCGCTCCGTGAAGACCTTGGAAATGTCTACGAACATACCAATCCGGTTGTTTGCATAGATCTTGATCTCCGTCGAGTAGCGTTCCTTCGTATCATCGCCCTCCGGTGTCTGCCACTCCGCATCGATCAGACGGCTTCTCTCATCTTCCGGAAGGTTGATGACATTTACGCAGTCAGTCCTGTGGATGGAAATTCCACGGCCGCGCGTGACGAAGCCTACGATCTCGTCGCCCGGTACCGGGCTGCAGCATTTGGAAAAACGGACCGCCAGATCATGGATTCCCTTGACCACGATGCCGCTCTTGCTGTGCTTGTTGACAGGCAGTTTATTGCTCATGTCCTCGATATCATTTAAAATCGTGGTATCGGTGACTTCCTTCTTCATCTTCTTGTCCCGCTCATCCACCATCTTGTTGATGACCTGGCCCTCTTTCAGTCCGCCGTGTCCGATCGACGCCAGCACGGACTCCCAGTCGCGGAACGCATAGCGCTTCATAACCTTATCCTGATACTCCGGCTTGTTGATATCGGAATAGACGATACCCTTCGCCTTGCAGTAGCGGTCCACCATCTCTTTGCCCCGGAGAATATTGTCCTCCTTGAGCTCTGTCTTGAACCACTGGTTGATCTTATTCTTGGCCTGTGTGCTCTTTACGATATTCAGCCAGTCGCGGCTCGGCCCCTTGCAGTTCTGGGAGGTGATGACCTCCACCTGGTCGCCGTTCTGGATCACATAATCGATATTGACCAGCTTGCCGTTCACCCGCGCGCCGACCATCTTGTTGCCAACCGCACTGTGGATGGAATACGCAAAGTCAATGGGTGTGGAGCCACTTGGAAGATTCTTGACATCGCCGGATGGGGTGAAACAGTAGACACTGTCGGAAAACAGGTCCAGATCGCCCTTGACCATGTTTAAGAATTCCTTGTTGTCTGACATGTCTTTCTGCCATTCCAGGATCTGGCGCAGCCAGCTTAACTTCTCCTCTTCCTTGCCTGCCGCCACCTGTCCGCTTCCGCTCTCCTTATACTTCCAGTGGGCGGCGATACCATATTCCGCGGTCCGGTGCATCTCATACGTACGGATCTGAATCTCGAACGGCTGTCCGTTGCTCCCGATCAGTGTCGTATGGAGTGACTGGTACATATTGGGCTTCGGCATGGCGATATAGTCCTTGAACCTGCCCGGAATCGGCTTATACAGTTCATGGATGACGCCCAGCGCCGCATAGCAGTCCTTGACGCTGTCCACGATGATTCTCACAGCAAACAGGTCGTAAATCTGGTCGAGCGTCTTGTTCTGATTCACCATCTTCTTGTAGATACTGAAGAAATGCTTCACTCTTCCATCCACCTTGGCTACGATGGCCGCCTCGTTTAAGTGTTCCTGCACTTCATCCACGATGCTCTTTACAAACGACTCTCTGGCGTCTTTCTTTAAGGAAATCTTCTCAGCCAGGTCGTAATACACATCCGGCTGCAAATATTTTAAGGACAGATCGTCCAGTTCTATCTTAATTTTGGAAATACCGAGCCGGTGAGCAATGGGGGCATAGATCTCCATGGTCTCGCGGGCTTTTTCCTTTTGTTTCTCCGGTTTCATGTACTGGAGCGTTCTCATGTTATGGAGCCGGTCCGCCAGCTTGATGATGATGACACGGATATCCTTCGCCATGGCCAGGAACATCTTCCTCAGATTCTCGGCCTGCAGCTCCATCTTATCCATGGACCAGGACAGCTGAGTGAGCTTTGTTACGCCGTCGACAAGAAGCGCCACCTCTCCCCCAAACTCTTTTCCCAGTTCATCGAGCGTCATGACAGTATCTTCCACCACATCGTGAAGGATTCCTGCCGCAATCGTCTCCTTATCCATCTCTAAATCGGCCAGAATAATGGCAACACAAAGAGGGTGAATGATATAAGGTTCACCCGACTTCCTCTTCTGCTCCTTATGAAAATTATCAGCAACATGGTAAGCCTTTTCGATCATGCTGATATCATCGGAAGGATGGTATCTGCGGATACTGGCAATCAATTCCTGATACAGCACCTCCGGACTGGTAAAATCAGCCGGAGCCTCCAGTTCCTCATCATTAGGCGACTTGATCTCCACCGCACCGTCAACCCTTCCAACTCCCAATGGAGTCTTATTCAGTTTTTCCATGGTTGATTCATCTGCCATATACTGTCACCTTTTCGCAACTTATCGGTTATTATAAACATAGTTAACATTCATTATAAAATTTTTTGACGAAAAATGCAAATGGTTTTTTATCAACAGATACGTTCTTACAATACTATTGAACTTTAAAACCCCACCTGTACTTTTTATAATACTATCCAACTTAACATAAATCTATAACAGGTTCGGTATCCTCCTGCCGCGGTTCCTTCTATTTTGCACACGCCGCCGGGTTATTATTTCCATAGAAAACGTCAGCCTCAAAAACTGGGACTGACGTTCTGCTTTTTATATTAAGTTTCTTTATTCAACTGCGTATTTACAAGGCATACAGGCATGCTTATCCCCTTTATTTCCCGCAGATAGCTGAGTCCCCCGGTTTCGCTGTCTCTTAAATAAACGGTGATATTATCCGTATCCCGGTTGGCGCAAAGCAAATACCTGTCACAGGATGCCAGTATAAAATCTCTGGGGTGTTTTCCCTTACAGGAAAAATTCATGATCCGTTTTATCCGTCCATTTTCAGACACTCTGTATACTGCGATATCATCGGCTCCCCGGTTAGAACTGTAGAGATATTTCCCATCTCTGCTGATGCGGATAGCGGCACCTATGGAATACCCCTCATACTGGCAGAGGGCGCTCTCCTTTCCAACTGTCTCAAAGCCCGCATCACTGCTGTACTCAAGTGTAAACACCTCAGAGGTTAGTTCTGCCAGAACGTATGCAAATCTGCCGTTTGGATGGAACACCAAATGTCTTGGCCCTGATCCCTGCGGAAATGTGACACACAGATCTTTCTTTTCAACCAATTTACCCTGACACCGGTCAACCTCATAGACAATCAGACGATCTATTCCTAAATCACACACACAAATTTTCATTCCATCGGGTGTAATCCAGACAGAATGTGCATGAGCTTTCTCCTGCCTTACCGGATCGCGTCCCTGACCGATATGCTCTTTTTCATCCAGAAGACTGCCAATCCCCCCGTCTTCTCTGATCTCATACATCAAGACGCTTGCATCCCGGTAGCTCACAGCAAATAAAAATTTTTCTTCCGGGTCCAGCACAACATGAACGAGTCCTGCTCCTGGCGCCAGAACCTTATTAATCAGAGTAAGCCCTTTCTCAGTACAGTGGAAGGCTGCAATCTCCCCCCGGATACCCGGCTGTGCTTCGGATGCGGCATACAGTATTTTCCCGTTTCCAGATACAATCAGATAGGTAGGTGATATCATCTCCGCCACAAGCTTAAGAGGCGTTTCCGGTGCATATCCCATGTCCATGGTAATCTGATAGATCCCTCTGCTGTTCTGCTGCGTATACGTTCCGATAAATAATCTGTTTTTCATCATATCCCACCTCTGATTGATTATAGAGCAGTCTGAGTATCGTTCGGGTCTCCATGACGCGCCAGATCATACTCCTTTGACCAGTCAAGTTCTCTGTATTCGATGCCCTGAGGATCATTCGCGATGAATGCAACAAGCTGATTAAGCATCTCTTCCGTCCAGGTATTTCTGTCTATCTGGGCCGTTGTAAAGACATTCTGCGTAATCATCTCAAACCCGAAAATATCCTTAATATGAGTCTTTGCTGCGCCATTAACCACCTCTTCCACCTCGTGGCTCGGAATAAAGAACACTCCGCTGTAATCGGCAAATACTATATCCCCGGGGAGGCAGACTGCATTTCCAAACCGAATGACCGTATTAAATCCGGTCATAATAAAGTCCCTGATCGGCGTAGGATCAATGCCCCGGTAATAAGCCTGAAATCCCTCCACTTTTCTCATCTGTTCCATGTCCCGAACGCCCCCCCATATAACAGCGCCCCCGGTCTTTGTTTTCGTCTGAATTGCCGTAGCTAAATTGCCCCCCACAAACGTACCTTTATAGATTTTATCATACATATCTGCAACTACAACATCGCCTTCTACCAGACTGTCGATCACCCACTGATTGTAATTACCTTTGCGCCCTTCTGCCATTCCTGCATGAAAGCATATCTCATGAAGGTCAGGTCTCGTCGGTACAAAGGCGGCGGTGACTGCCCTGCCAATCAGTTTTCTCTCATCATCATGCAGCCGCTTAAGCTTTCCCTCAAATTGATTGTCATAGCCCTTAACAAAAAGGGGCTTCCAGATCTCCTCCAACGTCATTCCCCGTAACGCCTCCAGATAATGATCCGGCACTCTCGGTCTTCCATCCGGAAAACGTTCCCCCTTCCATTCAGGAGTCAGGGCGATAATCTCCTCACGCACATTATATCTCATAGATGCATTCCTCCGTCAATCACCAGGTCTGTGCCTGTTATATAACGCCCTTCCTCTGAACACAGAAGCAGTACGCCTCCGCTGCAGTCACACGCACGTCCTGCGTAACCACATGGAATACCGTCCATCACTTTTTTCGAGTATTCCGGATCAGACAGAGCCGCCTCATTCCTTGGTGTCGCGATGACTCCCGGAGACAGGTTGTTGACGGTTACACCAAAGGGGGCCATCTGTTTTGCCACATTTCTTACCAGATTATACTGCGCATCCTTTGTCGCCGCATAAATGCCCATTTCCGGATGCGGTTTATACTGCTGGACACTTCCTACCGCTACAATTCTTCCCCAGCCCTTTTTCGCCATGTAAGGTCCATACAGCTGCATCAGTTCCAACGTACTCAGTAAGTTCACATGAACCTGCAGATTAAATTCTTCCGGTGTAATCTGATTCCATGGCTTGCGGATCTGAACGGATGCGTTCAAAACAAGAATATCGACATCACCGGTTTTCCGGTATAACTCGCTGCAGCTTCCGGCCTCCGATAAATCTGCCGTCACCGGCCTGGAGCCCGGAATGCCAGCTGCCGCTTTTTCACATTTCTCCATGCTCTTTGAACCATGTACAAATACTGCGGCCCCCTGCTCTGCCAGACAGGAGGCGACGGCATATCCGATTCCCTGGGTAGAACCGGTAACCAGTGCTGTTTTTCCAGTTAAATCAAACATATCATCAACTCCATTCCCGGTCATTAGCCCATTCATGATCCCACTGGGCTGTAGACTCCCACTGTCCTGCATACTTTTTGTGGAGATGCTCAGCAATTAATTCTTCGTTTAATTCATCAATTCCAAGTCCGGGCTTATCCGGAACATCTATAAATCCATTCTGGAACAGCGGATTGGCAATTCCCTTCGCCAGGTCATTCCACCATGGTATATCGATGGAATGGAATTCTACCGCCATCACATTACGCACTGCGGCCGCGCAGTGAACCGCTGCCATGCAGCCAATAGGGCTTTCGGCCATGTGGATCGCCATGGCAACACCGTATTTATTGCACATATCCCCCAGCTTTTTCGTCTCCATTGCACCGCCGATCGTCAGTACATCCGGATGTACGAGGGACACGCCCCCCGCTTCCATCAGCGGTTCGAAATTCTCATGCAGATAGATATCCTCGCCGGTCGCAATTGGAATCGTAGTTGCCCGCGATATGTTTACATAATGCTGTGTATTCTGCCAGGGCGCTACATCCTCAAGCCATGCAATGTTATATTTTTCTAAGCGCCTTGCAACTTTTACACAGTCCTGCCATGCGATATGCCCCAGGTGATCAATCGCCAGCGGAATCTCATATCCGATTACTTCCCGAACTTCACGGACGTAATTCTCCATATAATCCAGGCCTTTTTCCGTTATCTGGATTCCTGTCGCATAATGAGGAATTGTGAAAACCCGGTAATTTTCTCCTCTCATAAGTTCATAGTCAATAGAACCGCTCTGATGCATGATCGCTTTGGCAGAATACTTTTTAATATCATCCAGAAAGCCCATCGGAGCGTTTAAGCAGCCCTTTTCCTCTAGAAGCATTTCTATTCCGAGATCCATTTTCAGAAACGTAAATCCAGCCTCCATCCGTTTTTTCAGTGCTCTTCCCATATCCGTTCCCGTATGCTTCCCATCCACATCAGTATCGCAGTATACCCTTACCTTGTCGCGGTATTTGCCTCCAAGCAACTGATACATCGGCACACCGTACGCTTTTCCGACCAGATCCCACAGTGCTATCTCAATTCCGGAAACACCGCCCCCCTGTCTGGAATGGCCGCCGAACTGCCTGATCCGGTTAAAAAGCTTATCCACATTACACGGATTCTCTCCAACCAGCCTGCTTTTCAACATAAGAACATAGGTGTCGCTGGAGGCATCTCTCACCTCTCCGTAACCGATTAGTCCCTGATTCGTGTAAACCTTGATTAACGGGCAGTGTTTGGGCGCTCCATCTATATTGGCAACTCTGATATCTGTAATCTTTAAATTCGAAGGACCGGAACGCATATTTGTGTTTTCTGATACAATATCCGATATAAGCCTGTTTTCCATTCTGCTGTCTCCTCCATTGTTAAAGAATGATCTCGAAACGATTAGAGGCCTTTTTCGAGAAATCGATTTCTTTTTCTACGGTCTTACCAGCCACGTCAAGCGTGAGCCTGTATTTACCGTAGAATCCTTTAAAATGTGTTTTACCATCCCCATCAGTCATACAGTCTTCCTCTGTATGCCATTCGTTCTGGAATAAATTCTTTATAACCTTATAGGCAGGTTTTTCCGACATATCAAAACGGAGAAGTCCGCCATGGTAATAATTTTCTCCAGACGCCATATCGCCCTGCGGCGCAAAAGCGGCATACCCGTCTACCATATTCCAGTAAATAATGGCTTCTACCGCCTCATGGCTGAACCAGATGGAGTACAGCTGCTTTATGAGTTCTGCCTGAATTTCTTCGTCTTCCTCCTCCTTTGAATATGCGGGAATCGTAATCTCTGTAATCTGGATCGGCCGGTTAAGCTTTGCATATTGATCCAGAACAGCAAACAGCTTCTCAGGATTTCCCATACGCTCAATACATACATTTTCCTGCTCTCTGGGATAGAACATATGGTACTGCATACCGATGGTATCGATCGGTGTATGGTTTAACAGTGCTCTTTCGATTTGCAGATAATACGCAGATCGATTATATTTAAACTGTTCCCACGACGCACTGGATGCCTCATTGATGATCAGTTCATTATTTTTGAAATAACGGTCTGCACGATCAAAACTCCATTCAACCACATCAGGTTCTTTAAAGAATTTCCGGTCCTCAAAAAGCTTGATTTCCATGGTTTCATTAATTACTTCCCAGCCATGAATCCTGTCACCATAACGATCTGCCAGCTCATGAAAACGCTTGTCCAAAAGCCGCTTGGTCTCATCAATATCGTCCGGCACCCAGTCTGGAGACCATGGCATGTAATTTAAACAGTGGGCCTTTGGCGTAATTCCATTCTCTTCGCAGTATTCCAGACAGAGATCCGGAACCGGACGGCGATATACTCTGGGGCTGTCCTTTTCAAAGCGCGGCTTCCCCTGCTCCGGCTCTAAATCTTTCCAGTAAAACGGCAGTGTGGCCAGATTAAACGTCTCTTTAAACAGTTCTTTGTACCTGTCATTTTTCTCTTTTGTCTCTAACTCATCCAGCATAAACAGATTTGCGCCGTGTTTGAATTCATGTTTCTCTAAAACCGCTTTGATACGGACTCCTTTTAAAGGGGCTCCGTTGCGGTCTTTGATACTCAGTTCTGCAAATCCCTTTCTGTTTTTTTCAATTCCAAGAGCCACCCGGTCATCCGTATATTCTTTCTGTTCATTGAAATACTTGAAAACTGTTTCTTTTCTTCCCATCTCTATTTCCACCTTTTCCCTTTTTTGCTTTGATTGACTGCTATCATAAAAACTCTTATAATGTGATTAGAACACCCTACTTTATATTACCCAGGAGGCTATCATGATTGCCAAAGAATACATAATCCCGGGGCACAGCACTCCCACTTCTCAGCTACGTATGACGGAGGTTCTGACCCTGCATAAAGACAAGGTACTTCTCTATGAGCACCATCACACGGAGATTGAGATCGGACTCTACAACAGTTTTGGGGAATACAGCATTGACGGTATCATTTACCATTTTCAGCCCGGTGATATCTTTATTTTTCCGAGCAACACAGACCACCGAATCTTAAAACTTGAACGCAATTCTGATTTGAAAGTGCTTAATATTTTTCTGGAACCGACACTTATCTGGTCTCCTGGCAATGGCATGTTTAATCCCAGATATTTAAATGTATTTTCCAGACCTGAATTCAATTATCACCTGCCTGCAGGAGATCCGTTTAATGCTCAGCTGACAATGCGGCTTTTAGACATCCGGAAAGAGTTCTGCGACCGTCTCCCGGAATATGAATCCATGGTTAAAGTTCACCTACTGGCCATCTTAATTGAGATCACCCGCCACTACAATCCACAGGAACAGATCACTGCCTCCCCTGCCAATGAAGAAAATCTGATATGCCTGGAACATGCAATCGAGTATATCATGACCAACTTAACTGCTTCGCTTACTTTAAATGATATTGCCCGCCATGCCGGTTTAAGCAGAACGTATTTTTCTACTATTTTTAAGAAAATGAACGGCATATCCGTCTGGGATTTTATTACGATCAAACGGATCGACTTAGCTATCCATTACCTTACTCAAACCAGCAAGGATATCACGGAAATCGCAGGATTATGCGGATTTAACAGCACTACAAATTTTAATTACGCCTTCAAAAAGATAACCTCACTCTCTCCGGGTGTTTACCGGAAAAGTATCTGACTCTAAACCGGCCTCAGCAAAATGAATCTTCTGCCCATGCTTTCTAAGCGTGTCCTGCAGAGCCCTCCTGTCTAATTGTGAAAAGTCGCAGGTCTGAGCGGCAGCGATGCCTGCCGCCTCCCCTGTCACCGCACAGCCGGGAATTGCCCGGATGATATCCCACATACCGTCATCTACGGATACACACCGGCCCGCGCCGATTAAGTTTCTTATTTTTCTAGAGTAGAGACACCGGAATGGAATCTCATACACCATCCCCCTTTTTCTCCAGTCCCCAACCATACCGATTGAGTCCTCAAATTGCTTATCGTTTTCAGATTCCTTAAGTGTATATTCGCCGCAGAGACGCCTTGTCATGCGGACCTGTGGTATGGTACTGATCGTAACCGGCTCAAAAGAATCATCTTCCAGTTTATTTTGCCTGATATCTTCCAATGTTGCTTTATGGGAAGCAAACAGCAGTTCACTGTTCTCTTTTCCGTCCAGACCTGAAAAACGGCGTTTCAACAGTGCTTCTCCCTTATCTCTTTCCGTATCCTCCGGAGCGTCAGCAAATCCCAGTATCCTGAGCTTTACCCCCTCTCTGCCATTTTGGTAATACCAGCCGGCAAGCGTGTTTTTTTTCTTATACTCTTCTGTATCCCCATGGGCCAGCCAATAAAGGTCCGCATCTCCCGTTGCGTCCACATAGGCTGCTGCACAGACGGCACTTCTCCCGCTTTTATTCTCAATTACCAGTGCACGAACTTTGTCTCGCTCCATATGTACACTGCAGATCCGGGTATCATAGAGAATTTTCACTCCATTTTCCAGCAGTATTTCTTCTGCCAGAAGAGCCATGCTCTGCGGATTAAACTGAACCTCAAATCTCTGTTTTGATCGCTCCTCTTTTGTGCCATTTTCAAGCCAAGCTTTGGGATAACGTTCCTGGACGCCCTGGCTTATAGAGAGATGGAACAACTCCTCTGCTATGCCGTAGGACATCTGATTACCTCTGCCGTCGCACAGAGGAAGGTAGATCGTCACCAGACCAGCTGTCGCTAAGCCTCCCAGGATACACTGTTTTTCAATGAGAAGAACTTCCGCCCCGCTTCTGGCTGCCGCCAACGCCGCTGATATTCCCGCAATTCCACCGCCAGCCACCACCACATCAACGGAAGGGGAAAGTGGAATCTTTAACTCTTCTTTTATGTATTGCTCCATTACTCTCCTCCATCACTGTTTAATTCCTGACACTGCAATACTGGCTACGATGTGCTTTTGAAGCAGCAGGAACAAAATTGTTAAGGGAATTGCGCTTAACACCGCCACTGCCATTCTGGGACCGTAATATACGCTGTTCTGCTGTGCATTAAACATAGCCACGCCTACGGAAATCACCTGCTTTGCCGAATCACGGATAACTACCAGCGGCCATAAGTAGGAATTCCAGTTAGCAATCACCTGAAGGATACTTAATGTAGCCATAACCGGTTTTGACAGCGGAAGAATGATGCTGAAGAAAACACGCCATTCTCCCGCTCCATCCAGATATGCCGATTCCGCCAGTGAATCCGGGATTGATGCAATATTCTGTCTTGCAAAGAACACGCCGTATACGTAGGCGAAATTCCCCAGGATCAACGGCCAGTATGTATTTAAAAGCCCCCAGCTCTTATACTGCAGATACAGCGGTACAAGCCTCGATTCAAAAGGAACCATCATAACAGCAAGCATAAAAATATACCAGAACTTCTTTCCGACAAAATCTCCTTTTGCAAATGCATACCCGCACATAAGGGAGAAAAATACGGAAATCAGGGTATTCACAATTGTGATGAAAATCGTATTTCCATAGTATCTTGCCAGGTCTATCAGTTTTGCAGCCGCCTTATAGTTAAACAGAGTAGCTTCGTACGGTAACCATGAAAACGGCGGAAGCGCCGTCGTAGCGGCACGGTCAAAGGACAGAACAACCGCCCACCACAGCGGTGTCAGAATAATTGCCAGAATGACCAATAAGATAACGATTATAACTGATTTTCTGATTTTTGCTTTTCTCATACTCATTTCTCCTCGTCCAAAAAGCCCGTCAACTTAACATTCAGCATGGTAAACGCAAATACCATAACAAATAGAATCATTGCTCCGGCTGAGGAAATACCATAGTTAGGCACTTCAAAGCTAAACTGATAAATATACATTAAAATTGTCTGCAGAGTGCCTCCCGGTACGCCCGCAGAACTGTTTCCGCCTATGATAAACAGATCCGTAAATCTGGATAACCCATTAATCATCGTCGTTACAAGCAAGAAGGAGAAGCAGCCTCTCATGCAGGGAATCGTTATGTAGCAGATTTTTTTCCAGCCATTGGCTCCGTCAACAGCCGCCGCATCATAAATTTCCGTTGGCACAGACTGCATGCTTGCCAGATTAATCAGCATGGAATACCCCATATTCATCCAGCACCACAGGATCGTCGCTCCGATCTTTGCATATTTAGCATTGGACAACCACCCAATGGTTATCTCACGTCCCATAATCCGGCTTAAAAATGTATTTAAAAGTCCCCCATCCCCCTGTAAAACAGCCTGAAACATCAGGATTACACTGACTCCTGTAATAATATTGGGAAGATAGAAGCCAATTCTGAAAAAGCTCTGCGCCTTACCGGAACCGAGACTGTTAATCATGGTTGCCAGTATAAAACCCAGAGGAATTGTCAGCAGCCCCAAAAGAGCCAATAAGACAGTGTTCCATAAAGATTTTAAGAAGGTTGACTGTGTCATCAGTACCTTATAATTTTTTAGTCCCGCGAACTTTTCTCCAAATCCGATTACTGACACGTCAAACAAGCTGTATTTGATTGTTGTAAGCATAGGAAGGTAAACCAACAGCAGCAGGGTCACAATACTGACAATAATAAAGGAGTACCATGTCATCTGTTTTTTTATCTTTCTTTTTGTCCATTTTTTTTGTTTCATCATACCTCCTGCTTTCTATCAGGAGATGGGAAATGGTCAGAACCATTTCCCATCATTATGCCTGTGTTACTGAATGGATTTCAAATACTCATCGACCGAGTTTTGAAGTGTCTTAGCTGCTTCTTCCGGTGTAGTAACCTGATTAAGCAGATCACTGATAACGACACCCATCGTCGAGGTTACCGGCCCAAAGCTCACATTATTAAAGAAATCATTAGTGGAATTGTTAAAGCCATCCGGTATCTCTTCCATGGCTCTGTTAATAGCCTGAACCTTATCACCCATTTCCGTCTTTACGAATTCCATGCCAGATGGATTATTGGGTATTCTTCCACAATCGGAAACCCATTTTGATACGGTTTCATCCGTAGATATGAATTTAAGGAATTCCCATGCCCATTCTTTATTCTCACTGGTCTTGCAGATCGCCACATTGTTGCTTCCCATAAAAGCGGATGGTTTTCCTTTATACTCTCCGGCTTCTATGGCCGGCATGTTCCAGAAAACAAACTTATCTTCGACTCCGGCTGCCTTCGCTTCTTTATAATGCTTATATGCGCTCTGATCCCAGCGAATTGCCGTATCATTTTCAGCCGTCAGGGTTTTATCGACGTTGACACCTTCTCTTACATTGGAACTGCAGTATTGCCCAAGATCCTGCAGCATCTTTAATGCTTTAACCGTTCCATCGCCTGTAAAATCAACCTTACTGTCCAATGGGGTCTTTCCGTATGTAATTACTTTGGCATCAAACCCTGAGGCCATCATCTGGTAATTAAAAAAGCTGTTGGCGGTACTATTCGTATCTACCAGCTGAACCCCATACGTCTGTTTTCCGGTAACCGGATCGGTTCCCGTCATCTTTTCCGCCATGGCAAGCATATCTTCCCATGTCCAGTCCTCCCCCGGGAGTTCCACGCCGTAATGTTCGAAAATATCCTTGTCCAGATATACGATCATAGGATCAACCACATACTGAATCCCGGTTGTCGTGGATACGGAGAGATCGTTTACCGCATCCGTGCGTCTCTGTTCCACTGCATAAATCTGCTTCCGAAACTCCGGATCTGCTTCTAAATAGCTGTCCAAAGGCTCTACAAGATCACATATACTGGCCCCGTGCAGTATCAGGTCGATTCCCCCGCCCAACACCGCCGTCTGGATGGAAGACTGCCAGTTTTCCCACGGCACGGCCTCAATTTCCACATGAACGTTGGGATACAGCTCGTTCCATTTATTTACAACAACATCGTATCCCGGTGTCTCTTCCCCTGTAATCATGTCGAGACTTCCCTTTTCTCCCTGCTCTGCAAACAGTCCAGGCCCATACACATGCAGTGTAATCTCTTCCTCACTGGTTCCCGCCTCCCTGCTGCTTTCCGCCTGGGTGGTCTGTGACGCCTGCGCTGACTGTTCCGCAGCCGCCACCGTACTTTCTACTGCTTTTGTCTCATCCCCCGATGAACCACAGCCAGATAAAAGTCCTGCAGCCATTACTGTTCCCATTAATAACGTCAGATGCTTTTTCATAGTAGATCCTCCTCCGATATAGTTTTATAAATGGATTCTTTGACTCTGTATCTTCATAAGATATGTGTATATTTTAGCAAATGAGAGTTAGTTTACAACAAATATATTATACTGTTTGACAAATATATTTGTTTCTGCATTTTGCCGGAAAGGATAAGCCAATCAAGCGAAATGCAAAACAACGCCGGGTCCTGATAAAACCAGGTTCCCGGCGCTGCTGTTACCATTATTTATGTACTTTTTCCTATTTTCTCATGAGCTCACGAATTCTGCATTTCACCTCTTCCCCCACAAATGCCCCATCAACCGCATACTCATTCATCTTCTTAAGTTCCTCTTCCCGGAATCCCAATTCACTTATAAGCAATTCCGCCTCCCGCTCCAGGGAAGTGTCGGATACCGTCATATTATCGGTATTATACGTGACTCTTATGCCCCTGTCGAAAAACTTCTTCAGAGGATGCTCCTTGATTCCGGCCACAGCCTTTGTCTGCAGATTGCTCACCACGCACATCTCCAGGGTGATCTTCTCCTGTTCCAACAGCCTCATGCAATCTTCCGACTGAATGGCCGCGCAGCCGTGCCCGATTCTCTTCGCGCCAAACGCCACAGCTCTCGCCACATTCTCATAATCTCCGCATTCACCGGCATGAATCGTAAACGGTACCCCGGCCTGATACACCCGTTTAAACATTCCTTCAAAATGCTCCATCGGAACGAAGCCCTCCGGTCCGGCGATATCCGCGCCAACGACGCCTCTTCCCAGATACGCCTTCGCCAGCTCCATCGTCTCCTCATTCTCCGCGTCGCTGCCGTTTACCATGGCGCACAGCAATACTCCCGCGTAAATTCCGGTCTCCAGACAGCCTTTCTTCACGCCTTTCACGACAGCTTCCACCGCCTGTTCCTGCGTAAGCCCCTTCTGCTTATGAAGCTGCGGTGCAAATCGAAGCTCCGCGTAGACCAGCCCCTGTCCTGCCAGCCGTTTCACCAGATCGCAGGAGGCCAATTCCAGAGCGTCTTCCGTCTGAAGCAGCATTCCCGGCAGATCAAAACATTTTAAATAATCCGGCAGACTTTCACAGTTCTCGCCTACCGACAGCAGTCCCTTTACATCCTTCCCGCCAAAATCGTATCCAATTCTATCCGCCAGTGTCTTTACCACTTCTATAGACAGTGAACCATCGAGATGCAGGTGTAAATCCGTTTCCGGTCGTCTCATAATCAATCCCTCGTTTCTGTAAAATGATAGTCTCAGTATACCATAACCATTAAATTCGCGAAAGAGCGTTTCCGGTTGTATTTTTCTCCAAAAAGCATTATGATTAATATCAGGATACGGACCTCCGCGGCAGATCAATCATACATAAAAAAGGAGCTTCATGAAAAACAAAGCAGAAAACAGCAGAACTGGAAATTCCCGATCCTTAGATCAGTCTTACATCTGGAAAGATGCGGCCGGGCTCATCACAAAAGAACTGGGAAAATCCGTTGGAAGTGAACGTCTTTACGTCAATCTGGATATCATTCCTCCAGGCGCTTTCAGCGCAACGTACCACAGTCATTCCTGTCAGGAAGAATTCTTCTATATCCTGTCCGGCACTGGGACTCTTCGCCTCAACGATGAGATGTATCCGGTCGGACCAGAAGACTTTTTCGCAAAACCTGCAGGCAAAAACATCGCCCACACCTTCTACAATTCCGGCAGAGAGAATTTATGCATACTTGACCTCGGAACCGTAGATCCGGAAGATACCTGTTACTATCCGGACGAGCAGATGTATCTGCATAAATCGAATGGAGAAAGAAGAACCTACCGCGCGGACGCCTTAGGAAACGACTGGTGTTCCAACCCGGATCAAACACGCACCACCAAGAAAGGAGATTAACAACCATGGATACTATGAACGCAATCCGCAATCGAAAAAGCTTTCGCGGCCCCTTTACAGACACCCCTGTTTCACGGGAAGATTTAACCGAACTTCTGGAGGCAGGTTACTTAGCCCCCTCCGGCTGCAACCTGCAGACCACCAGGCTGATAGGCGTGGATGATCCGGAGCTTCTGGCCGGACTTGCCGATATCTACAGCCACGAATGGGCAAAGGGAGCCACCGCCGCCATCCTTCTGATTGGCAGCTACACCATGTCACCCAGCGGAGTTTCCTACCACGTCCACGATTACTGTGCAGCCGCTGAAAACATCTATCTGGCTGCCGCCGACAAGGGCCTTGGAACGGTGTGGATCGAAGGACAGATCCGCGGAGAAAGGGCAGAAAAGATGGGCAGATTACTGGGCGTGCCGGAGGATCAGACCGTCTACATCTACATGCCGGTAGGCTATCCCGCAAAGCCCGGCCTGGACGCCAAAAAGAAACCGTTTGAGGATCGGGTATGGTTCAATGGATACGGAGGCGCCAAATCATGCACTTCAACAGAATAATAAAAAAGACAGGCGTTCTCACCTTCCTTGCCCTGACTCTGGCCCTGGGCCTGACCGCCTGCTCAAGAAGTCAGGCAGGGGCGGCGGATTCCTCCTCCCAGACATCCACGCAGCAGTCCCCGGCCTCCGATACAGCCGGACAGCAGACCGCCGCTTCCGATACAACGGAACCGCAAACTGAAGCATTATCGGCCGAGAACTCCTCTTCCGGGTTCGCTGTCGATTCCACAGCTCCGTCTGCCGGCCAGATCTACCTGTTCGGTGAGGAACATGGCGTGGAAAAAATCCTGAATAAAGAGGTTGAAATATGGAACGATTATTACCACAACCAAAATATGAGACATTTATTTGTGGAGCTTCCATACTATACCGCAGAATATTTAAACCTGTGGATGAAGTCGGACAGCGACGAGATCCTCGATGCCATCTACGATGACTGGGACGGCTCCGCTGCCCACAATCCCTACATCAGGCCATTTTATAAGGCAATTAAGGAAAAGTGCCCCGAGACCATTTTCCACGGAACCGACGTGGGTCACCAGTACTTCTCGACCGGAGAGCGATATCTGGCGTATTTGAAAGAAAACGGGCAGGAAAACTCCGAGCAGTACCAGTTTACACAGAAGGTTATCGAACAGGGAAAATACTATTACGACCATTCTGACGATGTCTACCGTGAAAACATGATGGTAGAAAACTTTATCCAGGAATACGATAAGTTAAATAACATAGATATTATGGGCATCTACGGAGGCGCCCACACGAATCCCGAGTCCCTGGACAACACCGGCACCATTCCATGCATGGCAAACCAGCTGAAGGAGCATTACGGTGATGTCATTCATTCGGAGAACCTGGTTCTTGCTGTGAAAGACGACATTCCCGTCCGAACCGACAAACTCACCGTCAACGGAAAAGAGTACGAGGCTTCCTACTTCGGGAAACAGGATTTAACAGGCTTTAAGGATTATTTATCCCGTGAATTCTGGCGCCTGGACAATGCATACGATGATTTTAAGGGCTGTGCTTTAACCGGAGAGCAGCTCCCCTATGGCAATTACCCCATGCGGATCGAAACCGGACAGGTCTTTGTCATAGACTACACAAAAACCGACGGTTCTGTTACGAGGCAGTATTACCGGTCTGACGGAAACCAGTGGAACGGATCGCCGTCAACGCAGGGCATTACCGTGGAGTAATCCCACGCGGGGGAGAGACGGAGCGATATGTGAGTATATTTATCCCTCTCACTGCTCGTGGATATAAAAATGGCTGCGCCGGAAAGTACGATGAGATATTCTGTGCTTTCTGACGCAGCCATTTTTACTTGTTTTTTTATAACGCCTGACGGTTCGATTTCATATGTGCATTTCTATATCCATTTCACATATGCATTTCATGTATTCATCTCACGTATTCATCTCACGTATTCATCTTACATATTCATCTCTTATATCCATTTCATATATTCATCTCATATATTCATCCATGGCTTCCGCCACCACTTTGGAATAGGCGGCTGCCTCCACCACAGTTCTTGCGCCCAGCCCCACGTCGCCGGAGGCGAAGATCCCCGGGATCGTTGTCTGGCCGTTCTCATCGGTCATCAACAGGCCGTTGGGCGAAGCCTTCAGCCCTTCCGTCGTATTGACGAGCTTGCTTTTCGGACCCTGGCTGATGGAAATGATCGTGGAATCGGCGTATATCTGTTCCATCTTCTCATCGACACCGGTCTGATTGCCTTCCTCGTCGTAAAGTATATTTTCAAACACTGGTCCGTCGTCTGTGATCTCTGCAATCTGTTTCCCAAACTCGAAGGCCGCGCCATCCAGTCTGGCGTAGGCAGTCTCATGTTCACTGGCATTGCTGGCAAGGCCTCTCGCATATAAGGTCACCTCGCGGGCGCCGTGGCGGATCACGGTACGGGCCACATCCATGGCCGAATTCCCCATGCCGATAATCGCCACCCGTTCTCCAAGATCGTAGGCGTCCGGATTCGCCAGATAGTCGATGGCATAGTGTACATTTCCAAGGGATTCCCCCTTGACGCCCAGGGTCTTCGGCCTCCAGACTCCGGTTCCGATAAAGATGCTCTCATATCCGTCCCGGAACAGATCTTTAATCTCCAGCGCCGTGCCGATGGCCGTGTTCGGCCTGATCTTCACGCCAATCTCCAACAGCTTCTTCTTATAGCGGTCCAGGATCGTCTTCGGCAGACGGAACGCGGGGATTCCATACTGAAGGACGCCTCCGATCTTATCCTTCGAATCGAAGATGGTGACACTGTAGCCCTTCTTTGTCAGCAGGATAGCGATGGTAATTCCGGCCGGGCCTGCGCCGATAACCGCAACCTTCTTTCCATTTTTCGGCTGACACTCAATCTTCATCTTATCAAAAATAGTATCGGAAATGTAATTTTCAATGCTGCTGATATGGACCGGCTGTCCTTTTCTGCCGAGTATGCAGTGGCCCTCACACTGATTTTCATGATTACATACCAGAGAGCAGACTAAGGACATGGGATTATTGGCGAATATCATATCTCCCGCCCGATTTAAATCGCCTTCCTTAAAAGCCTCGATCATCTTTGGAATCGGTGTGTGTATCGGGCACCCCTGCTGACACATCGGCTTCTTGCAGTTTAAACATCTGTTTGCTTCATCAATCACATGAACAGCCATGACAATCCCTTCCTTTCGCTGTTTGGAACACTGTTGTATTTTGTATACAATTATTTTTGTTCACATCATAGCACAAAGGAAACCAGTAATCAATATCCGGACTTCATGTATTGAAAAAAATAAATTTTGATATTTTATTATCTTTTTCGTTTATTTTTAAACGATTAAAACAGGGTTTGGGGCTGTTTAATCCCCTCACTTCTTATCCCCCCAGATCACCGCTACAACGGCACAGAGAATTCCGCTGATGGGGTAAACGATCCAGGCAATCCGAAACATATCCCATGCCAGCCCCAGATAGAGGAAGAGAGCCGTAGCCAGAAGCATGATGACGCCGCACGCCTTTCCCACGATCGCCTCCCCTTTCTCTCTGCTCCCATCGTGGCGCTTATTGTATTCCTCGACCTCGTACTTTTCCTTCTGAATTCCAAAGTACACAAACATACCAACCGCAATGGTGACACAGAGCAGGAAAAAGCCGCCGGAAAACTGTTCTTTTAAAGGGATGTTTATGGAATCCAGCGCGATATTCACACAGATTCCAAACAGGATCAAACATACTGCAAAAGCGATGGCGATGCCGAATCTTCTGGTAAAAACGGAACGTTCTTCTTCCGAATAAAAATCCTGGATATGAGGATATTTCTTTTCAAATGCTTCCATGTTGATGCCGGTCACAATCATAACGGCCACCGACACACCCACGACCGCAATCAAAAAGATCGCCAGAATATCCTCATGAACGATTCCATCCAGGAAAGCCATCAGCGTGACCGCGGCCAGAATTAATGTAACGCAGCCTGTTATGCGATGGGAGAAGCTGTTCATGAAACGGTCGTATCCCGCAGCATCCGCCTGGTCCTCCAGTGTCATATCTCCCTTGACCAGGGAATCCATGTCACAGTGAAACATATCGCATATGATTAACAGTTTCTCCATCTCCGGATAAGACTGACCTGATTCCCATTTGGAAACCGCCTGCCGCGATACCTCCAGCTGCTCCGCCAGCTGTTCCTGGGTCAGATTGTTCCTCTTTCTCAACACTTGTAAATTATCAGAAAAACTCATATATTTTCCCTCCTGTAGGATATATTTTATAGTTTTATTCTACAGTTGCATGGCCGCCACTTCCACCAACCTGACGTAGCATTCCATTTTTTTCATGCTACTTGCGGTTGCATCCCTTATTTTACGTAGTTTTTGATGAGTTCTGTCATCATAATATAATAATTTTATTTATCGCTATGTAATCAAAAAGACCGGCCGCGCGTTCTGCCTTTTGGCAGTCTGATACTGCAGCCGGCCTCCATAAGGATTGCCGTCACCTTATAGTCGGAAAATTGTATCTCCGGATTTTATCGTTTCAAGTACTCTTATTTCTCTAAGTTCATCTTTAGGAACTGTAAGGGGATTTTTTTCCAGTATAACCAGGTCCGCAGCCTTCCCCGCCGCTATGCTTCCCTTCCTGTCCTCTTCAAAAATCTGGTACGCTCCGTTCACCGTCACGGCCTTAAGCGCTTCCATTACGGTGATCGTCTGCTCTGCTCCCAGCACACGGCCCTTTGCCGTCTTCCGGTTCACGGCGTTGTGTACCGCCCCCATCACGTCGGGCGGAGCCACCGGGCTGTCCTGATGAAGCGTAAAGGAGACTCCGCGCTCCAGGGCCGAACGGGCCGGACTGATGCGGGCCGCCCTCTTCGGGCCCAGCACGGACTCATAGTGGTAGTCGCCCCAGTAATACACATGGTCGAGGAAAAAGCTGGCGATCATGCCGATCTCCTTCATCCGATCCAGCTGATCTTCCCGCACGGTCTGGCAGTGAATGATCACTGGGCGCAGATTCTTCTCACTCCCCGTCTCCTCAAGTACCGACTGATAGCAGCGGATCATCTGCTCGATTGCTTCATCCCCGTTGGCGTGTACATTGATCTGCCAGCGGTTTTTCACGCAGGTGCGCATGATATCCATCACATAGGCTTCCGTCTGCACCGGAAATCCCCGGTAATCCGGCTTCTCGCCGTCCGGAACCACGTAGTACGGCTCTGACAGCCAGGCCGTCTTCCCCTGAGGCGAGCCATCCAGAAACAGCTTCACTCCCGCGGGGCGCAGATGGTTTTCATAGCCTTTCGCCGCAAGCGCTTCCGGTCCCTGCTCCGTCAGAAACTGACCGGCCAGCTCCGGTATCAGATACATGACCACATCGTTCTTTAAAAGTCCCATGGACGCGGCTCCTTTTAAGAGCTGATACTGCCTTTCCGTAACCTTGCCGTCGTGAACTGTAGTCAGGCCATAGGATGCGTACAGCTCTGAGGCATCTCCCACCGCCTTCACCACATCTTCGGGAGTCGGCCCCTGCATCACTCCGTTTTTCCCGAGAAATGCCTGTTCCTTCAAAAGCCCTGTGGGTTCCACGACTCCGCCCTCGGGAACTGTGAAATGATCTCCCGTGTACCCCAAAAGCTCCAGCCCTTTCGTGTTCACCACACACAGATGGCCGGAGACGTGAGTCGCCGCGACGGGAATCTCCGTGCTCACGCGGTCTAAGTCTTCCTTCGTGGGATGAACTCCCTCCGGGAAGACGCTGTTGTCGTATCCCATGCCCAGCAGCCACTGGCCCGGTTTTAGTGAATGCGTCTCCAAAAATGTCTTAAGCACCTGCACCACGTCCTCCACACTGTCGCAGGTTCCCAGCGGCGACGGTTTTAGGTTGGCGATTAACAGCTGGTACGCCACTGCGCTTAAGTGGGAGTGGCCGTCGATAAAGCCGGGAAGCACCGTATGGCCTTCCATGTCCCAAAGCACACCGTCCGGAGCCAGCGCCTTCATCTCCTCCAGCGTGCCGGTTCCGCCGATCATTCCATCCCGGATCAGAACCGCCTCCGGTTCAGTCCGGGACTCATCCATTGTCAAAAACGTTCCATGGTACAGGATTTTATCCATTCTCTACACCTCTGTGATTCATGTTCTCCGATTAGAGCGTGTCTGAAAATTGCTTTTCGTCAGCTGTGCGTCACACTTTGTGGGAGATTGGGCCCCGATGAAGGAGGCGTAGTGGGCTACGCTGACTGAATTGGGGCTCAATATGCCGCGAAGTGGGGCGTGCATCTGGCGGAAATGAATTTTCAGACACGCTCTAGTTCCCCTCGTAGGCAATCAGGGATTCCACGTCATATCCCTTTAATTTTTCTCTTCCATTCAAGCCCTTTAACTCCATGATAAAGCAGATCTTTACAACTTCTCCGCCCATCTCCTTTATCAGTCCGATAATGGCCTCGATCGTGCCGCCCGTGGCGATTAAATCATCGATGATCACGACCTTCTGGCCTGGCTTTATGGAATCTCTGTGCATCTCGATGGTGGCTTTGCCGTATTCCAGCTCATAATCGGCGGAGATAACCTCTCTCGGAAGCTTTCCCTGCTTTCTCACCGGAACGAAGCCTTTGTGCTCCGCGTAGGCAACCGGAACGCCGAAGATAAACCCTCTCGATTCCGGGCCGACTACGACATCGTAATCCACATCCTTTAACATCCCGCGCACGCCGTCAACCGCCAGTGCCAGCCCGTCCGCGTCCTGCAGAATGGTGGTGACATCACGGAAAATAATGCCCGGCTCCGGGAAATCCGGGATACTTGTTACGTAATCTTCTAGTTTTTTCATGCTTTTTACCTCTTCATATTTTGTAGTTTTACTTTTTTCATGCATCATTTCATAGGACAAGCGTTCCTATGAAATAAAAATAACCGAAATAAAAAATAACCGGAATAAAAAATAACCGGAAACCATGAGCGGTTTCCGGCAGCGTTCCGAATCTTCCTTGCTCTTCGCGGCTCTTTCATTATAGCACAGGCCCACAAAGAAATCAGTCTATTTTTTTGCTTTTCTTTTTACTTTTCTTATCTCTATACGGCCGAAAAAATGTACCAAAGCTTCCAGCCATCCGGGACGCAGAAGCCGCAGCGCCCTTACAGAAACAGCCTGCCCTGCTCGTCAGCCTGCCTGGGCAGTGCAATCATCAAATCAATCAATGTCATTGCAAACGGAATTCCTGTCCAGCAAAACAGCAGGTAAATAAAGCCCAGGGCATACTGCTTCGTATAAAACCGATGGCCGCCGGCCCAGCCCAGGCACAGGGCCAACAGGATATATTTCTTTCTGTATACCGGTACCGGCTGTCTGGTTCCGGCATGGTTTGCGATGAAATCGCCAAGACGCATCCACCACTTCGGTTTATCCACGATTCCGTACTCTTTTTTCAGCGCAGCCATCTCCTCTTCCAGAGCGATCATCTGGTTGGGATCAATGTAATCTGGATGGTCCTGCATCCTTCTTTTCCCCATCGTTTTGCCTCCTGCCGCCGGGAGCCGCACTCCCGGCAGGTATCCATCACCCTAATCCATGCAAAACCAGTCCGCATATCCCATCTTCTCGAGGTTCTCTTTGCTGATCCTCAGGCTTTCAAACGGGTCTCTCCCGTACGTGGTATCCTGTTCAATGAGAAAATATTCGCTGCCTCCAGCAAAACCGGCTTCTATGCATTCCTTAACCGGAAGATTCCCCTCTCCTATCTCCGCAAATTCCACGATGTCAGAGAATGCAGCCATGAAGGCCTTCGGATCAAACGGTCCCTCCGGCATCTGAATCTGTCCGATGCGGTAATCCTTTAAATGGAGCAGCCGGATTCTTCCATCATACTTCTTTATGAATTCCACCGGATTCTCTCCACCGCGGTGGATCCAGTGGATATCCAGCTCAAATCCCATATATCTTGTATGGTTCCTGATAATGTCCAGCAAATATTCACCGTCATACTTTACGAACTCTACATGGTGGTTGTGATAATACAAATCAATTCCCTGCTCTTTTAATCTGCCGGCGATCTCATCTGCACGTTTCACAAAATCCAGAGCCTTCTCACGGCTCCCCATGCAGGTCATTGGAAGCATGCCGATACGCAGCATATCACAGTTTAACGTCCTGCAGTCCGCCACAATCTTATCGAAATCCGTAGTCAGGTATTCCCCTGGCATCCCCGGCATCATCGGCTCCATAGCTGCGCTTAAAGCTGCGATTTTAATTCCGAATTCCTCACAGGCCTTCTTCATGCCTGCAACATTCTCCTCTGTCATAGGGATCTGAGACACCTCCACGCAGTGATATCCCAGCTCTGCGCAGGCTTTTAATGTCCCATAGGCCCCAAGCTCTGCAATTTTATCTTTGATGGTACTCATCTGAATTCCGATCAGTCCCTTATTCATACGATATCTCCTCTCTGAAATCACGATATGGTTACGTAAGCGCCGCTCCTGCCAGACTCTAAAATGGCGTCTATCAGGCGAATGCTCATTTCCGCGTCCTTTACTCGGATATAGTCCCCTTTATCCTCTTCCAGTACCTGATAAAACCTGCGAATCAGTTTTTCATGACTGGCGCCGTAATAGAAACGGGTCCCTGGATATTTCCTGTCCTCAGTCAGATACTTTTTTTCTCCACCCGGCAGGATTTGATACAGGATATTTTCCTCTATACGGAACTCAGCGCGTTCCAGCTGGACCGCAATCTGCACCGCCTCGTTCTTATAGTTGGCATTCGTGGCAAAGAACAGACCTTTCGCACCATTTGCATAATCCAGCCTTGCTGTCACCGTATCCTCTACCTCGATGCCGTAATCCAGGATCTGGCTTACAGAGGCTTTCAGCCCTTTCATGTTTCCGCCTAAATAGTACAGAAGGTCCAGAGTATGCACCGACTGATTGATCATACAACCGCCCCCTGCCGTAATCCAGCTTCCTCTCCAGGGCTTTACGCGGTAATACTCGGCCGGACGGTACCAGGGGACGATGCCTCTCGTCCCCACCACCTGCCCGTATTCACCACCTTCTATGAGCTTCTTTAACAGTTCCACGCTCTCGTTGAGACGGTTCTGCAGGCAGATGGTGATACGGACCTCCGGATGCGCTTCTTCCAGCCGGACAAACCGTTCGGCTTCCTCCGTATTTAGGGCCACCGGCTTTTCACAGAAGACGCTGCAGCCCATCTCCACCAGTTCTTTCGTCACCGGATAATGCAGGTAATGGGGCAGACACACATGAACACAGTCCGGTCTTTCTTTCTCCACCATCTCATGGTAATCCGTATAAAAGGCTGTGCCGGACGGCGCTGCTTTCTTCGCCTCCGGATTGCTGTCGCAAACCGCGCACAGAACCATATCCGGACTTGACTCTATGATCGGTATATGTATTTTGGATATATCTCCCAGTCCAATAACTGCGGCCTTCTTCATCTTTCTTCCTCCAGGTTCTGCGGATATGCGCCGGTGCAAAACCGGCGCATTTACGCTAACGGGTTGGGAATTTGCCTTCGGCGGCAATTTTCCTGTTTAGTTCTTCCAGATACAGATCCTCGTCGACCGGCAGATCCACTTCCTTTCCCAGCCAGCTGGAAAGCAGGGTCGCATTCGCCAGGTTTACACCGTTGATGCCGTCGGCCCCCGGTGCCAAAAGAGGGGTTCTCTCCAGTATATGGCATGCGAAATCCTCCATTACGGTCATATGCTGCACGCCCCATCCATCTGTATTCTCAAAGGTTTCCACCGTGTACAGGCCATCAGCCCCGGCAGCGTTTCCCTGTGTCAATTTCACCAGCTCCATCATGGACATCGTGCGGTTTAACTCGTCTTCCTTTTTCTTCAGCCGGTAAACTGTCGCTGTTCTGCTGTCTTCCACGACAATCTTTCCGCCGTCCAGGTCGATCTCCAGACGGTCTGTGCCGATGGGATCATGGGTACAGGTTACAAAGCTCCCGGTCGCTCCGCCAGGATATTCCGTAACAATGGTAACGTCGTTCTCCACAATAATATCCCTGTGATCGCCATAGATGCATTTTGCGTAAACCTTATTGGGGATTCCGCATATCCACTGCCACAGATCCAGCTGATGGGGAGCCTGATTGACCAGGACGCCTCCGCCCTCTCCTCCCCAGGTCGCGCGCCAGCCGCTCTGACGGTAATAGCTGTCCGGACGCCACCAGGAATTGATAATCCAGTTAGAACGGCGGATCTGTCCCAGCTCTCCGGACTCGATGATATCCTTAACCTGCTGATACAGCCTGTTCGTGCGCTGATTAAACATAATGCCGAAAGCCGTCTCCGGATGCGCCGCCGCGCATTCGTTCATCTCACGCACAGACTTTGCGTATACGCCCGCCGGCTTCTCAACCAGGACATTCATCCCCCTTTCCAGACAGTAAATCGCAATCTCTGTGTGGAGATAGTGGGGAACCGTCGTAACTACCGCGTCAACCGTACCGGAATCCACCAGATCCTTCCAGTCTCTAAAAAACGGTGTCTCGGGATACTTTTCTTTACACATGGCCTCCTTCGCAGGGTCCGTATCGCACAATGCACCGAGGGCACAGTGAGGCGGACACTCCGGTGCGGGCATCCCCGGGAAGCCGCCCCTGCCCGTTAAAAATCCAGCGTATGCGCCTCCCTGCGCCCCGATTCCAACTAATCCAAATCTTACTTTATCCATAAAAACTCTCCTTTCCACCTAACACTCTATAGCGTTTAATATCTCTTTCAGAGCGTGATACTGCATCGCGTAGCCTTCCGCACCGTCCGTGGCCTTGTTTTCCCGGATAATGCTGTCCGCGTCCGCGAGCTCCAGGGATTTCAGCGCATCAAATACTACCAGATGGGGTTCCAGTGTCAGGAAGCCCTCATATCCTTCTTCTCTGACAGCTCTCTCCAGAATCTCTTTAATTTTTCCTTCGCCGGTCCCGCAGAGCACATTTTCTTTATCCGATGCCACGGCATCCTTAATGTGGATATAAACAACCTGGTCATGGAGAAGCTTCCAGCACTCCACAGGGTCCTCTCCACACTGCACAAAGTTGGCAAAATCAAAGACTGCCTTAAAATGATCGCTTCCCAACGCATCCAGGATCACCCTGCAGCGCTCCTTCCCATCTCCATAGATCCCCTTTTCATTTTCATGGATCAGTACAACGCCGTACGTTCTGGCTACAGCGTCAAACTTTATCAGCTTTTCGATCACTGCTTCCCGGTAGTCCTCCGGATTCCGTCCCTCCGGAATATAGAAACTGAAAATGCGAATGTAACGGCAGTCCAGTACCTTTGCGATCCTGCATAGCTCCTCCAGCTGAACCAGCTGCTTTGCGAACCCTTCCTCATCACCAATTTCAACTTTACCTATGGGGGAGCCTAAGGAAGATACCCGGACTCCCGCGTCCTTAAGCTTCGGCAGCAGCTTCTCCTTCACCTCTTTTGCCGAATAATCAGCTATACTCTTTCCATCGGCAGTACGAAGGGAAATGTACTCCATACCAAGTCCTGTAACCACCTTCAGCTGTTCATCGAAATCAGAACTGATCTCATCGGAAAATCCGGAAATCATAATTTTCTCCATATGAAGCAACCTCCTGTTTTAAGCATGCTGCGCCTGCGCTTTGATTTCTGCAATCCTTTCCTGAATTTCTTCCATCTTTTCCTTTGTCAGAGGGTAGAACTTCATGGCAACCAGGTTACAGAACAGGCCGAATAAAATCAATCCGAAGAAACAGACCAGGCCGATGAATTTCAGTTGAGGGCTATAGGGAGTATCTACAGTAGGCAGAGTCTCTTTAAAACCGATCATGGCGCACATAACGCCTACGATACTCGCCGCCAGAGAGGAAATCAGCTTATCTACAAAGCTGAACAGGGTTCCCATCAGGCCAGGAACGTATTTTCCGGAACGGTAAACTTCATAGTCGGCACAGTCAGCAGTCATGGGAATAACGATGTTGCCGGATACTCCCATACACCCCTGTCCCAGTATATACAACACCAGGAATGCCAGGGTGAAGAAATTCCAGCCGGTGAAGCCTGCAATACCCGGAAATGACATCTGCGCCGGATCTCCGACCACAAACAGTACAATATTTAAGATTGTAAAAATGAGACCTCCCCAGGTTCCGAACAGCATGGCCTTTCTCTGTCCTAAACGGGTTGCGATCCATCCTACGCCGAAGAACAGGATCAGCATGTTCGGAATGGACGTATAACCGGCTACAGCGCCGGACAGCGCATAGTTGCCGCAGACGATGGCATACAGGATAACGCCTATGGTAGAGTTGCTTCGGACAGAGGATGCCAGCTTATCCGTAGATGCCGCTACTACCAGCATCTGGATAGCCCTGTTATTCTTAAGCACTTCCCAGTAATCCTTAAACCCTACCTTGACCGCTTTGCCTGTACCAAAGAACTCCAGGCGGTCCTTGCTGGAAATGCAGTAAACGGCAATACAGGTCAGGATCGCGGATACGGCTGCCACATAGCACCAGATTTCGTGGAAGAATGCGGCGTTGAAGCCGCCGTGTTTCGGTACTAAATAACCGGAAATAAAGATCGGAAGCACCGCAAATACGAGCGTATTATAAACGCCGTCAAATATCGAGAACAGAGGTCTCTGCCTTGGGTCATTGGTCAGACAAGACTGTGCGGATTTCGTAACTACGCATTGGAACGTATAGCCAATGATATAAATCATGTAAATCAGCACAAAGAAAATAAAACGCGCCCCCTGCGGAAAGAGATGTGTCACATGAAGCAGGATAAAGCTTGCCACGGCAAGAATTGCATTACCGATGACCATAAACGGACGGTTTTTGCCGAATTTTGTATTCGTCTTATCTACCAGATATCCGATAAACGGGTCTGTGACACCGTCCCAGATACGCATCGTGGTGATCAACGTTGATGCAACGACTACACCTACGCCCACATAGCCGGTTAAGTAATAAGCGATAAAGTTCATCATAAACATGTACAGGTTCGTAGCCGTATTATTAAATGCAAATCCCCCGATCTGCCACAACTTCGCGCGGTGCATGCCGCTTGTATTTGTTGTTGTTCCCATATGTATAAACCCTCCTGATATTTTAATAAAAGCATGGTCCCGTTAGGACAGTCGTCCTCCTTTTTCTAACGACATTTTAGCACTGCTCAGAAAAATGTATGAGGAGAGTTTTTGTAGAAATCTGTAATATTATTATATTTTTTGTAGACTCCCTACAATTGGGTCCTGACGAGAATCAGTTCCCGATACTCGCTGGGAGTTTTACCTGTAGCCTTTTTAAACAGCTTGCTGAAATAATTCACATCCGAGATTCCCACGTCGGCCGCAATATTCTGAATCTGCATATTGGACGTATTCAGATAACGGATCGCCTGCTTCATCCTCTGCTGGTTTACGTATGCCGTAATGGTTACTGACATCTCCTTCTTAAACAGCGAGGACAGATAGCTGGGATTGACACAATATTCTGCCGCCAGGTTCCTCAATGACAGGTCGGACATCAGGTTTAAATCAATATGGTTGACTACCTTTTGAACCAGAGGCGAATATCCCTGAAGAGAGTAATTCCTCACCAACATACAGTACTTGCGAATCATCTCCAAATTGAACCGGTCTGCCTCCGTCTTCGTCATCAGCGTTTCTATCTTCTTCGCAAACTTACAGGACAATTCATCGATATGTACCGGATGCACGCATCCCGCCTGGGCCGCCTTTCGGTAAAGCGTATTGGCCGTAATCATAAGATTTCTGAAGTTCCTTGCAGGGTCTTTATACCGTTTGGCAATGTGAAAATTACGGAATCTCCCATGGACCTTCAAGGCTTTTTCCATATTCCCCTGAGCTATGGCAGCCAGCAGCTCCTCTTCTGCTTTATATCTTTCTTCAATCAGCTTTGCCGCCAGAGGCTCAGCCGGAGGATCGCTGAAAAAATTCATATCCCCGTATTCATCAATGCTTTCTCTGCGGACAATTTCCATTTCCCGCCCGCCATAGAGTTTCCCTGCCATAGCTGTAAGGACTGCCAGCCAGGGCTCATAGAGCAGCATAACCGGAACTGCATTATAGTATTCCTGCAGCTCCTTCATCAGCCCCATAGGGATTTTATGGGACTGCACAAGCATATTGAGCTGATACTCATCCACATATTCCTTCTGATACGGCCCAACTAACACCATTTCTCCATACTGGCCTTCTTCCTTCGGTATTCGGAACAGGCAGTATTCCATTTCAAAACAGTCATTTAAGAAATACAGGATCCCTTCCCGGCAGAAACTGTACAGATGCCTTACCGTCTGTCCGATCCCGCCCTCCTCCATAAACGTCTTCCTGATACCCAGGTCAAAATCCCCGATTTCGTCATCAGGTGTTTTTATGACCGTCATATTTACTCCAAAGCCCCCTACGAACGCCTCAATGACTTCCAATAAATCTACCTGCATCTTTTCCTCCATCTGTTTTACAAATATACGAATTCTGCATCAGGACACACGGCCTGTGATCTAATTGCTAATATACCTTAAAACGATTTGGAATCGGTAGAACAATTTCAAGTATATATCGTAAAATTTTTACCCCAAATAATCGTTACGCCTGAAATTTTGCTGTTTACTGCATAAAAAAAAGAGACAGGTACTGAAAACCTGGCTCTTTCATAAAATTCTCTGTTAATTCCTCGGATGTGCCCCTGCGTATGCACTGCGAACCGCCTCTCCCTGGGCGTAATTCATATACATCTGGGTCGTCGCCATATCGGAATGGCCCATCATGGCCTGAACCGCGTGAATATCGGCTCCATTCTTAAGAAGATGGGCGGCGAAGGAGTGACGCAGCGTATGAGGCGTTATATCCGCCTGAATACCGGCCTTTTCTCCATAAAATTTAATAATCTTCCAAAAGCCCTGGCGGCTCATGGGGCGGCCGCTGCAGTTGGTGAACAGCCACTCGCTCTCCTGGCCCTTTAACAAACTGACGCGTCCGTTTTCCATGTAATTCAGCATGGCCTGCTTCGCAACCTTCCCGAAAGGAATCATGCGCTCTTTATGTTCATCCCGGCACGTGATAAAACCAACTGCCAGATTGATGTCTTCCACCTTTAAATTAATCAATTCCGAAACACGGATTCCCGTAGCATAAAGAAGCTCCAGCATGGCCTTGTCCCGGATCTCCTTCGGCGAATCGCCGTTTGGCTGCTCCAGTAAGCTGTTCACTTCCTCTACTGTCAGTATGGTCGGGGCTTTTTTCTCAATCTTCGGAGCCTTTATAAGTTCCGCCGGATCTCTTCGAATCCGTCCCTCTCCGAATTCATAGTGAAAAAACGCTTTCATGGAAGCCAGAGTCCTGGAAATGGTTGTAGTCGCCCTGCCCTCCTTCTCCAGATACAGCACATAGGAATTAAGGCTTGTCTTTGTAACCTTTTCCACATCCGTAATTCCCTGCGCCTCCAGATAGGAAGCCAGCTGCAGTAAGTCTCTCTGATAAGAGACCTCCGTATTCTTAGAGGTCTTCTTCACCTCTCTTAAGTACTTTACAAACTCATTTATCTCCGTAACCATCTCTACGTCCCCTAACCTGCCGGTATCAAAACAGCCCCAAAATCGGCCTCTTCCTATCCATTATATAGAGTTATTTCGATAAAATCAAACACATTTTTCCCACTTTGGGGGCATTTTCGTACTACTTTACATAAAAAGTACAACATGTTGGAAACGCAGGGATTTCTCTCGCAACATGTTGTAAAAAAAGTTTTAAAAATTTTTTGACTTTTTTCGTCATTTAGCCTGAAAATGCCCTTTTCATGCGGTCTTTCAGACATTTTTACCCAGTCATACTCAGGAAGTAGGGATTCAGCCACACCTCGCATGCGCTTCCGGCAGCCACAAATGCCAGCACCAGAAGCAGCGCCGGAATTCTCAGTCTTCCGTTTCTCCTGATTCCCCACATAAGCAGCAGACACCAGACGGGAACGTACAGAAATGCCTGCGGCATCACACTCGCAAGAAAAAACGGCAGTCCCAGAATTCCCTTCTGTCCCGTCATGACGGATAAAACCACCCCCACCGACAGGCCGAAGCCGGCGCTCAGGACGCAGAAGCACGGCACCGCGTAGGCGGTCAGGCCGATCAGCCAGGCGATCAGCACTTCAATCATTCTCTGACGGCAGATATCTCCAAACAGCGCCAGCTGCTCCGTTCTTCCCAGATTCGACTGGTGGCTCAGCAGATTTAAATAGTATCCCGCCTGATCACTTAAAGAAGCATGCAGGAAATTAGCCGCGGCTGTCCCTGCCAGGAGTCCGGCAAAAAAGAACAGGATAAAACGGTTTCCGCCGCTTCCGTATCCCACGGCAGGCAGGGCAGCCGGGCTTTTCCGAAAATGGATGGGCGTAAACGTTCCGCCCCGTATCCGAAGTCTCGGTCCCATGCTTCTAAGTCGTATGGCCATATACAAAAACCCCCTCACAGGTCTTGTCACAATCTATGCCTGTAAGGGGATTTCTATGCACCGGATTCGCCGGGGAGCGGCTGATTCGTCCCGCCGACCGGCTGATCCGCCCTGCTGCCGACCGGCTAATCCATCCGGTTATTCCACATGGTATTTTCTGGCGTATGCCATGATGGCAGCGATCGTCTTTCCGTCCGTAATTTTTCCTTCAAAAATAAGCTTCTCCAAATCAGCAACTGTCCATTCTTCCACATCGATGCACTCGTCTTCATCGAGATGCTGTCTGGACGGCTCCAGCTCCCTCGCCACAAAGATGTCGATGGCCTCGTCACAGAAGGCCACAGTCGTGTTCACGCTGATTAAATACTCCATCTTTTCTTTGTCTGTCTTAAATCCGGTCTCCTCTTCCAGCTCCCTGTGCGCACAGTCCAGCTTCGGCTCCTCCGGGAAATCCAGAGCGCCGGCCGGAATCTCCAGCGTATAGCGGTCCAGTGCGTTCCGGTACTGGCGGACCATCAGAAGCTTTCCTTCCTTCGTCACAGGAACCACTGCAGCCGCGCCGTTGTGATGGATAAAATCCCAGTGAGCCTCATGCCCATTGGCTTCCACTGTGTCCTCGTAGATCTTTAAAATTGTTCCCTGATACTTAAGTTCCCTGTTCAAACGCTTTACCGGCGGCTGTTCCATCTGATATCCTCCATCTTTACACTTTATTTCTTAATTATATATTTCGCCATCTTGATAAGTGGCGTCATTTTATATTTTCACATTTCTCATAACAGGCATCTCCCGCCTTAATCACCGCATTGCGGAACCCATGTTCCTCCAGCGCCGCTACCGCCGCGATCGTCGTACCGCCCGGCGAGCAGACCTTGTCTTTCAGCGCACCCGGATGTTCTCCGGTTTCCAGCACCATCTTCGCGCTTCCCAAAACGGTCTGGGCCGCCATCTTATAGGCGGTGTCCCGTGGGAGTCCGTACTTCACCGCACTGTCAGCCAGGGCCTCAATAAACATGTATACATAGGCCGGAGAGCTTCCGCTGGCACAGACAACCGCACTCATCAGCCGTTCCTCCACGATACACATCTCACCAAATGAGTTGAATATCTCCCGGATGGTCTCTTTTTCCTCGTCATCAAACGCCTTTGCATCGTAGCAGACACCCGTCATCCCTTCGCCCAGGAGCGCCGGTGTATTCGGCATCGCCCGCACTACCCGTTTTTCTATTCCCAGCTTTTCCTTCAGCTGGCCGATGGTAATTCCCGGCGCAATGGAAATAATCACATTGGCTTCCGTTACCACGTTGCGGATATTTTTAAGCACCGGATCGAAATACTGAGGTTTTACCGCCAGAATGATGTACTTCGCCTGGTTGGCACATTCCGCATTGCTTCCCACATGAGCGACTCCCGTCTCCTCCGTGATCTCTTCGCATTTCTCCTCATTCACATCCGTGAAAATGATGTCTCCCTTACCATATACATGAAGCAGCCCCTTTAAAATCGCACTGCCCATATTGCCGATGCCGATAATTCCAATCTTCGCCATATACGATGCCTCCTGTTCCTTATGTTCAGCCTGTTTCAATGATACATATTCTAACACTCTTCCATTCAATATTCAATGGCCGCAGAACCAGGAAATTCATTTTTCAAAAAATTCCGATCAAAAATCCATTCATTTTATACTCATCCATTTATTCATATATTTCTCAACTTTATCTGGCTTCCTCCTGACATTTTGCCTTATTTTTTTATATCACGTTTATCATTTCAACTTTTTGTCATGACATTTTCATACTTTTTGTTGATTTCATCGCATTTTTTATATTTTTTTCAACATTTTGTTTGACTGTATCATACCTCAGTGATAAAATTAAATGAGAAAAGACAAGCCAACAATAACGGAGGGGTTTATGAAAACAATCTACGATAACTGGCCATTCTGGCAGAGGCTTTTAAACATGCTGGAGAATGAATTCGGCAACCGCTGTGAACTGATTCTGCACGATCTGACCAGGGATTACGCCCATACGGTCGTGGATATCCGTAACGGCCACATTACCGGGCGCAAAATCGGTGACTGCGGAAGTAACCTCGGTCTGGAGGTACTGCGCGGAGAAGTTAAGGACGGAGACCGGTACAACTACGTTGTCCACACACCAGATGGGAAGATTCTGCGCTCTTCCACAATGTTTCTCTATGATGATGACGGTAATGTAATCGGCTCACTCTGCATTAATCTGGATATCACGCAGACCGTTGCCCTGGAAGGAATACTGCATCAGTATAACCGTTACGTTCCCGGCATGGAGACAGAAAAACCCGAGGAGGAATGCAAGGAGACGTTTGCAGGCAACATCAGTGATGTACTCGATTTTCTTATTGAGCAGGCCGGAGAACTGATCGGGAAACCGGCAGATGAGATGAACCGTCTGGAAAAAATCCGTTTTACTGGATATCTCGATGCGAAGGGCGCTTTTCTAATCACCAAAGCCAGTGACCGGGTCTGTGATTACTTAAAGATTTCCCGCTATACACTGTATAACTACCTGGATCTGGCCAGAACTGAAAATGGGGATTTCGATTTAAACACCAAAAGAGAAGGGACAGGGGAAAAATGAATATTTATGACGAACTGAATGTGGACAGGATCATCAATGCCAGCGATACCTACACACGAATTGGCGGTTCCCGCATGAGCCGCCGCACACTGGAGACCATGCAGGAAGCCGCAGAAAGCTTTGTGGACATCGGAGAATTATCCGATGCCATCTGCAAACGAATTGCAGAGCGCACAGGCAATGAGACGGCGTTTATCTCATCGGGGGCGGGAGCCTGCGTCGTTCTCACTGCCAGCGCCTGTATGACCAGGGGAAACGAAGAGCTGATGTACCAGCTGCCAGATGCCTCTTCCTGCCCGAAGAATGAAATCATCGTATTTGCGTCTCAGAAGAACTGTCCGATTCTTCCCTACTGGCATTTAACCGAGCTTTCTGGCGCATCGCTTATTCCTGTGGCGGACAGTATTAAATCGCTTCAGGAGGCCATCGGCCCGAAGACGGCCGCCGTCTTTTTCTTCACCGGAACCGTTTATGAATGGACCACTCCCGACTTAAGGGATGTGATTGAGACAGCCCACGAGGCCGGTGTGCCCGTGATCGTGGATGCGGCGGCTCAGCTTCCTCCGAAGTCTCTGATGTCCTGGTATACCGTGGACTTAAAAGCGGATGCCGTCATTTTCAGCGGCGGAAAATTCATAAACGGTCCTCAGACGACGGGGATCGTGCTGGGGCGCCATGAGATTCTCGACCACTGCCGGGCCATGGCCAGCCCTAATGTAAGAATCGGCCGGCCCTATAAGGTAGGCAAAGAGGAGTATGCGGCATTTTACCGGGCCTGCATGGATTTCCTTGACCTTAATGAGGAGGCGAAGTACCAGGAACTAAAGGCTGCTCTGGAACACATAAAGGCCTCTCTTTCCGAAGTTCCAGGGTATCACAGCTACATAGAGGAAACCGGACGTCTCGGCCAGCAGATCCCCATGCTCTACCTTCAGTTCACCGATGGAACCACGGGAAAAGAGTGCTATGACTTCCTGTATTCTGCACCGGAACGGATAGATATCGGAACCTTTAACCCCAAAGATCCCACGGGTGATCCGTGCCGCATCTTTATCAACGCCATCAATCTGCGTGAACCGGATCTCCCAATTCTGATTCAGAAACTGAACCGCTTCCTCACCTTGCCGGAAAGGGGGCGTTCTCATGAATGAAAAAACGCTGGTCCGGTACTACGATGCCCCAAAAAACAGTTTCTTTAACGGCGAGCTCTGTGGCCGTGATGGAGACTGGCATGTCGAATACAGAAACGACGGGCCGCCCGAAACAGACCTTTTCTTAAGCCCCGGATGGATCGATATGCACGCTCACATCTTTGATGGATTCGGCCTTTTCGGTACGGAAGCCGATGCGGTTGGCTGGAAGACAGGAACCTGTCTTCTGGTCGATGCCGGAACCGTGGGGGAGTACACACTTCACGGCTTTACAAAGTATGTGATGCCGACTATTGAAACGAATATCAGGCTGTTCCTCTGCATCAGCCCGATCGGTGTGATCTTCCATCACGATTATAATGCCATGCAGTATTTGAATGCTGACTGCTGTGCCGCATGTGTGGCCGAACATCCCGGACTGATTTCCGGTGTGAAGGTGCGTATGGGCAGTGAGACCATCCGTCACGAGGGTCTCGAACCGCTGCGCTTAGCCAGCCTTGCCGCCCGGAAGGAAGGTGTTCCGATGATGGTTCACGTCGGAGGAAATCCCCCGTATTTAAAGGACATGGAACCGTATTTTGAAAAGGGAGACATCATAACCCATGTATTCAATGGCCGCGGCGGCGACGTGTGGAACCCTGACGGTACACCGTCAGAAGCACTTCAGAAGCTGATCGACCGCGGCGTCTGGCTTGATGTGGGACACGGAAGCAGCAGCTTCGATTTCGATGTATTTGAAAGAGCCGCCCGCTACCCGCTGCCCCGCTTCCTGATGGGAACCGATTTACACCAGAGCTCTGTGAAAAAACTGGTGCGGAACATGGCTGTTCTGCTCTCCAAACTATACGGCTGCGGTGTTTCTCTGGAAGACATTCTTTACGGTGTCACCACAGGTCCCGCGACGGCGCTGGGACTCACCGACTGGTGCCGCTTAAGTACAATTCAGAATGCCACACTGTTCCGCATCGTGGATCATACGGAGACGTATGAGGACTGTCAGGGAAATTCGCGGACCTTTCACAAGGCGTTTTCGACAGAGGCTGTTATACTGAATGGGGAGTATCGAAAGACTGCTGCTATATTATAACTATAAGAGTATGTTGAAGAATAAAGAGTCCGGCGAGCCGGACTCTCGCGCCGGAGCGCGGTTGCTTCAGCAACCATAATTCCTTAGCGCGAAGTGCGCATCCTGCCCGGAGTTTTTTTTATGTAACAGGAGCACTTTCCTGTTACATAAAAAAGCTGATCTCCATGGACCGTTTGGATCCACAGAAATCAGCTTTACTTTTTTATCAGGAAATGTCTCTCATTGCTGCGGCTTTCCTTCCCCACAGCTCTTACCGCCTTCCACAGCTACATAATCCCATTGAAATCTGCGTTTTTCAGCAATTTTTCCAGACGGAGCTGCGCTTCTCTTAAAAGCCGGATCGTGAGCGCTTCCTTTTCCGGATCATACCGGAATACCGGCATGGCGATGCTCATGGCCGCAATGACTCCGCCATCCCGCCGGATGGGTACAGCCACACAGCGAATGTACTGGGTTGATTCCTCACATTCAAAGGCAAGCCCGTTTCTCTGTATCTCATCCAGCTGGTATGAAAGCCTGTCTATGTCGGTTATCGTATTCGGCGTCAGCGCTTTTAAGCCATCCGGATACAATCGCTTCAGTTCGTCCTTTGATTTTCCTGACAGCAGCGCTTTCCCGATTCCTGTCGCGTAAGCGGGCAGCCGCTGTCCCGGGGATACCACGGAACGGACCGGCTCGGTGGAATCCACCTTATAGAGGTAGAACACGTCTCCCTCTACCAGTTGGGCAAAGTAGCAGGTCTCGCCGCAGGCTTCCACAATCGTATGCATCTGCGTCTGAATGTCGGTGGTGAGGCCACCTCTTCTTAAATATACATTACCAATCTCATAAGCCTTGTATCCGATACAGTACCGGCCCGTATCAGGATTCAGGGACAGCATATGAAGCTCACAGAGCGTATGTACAATTGGGAACAGGCTGCTTTTCGGAGCTTTTAATGCGGAAGCAAGCTCTGTCAGCGTCATTCCCTGGGCGGACGCTGCCGTCAGCTGCTCCAGCGTATCAATCACGCGTTTCGTCGCGCGGTGAAGTTCCTCGTTTGGCACGTTCTAACACCTCTTCTTTTATTCACAGCTGTGTATCTGCCGCACAGCTGAACAGTTATTCTTATTGTACACACTTTTTCCAAATAGTACAAGCATTAATTAACCTTTTACAGCCCCCTGCGTCATGCTGCTGATAAAGTATCGCTGAAGGAAAATAAACATTACCACGACGGGAAGACTGGAGAGCAGGGAAGCGGCCATCAAGTCGTTCCACATGATTTTATCATAACTCGCCATCTGTCCGATCGCCACCGGTAACGTCTTCATCTTATCCGATGTAATACACAGCATGGTAAACATATATTCATTCCAGCTCTGGATAAATGCGTAAATTGTCGTGGAGATCAGACCAGGCAGCGTCAGCGGAGCGATAATCTTCCAGAATATCTTCAAATGGCTGCAGCCATCAATTCTGGCCGCCTCGTCGAGTTCCCGGGAAATGCTGTTAAAGAATCCATACATCATCCAGGAACAGAACGGTATGACACTGGCGATGTGAACCAGGATGATTCCTCTTCTGGAGTTGGCCAGCCCATAGATTGTAAGAAGCTTATAATAGGGCACAAACAGCATAACCGCCGGAAACATCTGAGTCACAAGAATGAACATCATGATCATCCCTTTTCCTTTAAACTGAAAACGGGAGAACCCATAGCCGGCCAGCGTGGAGAAGAGGACCGCAAGTACGGTAGCCACCGTGGAGATAACCACACTGTTCTTTAAATAGGTGAAAAACGGATACTCTGTTATTACGTTTTTGTAGGCCTCCAATGAAAATGTCTTTGGAAACATCGTTACGGTAGAGCTGGTCATAATCTCGTTGATTGACTTGAATGAGGTGGAGGCCATATAGAGAATCGGCACAAGGACGATCAGGCTTCCCAGAGTCAATCCGATATAGCAAAGCGCATTTATTCTCTTTTGACTATTCATCCTTTAACAACCTCCTCTGCAGAATACTAATGACAATACAGATCAGGAACACCACAACCGCCAGGGCGGACGACGGACCGAAATCGAAAAATTCGAATGCCCGCTTATAGATGTTGACACCGATGGTATTGGTGGCACCGTTGGGGCCGCCCTGGGTCAGCAGCCAGATCATCGTCACATGCTTGAACCACCATACGACATCGAGAATCAGGGTAACGGAAAGTGTCGATTTCATGCTGGGAACCGTCACATACCAGAAGGTCTTCCAGTTGGTGGCCCCATCGATTCTGGCCGCCTCAATGATGTCACCCGGCACAGTCTGAAGTCCGGCCAGAAGCTGGATCATCACGAGAGGGTATCCTTTCCAGATACAGATAAAGATTAGTACTGCAAGTGCCAGCTTCGGAGATCCCAGCCAGGACATCGGCTCCTGCAAAATCCCCATGGATACCAGCGTACTGTTTAAAAATCCCATAGTAGGATTGAAAATCCACCGCCACAGATTAGCAATTACGACTTCCGGAAAGAGCCATGGAAGCAGTAAAATAGCCCGGAATACGGTGCGCCCCTTTATATCCCGGTTCAGCATAACCGCAAATAAAAATCCAAAAATAAAGTGTCCCAGTACGACGCCGACCGTAAAGATCAGCGTGATCTTCATGCTGGAATAGAAATCGGCCTCCGTCAAAACCTTTGCATAGTTTTTCAGGCCAATAAAATTCCATTTGTTGACCAGATTCGTCTTAAAAAAGCTGATATAGATTCCATAACAGAACGGATAAAGAAGCAGCAAAGCCAGCGTGATTACCGCAGGCGTGACAAAGCCATAGGCCGCAACGCGCGTTTTTACCCGATTCATCGTTCCATTCATTCCGTGCTTCAAATAATCACTCCCCTCAACATACAGGAAAGACCGGCTGCCGGGGGGGCGGGCCGGTCTTTCCTGGCTGGTACTTTAACCTTCATTCGCGGCGTCACAGATCTCCTGCGCTCTCTTCTGCGCTTTGGCTGCTGCCTCCTCTACGGTCGATTCTCCGGTGAATACAGACTGATATGCCTGTCCATGTACATCGTTGATCTCGCTGTAGCCTGGAATATTTGGTGTTTCATAAACGGTCTGGCGTGCCTCTAAGAAACCGGCCAGCTCCGGCATATCGTTGATGCTCGGATCGTCAAGAGTCTCTGTACGGGTTGGAAGACGGCCTGTCATAACAGAAAATTCAAGCGCTCTCTCCTTCTCAAGCATAAACTTAATAAATTCAGCAGATTCTTTTTCATGTTTTCCAGGTGTAATGAAATACCCAAAACCACCTGGTGTGCTGACAGAACGCTCCACTGCCGGTACCGGGAAGGAACCGAGTTTGCCCTTTAACTCCGGAACCTGAGAGGTTATCGCACCAATCGCATTGGAGCCGGTAATCAGCATGGCTGCTTTGCCTGATGAAAACAGATTGACTGCGGTCGGGTAATCGGTCTCAATGACTCCCGGAGGGCAGGTATGGTAAGTCACATCCAGATCGGTGTAGGCACGCAGTGCATCAATATACTTCTGAGAACCGATATCGGTAGTCCACTTTCCATCGTCTCCCAGAATAAACTCATCCACACCAAAGTTACGGATCACATACTGGAATCTTCCTGCGCCGGAACCATTGTTTGCGCCGACCAGGGTATTACCGTAGGCTCCGTCTCCCGTCAGGGCTTTGGATACTTCTACAAATTCATCCCATGACTTCGGTACCGCTACCCCTTTTTCATCGAAGATATCTTTACGGTAAACAATACCAGATGCTCCGCTGAACCATGGCGCGCCGTAAGCCACTCCGTCTACACTTGCACTTGCAAGGCTGACACTTTCAAATCCGTCCACGTAGTCCTGACCAAAAATTGGTGCAATTTCCGCAGCCAGCCCCATATCCACAATCGTAGCGGTATCCAGCATATTCGCCAGGAAGAAGTCCGGCATGGAATCCGATGTTGCCAGCGTTATGTACTTTTTCATAAGATCATTGGCGCTGACGCCCTCTACTTCCACGGTAATTCCGTTGCCCAGCGCATTGAACTCTTCAATACACTTCTTTTCAAAGTCTCCCTCCGGAGACTCCAGAATCGTGGAAGAAATATAAGTAATCGTCACATTCTCTCCACTGCTTTCCTTTGCAGCTTCTGTCTCCCCCTCTGTCTTTGCTGCTTCCGTCTGCTGTGTCTCTGCGGCTGCCGCTTTCGTAGTCTCCGGAGCCGCTTCTTTTCCGCCGCATCCGGCCAGCATAGAAGCCGCCATCACTACTGATAATCCAATTGCCAGATTCTTTTTAACCATTTCTTCTCCTCCTTGTATCGCTTTATCTTTACCATTCAATTGGTGTTCCGTCGTAGGTCCGCCACATTGGATTCTTCCAGTTATGGCGGTTCTTATTCTGCTCCTGAACCATCTCCTCATCTACTTCTACGCCGAGTCCCGGCCCTTCTGGAATCTCAACAAAACCATCTTTAAAATGAAATACTTCCTTATTCTTTAAGAAATTGATCCTCGGGTTCGTATCGCCTGCATCGTGAATATCAATGCTCTGTTCCTGAAGCACCAGATTCGGTGTCGCCGCTCCCATCTGAATACAGGAAGAAAATGCAATCGCGTCCAGAGGACAGTGCGGCGCAACTGCCACATCGTAAGCTTCCGCCATGGCTGCGATTCTTCTCGCTTCGCTGATACCACCCGCATGGCTCAAATCGGGCTGGATAATATCCACATATCCCTGTTCAAATAGAGATTTATAATCCCACCTGCTGTACATTCGCTCTCCTATGGCAATGGGCGCAGATGTATACTTCGCTACCTCACGCAACGCTTCCTTATTCTCCGGAAGCACCGGTTCCTCCATAAAAAGCGGATGAAACTGGTCTAATTCCCGGACCAGAACCTTTGCCATAGGCTTGTGAATTCTTCCGTGAAAATCAATGGCCATATCGATGTTGTTACCGATGGCATCACGGATTGCTCCTACTTTTTCCACCAGCTTATTCACGCTTTGCAGCGTATCTACATAGTGGGTGGGGTCTGTCGGCGAAGTCTTAATGACTGTATAGCCTTCCCTGACCGCCTGTCTCGCATCCTCTGCCACTTCTTCCGGCGTATCACCGTGTATGCTTCGGTATACCTTAATCTTATCCTTGACCTTTCCCCCCAGCATCTCATAAACAGGAGCATGATAATACCGCCCCTTGATATCCCACAACGCCTGGTCGATACCGGCGATCGTGCTCATCAGCACCGGACCTCCCCGATAAAAGGCGCGGCGGTACATGGTCTGCCAGTGCTCCTCAATCCGCAGCGGATCTTTTCCTATAAAATAGTCGCGCCACTCATTCACGGAAGCTTCCAGCGTTGCAGCTCTTCCTTCTACCAGAGGTTCTCCCCAGCCACAAATTCCTGCATCCGTCTCAATCTTTAACAGCAGAAAACGGTGTGGCATAAAATAGAGCTTCATGTCTGTAATTTTCATTTCTCTCCTTGCATCCCTTTCTGTTTCATTATTTGTACTTCTCGCTTATCTGTTCGTATATAGGAACTTAGTTCCTCATATTAACCATATTTTTACTATACCCCATGTTTTCCCGTCTGTCAATATAGAAAATCTCTTTTTTCTGTATTTATTGTTTATTATGTACTTCTTTCTTCTTTTATATTTCATTTTTTCTAGCATATTATTATTATATTTTTTCTTTCAGTAAAAAACAATTGACAAAAGCTTTTCCTCACGCCTATAATATAATTAGTTTTTGAAGAACTGAGTTCTTATATAGGAACTATATGTTTTTGGATTATTAACTTCATCTTACTTTTATGTTCTTTAAACAGGAGGTCATCATCATGACAACTTTTGATAAAATTCTGGCAGGCGGTATCATCACAATTATCCGCGGCCTGGATTCCGATCATGCGGAAAAGACGGTGGAGGCAATCTTCGCGGGCGGGCTTCGCCTGGCCGAGATCACCTTTGACCAGACAGCCGCGCCTGAGGTTACAGCGAGTATCATCCGCACTTTAAACCGGAAATTCGAGGGGCGGGTCCTCATCGGCGCAGGCACCGTCATGACCGCCGGGCAGCTCCATGCAGCGTATGACGCAGGAGCCGCCTACATTATTTCCCCCAATGCAGATTCCGCCATTATCCGTGAGACAAAGCGCCTCGGCCTTCTTTCCATACCCGGCGCCTATACCGCAACGGAGGTGGCACGCTGCTATGCCGATGGAGCCGATATTGTAAAGGTATTCCCCTCTGATTCCGCCGGTCCGGGTTACATAAAAGCGCTTCGCGGCCCGCTTCATCACATTCCTCTTGCCGCAGTCGGCGGAGTAAGCCTGGAAAATATCCGGGACTTCTTCGATGCAGGAGCCTGCTGCGTGGGCATTGGTTCCAATATTGTCAGCAAACAGGCCGTACAGGAAGGGGATTTTGACAGGATCCGAATGCTTGCCGCCGCTTATGCGGCAAAACTTTAATAAGAAAGTTGGTGTTTCCTTGTATTACTTCTACTTTGACTCAGGTACAACAAACACGCGGGCCTGCCTCTTAAATGGCGGAACCATTCTAAACCGCGGAGAAATTCCGGTCGGTTCCCGCGATTCCGCTCTGCATCAAAATCGGGCCGTCCTCATATCCGCATTAAAACGGCTCTATGACCAGCTCCTCTCCGAATCAGGAATTGCCGATACGCAGGTGGCGGATATCTATATGTCCGGAATGATTTCCAGTCCCTCCGGATTGACAGAGATTGAGCACTTGTCCACCCCTGTGGATTTTAAAAAATTAAAAAACAGTATTGTCACTCATTATGAGGCCGATTTTTTTCAGCGATATGTTCATATTATTCCCGGAATCAAGACGCTTCCCCAGGGAATGACAGCTTCCGTCGAGACTGTGGTTGATGCCAATAACATGCGCGGAGAGGAAACTGAGTTGTTTGGAATTCTCCACCGCTGTCCTGGTCTGGCCAGCGGCAGAAGCATCATCCTGCTTCCCGGTTCCCATACACAGGCGGCTTTCCTGTTCGACGGTACCATCGAAAATATCTCTTCCACCATAACAGGGGAGCTCTATCACGCCCTGGCCGGGCATACGATTCTCGGTTCCAGCATCAATGGAGAGAAGTGTACGGAGCTTCTTCCCCACATGGTCTGTATGGGATACGATATCGTTCACCGGTACGGTTTCAACCGCGCGCTGTACGTCGTCCGCAGCATGGACTTATTCGCCGGTTCGACGCTGTCTGAGCGGCGCTCCTACTTAGAAGGCGTGATTAACGGCGGGGGGGTGGGTGGCATCCGCTCCCTCCCCATGTTCCTTAA
>OCAE01000107.1_pt1 | contig 83956 bp, 102 predicted proteins | sample 1495581 | NCBI WGS metagenome assembly OCAE01 (sample SAMEA2580278, study PRJEB22360) | human gut metagenome | biome: human gut; feature: human-associated habitat; material: faeces | place: Denmark | collected 2008/2010 | reverse complement strand
GCAACTGTTCCTTCTGATACAAGGATATTTTTTACAGTACCTGTGACTGGAGATGGGATTTCTTCAACTGATTTGTCGTTTTGAACTTCCAATAAAGTATCATCTTCATTGATGGTGTCGCCAGCTTTAACGAACCATTTTACGATTTCGCCTTCTGCAATTCCTTCTCCGATATCTGGTAATTTGAATTGGAATACGCCTTCGCCTTCTGAAGAACCAGCAGATGCAGCTTCCGTTGTTGGAACAGCAGCTGGTTGTGCAGGAGTTTGGGCTTGCGCTGCCACACCTGCATCTCCTTCATTGTCTTCATGGCCAGGTGCATCGATTTCTACTAATACATCACCAACATTGGCAACTGTTCCTTCTGATACAAGGATATTTTTTACAGTACCTGTGACTGGAGATGGGATTTCTTCAACTGATTTGTCATTTTGAACTTCCAATAAAGTGTCATCTTCATTGATGGTATCGCCGGGTTTAACGAACCATTTTACGATTTCGCCTTCTGCGATCCCTTCACCGATATCCGGTAATTTAAATTGAAATGCCATTTTCTATTCTTCCCTTCTTCAACTATTAAAAGTTCACGATTTCTTTCACTTTGTCTTCGATATCTTTAGCATTTGGCAACCAGATATTTTCTGCTTGACCGAATGGGAAGATTGTATCTGGAGCAGATACACGTCCAATTGGTGCTTCTAATGAAAGAACCGCACGTTCAGAAATTTCAGAAACGACTTGAGCGCCTACGCCTGCTTGTTTTTGAGCTTCTTGAACAACAACCACACGACCTGTTTTTTCAACAGATTTAATGATTGTTTCCACATCAAGAGGAGCAACTGTACGCAAATCGATAATTTCAGCATTGATGTTTTCTTTTGCTAAGTTATCCGCTGCTTTGATTGCTTCACGAACCATTGCACCATAAGTGATGATCGATACGTCTGTTCCTTCACGAGTCACCGCTGCTTTATCCAATGGAACTTCATACGCTTCTTCTGGCACTTCTTCACGGAATGAACGGTAAAGTTTCATATGTTCTAAGAAAACAACAGGATCATTGCTGCGAATAGAAGCAATTAACAATCCTTTTGCATCGTATGGGTTTGATGGAATCACGACACGGATACCTGGTGATTGAGCAATCAATCCTTCCAAGTTATCTGAGTGCAATTCTGGTGTATGCACACCACCACCAAATGGTGAACGAATCGTAATTGGCAAGTTGCGTGTGCCGCCCATACGGTAGCGAGTACGTGCCATTTGTCCAACGATTTCATCAAATGTTTCAAAAACGAATCCGAAGAATTGAATTTCTGGAACTGGACGGAAACCTTCTAGTGCTAAACCAAAAGCTAAACCGCCGATACCAGATTCAGCAAGAGGGGTATCGAAAACACGATCTTCACCGAATTTTTCTTGTAAACCTTCTGTTGCCCGGAAAACCCCGCCGTTTTTACCGACGTCTTCACCAAAGACTAAAATTTCTTTGTCGTTTTCCATTTCAACAGCTAAGGCATCTGTAATTGCTTGAATCATTGTTTTTTGTGCCATGACTATTTCGACTCCTTCGCTTCGTAAGTTGCAATTTGTTCTTTAATGTTTTGAGGTTGTACTTCAAACATATTTTTCAAGAAATCTGAAACTTTTTGTTTAGGTACACGGTCAGCTTCAGCGATTGCAGCTTTGATTTCTTCTTTAGTTTGTTCAATGATTTGTTCTTCTTTTTCTTCAGACCATAGTCCTTTTTCAGTCAAGTACGTACGGAAGCGAACCAATGGGTCTTTTTGTTGCCATTCGCTGTCCATATCTTTTGAACGGTAACGCGTTGGGTCATCCCCTGATAATGTGTGTGGACCATAACGGTAAGTCAATGTTTCAATCAAAACTGGTCCATTGCCATTTGCTGCCCATTCACGAGCTGCTTTTGAAACAGTGTAAACTGCTAATGGATCCATACCATCCACTTGGATTCCTGGGATACCGGCTGCAGCTGCTTTTTGAGCTAATGTTGGCGCAGCACTTTGAACTTCACGAGGTGTTGAAATCGCAAAACCGTTGTTTTGGATGTAGAATACAGCGTTTGCATGGTAAGCACCAGCAAAGTTGATTGCTTCATAGAAGTCCCCTTGTGAAGAACCGCCATCACCTGTATAAGTGAAGACAACATTTTTCTTGTTGCGCTTTTTCAGACCAAGAGCTACACCAGCAGCTTGCACGTATTGCGCACCGATAATGATTTGTGGTGGTAAAGCTTGCAAGTCTTCTGGATAAAGGTTTCCAGCTACGTGTCCGCGAGACCATAAGAACGCTTCTTTCAATGGAAGGCCGTGTTGGATCAATTGAGGGACATCACGGTAACCCGGTAAAAGCACATCTTCTTTTTCAAATGCAAAATGACTTGCTAATTGACTTGCTTCTTGACCAGCTGTTGGCGCGAAGAAACCTAGACGACCTTGACGGTTTAACGCAGTAGAGCGTTGGTCTAATACACGGGACCATACCATGCGAGTCATCAACTCGACTAATTCGTCGTCACTTAGATCAGGTACTAAATCTGGATTTACGATTTTTCCGTCTTTATCTAATGCTTGATAAGTTGGAAAATCTGCATTGACTTGCTCCAAAATTGCTTGGAAATCAAGTGCTTTTTGTTTTTTTGCCATCTTGACACACTTTCCTCTCTGATATAAAAATTCACTTTCGAATGTAACAGGGATAAAATCTGTATCATCGAAAAATCATTTACTACTATAAATTATCATTTAAACGAGAATAAGACAAGTGAAAAGGTATTTTTTTTTAATAAAACGATTCCCATTAGACCAACTCTTAAGAAACGATTAGTGAAAACAATCACATTTAAGCAATCGCTTTCTTGCTTTGCTCCTTATTAAATTCTTTTTTTCTTTTAAGAATAGTACAGACTTCGCCTTTTAACTAAACAGAAACGTAACACCTCGAGGACTTTCCCTTGTGAATGTTTCGACTTAGTAAAATTAGTTTTTTTTGATAATGAGAAAAAAATAATACAGAATAGAATAAAAAAGAAACAGATAGCATAAAAGTTAAAATCTTTTATGACTATCCGTTTCTTTTCTCAGATCCACTCTTTTGTATAATGGATATAGATTCTCTTAGCTACTTCTACGCTTACCAGGTAGGCAAGAATAATGCCGACAAACCATGGCCAGTAAGAAGATGGTAGCGCTGCAAAATCAAAGACTGTGTGCAGCGGCGACAAGATAATACCGAAACCCACCAAAATCGCAAGAACGCTTGACAGTAAGACTGCTGGCGATGCGATACTTTGGAAAAATGGCAGTTTACGCGTCCGGACCATATGCACGACTAATGTTTGCGTCACAAGACCGATCATGAACCAGCCGGCTTGGAACAGCGCTTGTTCTTGAATGGCATTTGCTTGGAACACATGCCACATCACGAAGAATGTCAAGATATCAAAAATGCTGCTGACTGGTCCAATGCTTACGGTGAATTTCAATAAGCCTCTGACTTGCCACTTGACTGGTTTTTCTAGTTCTTCCACATCCACATTATCCCAAGGAATAGTCAACTGTGCCATATCATAGACTAGATTTTGCACCAGCAATTGAATAGAAAGCATTGGCAAGAAAGGCAAGAATGCACTAGCGACAAGAATCGAAAAAACATTCCCAAAGTTTGAACTCAATGTCATCTTGATGTATTTCATCATGTTTGTGAAAACTTTACGACCTTCAATGACGCCTTTATCTAACACATTCAAGCTTTTTTCTAATAAAATGATCGAACTTGCGTCTTTGGTAATGTCTGCGGCCGTATCTACAGAAATACCGACATCAGCAGCCCGCAGTGCAGGCGCATCATTGATTCCATCTCCCATAAATCCGACAGTATGACCATCGGCTTGCAGCGACTGAATGATGCGTGACTTTTGCATAGGATTCAACTTAGCAAATAGATTGACCGCTTCTGCTTTTTCAGCCAATTCTTCATCAGAGAGACGATCAACGTCTATCCCTAGAAGATAGTCGTTCACTTCGATCCCCACATCTTTACACACCTTTTGCGCCACGATCGCATTGTCACCAGTCAAAACTTTCACGTTGACACCATGACCATGTAATGAAGCAATAGCTGTTTTTGCGGACTCTTTCGCTGGGTCTAAAAAGCCCATGAATCCGATCATGATCATATCTTGTTCATCTTCAACTGTGTAGACGGCTTCTGCGTGAGCATCTCGCTTGATTGCTACTGTTAGGACACGCATGCCCTGTTTGTTCAAGCGGTGATTTACCTCACGAAGTTTTTCTCTTAATTCATCTGTCAATTCCAGAACTTGTCCGTTGACTTCCACGTATTTGCAGACTTTCTCCATTTCCTCAGCAGCACCTTTTGTGACCATGATTTGGTGCCCATCTGCTTTGACAACCACTGTTAAACGCCGGCGGGAAAAGTCAAAGGGGATTTCATCCACTTTGATGACTTCTTGATACGGTGCTTGGCGCTCTGTACCTTCGAAGTAGTTCAATACCGCAATATCCATCAAATTTTTCCAACCTGTTTGATAGTAGGAATTCAAATAGGTCATATCCAACACTTGTTGGTCTTCTTTACCAAACGGATTCAGATGCTGCACTAATACGACGCGATCTTCAGTGATCGTGCCGGTTTTATCCGTACATAAAACGTCCATACTGCCCAAGTTTTGAATCGAAGGCAATTCTTTGACGATCACTTTTTCTTTAGCTAACGACATGGCACCTTTTGCTAAATTACTTGTGACGATCATTGGCAACATTTCCGGAGTCAAGCCAACAGCTACAGCGATTGCGAAGAAAAGGGCTTCTCCCCAGTCGCCTTTTGTCAATCCATTGATCAAAAAGACGATGGGAAACAAAACCATTACCATTCGCAGCAACAATTTACTGACTTTCGTCAAACCATCCTCAAAAGTAGTCTTTCCTCGTTTTGACGTTGCATTTTTGGCAATATCACCAAAAAAAGTACTTTGACCGGTTTTTAAAATAATTGCTTTACCTTGTCCACTAAGGACATCCGTTCCCATGAAAACCAAATCTTGCATATCTAATGCGGAAATCGTTTCTTTAGAATCTTTGATCCCAGCATCGACAAATTTTTCCACCGGCATAGATTCTCCCGTCAGAGAAGATTGATTGATAAATAAATCTTTTGTCCAAATCAAAATAGCATCTGCCGGAATCATATCCCCGGTTGCCAATGTCACGATGTCTCCTGGTACGACTTCATCCATCGGAATCTCGATCGTTTCGCCGTCTCGAGTGACAGAACATGTATTTTCAATTAATTCTTTTAAAGCCAAACTTGCTTTTTGCGAACGATATTCTTGCACGAATGTGATCGTAACACTTGCTAAGATCATGATTCCCATCACGACCACTGCTTCATAATCACCTGTGAAAAAAGAAATGACCATCAGCAAAGCCAAAACTAATACAAAAGGATCTTTGAAAGCACTTAAAAACATCAGCCAAGCAGGTGTTGGTTTTTGTGCATCTACTTGGTTTGGTCCATATTCTTCCAGACGTTCTGCTGCATCCTCTTTTGATAGTCCATTAAACGAAGTCCGCATTTCCATCAGCAACTCTCTTTCCGAAAGTTGTGCAAGTAATTTTAATTCTTGATCTTTAGATAATTTTTTTAACATCTTCTTTTCCTCCTATAACTAGGAGTTGCATTTGCTACCCCTAGCATTCTTTTTATTGTTCATCTGGGGACTGGGGTATTCCATGTTCATCTTCCTCTCTGTTTATCAAGCAAGAAACTCTGGATCATGCAGAAGTGTTGGTCAAAAATAAAGGCAGTCAGCAATTGTCTTGCAGCACCTCATAAAGGTCTGTATGTATCAGCTAAAATAAAGGCATCAGTGACCATTAACACAAAAAAACGCATGCTCCCAATAAGCATGCGTAAAAAACTCATGATCATTGTAGAGCTTTAGCACTATAGGGCGTAGATAACTTGACGTTATCAGCTGCTTTGGGTTTAACCTTCACGATTAGACCTGTCCTACCAACTAAGCATCTCTCGATACTTTTGCGGCAGCAGCTTGTGTCCATATAGGAGCCTCACCTAACAATTATTTATTTCTATCCTCACTATAGTCTATCTAATTATATAGGTCAACCATTATGTGAAAATACTTTTGTTATTTTTCAATTCCATTTTCAGTTTTTGGATCATTGGATCGAAGGATCTGCCATTCCGGACAGACGGTAATATTGAGCCAACACTTCTTTGATTCGCTGACTTGCTTTACCATCACCATAAGGATTTTCAGCATGCGCCATTGCGGTATATGCAGCGTGATCCTGCAACAACTGCTTCGTTGCTTGATACACATCCTCTTCCCCTGTACCGACCAATTTCAACGTTCCTGCCGCAATGCCTTCTGGACGTTCAGTTGTGTCCCGCAACACCAATACAGGAACACCGAGAGAAGGGGCTTCTTCTTGGACACCGCCGGAATCAGTTAGAATCAATGTGCTTTGGTTGGCAAAATTGTGAAAATCGATGACATCTAAAGGTTCAATCAATGTAACATTCTCTAAAGCACCCAGAGTTTCTTGGGCAATTTCTCGAACTTTGGGATTTTTATGCATCGGAAAAACGACTGAGACTTCTGGAAACTCGCCTGCGATTCGAGCCAATGCCTGAAAAACATTCTTCATCGGCTGACCTAAATTCTCTCTGCGGTGCATCGTCAACAAAATCTTTCGTTGTTTTTTGTCTGTTAGTGTAGGATGCTGATAGTCTTGAGAAACAGTGTAGCGTATGGCATCAATTGCGGTATTGCCAGTGACAAAGATGGCTTCTGGATCATGATTTTCCGCAAGTAGATTTTCTTTACTTTGAAGCGTTGGAGCAAAGTAAAGATCCGCTAGCACATCGATGAGTTGTCGGTTGGCTTCTTCCGGATAGGGTGATCGTTTATTCCACGTCCGCAAACCAGCTTCAACATGACCGATCGGAATCTGAGCGTAAAAAGCTGCGGTTGCTGCGGCATATGCCGTTGTTGTGTCACCATGAACAAGCACAATTGACGGTTTTTCTTGGTGGAGAATCGGTTCTAATTCCAGCAAGACTTTTGTAGTGATGCCGGTCAACGTCTGTCCCAATGTCATGATATCCAAGTCGTAATCAGGTTCGATCGCAAAAACCTCTAATACTTGATCTAACATCTCGCGATGTTGGGCTGTCACCACGACAATTGATTGAAATCGAGGATCAGCCTCTAATTCTTTTACCAAAGGCGCCATCTTGATGGCTTCCGGTCTTGTCCCAAAAACGGACATTACTTTGATAGTCAAACACTCACCTGCTTCTTTCTGCATGTTTACTTTATTGTTATTGCTCTTACTCACTTAGTCAACTGAATATCCGCTTTTAGCTCAGAATATTTTTTTAGTTTTTTTTCATCATTTCTTCTATTATAACGAAAGATTAAGAAAAACCAAATAGTCGATAGAGATGATTCCACAAAAAGCAGAAGGTCAGCGCTGAAAATAAAAAAACCAAAAGACTTGTTGCCCTCAGCAGCAAGTGATAAGAATGTTTTGCTATCGCTTGCTGTAAGACCAAAGAAATCTTTTGGATCGAACTTTTATTCATGCCACTGTCAATTCTACAGCCGAAGCAACTTAAATTGTATCGCCATTGAAAATCGAGTTTTTCACGATCACATAATCAACTTTTCGAATCGATTCGAGGTCTTTGCCACCGGCATAGGAGATCGATGATTGTAGATCTTGCTGCATCTCAACCAAAGTATCTTTCAAAGAACCTTTGTAAGGGATCCAGATTTTTTTCCCTTCGACGTTTTTCTTTTCCCCTTTTTGGAATTCAGAAGCAGAGCCAAAGTATTCTTTTAAAACGACACCATTTTCGACTTTTGTTTCCCCGGGAGATTCTTCATGTCCAGCAAACAATGAACCAATCATGACCATCGTTGCCCCAAAACGAACAGATTTTGCGATATCTCCATGGGTGCGGATTCCCCCATCGGCGATAATCGGCTTGCGAGCTGCTTTTGCACACCAGCGTAATGCAGCTAATTGCCACCCACCAGTTCCAAAACCAGTTTTGATTTTAGTGATACAAACTTTCCCTGGTCCGATCCCGACTTTCGTTGCATCCGCGCCGGCATTTTCCAATTCTCGGACCGCTTCAGGTGTGCCAACATTCCCTGCGATCACAAAAGCATCTGGTAAATGTTTTTTGATATGTTGGATCATATTGATGACAGCATTGGAATGTCCATGGGCAATATCGATCGTAATATAATCAGGCACCAGTCCTTCAGCAGCCAATGTTTCGACAAAAGTATACTCATAGTCTTTGACACCGACACTGATCGAAGAGATCAGGCCTTTTTCCTTCATTTTTTTGATAAAAGGAATGCGGGCTGCTTCGTCAAAGCGATGCATAATATAAAAATAGCCATTTTCAGCTAAAAATTCTGCGATTGATTCATCAATGATCGTTTGCATATTTGCAGGAACGACCGGCATTTTAAATGAATGTTTGCCTAAAGTAACCGTCGTATCACATTCTGAACGGCTATTCACGATACATTTATTAGGGATTAATTGTATATCTTCGTAATCAAAAACTTTCATGTCAAACATAAAAATATCCTCCAAATCTTGATAAGAGTGAAGCAAGCATCAAATGGCTGTCGCCTATTTTTAATGCCCACAACAATTTAAACCAGCTCACTCATAAATACAAGTGTTTTAGAATCTTTTTTTTAAAAAGCAACAGGAATGTTCGTCTTTTACGAACATTCCTGAGATAGTTTCCATTAAATAAAGGGTTTCTTCTTTTTTTAAGGTAAAATATTGCCAGCTGCCAAATATACTTCATACCATTCTTGGCGTGTCAACACAATCGTAGATGCCTTAGCGATCTCTTCGATACGATGCGGCGTCATCGTGCCTGCGATCACCTGCATATTTGCTTATTTAGACACACAAAAAAGCCCCCTACTCAAAAGAGTAAGGGGTATTTGTTTACCATGGCAATTTATTATTGTTCAATGCTCTCTGCAATGCCTTAACCATATCGGATTTCGGACTGATAATACCATCAACCGTAGTCTTTAACGCACGTTGCATAGCTTTGATCATCTCTGTTCCGCAAAGTCCATCAATTGCCCCCTTATAAAATCCTTTAGCTTTCAATCGTTTTTGCCATGTACGAATCAAATTCGATCCAATCAACGTTTTATCAAACTTCGCCGCATACAAATTCTTGTTACACGCTTGCCGATATTGATGGCTGATCTCGTCATCCGGTGTCATTCCTTCGTATTCCATCGCCCGATTAGCTGTTCCTGGACCAAACATCCCATCTTCTGCGATTCTTGTGTAGCTTGGCTTAACCGAAGGCTTACTTGGTTTTTCTGCTGGTTTAGAACTGTTTGTTTTCCCAAACACTGCATCTTTGAATCGTTCAAGTTCATTAGGCTTCGCTACCCAAGGCGCCGGACAGTTCTTGCCAGTAACATCATAATGTCGCCAAATCTTATTACGAGTGATATTTGGATACTTTGCGATCAGTTCTTTGACAGCTTTAACGGTGTTCTGAAATGTTTTTTCAGTGATATTTCCATTTCTATCCAAGCACATTTCTATACCGATGGTTGAATAATTGGCATTTCCGAGTATGCTTCTTAATGGATAATACGGTTGCCCATTGACATATTTTTGAATGTCATTTGCATGGTAAGCTACTTCATTCAGGGGAATGATACAAATAGCTTCCTCATCATCCACAAACAAATGAGCAGAAGCATAAACACCATTCAGGTTGTTAAAGTAGCTTTTATGGTTTCGTGCAGTTCCTCCATTGTTCGCAGTATAATGCATGATCAAGCCTTTGATTCCAGAATTTTTAATTCCTGGACGAGAAAATTTGTTGATTCGGATATACTCGTATTTAATAAAGCTCATTTTTTATTCCTCCGATTGTTATTATTTTTGATATACTCTCCTTATCAGTGAGTGGTCCACTGAAATAACTGATAAGGAGAATATTTAATTGCCTGAACGATTATCCAAAGATGAATTAACAATACTTCGATATTTAACATCAATTGATGGCCTAATAGATGTTTCTGCGATGTATACTACTAGGGAATCATTCGCCTCAAGATTTAAAATTAATCAAATTGATGACGTTTTAAATCATTTAATTGAACTTGATCTCATAGAAAAGATAGAAAAAATTGATGGAAACTTTTACTATTCTGCCTCTAAGAAAGCCAAGAACACTATCGAATTTATACAAGATGACAAGAGAGACAAATTAATCTGGAGTGTTTTCGTCCCTGTTGGCATTGCCGTCCTTACATCTCTTTTAGTCAATATAATTACTTACTTAATTCAAAAGTAATTGGAATACAACGTTAATCACTAAGGAAGACAAAAACGAAATAGATATTACTTTTATTTTTTCTTTTTTGCTCATTTTACCCCTCCTAAAAAAGGACTTGCTTTTGCTAGTCCTTTTTGTCTGTAAATTCTTGTCCGTCGCCATAATCTTTTGGCGTTGCATCATTCTTAACTAATCCAGCTCCTAAATCATAGAAGCCACCTGCCGCTAGTCCTGATAAGAATCCTGCCCAACCAAATACCACCAATTGATCCGGCACCATCGAAGCCGCATAAGCCAGACCGATAACTACTCCTAATACAATATTAATAATTGGTAACCACTTATTATCTGGAATCATCTTCTTTACTAATCCTGTTACTGCCATTACGACCCCTACAATCACTGTTGCTGCTGTTAAAATGTGTTCCATGATTATCTACCTCCAAAAAATTTGATTAATTCTAAAACAAATGCAAATACAGCTCCTGCTGATGCACCAATACCAAGGATCATTTTCCACATGTTAGTTTTATCAACCATCTTTAGTTCATAATCCCGTTCTTCTGATTTTTCATTTCTATTCAAAACAGCACGCAGGATTTCAGCATTTTGTTCGCTCTGTCGTGTATTTTGCTCACGTAAGAAGCGATTTGATTCATCAACTCGTGCAAGACCTTCATTCATTGACTTTTGCATTTCCAGTGTTACATCATTAAGTCGACCCAACTCCTTGTCGTGCTGTTTTAACCGCTCCTCATGTGCTTGGACCTGCTTTTCTATTTCCACCTATGCCACCTACTTCCCTGAAATAAAAAGCAACCGACTATTAAGCCGATTGCTCCTGCTGCTAAATATCCTATTCTTTGGTTCCTTCTGGCTTTTTTGCTTCGTCAACAATTTTTGCAACATCTTCTCGTAAAATATCTGGCACACTTTCGATTGTGCGTTTTCCTTCAATTACGTGTGTTGCATATAACATTTTCAACGCTGAAAATTCCATTTGTCACTCCTCCTTTACTTTGAGAAAACATAATCTGATATTTCCATGAAGGCATTTTGAACCATTTCAGATTCATCTTGCATGGATTTGATTGCTGCCTGTAACTTTGTGTTCTCTTGTTTCAATAGTTCAACCTCAGATAATTCTTCAGGTAATATCTCATCATTGATTGATTGGATAAATGCGCTCATTTTTTCGCTATCATCCTTAAAAACCTCGATTAAGACCTGTTCAAACAAGCTGTTTAATTCGTTGTCAAAGCCGTCTCCATGAATACATTTCTCAATATATTGTTTTTTAAATTCTTCTAACATCTCGATTCCTCCTATATATCAGCTGCAGCAAAACCACCCGCTATATTGAAAATGTCTCCAGAATTGTTTGTAAGATAACCAAATGTACTGCCTGTCCAACCAAGACGATAATTGACAAAAATATCCCCATTTGTATCGACGGTTATTTGGAATATCGTTGTTCCTGCGCCTTTTGCCAACCACTTTTCTTGAGTTGAAGGTCGTAAACCTACAGGGAGAGTACCTATCTTGTAAGTTTCGTTAGTATTCGGCAAAGTTGTATTATTCTTGAACGCACCGGTTAATCTAACACTTCTTCCATATCTAACTGCCATCGGCTGGTTAGCTCCGGAAGTTGCATATGCTGACCACCCGGAAGCAGCTGGAATTGGAGTAGCAGGATAAATCAACAAATCATTATAAGACAGGAAAGAACCCGATACATTACTAGGAACACGAGAATCCCTCAAAAGAATCCCTGAGGACCTATACGAAGCTGTTTGATTGAAATTAGATGGATCATTAATGTATACAGATGTTCCATCAGAATCATGTATAACGCCACCTTCTTTGACTTTTGCCCCCGTGCTTTTGTTGTAGTCTTCCCAAAGAGTAGTGACTTCCGCATTTTTTATAGTGGTTTTTCCTCTTCGCCACATCTGAGCACTAGTATTCGGTACTAAGCTCCCATCCCAAAAATCAAAAGAATTGGTAATCGCACCACTTTCTAATTCAGCCCCTACAAGTTTTTCAAACCTACCATCTTTAACCACCAGATTATCCGCTACAATATTTTCTGGAGCGATTCCCCAATTCTCCCATTTCGTACCGTTCCATTTTTGTACATTTGGATCGCTAGGCTTTTGCCACAGGGCGCCGATTGATGGATTGGCAGGTGCGGTTTCTGAAACAACGATTGCATCTCTGCCAATCATAGTCGGAAATGTTGCCCACGAACCAAATGTACCATCAGAAAATTTATTTCGTGTTCTTGTCCATAAATATTTACCAGGTATGGGTGTAGGACGTGTATAAGACCAGCCCGAAGTGGGTTCAGTCGATGTTGTAGTTTGAGCATACTGTACTTCAACGCCTATAATACTTATCCCATCCTCGCCATCTTTCCCCTGATTCCCCATGAATCGTTGCCACGTATAGTCAGCAGGATTTGTTGATTGAACATCATCAAATGTTGTGTAAGTTCCTACATAGGAAGGATATGCATTGATAAAGTCATCGCTAGGTGCTGGTGTCCATATAGTTCGATTGCTACCCTCTTCGATTTTTGGATAGTGCCAGTAGACGCTTGGATATGTGGGGTAATCAGTTAGTAAGAATAGATTAATATTGCTCGTATCTTGTGGCACTGTAATTTGTAATTGTATTGTAGTTATTTGTTTTGGTTCTATTTGCAAAACACGTTGAATAGCGGGTGTGGTAGCATAATGTATTCTAGCGGTTGTTTTAGTATCAGCAGGGTTATACACTTCGCATGAAATAGTATATGTCTTATTTGCTTTCAAAGTTGGTACATAACTAAATGCCCAACCATATCCATAAGGGGCATATACCTTGCCGTCCTTAGTTATTTTACCATCTTGCTTATCAACAAATTCTGTACTTTTTATCCATAAATTTTCGTTCGGATATGGAATAGTAAATCGATCAGTACCATCTGGACTCCATGAGTATGCTTGATAGAGGTGTGCATCTTGTCCATCTTCGCCTTCTTTTCCATCCTTTACTTTTACAATACTTAACGTATCGCTTAGATTATCTAAAGTGGCAGTGATGGCAATTAAGGTCCAGTTTTTGTTCGTCCATTGTGCACTTGTTAAGGTTCTTGTATTTCCACTTCCGCCTAACGTAATAGCAGCTTGTGCTGTATTGCCGATATAGGGAATAGCAGCGAACGTCGCTGTTCCAGTAACGTTTTGGAGCTTTGCTGTTATATTGATCGTCTGTGTTGTTTTTGGTGTATCGTCAGCATTAAATACCATATTCTCTGCTGATGCAGTTAAATAAAGAAGTTTGGCATCTGCGCCATTAGCCCCCATCTTCCCAACTGAATAGGACTCTGTTTTTGAGTCATCAGTATAAACAAGTGTAGTTTTTGTCCAAAGATATTGATTTGCTGATACATTAGGAATCGACTCTTGCCAACCGCTAGTTGGTGGTGTGTTTCCGCTTGTACCGATTGCATAGCTAATAGACTTAGATTTAATACCTAGGCCGGGTGTTCCTTCTTTTCCCATTAATGTAGGTGTCAGGGTTTCTGATGTTGTGTCGTCTGTATATGTTGTGACAACTCTTGTCCAAAGATACTGTCCAGCTGGCACCTTTGGTCTAGTATCTGACCATGTAGTTGGCGGAGTCGTACCACTTGTTGATTGTGCATAAGTTGAGACAGGTGTCCCTTTGATTCCTCTTCCATCTTCGCCATCTTCTACACGTGCGAAACTAATTTGATCTTCAACTATAGCCAAAATATTCCCTCCTTAATACGAGAACTCTCGATCCTCTCCACTACCAAACCGAAACATTTTTACTTTTCTATTCTTTGTATCAACAGCTACAACATCCCATAAATCTTCACTCAATGTTCCGATTGAACGATCTAGCATATCGTGTTTTGGTCGACTAACTGAACATCCAGTCGACACATTATGGATACCATCTTCTCCAAGCGAAATTCGATCTTTATGAGTGTGTCCGTGCATCAAAAAAGCAACTGTTCCCTTTCGCCCATTAAAATTGACGGAAACACTTGCTTGAAAATCTACATTATCTGAATAGGTTCTAGTAAAACTGCCTCCAGTTTTAAAAGCCGATAACAAACCATCAATCATTTCATAATTATATGGATAACTATTATCGTTTGCATCATATCTTCTTCCGAATGGAAAATGCTGGTACACGCCAACTGTCATTGATGTTGGTGTATTTAATAAAACATTTTTCAACCAGTCAATTTGTTCTTGGCGATAACCAGAAACACCAATAGGGTTGTACTTTGCATATCCATCCACATCGAGGGTTAACGGAATATCGCTTGAGTTAAGAAATATCGCACGAAAATTCTTATCAGGAACATCATAATAGTAATAGCCTTTTCCACTATCATTTATTGAGAATATTGTTGATGGACGAATCATTGCCTGATACAACTCACTCATCGTTAGAACATTTTTTAACTTTCCAACAAACAAGGTGCTGCTTGGGTCTTTCATTTGATAAGCATTCACTTTTTTAAGAATCCCACCTGATCTTCCATCTCCCCATGAATTAAATTCATGGTTTCCAATAATCGAAAAATAAGGACAATCTGCGTTTCCCATTCTTGATACAATATTTGTTAAGTCTCTCTTAGCTAATGTTTTATTGTAAGTGCTACCGTCAATCAAGTCTCCTCCACCAACAATATAATCTAGAGCAATATTTTTACTAAAAGCAACCACATTATCTACATGTCGATGAGAAATACCATAATTTGATAAATCATCACGGATAGCTGTGTCAGTTGCGAAATGTATATCAGTGATAAATGCACTTACAATCATTTCCTTATTGATATACCGCAAAACATCGTTAGTGACTGACTTTAACCCATTTATAAAGTAAATTGCTTGTACACCAGGTGTTTCGAATACAATAGCTTGGCATTTTATGATATCTGTTTTTTCTGAGATACTATTTTTGGGAATGACAACTTGACTTCCCTTAGCATTCGCTTCCCACTGCTCGTCGTGAATGCCTTGTTCATTTTGCTTCGTCCATACAAAAATATCCTTATTCACTTTAGGTGTAATATCTCTACCATTGTGATAGACCGTCGCTGTAAGTGTAATATTGCCTACATTATCTTTAATCGATGTTGGACTATCTGACGATATCTTAACTAGATAGATATCTTTTGGCGGTGCAAGTTGTTGTTGAAGGGCAATGACATCAGATGAAATCTGACTTTGCAGAAGCTCATAGTTGCTTAATTCCACCTCATTTTTTGTTTGATCATCATTCATAGTAATCTTTTTGACCCTTGCTTTTACCCTTAATGCTGGTTTGAATTCTTCGTCAATATAGATGACTGTATCTCCAACATCTAAATCTCCCATCTCAAAAAGATGGTTTACCGTAACTTCTAAGGTCGGGCTGTTGCTTGCTTTTAATAAATCCAATCCCTGGTTATATCTTTCTTGTGGACTCAATTCATCACTTGAAGAAAAATTACCAAATGTATAACTAGTAAACACGTCTTTAGATGTATTAGAATACCCATATTCTGTATTTGATTGGCGATCATAAATAATTGACTCACCTTTCATAGTAAAAAATCTACCATCGTCTAGTACCAAGTCATTGAATCCCTGATTTTGGTCTCTAATCGCTGAAAAGAAATTATAGATATCTGATGATTTACTAATTGAAACTACATCTTCTCCAGAATAATGAATATCATTTGATCGATCGACACCGATGCTATACGAGATATCAATGTATTTTTTTGTCACTTTTAGATTTGAAAACTCATATCTAAAGGACATCTCGCAGTTAAATAACTCACATATCGATTGCAAACGAGAAAGTGGTGATTCTTCAGAAAAGTTTCCTATCTTCTTAATATCTGTTCCAAGCTCATTTCTACCTATCTCCCAGTCCGTCTGAGCAATTTCTCGATTGACATAATAATCAATATATTGTGCATCTCTTGAATCAATCATTACTGCGCTACCGTTTCTAAGTGACACACCTAAATCATAACAAGTCACTGGTCTAACATATTCAGTTTCTTCTGATTCTGCCATGATGACCATTAAAATTTTTAAGTCATCAATGATTAAAAATTTTCCAAGATTTAACTTCTCACTAATATCACTCGTTTTATAAATATCAAAGCTCGCAGTATGAATAGCAGTACCATTAACTAATTCTTTTTCAATAAAAAGCTCAGAAATAATTGTATCCATCTGATAGGAAGTGTCCACTGTTTCTATATGATTCATTTGTTTGTCCAAAAAGTGTAATATCATACGAATCGCTCCCTAATTTCTGCAGTAGCAGTCACATCTCCATCTGTCACGCAATAGATTGGTGTTGTTGAACTAGCATCCACCGTAAATACATTGCTACTGCCGACAACCCTATAGTCTCCAGATAAAACACTATTCAAGTAAATCTTGTTATCAATAACCTGCAGATAGTCGCCTTCGTAAAACGTTAAAGGCACATTTAGCGGGTCTAAAGAATTAATCTTTTTGATTTGGCAGAAACTAACCCCCATATTATAAGCAGGTTGCTTTCCGTAGGTGGCCATATAATATGACACCCGCTTAGCTGAGAGCGTAGCAATTGTGTTGTTTACAGTTTCTCTAGTTACTCTCCAGGTCTCCTTGTTGTTTGACACTCGTGCAATTTTAAAACTAAATTTGTTGTCTACTTTTTTGAAGATAACTTGTCCGTAAAATCCACCCCCAGATTTCATTACACTGCTTGGAAAATAACCCCAATCAACTACGTTGTCTCCAATGAAGAATGTCCAACTAACTTTATCGAGAGAAGGATATCCATCCATCAATTGCAACCCCATTAAGAAGTTGTTATCCTCATCCAGTACATTAATTTCCATTAAACCTTCTTGAGCAGCTTCCGATTTTCCTCCCCCTGTAGATTTAAAGGTAACTGCGCTCCAAACTTCCCAGTTTTCCATTTCAATAATATCTCGACTTATTGATGGGCCATGCCAAAACTTGTCTTCATCAGTAACGCTGCCTGTACTATTGACCCATGTACCAGTTGAATCATACTTTAAACTTCCCATCCGTTTTGAAGTATGATCTCCTGCGCTTTCATTACGACGAATTCTAGCTTGATTAATGTTCCATTGAGCGCTAGTGGAACTAGTCATCTGATCTTTTAAAACAAGCTCTGTTTTGGGTACTTCTCCGCTAGAATCAGGTGCCTCTGCAGATCCCAACTGCAACACTTTTTCACCAGACACAAACGCAATTGAATTAGCATCTGACAAAAAGTTCACATTGAAATCTACAGTTGTGTTAAAAGTTCCATTATTTTTGATTGTCGCAATTTTACCTTCTGTTGAATCTTCAAAAGGAGCAGCCGTTACATCAATAGATCTAGACACACCTTCAGGAACTACCATACTAACAGTACAATATACTATATTTCCATCTTCGTTATACTCTATTTCTCCCTCTAACTTTGCTAAAAAGAACTTGGATTCATCTCTAGGATTAACTAATCTCTTAACATCTTCAGTGTAAAAAAAAGAACCGATCTTCTCGATGGTATTATTTTTATTTTGATGCTGTAAGGGGAAAGATAAAACGATAATTTTGGGGCTGCTTTCATAATTTCCAATCTTTTTTACAATCGAATTTGTCTTATTTAAAAGATTGTTGTTTATTGTGACAATCGGCTTAATTGTTGTTTTCAAACTATCAACTTCTAATTGTTTATCGTTAAATTGGATAATTTTTTTCAAATTTATTTTCCCTCCTTTATCATCTGAATTGTAGTAGATTTCTTTTCTATAGCTCTCAAAACAGGTACTAACCATCTACCAACTTTTTGCTTATCTTCGAGCTGTATAATTCCTTCAAAATTATAATTTAGCTCTTTATTCAATATACTGTTCAGTAGTCCAATTATTTGATCTAACTTGATTGTCATATTAGATTCATGTGTGGATCCAGATTTATTGGGTGAAAAAATATTACCGATTCGAGAAATGTTTGTGTCATCGAACTTTGTTCCGTTTGCATAGCGTGGTAAAGTCTCCATCATTTTTTGAACCGATGGCCAGATCTTAGTTCCTCTCGGTAAGTTGTACATTGTCCAATCGGCAGGAGAAATACCAAAATGACCTTGTGGGGTCAAATAAGGTTCCGCTTTACCTCCGTCACCTAACCAAACTGGGCCTCCTTGGAAATAAGGATCTCCTGTTGCTCTTATAGCAGTTTGACCTGTATCTCTACCTTGATAATGCACTCTAATATAGACGTTCTTGTCATTTACACTATTGATTGCTTGTTGGGCTAAAGTTGCGCCATAGGTATCTGCATTGATTTTGATATTTTTCAAACTGTCAGGAAGTCGCAACCATTCGTTATAAAGATTTGTTCCTGGAATAAGTTTGTCACTAGCTTTATCATTGACGATAATGTCTTTGAGCTCTGGAGAAAGTTGGTTCCAAGCTTTTAAATTTTCTTTTGATTCAAAAATAGCTTGAATAGCTTGTGTGTTATTCGCCCCGATAATCTTTACAACAGATTCGTATTCATTCCACTGCCCATTAGCATCTATTGCATCATAAAAAGCAATTAAAGCTTGATCGCCATTTGCCAGAATATATTTCTGATCAAGATTAAGTTCATTCCATTTACCCGCTTCTCCAGTTGCAATAGCCACTTCAGCACGTGCATTAGAAGTCAAATTCGCATTTTTTAGAATGAATTCTAAATTGTTCCAACCCTCTTCACTGCTAAAAGCTTCTGCAATAATTTCCTTCGCATTTGACTTTATTTCTCCTGTTTTTGGATCGAAAACCATGTTATTCCATTGCTCATTTGCAATGATAGCTTCATTTGACATATCTTGAGTTGATTTTGCAAGAATAGAATTTTTATCAATCATAGTCTCTGTGGCTGATTCAGCTCTTGCCGCTACTTCATCATAGTTTAATCCCAAGTCTTGGAATGCTAATCGTACCTTACCTACATCAGCATCTACATCGCCCATTTTCTTGTAATACTGATACAGTTTGTCTGCAAAAGCTTGCGTAGACAGATCGTGGTTGGTCTGTATCTCGGCTACTTTAGCTGCATAATCACTTTGAGAAATAAGTCCAGCTTCTAATGCCTCTTTTTGCTTTGCAATTTGCTTGTCATAACTTTCATTACTTTTTTGGACAGCCTCAGTTAAATATTGAGCATATTCACCAGCTTGCTTCATATTCATCTGGTTTATGTCCGTTCCCATAGCAAGCATAACAGCTTTTTTCTTTTCGCCAGACATTTCCAGAAGGTTAACTTCTGTTTGAATCATAGATTCTCTAGCTGAAAGTACAATTTCTTTTTCGGTATTAGTAAATTGAGATACATCACCATTATGTTTCTTGTAAATAGCAACTACTCTGTTGCTCATAGACTGCGTTGCCTCAACTACCTGTTGATTAGTTTTTTCAATCTCTTCAGCATTTTTTTGAGCTTGCCCCTGTTGTTCTTCGGGAAGACTTTCAACTATTTCTTGGTTCTTTTTGTTAATCTCCTCCACTGTATCTGAGATAGTTTGTTGCATTGCTCCAAACTGTTCTTCAACATTTTTTGCACTTGCATTGACACTTTCATCAAAGTTGCCCATCATATCGGAACTGTTCCAAGAAAACTCTCTAACCTTCTCTAGAGTTTTTTCAGTTTCATCAGAAACATCGGTTCCCCATCGTTGTGTTTTTCTTGCAGAATCTAATGCGTCTTCTCCCCAAGTTTTATAGACAAAAGCTCCGGTAGCGATAGCAGCCACTGCGATACCAAGTGGGGAAGTAATCAATCCAAGGGCACCGCTGAATCCCCAAACACTTTTTGTCGCTCCTGCCACTAACTTGCTAAACAACCCAACTGATTGTGTGCCTGTTGACATAGCATTAACTACTTTAACAGTTCCATCTTCAGCGATTTTCAGGGCAACTTCGCTTGCTTTTGCATTTCCAGATAATTTGCCTATCCATTGACTGAATTTGCCTATCGTAGAAATGCCTCCACCTGCTATTTTCAAAAAGCCACCCATCACTTTTGAAACCGGACCAATTGCCGCTGCTAAACCGAGATACTTCATAATTGCTTGTTGAGTTTCTGGATTTGCTTGACTAAATTTCTTCGCTAGATCCCCTACTGTTTGTAAAAGAGGTTTAGCTGCCTGTATACCGTCTCTAAGAGCTTGCAAGAATGGACCACCAAATTCAATTGCAATGTCAACAACTTCATTTTTTAGTGTGCTTAGTTGTGACTCGACAGTTTCATAACGTTTTCCAGCTTCTTCAGATAACGCCGTGTTTTCTTCGAAAGCTTTGTTCGATCGATCCACTGCATCCCCGAAAAGTTCACTTGCACCACCGGCCCGAAGTAACGCATCACGCAATCGAACTTCCGTAATTCCCATGTTGTCTAACATTTCGATTGCTGTAGTCCCTTTTTCTTCTGCATGAGACAAGCCTTCAATGAACTTACCTATTGCACCTACAGCATCTTCTTGGAATGCCTTAGCAAAGTCATCACCAGACATACCAGCTACATATGCAAAGTCTTCCAAAGAGGATTTTGCATCATCCGCATTCTTGTATAGCTCAGCTAACCCCTTATTACCTAATCCCAAAGTATTAGACATATTTTTTAATTCTTTACCACCATTTGCAACCGCTTGTTCAACTTGTTCCCAGGCGATCCCGTTTCTTTCAGCAACTTCCTGTAAGTTTTTAAATGCGTCTTGACCTTTAGCAGTGGCTAACTGCATGTTTATCATCAGTTTGGATATGCTTGATCCTCCAGCTTCAGCCTCGATTCCAACAGAACTAAGAGCTGCACTCAATCCTAAAATATCTGCTTCCGACAACCCGACTATCGAGCCTGCCCCCGCTAATCTAAGAGCCATTGCTGTAATTTCAGATTCAGTGGTAGCAAAATTGTTCCCTAAATCGACTATTGCAGATCCAAGACGATCAAACTGATCTTGAGGTAATTGAGTAATATTAGCTAGTCGAGCAAGTGCTGTAGCCGCTTCTTCTGCTCCCATGTTTGTTGATTCTCCCAAATCAATCATGGTTTTAGTGAAGCCCACAACATTTTCTGTTTGAATGCCTAATTGGCCGGCTGCTTCTGCAACAGAAGCGATTTCTTTGTGGCTCGACGGCAATTCTTTTGCTAAATTACGTAGTCCATTTTCTAAATCAGCATATGAGTAGACAACATTTCCATTTGAATCAACTACTTCGTCGTTTGTTTTCTTTACACCTGCGAACGCCGATTCCCAATCAATAGCTGCTTTTGTGACTGCTGTAACTCCTGCCACTATTGGAGCGGTAACTCCTATTGACATTTTTGTACCAAAACTACTAAGACCCTCACCAACTTTTGCAGTCTTAGAGCCAAATTCTTCAAGAACTTTACCAGATTTAGTCCAGTTCGATTCACTGATTGCGATTTGTTTTCCTAATTCATTGTACTTCCCAGTCAAGTTTTCAATCTGTACAACCGTTTTATTTACTGCTGCTTCCGCTGCTAGTAGTTGCGTTTTTTGGTCAGCAGTCGCTTGGTTAAAATTTCCAATTTCCGACTTCAATCCTTCATACTTTTCACGCTGCTTTTCTAACTGCGCTGAATAGTTTTGAATTGCTTTCCCAGTAAGATTATATTGCGCCTTTTGAGCATTAACATTTTTAGAGTTGTTTTTCCATGCAGTTTCTTGCGCCTTTAACGCTCTATCAATAGAACGCATTTGCGTTTCAAGTACCCTTGTTGATTGTTGAAAGGGATCTATATTCAGACTGGCAGTTGCTGCTAAATTACCTAAATTTGTTGCCATTTTATCCTCCTTTTCTACATCAATAGGTCCAAGAAGTCTTCTGTTAGCTCACTCTCTTCTGACGACTCGTCGAGAATCTCATTGAAGAGTTCGAGATCCTTTAGCGTCATATTTAATACTTCTGGTAGTTTGTATCCTGCCTTCATCAATCCTTGAACCATTCCTTTAATAGATTGATACGCTTCGATTGGAGTTACTGGATCAATGACTTTTTTTCGTCCTTATCCTCAATTTCTCCACCTAAAGCTTCGATATAAATTTGATCCAAAACACTCATTTCTTTCACTGCCAGTCCGTTAAGTAGTTGTTCATAAGTAAATTCATTGTTAAATATTTGAGAAATCGTTTTAGCAAAATTGACTTGTAATTTCTCATACTCTTCGGGATCATTTGTATTCTTTTCATCTGCATAAAATTCAGTTGCAACAATTTGGTGCTTTATAGCAAGCATATTGTCACGTATAGTGAATTCCTTTTTTTTGAATGTTTGTTTTTTACCATCGATTGTTAGCTTAATCTCAACCATTTTTTACCTCCTTTAAATATAAAAAGAGAGAGCTTTCGCCCTCTCTATTCACCGCCACCAGCCGCTAGTTGAAAAATCTTGGCACGGAATTTAGCAATATCAAAATCCGCATTGTCTTCCCGAGTGATAATGTGTGTAACCTTATCTGCTCGTGGTTCAAAGTTACCGACCAATGAATCTGGTTGTCCAGAAGGCGTTTCGGCGCGTGTATTCAAATCATACCCACCAGGTACAAATTTCCCTTTAGCAAGGCCGAACCATACGAATTTCCCTGTATTTAACCGAGAACGGAAGATAGTTGCTACATAAGGGATCGTCATATCAGATGTATAGATTTCCATTCCATCTTCCAATGTCAATCCGTGTAAAACTGCTTTTGCTTCAGACTTCAAGTCGGCATTACCGATCGTCAACTGCATTGCAGAAATACCTCCGTCTAATACTGCCCACAAACCATCATCTGCTTGAAAGTTTGCACTATTAATAGTGATTGATAATTGTGCAGATGTTAGTCCAGGGATAACCGTAGGCGTTCCTGTTACTTTGTCTGTATCATCAAGTGTCGCCACTTCCCAATTATCCAACCCAATTTTTACTGTTCTTGTTGCCATATTTGTTTTCCTCCTTAGGATTCCCAATCAAAAAACCGATACTTCCTGTGATTAATCAACAGGTCAATATCGGAGTCTTTATATCTTGGGGTTTCATTTGCTGTGTAATTTGTAAAGTCGTTGCTTTTCAAAACTTCATCTAACTTCTGCTTAATTTGATAAGCCTGTGTATCTGTTTTGCACCAATAAGATATCTGCACTCTCTGCTCTTCAGACATCGCACTGTCATCCGAATAGTCATAGTCACCTTCGTACACTGGATTGATCCGAATAAACGGCGCTAACTCTTTTTTTCGGAATGTTTCTGGGATATCGTGTTTCCAAATTCCGTTCTCATCGGGTATTGTTGATCCGCGAATAGAATTCAAAAGGTTTGGTATATCACTTGCAGTTAAAAACTTATATACTCTGGTTTCAATGTTCATAGCTTCAACCCCTCTTGTATCTTCTTCACATAGATTTCTTTAACGGGTTGAGTTGATTGTTGTATCGTTCGCTCTTTAAAATTCTGTGGTCTTTGGTGGATAGTTCCATCATCGGGATATTTAACACGGTAGCCAGTTGCTTTCCCGTAGCCAATATCTTTTTCAATTTGTCCTTGACCGCCACCTTTGAAGCCAGTTATCTGGACATCGCCGGCCATTTCACCTTCATCGGTTGGTGTATTGGCTTCTAAATTATCCGCAAATAATTCGGCAGCTTCCGTAACGGCTTCACGAGCGACTCTCTTGTTGTTTACTTGGAGTTTATGAATGTTAGACAAAATTTCCTCTAACCCCGTTGTCATTCGACCACCTCCACAGTTACCATCAGCATATCTTTGGACTGCCAGTCTTCTTCGAGGTCTATCACTTTGTATTCGTGTGCCCTCCACCTAACCAACATCTCAGAATCTATGTCTGTTCTAAATCTCAAATAAAGCGTCTTTTTGTTCCGCCTTTTTTTAAGGTCTTCAATCTTATCGTTCGAACGGTCCCTAAATTCTTTTGTTGTAGATTTAGCAATTTCTGCCCAACAAGAAAAGAGATCCTCATCTAATTGATAAGAATCTCCGTTTTCATCTTTTTTTGTTTTCCGCTCAAAGAATGTGATCCGTTCATTGAGTTTGCGTGTTATCATCCAGAACAACTCCTTTCACGCGAAGTTGGTGAATGATATTGTCTACACCGTTAGCAAGCGTGTAGCGCATCGTATCTGCTGTTAAACCTCTATGCTCATATTCTTCTTTGGCTTGCTTCTTAACTGCCAGATGAAATCTAGGGTCATTAATGAAATCAGCAGGCAGTTTAGAAGAATCAATCGCATCTACTAATTCTAAAGCAACGGCATCTAAAAACTCTTTAATCAAATCGTCTTCGTAATCAATATCTACTTTTAAATATATTTTGATCTGATTTAATTGCTCTTCGTTAATCAGTTCCGAGTAATTCATCTAATCACCTGCCTTTTCCAATAAAATTGCCTTTGTATCAGTTGTTTCATAAGCAATACCGCGTTCATCTAACCATTTTTGAATATCAGATTTAAGCCAACTGTTATCTGGTTTCACCTCTGCTGCGAGAGGTGCCGCTATTCCCCCGAGCCACCCTCAACAGGCGCTGTATAAGTTACAAAGTAACCAGCGTTTGAATCAGCTTTTTTAGTGTCAAAACGAGTTGCCACTTGCAAGTATTGTCCATAAATATCGTGATTAACCCAACGTACAGTTACATCAACACGGTTAGCAAACAATACCGCACGTCCCAAGTCACCGATAAATGCCGAGGTATTTCCTGCAGCACCAAACAGTGTATCTTCAATAACGAACACTGACATACCCAACAATGTTTTACCACTTGGAGAAATGATTGAGTCTTGCAGTAAATACCGTCCGTTTCCGTCTTTCAATGTATCTAACACATTATAGAAAGATTGAGTGGCAACGATCGCTTTGTTGTATGCTGGGTCTAAAGACACATTGATGATTTTTTTCAAGTCATCCAATGTAGACATCGGTGCAGCAGTGAAAGTCTTCAATACATTCGCAATTGCGTAGTTTGTAGTATTTAATTTTTGTTCGTTTGCATTACGTGCCACGATCCCTACTAAGTCAACTGCAGAATCTTGAATAGATTCATTAGATAATGGAATAGCGCCACGATAAGTTTGTACTGCCCAATCAACTTCTTCAAATTCTGGTTTAGCCAAAGCAGGATTTGCTTCTAACTCAGCCACAGTACTCAAACGAGCAGTTGCTTTTTTAAGAATAGGATATTTACCGCTTCCTGTGGTCGCCTGAAAAATGTTAGTGAATTTCTTCAGATCAGTTACCGTTTTAACTTCTAGTTGTGGATTGTAAGAAATTGACTCTGGGATAGTAACGCCAACATCAGTTTTAACAATACCATCGTCTGTAGCTGCACGAACATTTAAAAATTCAGCTGGTACAACAGCTTCACCATCTTTGAAGTTTACCCCTTCACGTTTTTCGCCTTTTGAACGAATAAATTCATTCAATGAGTCGCGATATTCTTTTTGCTGTGGCGTTTCTTTTGATCGTTTAACTTCTTTCACTTCTTTACCTTCTTTCTGTTCTTCGTAAAGCGAAAGGTTTTCCCGCAACTGAACAAGTTCCGCTTTCAATGCTTCACGATCTTCTTTTTTTGCTTTCGCATCGTCCAATTTTTCTTCTTGCAGCAACCCACGAATCTCTGTTGCTAGAGTTTCGACTTTCCCCTCTTTTTCTGTGATGAGAGAGCGAATCTCCGTCATTTTTTCTTCAAACATTGTTTGTCCTCCTTGTTTTTGGTATAAAAAATAGTCATTCCTCAATTGAAATGACTTTTCTTATAATGTATTTAAAATTTCTTCTTTATCTAATTCGACAAGCATCCGTTGGATTTCCTGTTTTTTAGGATGGCTTCTCAATTCTTCGACAATTTCTTTGCTTCTAGCTCCTACTACCGCTTCTGTATCTGGATAAGCTGGGGTAGTAACCACTGAAACATCGTATAATTTGTCTATTTTGCGAACATAACGCTCATAAACGCCTGTTTCTTTGTTCTCTCGCCACTCTTCTGCACCTTCTTCGTCAGGAATTGTAAAAGCAAAAGAACACTGATTAATCACTCCAGAACGGATATTTTCTATCAAGTCATTCGATAGCGTTGTATTTGTAGGTTTAATTCGGAATTTTAACCCGATATTATCCACATTTAAATCTAAGTTGACACCAGTTCTACCCAAAATTTGTGATTGATCATGATTGAATAATGCTACTACATTATTTGTGTCTGCATCATCTAAGCATCCCGGTTCTAGTTTTTCACGGAAAGGATAGAACCACCCTAAAGTGTCTGACCATCTATCGAACTTTAATGCATACCCTTCGATAACCTCTGTATCATTCTCCAACGTTCTCAATTCGAGTTTCGTTGTCAGTTGACGAACTTCCGTTTTCTTCATCCTCATCACCTGCCTTTCGTTGTTTATTGTTCACTTGATACTCTTCCGCTTTATCCGCCCAAACATAGTTCAAACTGAATTTTCTGCGTTGCATATCCTTATCCTCTGTTGGTGATTTGCCCATGTACATTAGCGCTTGATCTCCAGTTATTACACCGCCATTATAAAGCTTCAATGCTTCTTCCGGATTCATGCCAGTTACGGACCTAGTGTCAAATTCTAAAGTATATTTATGCCTGTCCTCGTCACTAAAATTCTTCATCTGGTGTTCAGATGTTATTGCGTTGAAATAATAAGGCAAGTCATTTAGGATATAATCGTCATTCAGTTGCTTAACCGATTGATTGGGGTTCGTTACAGCTAGTTTATGCGCTGGTACACGCATGCATTTAGCAATTTGGGCTGTTGAATAGTTGTTTGAATTGATCAGCCCTAGAACGTTTGTATCAACTTCTAGCGGTGTGTATCCCATAGTTGAATCTAAAATTATAGGACTTCCGCCTGTTGATCCTTCTCTTGACTTCTCAAATTCCTGTCTAGCTTTTTTTCTAGCTTCACCAGACAACTTAGCGCCTTTCATTTCCAATATCCCACTCGAAAAACCATCTCTAAAGAACTTCAGCAATGTTGCAATACCAGAATCTTGTAAATTGATTTCATCATTCAACGATAACAGAGGAGAACGGCCATAAATTGTATCGTGGCTGAAAAACTTCCAGTGAATCACATCTTCTGGCTCGCATCGTATCTGTTTGTTTCCGTTTAGTGGATAAAACATGTAATAGAACGATTCAAAATTATCATCCGATTCAATTACAACTGCTGAAGGTGGATAGAATTCATATTCCAAAGGTTCTCCTGTTACTGGATCGCGCAATATCCTAGAATAGCTATTTCCACAAAGAATTGTGTTCACGGCCATAGCGAATTTCCATACATGAGCCGTAATCTTACTAGTTGATCGGACGTTCATTAAGTAATTCAGTTTTTCATCTTGAACAATATTACCGTCTAAATCTTTTTTGATAATCGGAAACCTTGCTATATCACCAGCGATAATTGTCGTTGCAGTCAACACATCTGAATTCTTAAGCCCTCTGATACCGACATATGAATTTGCGGATGGTGTATCGTACAGCATTTCTTTCACTTGCTGTTCTGTTGATCCAAGCGGTTGAAAAAATACCATTTTTCCACCTCCTTTCTAGTTAAGATTAGTTATCCCATTGATTTGTTGATAATTAAACTAGTAGCTATGCAACATACACCTAGCACAAGAAAACCGACAATCAAAGAGTACAAAAAAGCCGATATAGCTATAAAAGCAATACCGACAAATAATAGTAATGTATGAATGTTTAAAAATAGCCATTTAAATAGTTTACTCATGGTAACCTCCTAAAATCCAAAATCTCCGCTTAAAATCATTTCATCTGTCCAGTATCCACCAGTTTGAAACTCTGTATAGCACATCGCATAAGCATCTAATAACGCATCAATTGGATCAATTTTATTCCCGTTTTTATTCTTATCGATCCGCATGCCATTATTATCAGTTTTGGTAATAGCGTTATTGATTGCTGCAGTTAATAGTTGGTTGCCGCTGTGTCTGACTTTCAAATCAATTACATCATCTCTAAATTGTTTTGTTGGCATGTTTAGGGTCATGGTGCCTTGTCTTATCTCGACTTGTTGCCAATCTGGATGATTCTTTTCGATAGATGTAAGGATATGACCATACTGGTGTGGATCGTACGCTATACATTGAACTTCCAAATCGTTGTCATAAATAAAGTGTTCCAACCACCCATATGCTTCATCATAATCAATAACACCACTTTCCAATTCAGTGATTTTACATTCACCTTTACTTTGCAAATCAGTGTAATTCATGCCATCACGTTTTTCTTTAGTGGCCAAGCCATATTTAGTAGCTACAAAGCTGAATGAGTCCACATAAAAATAGTCGTCCATTTGAACTGCCCACGAAATACTGAACAAGTCACTTGTACGACCTACATCGACCCCAACCCAAACTTTGCGTCCAGTTATATCGGGCTTTTCTATCAAAGCTTTTTTCCAGTGCTCGGCAGAGAGGTAGGATTCTTCACTCGATTGTGTCCACATGTTGAAATTTTTGACCATTACTTTAACAGTGTTTCCTGTTTCTTTAGCAGTCTTCCACCGTTTTTTTAAGTAATTCATCATCTTATCCTTCAAAGCTTCTACAACGAGAATAGGGTTGCTTTTAATGTACAATTCGGGCTTTTCTATCTCGTCTAATGCTTCTTGTTCCGCTATGTATGCAAATTGCTCTTCATCCTCTATTTTTCCGTCAAGAATACTTGCCATTCGCGGATACTCAACTTGATACATTGGTACATTCAAATCAAAGTTTGCAGTCGATATAATCAAAGTCAGAGGATTGTCTAATTGTCCTTGTCCGGATTCAATCAATTCCATCATTTCATTAGTTTTACTAGCGCCATATTCATCAAATACACCTACATAAGGTTCAAAACCGTCAATAGCGCCTGTTTCTTTAGATAAATAGGTGACATACGATTCGTCTTTCAAATTTTTGAGTTCATCACGAACACGCTTAGTAGCTTTTCTGATTTCTGGGAACTTAGCACGTAATGCATCTAATTGTTTTCTGGCCATTTCAAATGCAATTTTCGCCTGATCCTTTGCATTAGCTGTACAAAATATTTGTCTACTCATCGCTGGATTCTTGCCAAACAAAAATTCGTACAACACTATACCAGCGATTAAGATAGTTTTTCCATTTTTACGAGCCACACTGATGAACGCTCGCTTGAATCTGCGCAATCCTTTGTCTTTTTTGTGCCGCCATCCATAAATATTACCGATAATGAACCTCTGAAAGTTTGCCAAAGGATATGTTTTGCCTGTTTTTACATCTGGCAGCATTTCTAGGAAGTCAATTGCTTTTCTAGCTTCATCTGGATTGTACTGATATTTCCAACTGGCCTTTTTAATTTTTAGAAGGTCTTTCAAATGGCGGACACAAGCATCGTAGACCTTCTTGCATGATTCAATAGCACGATCAACGATTAACAGTGCATAAGCGTACGTATCATCTCTATACTCTTCTGGTATGGCTTGATAATCTACCAAATGAATTCCTCCTTTCGTGGTATACTTAAAACAAAAAAGATTGGAAGCGATATTATGGATCCCCAACTTGCAACTTTAGCCACCGACTTATTAAGAACAGCTGGAAACAACACACTAGGTTTTGTTGAGGCTAGAATAAAAGAAGCAAGAACCAAAAAGTCTGTCGAAGAAATAAATTTAGTTTATACCGAACTTGTAAACGGCCTCCTTAAAGATAAACAAGATATTGAAAGAATTGCTTACCAATACCAGGATTTATACGAGAGTGTTACCATAAGTGATGAAGATATTGATTATTTACAAAACACACTAAAGAGTATCTTGGATTTACTTTCGGATTTCATACCCGAAGCCGAAAAAAATGCAGAATCAATTGAAATGATCATTAAATTGTTAAATAAAGACACATTAAAAACTATGCAACTTTTAGGATTCAATTACAAAGAAGCAATTGGAAGACCTCTAACTAATCTCGTTGCTTCTATGATTGAAAGTAAAATGCCACAAAAAAATAAAATCAAAGTCTAAGAAAAAATAATCTTTACCCAAATTGATCAAACATGTCTTTCTTTTTCTCGTCTTTCTTAGGAAGATATAAACGAAGACGGCTATCAACAGTCAATCCCAACTCACTCGCTGTGGATTTGATGTTTTTAGTCGCCTTTTCTAAAGTTTTGATAAGCGGATGTTCTACTGACATTTCATCTTCAACAATTGTCATACCTTCTTCATTCAATTTCTTACTTGTTTCTTTGAACACCGAATACCACAAACAATAGTTTTCCAAAATCGCTCTGTCAAGATTTCTAAGTGGTAACTTTTGCAGATCGCCGACCACTCGCTTGTATTCCTGTTTAGCAATGGAGTTCATGTGGTTAGGCGCAGTTATCTGCATTTCCACCAATCCATCACCAGCAAGCTTTTCAGCCGATTTACGGTCTTCAACCTCATCTTTAGTTAAGTGTTTTTTATTGTTATCCAATAATGTTAGTTTCCTGCCCATTTTCCACACCTCCAATCATTTCAAAAAGGGAATTTTGGTCACGGAAGAGAGCAGCGTTGTTTTGTCCCCCACAAACCTACCCCCATTTAAAAAATAAGGGGGTGCCATTCCCCACTTTCGTACCGTATACAAAAATATCTCCCACCTATAAACCACTCATATTTCATACATTTCTTTGTCTTTTTTTGTCTTTACTGCATGACATGACTCGCACAATGGTTGAATGTTATCTTTATCTAACCTTTTGGACCAATCGACTCGAACAGGAACAACATGATCTGCTAATGTTGCATCTCCTCCACACATACGACACACATAGTAGTATTCATTCAACACTAGCTTACTAAGCTGTCTCCATGCCTTTGAGTTATAGAACTTCATCAAGTCATTCTGATGTTTCCATCTATCTTGGTTATACTCTTGATACTCTTCGCGTCGACTATCATACTCAACTAATACTCTCTTGCCGTTGACTATAGCGAGTCGCTTAGGCCGTACCATTTTTCCTCACCTTGTCTACATATGTTGATACCATTGCTTTCATAACCGCTAGCTTTCCATCAATACTAAGTTTATCTATTTCAATATTAAACTCGGATTGCAATAGTTCTTTATTCTTGGTACTCTGCAATGTTCTATCAACTAAGTAATAACTGATCGAACATACTTCATCAGTAGTCAATCCATACATGCTTATTACTGACATGAATAGTTCTCCTATCTGATCAATGTCTTTTTCCTCCCTTATCTTCTTGAGCAAGTTTAGAAACTCTTGTTGATTGTCATTCACATTTCATACCTCCTTAACCTCTCCATAATATGCGGGTCACTCTTCCAACCATGCCCAACATATATCAACCTATGCCGATCGATATACTCGTCACTAAACTGGTGAAAGCATTCAAGCAACGTATGCTTAGGTTTCAACTCCGCTTGTCGGATGTTCTTATGCCTTAGTATTCCTATTGATAGTTGGATGTAATAGTAATGCATATCAGTCACCCCAACTCATAGATTACTTTCAGCTTGTCTGCTGAATACTCAAACGCCTGTGTACTCTTGTAGTTCATCGTATAACCATTCTCTGACTCGTACTGATCGTTAGGCTTAATTGTTCCAAGCTGCCGGTGAATCACGCCTTTAAGGTTTTGAGCTTCCATTGAGTGATAATGCCCTTGGTGAATCTCTAGCCAACTACTCTTGCTCCATACGTCTCGAAACTCGGTAGCGAATAGCATAGGATAATCGCCTTTTTTCCCAAAGTGTCCATGAGTGAGCATGATGCCTACATTGTCTAGCTGATATGCGACCCTTGGCAGATTGTGTTTGTTTACCGTTACTTGTGGATAGAGTGTCTCTAAATACATTAGAAACAAATACTCAAAGTCACTGTGATTACCACTAGCAAATTCAATCCGCACCTCTGAGCTTTTTCTTAAAGATTCATCGATCAGCGTAATGAAGAATGTTTTAGCCAACTCAATTGCTTCGACCATATCCACATCTTCAAGTTGGGTGCCTTTGATCGTTTGACTTGCTTTCATTGCGTTTGAGTGAAAGATGTCCCCCAACACTTCTATGACGATTATCTTATAGCCTTTATTTATGATTGCTAATACATCGGATAGATAGGTTTCAAACTTTCGTTCCGACAAAATAGGGAAATGCAAATCAGCCAACGGTATAACTAGATTGCTCTTCCCTTTAATAATTGGTTGAATTGTAATCGGCTTAGTACTTTGTAGCAATTTAGTGGCCAACGCTTGAATACTCACTGCTGCCCTTGGTTTAACAACTATCTTTGATTGATACAGCTGTATAAGTCCATCTACTTGATTGTTCTGTTCCCAGATGTTATTAGTCGCTTGGACCAGTTCCCAATTTTCGGGATCATATCCATGTGCTTGTAATACATAATCAGGATTTTTTGACTGTTCTTCAGTCATACGCAGCTTGATAAGGTTAGTCTGAGTACCATCTGATTTGATTTCTGTAGATACTACATTCTTCTTAGACTTATCAGTTTGCTTAACACGCATATTCTTTTCGCTCGGTGGCAAACCCAACCTGGCACGTTTACTTCTAACGCTTGGCCATGAAAACTCTTTGCCGAACTCCTCTGACAGCATAGGCGCTATCTCTATATTTGTTAGTCCTTCATTTGCCAATTCCGACAATCGTTTGACCTGCTGTTCTGTCCATTTAGTAATGTCTGCCACCTCGCTTTTCTGCAAAATAAAAAGCCACTCGTTATGAGTGACTTCGATATGTACTTAGCAACCTACATCTCGGTTCTTCCGAGCACCATTCCTCCCACGTCTCCACATCATCCTCGGTTGCTAACACAGTTTTAGGGATAACTATAAACCCTATCAGTGACACAGGATTCGAACCTGTGACGTTGCCGGTTCTTCCGGTCCTCCGCACAACCATATCCACCAACTTGAGGGAGCGTCCCTCTGCATGCATTTTAGGCTACTTGCACTTACCCCTTGCAATCAGGAGGCTTTTGCCTATGTCACTGGCAAGGAATCGAACCTTGCATGTTGAGTTTCACTCCTTAGCAAGTGCACTTGCCTTCCCAACTAGGACTTAGCGTTTACCCTTTCCGCCACAGTGACCGAAGCTTGGTGGTGTACAGATAGCACACTTACTACATTGCCGTACGTAGCACCGTATAGCTTCTTAACGATCTTTTTTCGGTAGTCGTAACCATCATAGGCATTTAATGTCACTGGAGTGGTACTGCCCCACTCGGTAATACGGACTGGGAACTCTCTGCTCCGTTGATTACACTCTATATCTCGTGAATTCTCACGCCCAGATTGTGCGGATCTTCCGCCACAGTGACTGCAACCATTACCTAGCTTAGGTTGCTATATACACGATAATAGGTCGCTCGCTTGTTCCGTTTCCGCGGAAAAGCTATAAAAATTCAGATTACTTCTCAGCAGGAGCTGTTTCATCTAAAAGTTTATCTATCTCATTTAATGCAGGATCGTCTAAATGTTCAGCTACTACTCTTTGCTGGAAAGCATCTCTTCTTGAGAACGAAGCAGGTATAAATCCGTTGTTTGCTCTACGTAGTTTTTGCTTTTCTTTCTTAAGAGCGAGAATAGCTGGCACTAGTTGACTGAGGTTTTCTTCTAAATATTTAGTTGGAATTCGAGTTATCTCCCAACCTTTATCATTAGCATTTAACTCTGCCAAAATCGCTACATCTCTGTTAGAATCTTTTTTTTGCCTGAAATCATGAAGTTTACCATCTATCTCTAAAATAATTTTTAATTCAGGTAGATAGAAGTCAACTCTATATTTCAATATCTTGTGTTGCACTTTAGTCTTGACTCGTTTTCTCAGCAATTCCATAGCAGCCATCATTTCAGCGCTTGATTGGAATTTGTTGTAATCTTTCAATGCTAATTCTTTAACGTAATGAGCCTCATCATAATAATCAGCCATTGAACATTTTTCTTGTTTCTCTATATTGTTTACCGCACGTTCCCACATAACCAATATTTTCTTTTCTAGATATTCATTTAAAACTTCGGCTTTAGCTTTGTCATACTCTTCTCTGCAACCTTCGCAAAAAATTCTTGTATTGATTTTCCTTGGTACCGAAACCAAAGATTCGCAATTCCAACATGGATATACCATCATAGTGCTTTGCACCCTTTCGACTTTGTCTTATAGGCTTCGCCTATTATAATTATAAATTTTTTTTAGGCGGGAAAACTACACGTTTCTTTCCCAAATTAATTGATTTCGCCAATCTTTCTACCAAAATCGAGTAAAACTTTCTGTCTAATACGATAGATTGGCGTTCTCGCATATCCATGCTTCTTGCCGAAGCTTACCCAATCCATCCAGCTGTCTTCTCCCCAGTACTTGGTTTCAATCAAAACTCTAATATCCGCACTTTGATCGCTCAGAGTTTCTTTGACTGCCTTTTTCCACAACTCACGATTCATAATGTATGGATCAGACATTTCCTTGATTACTTGTGACTCAATCGGATTGCTCATAATGTTGCTGCGACCTCCACCGATATTTTCATCGACTTCTCGAAGCTTCAACTCTTCCTTACGAATAGCAATTTCTTTGTTGTATGCCGGATAGTTAGCAAACTTTCTATCTAGCTCATTGATTAATGAATCATTCTTACTCAATCACTTGCCCTCCTCATTATCCAATCTCTTACCAATCACAACACCTACGAATATAATCGCAACAAATGCCACGAATCCTAACACTATAAAAGTCATTAGTTACCCTCCTGCTTCCATCGCTTCCCTAACTAACGGATCATTGATAATAATCTTGTACTTTATCTGCTCATACTGCAGTTGCTGTTCTAGCTTTACGATTTGCTGTTGTTGGTCCACTATTGTATAGGATAGCCAACTTAGGCCAGCGATTGTTAACAGTATTGATACCATCGCTAGTACTGTATAGTGATTAATTTTCATTGACTTGCTCCTGAACTAACACGAGTAATTCATTCTCTACCTCATAAATCTGCTCAAACAAATCAGCTTTAGCATCATTGATAGCTTTCTCCATGATCTTACGAGGAACACCAAAATGCTTCTTGTTTCCTTCAAACGCATCCCAAAAACACAACTCATAACTGCTAGACTTAATCTCGCCACCGTGCTCTCTGCGGAGTGCATCGCCAAAATTTTCTCCATGTTCTAACTCACTATCAAGTTTTTGCAACTTATCAGACAGTTCACTTACTTTTTTACAAAAATCAGGCCAATTCATTCTTATCCCTCCTGTTTGCTATCGCTGAAGATAGCGGAATTAATCATACTCACATTTACCTAGCTGGATCTCTTGTCCACAATCTGTGCACTTAATACTTCCGCAATCCCCAAAATATAATTCGTTACCCATTTTTGAGTGAAGATCATCCCAATCGTAATCATCTTCCCAATCACAATATGGACAAGTAACGTTAACATGGTCAGGGACTGAGCAAATCACGTAATCTACTTTTTCAGCCATCACTCTTCCTCCTCCACAGGTATCGCAAGCGCCATCAAACGCGGATCAAGCCTCCTGATCTCACTTTCTGTAAGTTTTGGTACCATCCATAGCAAGTCAGTCATTCCATGAATGCCTGAAGAAGTTAAATAGTTGTATTTGTACTTACTAAAACGTATAGGTAGTAATACTCTATAAAGTTTTTCTCCTATCATCACTCTTCCTCCTGTTCTTGCACCCATTTAGAAAATACTTCTAGGACTTGGGCAAATTCATTTTGTGGTAAATCAGGCATTTCAGGTTCTTGTAAAGTTGCATGCAATGCATGTTGCGCCGTTCCACCGTACCAAGAGTAATTAATTGTCAATCTATTAATCCACTTTTGCTGATTCTCGTTGAGTTGCGGTTGATCTGGCAAAAGATTTATTAGCCTTAGTAATTCATTGGGATCAAACGCATTGTGTACAATGCTATTAACGACGTAGTTTTTTAGTTCTTGTTTCTTACTCACATTCATTCCTCGCTTTCTGCTATTTCGTCGGATAGCTAACTTTTCAGCACTCATTTTTTTCGATCGCTTCTTTGATAGTCTGACACGGGAAAGTGTTATAACCGTCCTTGTCATATTTCTTTGTAGAATATTGCGGAACGATATTTCCTTGGTCATTAATAAACACACTAAAATAGTCCGTACCCGAAGGTTTATTGGCTTTTTCAAAATAGTAAACACCGCATATAGGAATTTCGGATACTTTAAATTCATCAGGATTGTAGCCTTCTGAAATCAGCATGCACCTAACAGCGTGGATATGCGTTTGCTCTAAACTGGAAGGAAAAGCCAGTATGTTTTCATGCGTCAATACTTTTCCTTCAAAGTACATGTAGTTGTCTATATACTCATTAAATGACTTCTTCATTATTTCACCTCATTGATTTTCCAATTTATTTAAGGTAACTACATGGGCAGAATTGTGGAAATCTACACATTAATTTCCTTTTTACCGTCATCATCCCAGGAGCAATCATAACGTTCATTATTTCGAACATAATTTGCCATATGACTGTTTGAGGGAACGATACGATACCACTCAACATCCCATAATTCCTCAGTAACTTCCTTTCCTTCTGATTTGAAGGATAAAGAAACCTCATCAGTATCTAAATCTTTTATTAGTTTTGGTTCTGTAATATCTTCATACATATAAAGATCATGTAAGTTATCTTCATCCAAGTATATCTGTGCAAATACTAATACTCGTTTATCCATAATTTCTCCTATTCTCCTATCTTGGTGGATAGCGGAATCATTGGTTGTACGTTCCAACCCTCTTTTGAGCATACTCACTGAATTTTTCTAAGGTAGTGCCTTCTTCTTCACAGACTTTAGCAAGTTTCTTAGCATCGTAACCAGTATCAACTGCCAAGCCTTTTTCAAAACTCCTATACCTAGTTAATGTTTCTTCTTTTCTTTCCCAAACTCTTTCTTCTGCATTCATCATCAATTCCTCCTAGTTGTTTACTTCTTCCGATTACTGACTCAATATCTCGACCGTTGCACCTGCGAAATTGCCCTTCTTCAAAGGTATCTGCAATCTGCATGCTCGATCCAAAGTCCATTTGTTCAGCCCTGACATCTCTGCGGCTTCACGCTGTGTGCTGAATTCTTTGACTTCACCATCTGGAAAAGTAAATCTGACTGGCGTTGAGTTGTATCTATTCTGCTTCGGTCGATCGTAACTCTTTCCCCACAAAGCCTTTCTCAAAACTCTGATTTCGTCTTCATCAGCACCTGGCGTATTAACTAACCTTTCCAACCGATACAAATCTTCTTTGTTAGCCATCATTCCACCCTCTTCATATTTCGCAATTTAACTACTGTCCGATCGCTGCCAAACGTCACAATAGCTGAGTTCTCAAGCGCTTTGACACACACTGCTTTGAAAGGTGTTTTAAAACGTTCGGTCACGCACCAATACTCGACGCCTGCTTTTACTCTACGTTGCTTTCTGACTACACGTGGCGGTGGGCTATACTTACCGTCTTGTACGCCTGTTACTGTGTCTGCTAGTTTCATGCTTTACTCCTCCGTTCCATTTCCTCGGCTAGCCATTCTTGTTGCTTGAGCAATCTCTCGACATGGCTGTCGATTACTTTTTTTCTCCATACTAGGTCCTTATCCGACATGTTTCTGATTTGGATTTGTGTTGGCGTCATCTGCTCACCTCTCAAAATGGAAGGTCTTGACTATCGATATCAATAGACGAGTTGCTGAACGGGTCTGATTGCACGCTGTTGCGGTTTTGTTGAGCGTTGGTATTATTACTCGTTTGGTTATTTGAAACGCCGCCACCGTTGTTTTTGGCGTCTAAAAACTCGATTCCGCCGTATTGATTAGCTACAACCTCGACAACTGTTCTTTTCTGTCCGTCATTCGTTTCATAACTTCTGCTAGTCAACTTGCCGTTGACTGCAATTTTTGATCCCTTGTTTGTGTAGTTGGCTAGTGATTCGGCTTGTTTCTCCCACACCACAATCGGAATGAAATATGATTTCTTGTTATCTCCCCAGCCGTCATCTAACGCTAAAGTATTTGTAGCCACCGCTTTTCCAGACTTCGTGTACTTCAATTCGTTGTCTCTTACCAATCTGCCGATTAAATTTACTGTATTCATTTTTCTTCCTCCAATTCGATTATTGATTTTCGCTTCTCTTTAAGCCTCTTCAGCTGATATTCAAGTGATTCGATTTCACTATCTACTTGATAAAGTTGTTTCTCTTTGTTAGGAGATGCCGTCTTTTTGACGAATTATTTTGGATAACTTCTGCCGCCTGAATCACACACAACCTGATAGCGATCATCGTCTGCGTATTCTTGATAAGTGGTTTGTTCCACTTCTCGAACATCGTCAAAATTAAGAATAAGCGTGAAGTCGTTGATGTTTTCATCGTTAAGAACGTATGAAATGCTGTTCGAATATTGATAGTAGCTATCAATCAGTATTATTTCGTTTTCGTAGATCCGAGGCACAAATGTCCAATTAGTACACTAGTAAGGATGAGTGCTTGCCCCTGTGCTAGTTCTCTTGTCAATTTCCCTTGCGTATAGTCCGGTAGGTATAATCTTCGCTCTATTTTCTGCTGATAACATTTTCTTCCTCCAATTCAATTTCAATCCTCGGGCAATCCTTATCCACTTCAAACCGATGCTCAAAGTTGGCAATCTCGCCCCATCCATCATTAGGTATTACCTTCGCTTCAATCATTCCGTCCAAGATAAACTTGATCCCGAACGCCACGTTGTCTTTATCCTTGCGCTTATTTTTGCAGTACCAAGTGATTTTCAAGTCGATTGGCGTTGTCACTCTTAACCCTGCCGCTTTCGCCATCAAGAATGCATAGCAACATTTTTCTGTGTTCTCTTTTTTCAGCTTGGCTCCTGCATAGCGGTTCGTCCGCTGGCTATTGATGAACTTGTTCAAGTCAGTCAATTCCCCAGGAATTACAATCTTTTTGTTATAAGGCATTTCGTTTATCCAAGAGGTCCAAAGTTATGACCGCTATATCCCTTTCTGATAATTTCAATTCTTGTGCAACCTCCGTTGGCTTCATACCAGAATCTAAGAGTGCCGCTGCTCTCACGAGTAATCTTTTAGGGAAATCAAATCGCCACCCGTCTAAGCAAATCACTTTCTCCATGTCATCCGCCTCCATTTTTCAAACTGATGTATAGCTGCTGCGCCTCTTTCCAAAGTTCATCTGTCGTGACTTCCATGAAATTCTTTCCAAAATGATTGCTGTCTACTAACCGCTTTGATATAAGCAAATGTCGATACATGAGCATAAACACTCTGAATTTAGCTTCTGCTCCTGTAGATTCTGTATCACCTGTCTCTTTGACATAACCAGTCATAGACTCTAGTGGAAACCTCATCGATTCTTGATGTTCAGCAGGCAAAAGGTTGAATATCAATTTCACAGGCTTACTAAAATCCCTCTGTGTCTCCGACATCTTCTAAGAACCTCCTTAAATCTTCATCAGTCACTTTTGGCTTGTTGCTAGAATAATCGACTGGCTCCTTCGCCCAATCCGGAAGTTGTTCTTGCCTAGTAGAATTTGAGAATGATTTTTTGGGAGTCAAATCATACTGATCTAGATATCGTTTGTCTCTTATCCATCTAAAAAACTCCTGTGCGTTGTACCAACTGTTTAATTCGATATAAGCCATGTAGTTGTCAAAACCTGTCTTAAACCTTTCAAACTCTGTCTGGTTAGTAACCTTCTTGCTAAATTGTTCTTTAGCCTTCTTTTTTTGTGTCTTTTTAGGGTACCTTTCCCAAAATTGTTCGAATCGAGCTATATATAAATTAGTACTTGGTATAGATAAGTCATTAGTAAAAGAATAAGTACTTAGTAGCTTCCGATTTTCTACTTCTTGGTTTTCTACTTCTTGGTTTTCTACTTCTTGAAAATCGGTAAGTGGTGAACTTGTTGTTAAATCAACGTTTTCTCTAATTTCCGTCCTCCACTCAACTATTTTTCCTGATTCATTTCTAATCGGAAACCTACGTACATACCCTTTTTCTGTTAATTCGTTCCAACCACTTCTGAAACTTGCTTTCTTGTCGGTAGCATGTTCAATCAATTCTTCCAAATAAATTACCCAATCATCAGGAAGACTAAGGATGTAACACATTATTCCTTTAGCCTTCCAACTAATATCGTTTCGACGAAGTATCTCGTTATGAATGATCGAGTAGTTATTTGTTTTTGATTGGCGGAATATTTGAGTTCTTACTTCTGCCACGCTATCCCTCCTGACTGCGGTTTTTAGCGATCTTTTTCAGATGCTTTTCCAACTGTCCAATATTCATCTTCATTTCAATCGGAGTATTTCCCCAACTCATTTTGGATACCACGCTCATTCTGAACGAGGAAAACGGTGCTGTCATAAGTCCGAGTCTCCTTGCACGAACCCATATTTGATAAATCTTTTTTTGTGTCTTGCGGTCAAAATAGCAATGTGCTTTTCTTGCCTCTTTATATTGAGCTTCGATAACTGCCCTCCATCTATATTTGTGCAAAGTATTATCCCCCTATCTTTAATTTCTTAATCTCGTCTTGATTCAATTTGATCCCAATAACGTGATACTTATTTTTAAACTCCGTAATTCCTATTTGGTGCTTCTCAGTGTGATGGGTTCTGCAAAGTGCTGCAAAAGTAAATTCTGTATGGTCAACTTCTTTCCGCTTTCGCCTTCCCAAAGCTTTGTCAAAGTGATCGATGTCAGCGTTCTTTTTACCGCAAATGCAGCAGGTCCTGTTTGTCACACATTTATAGAAAAAGTACTGTTCATTTTGTGGCGGAATCTCATAGCCCTCACGGAATGGAATGTCATTTGCAAAGATGAAATCCAGTATCAATTCATCTAATGTTGAAACTTCATCAACTGTGTTCTCCGATTGGTTCGACAAGCTGATGTCTTTGCCTGTGAAGTATCGAAATTGCCAATAAAACACGTCTTTCAGGCTTTCCAACGGCTCGCCAGTGTATTTGTATATGTCTTGCATTAAAGCGAATGTGAAGCGTCTCTGCTCGACTGTGAAACCTCGTGGATCTTTGATAAATAGTTCCGCTTGTCGCTCGCCGTCATATCCATCAAATATTGTTTTGAGACGCGCGATATTTAGTTCATCTTTGAGTTCTAGCGTCAGGCGATTTCCTTCAACTTTTATTATTTTTGCTAGATACGAAAGGTTGTTCATTTACATCACTCTTCCGATTTTTGTTCTTCCTTAAATTGATCTTCCAACCAATTAACCCCGCGTTTTAATAATCCTAGGTCTCCCTTTGTCCACTTACTATCATCTGCTGTAATCTTTGCCACATCGCACAGCAAGACAATCGATTCATCGATGTTTTTGTCATATTTATTTGCCATAGCTTGTAAAGATTTCATGAAAATTGTTTTGTTTCTCTCGCTAGCAGGTTCAAGCATTGTTACGTCTTCGGGCATATCCTCGCCAGCGTAGATATAAAGTCCAAGTCCAAACATTGCTAGATTTTTTACTAAGCAACGCATTATAGCTTTGTTAATATCAAACATCGTTGCCGCATTGACTGTTTTATCAATCATTTTTCCTGTAGGTTTTTTATTTACATATTCTTTGACTTGATAGGTGTAAGATTTGTCTTTCATGGCATTATTAGCCCCATCCATTACAGGCAGCCACATTTCTCTCTTTATTTCGTTAATAGTTATTGACGTAAAGACCATATACCCTAAATTTTCATCAAAAACATACGGTTGATGATTCTCCGGATTATGATAAATTTCATAATCAATTGATTCTGCTACCTTACTGACCTCTGCCCAAGCCCACGCCCACGACAGATACGTTAAAGAATTTCTTTTTTCAACTACATTCGTGACATCTATTTGGTATAGTTTGTTAAATAAAATATTGTCTTCCCGGCTGAATATTGAAGATGCACTCACTCGATCAAATCCTTCCCTAAAACTGGTTCGGCGCTCCAAACCAAATCTTTGTCTTTTTCGTCAAATATGAATTCGCAGATGTCCTCGGCATGGACTAGATATTGTTTTGTTTTTTGGTAAACCTCATCCAATGAAAAGATGATTGTGCCTGGATTGGGCTTCACAAAAACGATAAACAATTCATCGTCAGCGTTGACTACACGAGGTTTGTAGCTTGTCATGATGCGTTCTTCCTTGTATTCATCAAACCCCTTAAACTGGTGTGTATTTGGGAATACATGGCTGCTTTCGTCTTGCATCAGGTTGTCGTAATTTGTTGCGATATAATCTGACATCTTCCCACTCCTCTTTATTTGTGGTAAACTTAGGTAAATACTTTTCGTAAGACTCTATGCTTGCCGGCCGGAGTCTTTTTTTGTGTCCATTTTCGCTTGCGCTTCGTAGTAGATTTCTTTCCAATCAAGCGTGCGATAATATAGATCAAGTACTTCCGCTCTTGTCATTTCTTCACCGTCCTTGATCGTAATTCAAATACTGCTTCGTCATAGATCATTAGCAGTAACATTGCGACACAAGGGAATCCGATAACTAGCCACGTTGGTGGTTCTGATGAAAGCAATGCTCCCAATGCGAAGATGACAAGAATAAATGTTGTGCGTCTGATCCAGTAAATTTTCTTCATGCTGACTCCTCCTTGAAGTATCGATCGATCAAAGCGAGTGCTTCTTCTTTTGTAGAGACGGTATGCCACGTTGTCGATCCACTATCTTCCTCAACTGATATAGTGATTGATTTAATCATTTCCCCAACTCCTTTTAAGTTAAGTGTTTCTGTCAATAATACTCGTCTTCTTTTTTTTCGATTTTTACATCTGCACTAAAGTTGTAGTTATAGTCAAATGAGTTCACTGCGCCTTGAACAAAAGCAGTCACAAGTGCAGATTTATTTTCTTCTTTTTCCATTTCACGTTTAACAACCGATTTAAGCAACTCTCTGTTTTCATCCAAGTACTCGTTAATAGCCTCTTTTGCAGCGGCTTGTACGATTTTTTTAACATGTATATCTAAAAACGAATACTTGTTATCACTGCTGTATCGACTAACTTCACCACGATCATCAACCTTTTCATTGAGAGCGTTGTTGATCAACGCAGACATAAAGTCTTCCTTGTTACCCATTGCAGTGATAATTGATTGATTCAGTGTTTCTTTAAAGATTGTTTGGATTACTTCCTCATTGATTTCTAAATTCATATTTGCTAAATTTGCCATTCGTTTTCCCTCCTGATTTTTATTTATTAATTTCTTGCACTTTTTGATCCGTATACTGCCGTAACTCGCTCACACGCTGTTCTAACTGCTCCTTGTCGTTTTGCACCGTGTTCAGTTGTTGGCGCAAGCTATCGGCTTCCTGTTGCTTTGTAGCGATCTCCTGTTGCTTTTGTTCGATCTCTCGCTGTTTGGCTTCAATTTCCTTCTGCTTATCCGATTTGATTTGCTCAATTTCGGCTTTCAACTGCTCCTGTGTACGAGTGTTGTTGGATAGCTGCGATTCGAGTTCTGACACGCGCTGTGATTTGGTTTGGCCATATTGTAGGACTGTGTTGAAGTTTGCTTTGATCGTGTCCAAGTCCTGAAATGCGTTGCTTGCTGCGTAGCCGATAACTCCGCTACCTAGTGCTAGTCCGATGATTGCTGTTGTTTTTGCTAGTTTGTTTTTCAATGTGTTTGCTCCTTTGGTATAATTGTTTAAAAACTGGTGGTGTTAGTAATGCAATTGGATTCAACTGTTACCTTCGCGCTTATTGTTGCCGTTATTTCTCTGATATCTCCGATGATTACGACTTATATAAGTAACAAACACGATCTAAAAGTTAATGAAATAAAGTTTAAACAAAAGAAATACGAGCAAAACGATCTATACGTTAAAAGAATGTTTGATAACTTTGTTCAATCTTTTGGAGAAGTTATGGAATATCCTCAAGCGAACAATCAGAAAAGATTCGGCAAGTATTATTTCAGTTGCCTGAACTATGTTCCTAAGAAAGATTATGAAACCTTTGTTGAATTCTATGATATTTATAAAAGTTCAAACGATGAAGTTACGGTTGAATTCTTCACGTTAAGAATCCTTCCTATCACGCGTTCAATTATAAAAAGCTATGAAAATAGTGAAACCAATGCAAATCCCGAAGGCGTACCACTTATAAAAAGAATTTTCGGGAAATAATTTTTTCATTAGCGCATTACAAATGAAAGCTACAGAATAGACTATCAAGCATAGTATTTGTTCCACCCTAGCCCCTCCTTCCGCGTGGGGTTATTTTTCATCCAATACTCCAGTTGCGATCGGCCACTTCATCAATACCCGACAAATCTGCAATAGCATAGATATGCTCTTTCATCAGCTCTTGAAAGTCCTCGTAAGTTGCTGGCTTTCCGTCTACTTGTAAATTCGATGATTCGGCATACTCCATTGCACTTTTTAGCGCATCTTTGACGTTCTCAAATTCCATTATTTCTCCTCCTTCATCATCTTCAAAGCCGATTGAACAGCTTTTTTCTGAACTTCCAAAGGAATCTTTTCCCCTTCTTTCATGTGAGTGCCATCTTGCCAGACACAGTGGACCTTGATTCCGTTGGGGTGTATTGTTGTTGTCATTTTTATCACTCCTTTTTATCTAGCTAATTCATTTGCAAAGCTTTCAAGGAACGCCTTGCCTGCTGCAGTCCACTTTTGTTTATCAGCTGTTTTTCCTGTACCTCTGTAGCCTTTGTTTTGATACTTAGCATATAAGTGCCACTTGAACCCTTTGCTCATTCGCTGTGGATAAACAATGCCTAGCTCGTGAAGCTTCTTACAGAAAAGATAGACACCAGGACCGCTGCTATAACCAAACTGACTTGCGATTTCTTCTGTTGTGTAAAGTACTTCTGTGTTGATTTGTTCTAAAACGCCTTGTTCAAAATCTTGCTGATTTAACTGTGCTTTCAACTTCTCGTTTTCTTCCACGGTGTCAGCAAGTTGTCTTAATGCGCTGGCATAGTTTTGAGGTAAGGAAAGTTTTGGTTGCTTCAACTCTTGTTCCATTTGATTGAATTGAGCGATATACTGAAGTTTGAATTTTGTTGCCTTTTCACCTTGATAGCCCATGACTAACAATGTCCAGCCGTCCTTGTTCATGTAGATCATTGGATATCTGCGTTTGTTGCCTTCGGCTTGTATGAATCTTCCAGAAACATTGATGTATCAACAGAGCGCAAATCTGCGCTTTCTAAATCTTTCTTGACTTCAACCTTTTTTATATCGCTTCTGAGATTTCTAATATCACGCATGACATCTTTATGGTTTTTCTCAAATGTCTCAGCAACTTGCAAACTTGTTGTAACTGGTTGAGCGTTTTTGATTTGTACTAGATTTGTCATTTTGAAACTTCCTTTCTTGTGGGTTATGTTGTTTGTTTATTTTGTAGCGTAAATGCGACTTTACCACCAAAAAAAATTTCGATTGCTTCTTGATCAGTTAACGGAATTTCTAACTTCATTTTTTTTGCTTCTTCAATCGAGAAATCTCCACCTTTTTTCATTTTTCGATAAAAAGTACTTCGATCGATTCCGATTGAATCTGCTACTGCTTGTTGAGTAGTGCCCCGCTCTACGATAAGACCTTTTAATTTGTTTGTGTTGATCATGAACCTCACTCCTTTCTTTTGTCGCATTATCGCGACTTGTTAAAACAAATATACCACCCTATTATTTATTAGTCAATTAAAAAGTTGCATTAATGCGATTTATTTTGTTGCATTTTTGCAACGTATGTTTTATACTCTTTTTAAGAGGTGAGTGAAATGGATATAGGAGAGAGAATGAAACTAAGGCGAAAGGAATTAAAATTAAGTGCTGATGTCGTCGCGGAAAAACTTGGAGTTTCTAGATCTACTATCTTTAGATATGAAAAAGGCGATATTGAAAAATTGCCTACAAATATTCTTGATGATATTGCAGAAGTTTTGAAAACAACCCCAGCTTTTTTAATGGGTTGGGAAGATGAAAACGTTCCATCCATTGAAACAATATATAAACAACTTAATCCTGAACGCCAAACAAAAGTCTACAACTTTGCTGAACAGCAACTTGAAGAACAAAATAGCAACGTGGTTCAATTCCCTGTTCAAAATAACCATGAAGAAGTGCAAGCTTACCTATCTGCTGGTACGGGTATTCTAAACTATTATGAAGCAGACAAGGATATTGTTGAAGTTCCAGCGGACGCACCAGAACATGATTGGATATTTAAAATTGTCGGTGATTCAATGAAGCCGTTGTTCGATACTGGCGATATCGTGTATGTGGATGAGTTCAAACAAGGCATAGACACTATTCAAAATGGCCGGATCTATGTGGTCGAGGTAGACGGAGAAGCTTATATAAAGAAAGTCTATGTATATGAAGAGACTAAAACACTTAGATTGGTTTCCCTTAACAAAGATTATATGGATTTGCTATTTAGATTTGAGGATTCAGATATTAAATTTATCGGTCGTGTGATTATATAAAAACACCCCAGTCGTAGTTGGCGCTGCGACTAGGGTTAGTATTTTAACTCAAAATAATTATATCAAAGAAATGAGGAGTTTAAAATGGCTTTAGATGTGAATAATAAGAAAATATCTAAACAGTTAAAATTTGCTCAAGAACATTTGGAACCAGGGGAAAAAGTTGTAGAGGGTGTTTTCGGAGTATATGAAACTAAATCGCTAGGAAACGATACAATCAAAAATGGAGTTTTCTTAGCTACTGATAAGCGTTTATTTTTCTACGGTAAACGTACTTTTGGTTTTGATAGCGAATCTTTTCCGTACTCAAACATATCCTCGATAGAATTCGGAAAAAAAGCAATGGGCTATACTTTATCGTTTTATGCGTCGGGCAACAAAGTTAATATGAAATGGATTAGTGATGGAGACGTCGCCGCTTTCGTTGATTATGTGAAAAATAGAATGGGCGAAAAAAATAGTCGTAAAACTAATGCGCCAGCTAAAACTTCTGCAGTCGAACAAGTCAAAGAAATGAAAGAGCTTTTAGATATGGGGATAATATCTTTAGATGAATTCGAAGTGAAGAAAAAAGAGTTGTTAGGTTTATAACACAAAACACGCCCTCCCCTCACAGAATGGCGTGCCAAGCAATAAACGATAGGCTTATTCCCTATGCCTATTTTAACAATAAATAGGAGTTGATACAATGAAAAAAGCGGGCTTATATATTCGAGTTTCCACTCCGCAACAAGAAAAAGAAGGATACTCAATCGAAGCGCAAACAGAAAAACTTAACGCTTATGCATTAGCAAAAGATTATAAAGTGTTCAAGACCTATACAGATGCGGCTTTTTCTGGCGCTAAACTTGAACGACCGGCGCTTAATGAACTGATCGAAGATATTGAAAACAACAAAATAGATGTCGTCATCGTTTACAAGCTTGACCGCCTATCACGTAGCCAAAAAAATACTATGTATTTGATTGAAGATGTGTTTCTCAAAAATAATGTTGATTTTATTAGTATGCAAGAAAGTTTTGATACTACCACCTCTTTCGGTCGTGCAATGATCGGAATTCTTTCAGTTTTCGCCCAATTGGAGCGTGATAACATTACAGAACGCATGTCAATGGGGAAACTCGAACGTGTGAAACGTGGTTATTACATGGGTGGCGGTAACGTTCCATTTGGATATGAGTACAATCAAATTACAGGCGAATTAGAAATTCAAGAAACACAAGCATTAGCTGTTAAGCGAATGTTTGAACTTTTTTTAAATGGACAAGCGATAAATAAGATTGTTTCTGCATTGAAAAAAGAATTCCCTGTTTTTGAAGATAGCTTCATGGACTCTACTGTCAGAAGAAGGCTTCAATCTCATTATTATTGCGGGAAACAGAAATATCAAAACAAAATATATGATGCTAAACACGAACCTATCGTTTCTACAAAAGATTTCAACAAAGTTCAGCGTTTAATAAGCAATAGACCTCACAGCAATGCGTTTAACCACAGTTATTTATTTTCGGGGCTCATTATATGCCACAAGTGCGGAAAGCCTTACAATGGATATGAGAGCGTTAGAACTGCCAACGAAAAAAAATATAAACACAAGTATTATCGTTGCTCGTGCAGGACTTACAAGCATAAGCAAAAATACGGTTGGGCTTGTTCAGGTAAATCTTATCGTTGCGATTTTTTGGACGCAGCGATTATGAGTGAAATAAAAAAAAGAGCAGAAAGTTCTAAGTTTGCTTTAAAAGAAGTTAATAACGAAGTAGATAATAAACATATCATAAGAGAAATCGCCCGACTTAACGCGCAGCAATCAAAGTTATTAGATTTGTATCTATCAGATAAAATATCCACAAATATCTTAGATAATAAAACCGATGAACTTAAAGAGAAAATAGAAAAATTAGAATTACAGTTGAATCAGACGGTGAGCAAAAAAGATAAAGAAGAGTTTGAAAAATCGTTAGAAGAGTTAGTTGATAGATTTGAAGAAATGGATTTTTCTACCAGACGAAGCTTGATAGAAAATATTATTGAAAAGATCGAGGTAGTTGACGATGAAATTACTATATACTTTTATGTGACCATTTAAGTAATCACTTGCATATTTGCTGGGTGCCGTAGAATCCAAGCAGATGCGATTCCTGTCGCAGTCGTTTGATACTTCTCAGCCAATTCTTCCAGTTTTGCATTCAGTTCTGGGAATTTCTCATTTCCGATGAAGACACCTTCAAAGAATCCATATTGGTATGGCGACCACGCTTGGATCGTCATATCATTCAGCCGAGAATACTCAAGAATTCCGCCATCATGATCGACACTGCCGCTATCCGTCATATTGACATGGGTGCCTCGATCGATCATTCCAGTATGCATGATGCCAAATTGCAATTGATTGGCCAGCAATGGTTGAGAGACATATTTTTTCAACAATTCGATTTGACCAGGATTTTGATTGCTGACTCCAAAATACTTAACTTTTCCCGCTTTTTCCAGCTCGTCGAAAGCAGCAGCGACTTCTTCGGGCTCCACTAACGTATCCGGGCGATGCAACAGCAACGCGTCAAGATAATCCATTTTCAAGCGTTTCAAACTGCCTTCAACGGATTTAATAATGTGTTCTTTCGAAAAATCGAACATTTTCCCTGGGACGATACCACATTTCGATTGAATGAAAAGATCTTCCCTTTTATATTCGGTTTGTGCAAGGGCATCTGCAAAAATACTTTCGCATTCGCCACCGCCATAGATATCTGCATGATCAAAGAAAGTAATACCATTCTCGATTGCTGTCGTCAGTACAGCTACAGGATCTTTTGCATTATTGATTCGCATCAATCCCAAAATGACACTTGAAATTTCTAAATCGGTTGAACCAAATTTAATTTTTTTCACGTATTTTTCCTCCTCTGTTTGCTCTTCTATTTTAGCATATCCGTTTGAAAACGCTACCTCTTTTTAAGAAAAAAAGATCGCTGTTCTCTCATCAGCGATCTTTTGTTTAAACGATGGAACCAAAGAGAAGTTGCGGTTACTTTAATGCTTTGGCACCAATATCTTTTCGATAAAACATCTTGTTCAAAGGCATTTTTGCTAGCGCTTGGTAAACTTTCTTTTGCGCTTCCTCCAAAGAAGCACCTTGCCCTTCCGCTAAAAATACTCGCCCGCCTGCTGCCACCAATTCTCCTGCTCTTTCAGCAACCCCTGCATAAAACAGTTGAACATCTTCAGCCGCTTTTTGCGGAATGATCATTCCCTGTTGATAGGTTTCTGGATACCCTTCAGCCGCCACGACCACACCAACAGAAAACTGCTGATCCCAAGTAATCTCCGGCTGTCTTCCATTGAGCAATGCATCAATAATCTGAGCTAACCCACTCGTTAGCCGACTCAAAACGACTTGCGTCTCTGGATCTCCAAAACGAGCATTGAATTCAATCACTTTAGGTCCTTCAACTGTGGCAATCAGCCCCGCATATAAAATACCCGTAAAGGGTGTTCCTTGATCAATCATTCCTGTAGCAGCCGGGATCAAAACCGTCTCGATTGCTTGATCGATCATTGACTGAGGAATTTGCGGAACAGGAGAGTAAGCTCCCATTCCACCAGTATTCGGTCCTTCATCCCCATCAAACGCTCGTTTATGATCTTGCGCAATCACCATGGGATAAACTTGCTCTTCATGAACAAAAGCCAGCAGCGAAAACTCTTCTCCTTCCAGAAAATCTTCGATCACAACTTTGGCACCACTTTGACCAAATTTTTGTTCTTCCAACATTTCTTCTACCGCAGCCAGTGCCTGATCCACTGTTGCTGCGACAACGACCCCTTTTCCAGCAGCTAAACCGTCTGCTTTGATTACGATTGGGGCACCTTTTTCTTGGATATACGCTTTCGCTTTTTCACTATCTACAAAAGACTGGTATTCAGCGGTTGGAATCTGATATTTTGCCATCAATTCTTTGGCAAATTCCTTCGAACCTTCAATCATCGCCGCTGCTTTATTTGGGCCAAAAATGTTCAATCCTGCAGCTTGGAAATCATCAACGATGCCATTAAGCAAAGGAACTTCAGGACCTACAAAGGTCCAATCGATGGCCATCTCTTTTGCAAACGCGATCAAGCTTTGATGGTCTGTTTCTGGGATAGCAACTACCTGAATGCCATCGCTGACCATGCCCGGATTCCCTTTCGCGCAGTAGACTGTTTCTACGATCGGATCTGCGAGTAATTTTTTGGCGATTGCATGTTCTCTACCACCACTACCAATAACTAAAAGCTTCATCTGCTCCTCCTGAATTTAATGTCTTTTAATGTCTAAAATGCCGAACGCCAGTAAAGATCATCGCTACTCCGTATTGATCTGCCATTTCGATAGACGCTTGGTCTTTAATACTGCCTCCAGGTTGAATGATTGCCTTGATTCCCCGTTTTGCAGCATATTCCACGCTATCATCCATTGGGAAGAACGCATCGCTAGCTAAAACTGCATCCGTTAATTTTCCAGCTTCAGCAGCTTGTTCAATGGCGATTTTTACAGAACCCACGCGATTCATTTGGCCAGCACCAATTCCAACTGTTTGATATTGGTTCGCTAAAACGATGGCATTTGATTTGACATGTTTTACCGCTTTCCAAGCAAAAGCCATTGCTTCCAACTCATTCTTGCTAGGCTGACGTTTCGTTACGACCGTCCAATCCTTAGGAGATTCTGCTAATGTATCTTGTTCTTGAACTAATAAACCACCTAATACAGAGACCATTTCTGTTTCGACAGGATTTGCTACAAAATCTAACGTCATCAAGCGAATGTTTTTCTTCTTCGTCAAAATATCCAGCGCCGCTGGTTCAAAAGCAGGCGCAATCACGATCTCAAGAAATATTTGATGCAGTGCCGCAGCTGTTGCTTCATCAACGGGGCGATTCAATACGATGATTCCTCCAAAAATCGAAACTGGATCTGCTTCGTACGCCCGTTCAAAAGCGTCAAAAATCGTCGTCGCTGTTCCGATACCACAAGGATTCATATGTTTAAGAGCGACTGCAGTGGGTTCCGTAAATTCTTTTGCGATTCGCAAAGCGGCATCCGCATCTTTGATGTTGTTGTAGGACAATTCTTTGCCGTGAAGTTGTTTTGCACTAGCGATCGAATAAGGAACTGGCAATGCATCTTGATAAAAAGCAGCAGTTTGATGGCTATTTTCTCCGTAGCGCAACGTTTGTTTCAATTCATACGTCAGTGTCAACTTCTCCGGTTCAGATTCTTCAACTGCTTTTGTCAAATAATCGGCGATCAAGGCGTCATAAGCTGCTGTATGGCGAAATACTTTAGCCGCTAAGCGTTTGCGCGTGGCAAGCTGCGTCTGACCGGTTTCCGTCAATTCATCTAGAATGAGGGGATAATCTTTAGGATCAACGATCACTGTCACTGCAGCAAAGTTTTTTGCAGCGGAGCGCAGCATGCTTGGTCCACCGATATCGATATTCTCAATGGCTTGCTCTTCTGTCACATCCGCTTGGGCAATCGTTTCCTTAAAAGGATAAAGGTTGACAACAACCAGATCGATCGGCGCAATGTCATGTTTTTCCATTGCTGCTAAATGTTCAGGCAGGTCCCGGCGACCCAGCAAACCACCGTGGATCTTTGGATGCAATGTTTTGACACGTCCGTCCATCATTTCGGGAAATCCTGTAACCGTTTCTATCGCAATCGGTTCAAGACCAGCCGCTTCCAAAGCAGATTTTGTCCCTCCTGTCGAAATGATTTCGTAGCCGTTTTGTACTAAATTTTTGGCAAAAGACACGATCTCTTGTTTATCTGACACACTGATCAACGCTCTTTTTTTCACGATTGATGGTCTCCTTTATGAATGATTTCAGCTATGACCGCTGGATAGACTCGATGCTCTAAATGATGGATCTTTGCTTCTAAGCTTTCTAATGTATCTTCCGATTCGATACGTACCACTTCTTGCGCAATGATCGGCCCCGTATCGATACCACTGTCAACGTAATGAATGGTGATCCCAGTCACCTTCACTCCATAATGAAAGGCATCGGCAATACCGGATTTTCCAGAAAAACTAGGCAGCAATGAGGGATGCAGATTGATGATTCTATTGGGAAAAGCGGCTAGCAACGTAGGTCCAACGATCCGCATATAGCCTGCCAAAACGATCAGCTCAATCGAATGTTCCGCCAACTCGTTCAACAGTGCGGCTTCGAACGCTGCTTTCGAAGGAAATTTCTGCGGGGATAACTGCAATGTCGCTACCCCCGCGTCTTTAGCACGTTCCAAGACAAATGCGGCGGGATTATCTGAGAACAGCAGCGCTAATGTAGCCCCTTTGAGTTCTTCTTCTCTAATCGCATCGGCAATTGCGGTAAAATTACTGCCGTTTCCTGATGCAAAAACAGCGATCCTCATAGCGGATCTCCTTGTAAAAGAACCGCATGTTCTTGAGCCTCCGTTACTTTACCAATAACGTAAGCTGCTTCATTCTGCTCGTTTAACAAAGCTAGCACTTGTTCTTTCTTCTCTGGTGCAACAGCAAGAACCATCCCAATCCCCATATTGAAGATCTCATACATTTCATGGGCCGGGATTTTTCCATAAGAAGCTAGAGCCTCAAAAATCGGCAGTTGCGGCCACGTTCCCAGTGTGATTTCTGCTGTTGTCTGCGGCGGCAACATCCGGGGAATATTCTCGATAAAGCCGCCACCCGTGATATGCGAGATACCGTCAATTAATTGTTTTTCAAGTAACGGCAGTACAGCGGATACGTAGATTCTCGTTGGTGTTAACAATTCTTCTCCGAGAGTTTTTCCGCCTAATTCCGGCAACTTCTCTGCCATTTGAAAACCTTGCTGTTCAAAAAAGATCTTGCGAACCAATGAATACCCGTTTGAATGGATACCAGAAGCAGGCAGCCCGATCAGAAAATGTCCCGGTTCAATCGATGCTCCCGTGATCAGACGAGATTTTTCAACAATTCCCACCGCAAAACCAGCCAAGTCATAGTCCTCTTCCGAGTACATCCCTGGCATTTCTGCTGTTTCACCGCCTATCAGAGCCGCTCCCGACTGAACGCAGCCCTCTGCAACCCCGGCGATAATTTGTTCGATTTTTTCGGGATCATTCTTGCCCACTGCGACATAATCCAAAAAATAGATCGGTTCTGCTCCTTGAGCGACAATATCATTGACACACATCGCAACACAATCGATTCCAATCGTTTGGTGTTGATTTTGTTGGATCGCTACTAATAATTTCGTTCCTACACCATCAGTACCGGATACCAGCACTGGTTCTTTCAGCGGATAGTTTGACAAATCAAAACAGCCGCCAAAGCCACCGATGGCACCCATTACACCTAACCGTTCTGTTCTTTTGACATGTTTTTTGATTCGATCAACGACTTCATACCCGGCGTTCACATCAACACCAGCCTTTGCATAAGCATTTGCCACTTTGAGTTCCTCCTGTACCATTTATTCGAGCGACGCTAAATAGCTTTCTTCATAATCATAAAGCGGTGTAGGATAATCACCATTGAAATAGGCCATGCACAATCCAGAATAGGGGGCGTCTAAATCTAACCCGATTGCTTCGATCAAGCCAGTCTCACTGAGAAAAGCCAACGAATCGGCACCGATCGTTTGGCGAATTTCTTCGACACTTTGCCGAGCAGCGATCAGTTCTTTCCGCGTCTGAATATCGATTCCGTAAAAACAAGGATATCTTAATGGCGGTGAAGCAATCCGAACGTGAACTTCTTTGGCACCGGCTTCTTTTAACAATTGAACGATTCGTCGGCTAGTAGTGCCGCGAACGATCGAGTCATCCACCATGATCACTTTTTTTCCTTCAACCACACCGCGGACGGCAGAAAGCTTCATCCGAACGCCTTGTTCCCGTAATTCTTGAGTGGGCTGGATAAATGTTCGTGCAATGTATTGATTTTTGACTAATCCTAATTCGTAAGGAATGCCAGATTCTTCTGCAAACCCGCTGGCGGCCGATAAGGATGAGTTCGGTACACCGATCACCATATCTGCTTCGATCGGTGCTTCTTGGGCAAGATTACGTCCCATATTTTTTCGTGCAGTATGGACATTGACGCCGGCAATATTCGAATCTGGTCGTGCAAAATAAATGAATTCCATTGAGCAAATCGCTGGTTGGACTTCTTCCGTATATGTTTCAACACGGTAGCCCGCTTGATCCACAATGACAACTTCCCCAGGACAGATATCTCGAACAAATTCAGCTCCGATCACTTCTAAAGCACAAGTCTCTGAAGCAATCACATAAGCACCATTGACCATTTTTCCTAACGAGAGTGGCCGAAATCCATTTGGATCAAGAGCAGCGATCATCGCATCTTCTGTCAGCAAAAGATAGGCAAATCCACCTTTCACTTGATTCAGCGCTTCTTTGATGCGATCCAGCAAATTCGCTTGACCACTGCGGCGAATCAGATGCATCAAAATTTCGGTATCTGAATTTGAATGAAAAATGGCTCCTTCAGACTCAAGTGATTTCCGCAAACTCTTGGCATTGGTTAAGTTCCCGTTGTGCGCCAACCCAATCTGCTGATCAAAAAACTTAAAAAGAAAAGGTTGGATATTATCGACGCTGCCATTGCCTGCAGTAGCATAGCGAACATGTCCGATTGCTGCTTCACCTGTCAATCGTTGAAGAAGTCGTTCATCGGAAAAAACTTCTGCCAATAAGCCAAGATCTCGATGACCGACAAGCTTGCCTTGCTGATTTGCGACGATCCCAGCGCCTTCTTGTCCCCGATGCTGTAAACTGTGCAAGCCAAAATAAGTAACTCGGGCAGCATCTGGGTGACCCCAGACACCAAAAACCCCGCATTCTTCATTCAAGCTTTTTACTTCAATAGACATGGAATTGCTTCCTCCCATTTCTTACGTGCTAAGGCTGTTTCCACTACGATCATTCCATCGCTACCTTGGATTTTTAGTTGCGGTTCTGCTGTAACTTTTCCGATGAGACAAGCGCTATCACCTGCCAAAGCTTCAAAAGCGGTTTGATTTTCTGGAGCAATGGACAGCACAAATCGCGTTTGTGTTTCTGAAAAAAGCCAAGATTGCGGCAAATCTAGTTGAACAGATATACCGACATTCTTCTTAAACGCAGATTCAGCTAATGCAACAGCTAATCCGCCTTCTGCACAGTCATGGGCACTTTTTACAAGTCCAGCCTGGATCGCAGATAAGACGATTGCCTGATTCTGTTTTTCTTCTAATAGATCAAATGCCATCAAACGGCCATTGATCGACCCATTTTGTAATTTTTGGAGTTCACTGCCGTTAAAGTCGGCCTTCGTTTCTCCAATCAAATAAATCAAATCCTCCGGTGTCTGGAAATGTTGTGTGGTGATATGTTCGACCTTTTCAATCAGCCCTACCATACCAATCACTGGTGTTGGATAGATTGCCTGCCCGTTGGTTTCATTATACAGCGAAACATTACCTGAAATAACAGGAGTTTCTAGAATTTCACAAGCTTTGGCAATCCCTTCTGCCGATGTCCATAACTCCCAAAAGCCTTCTGGTTTATCCGGCGAGCCATAGTTGAGACAGTCTGTGATCGCTAGTGGTCGTCCCCCAGAAGCAACAATATTGCGAGCTGCTTCTGCTACAGCAATCTGTCCACCTCGTTCAGGATCAAGGTACAAGTAGCGAGCATTACAGTCCGTGGTCATAGCTAAAGCTTTGTTGGTCCCTTTGATCCGCAGGACTGCAGCGTCACTTCCTGGGCCAACAACGGTATTGGTTCTCACTTGAGAATCATAGGTTTCAAAAATCGATTTTTTTGCAGCAATCGTGGGTTGCTGCAACAATTGTAAAAAGACTGCTGTTGCATCATCAATGACTGGTTCAAAATCAGGCTGTTGACGAAATGCTTGGATTCTAGCAGGTTCTGCTTTTTCTTTATGATAAGTTGGCGCATCTTCTGCCAAAGAATCAACAGGTAAATTGGCAACTTCTTTTCCCTGATGGTACAAGCGATACGCACCATCATCGGTTACTTCACCAATCACTACCGCTTCCAATCCGTATTTTTGAAACAACGCTTCAACTTCTGCTTCATGTCCTTGTTTCACACAGATCAGCATCCGCTCCTGGGATTCTGATAGCATCATTTCATAAGGTGTCATACCAGTTTCTCGTTGCGGTACATCATCTAAATAAAGTTTTAATCCTGAACCAGCTTTTGAAGCCATTTCAGAACTGGAAGAAACGAGACCGGCTGCCCCCATGTCCTGAATACCGATCAAACTGTCTGAATGTTCAAGGATCAGCTCAAGACAAGCTTCTAATAACAATTTTTCCATGAAGGGGTCTCCTACTTGGACAGCCGAGCGCTGCTGTTCTTCTCCCTCCACGAACTCCTCGGAAGCAAATGTTGCACCATGGATCCCGTCTCTACCTGTTTTTGCTCCCACATACATGATTATGTTACCAACGCCTTTGGCCTGTCCTTTTTGAATATCTTTGTGGTCGATCAAACCGACACACATCGCATTGACCAATGGATTCCCTTCGTAACAGGCATCGAAGGCAACTTCACCACCGACTGTAGGGATTCCGATACAATTTCCATAGCCGCTGATTCCTGCCACGACTTCTTCTAAAAGGTATTTGGTCCGCTCATTCGTCAATTCGCCAAAACGCAACGAATCTAGGATCGCGATGGGCCGCGCCCCCATACTGAAAATATCACGAATAATCCCACCGACGCCGGTTGCGGCGCCTTCATAAGGCTCCACGGCCGAAGGATGGTTATGACTTTCCGCTTTAAAGACAACTGCTTGGCCATCACCAATATCGACGATTCCCGCTCCTTCGCCTGGCCCTTGTAAAACTTGCGGGCCTTCGGTTGGAAATTTGCGCAAGACCGGCTTGGAATTTTTATAGGAACAATGTTCGCTCCACATTACTGAAAAGAGACCCGTTTCTGTATAATTAGGTAGTCGACCTAATATTTCTTCTGAAATCATTTGGTATTCTTCATCAGTGAGCCCCCATTGTTGATAAAGCTTGGTTTCTTTGATTTCCTGTGGTGTTGGCTCTGCTATGATTGCTTTATTCATGTACTGGCACCTTCCCGAAATTTTTCAATAAAGACGCAAAGAACTTCTTGCCATCCTTTGAGCCAAGCAACTCTTCCATTGCCCGCTCAGGATGGGGCATCATCCCTAAAACATTGCCTGCCTTGTTGCAAATGCCGGCAATACCATGTAAACTCCCGTTAACGTTATCCACATAACGGAAGACAATCTGGTTATTGGCTTCCAGTTCCTGGTAGGTTTGATCGTCGCAATAGTAATTTCCTTCTCCATGAGCGACAGGGATCGTGATCCGTTCATCTTGCTGGTATTCAGAGGTAAAAGGCGTCTGGTTATTGACTTGCAACTGTACCGGCTTGCAAATAAAGTGCAGCGATTCATTTCTGCGTAAAACCCCTGGCAGCAAGCCAGCTTCTGTCAAGATCTGGAAGCCATTGCACGTACCAAAGACCGGTTTTCCTTCTTCTGCAAAACGAATGACTTCTGCCATAATATTCGAGAAACGTGCGATGGCTCCGCAGCGAAGGTAATCCCCGTAGGAGAAACCTCCTGGAAGCAATACACCATCAAAGCCAACTAACGAGGTCTCGTCATGCCACACATATTCGGCTTCTTCGCCCATCACATCTTTGATGGCATACATTAAATCGACATCACAATTCGAACCAGGAAAAACGATTACTGCAAATTTCATTGTTCCTTGTCCTCCATGTCAATGATTTCATAACGATAAGTCTCCATATTGACATTTGCCAGTAACTTGTCACAAACTTCTTCAATTTCTGCCGCTACTGATTCTTTGTTGCTGTCTGTAACTTTGATCTCAAAATATTTCCCAATACGTATTTCAGAGACATTTTGATACCCCAAACGATGAACCGCTCCTTTGACTGCTTCTCCTTGAGGATCCAAGACCGACTCTTTATAAGTGACATAAACTTTGACTAAATACATGAACTATACTCCTTTTCTAAGCGATTTAATACTTCTTGATAAACAGGAATCAGATCCCCGATTTCACGACGATAGACATCTTTATCCAAATGTTCTTTCGTTGTCAGATCCCATAAGCGACAAGTATCCGGCGAAATCTCATCCGCTAAAAGAATTTTCCCATCACTTTTTCCGACTTCAATTTTAAAGTCGACCAAGTGGATCTTAATTTTCTCAAAGAGTTGGCACAATGCGGTGTTGATTTGTCGAGCAAGCATTTTGATTTGAGCAACTTCCTCAGGGGTGGCGATTCCCAAATAACGAATGTGATCTTCATTGATGAAAGGATCGTCTAAGCGGTCTTCTTTGTAATAAAATTCAATAATCGGAAAAGGCAGCTGCTCCCCTTCAGCAATTCCCAGGCGCTTAGAAAAGCTGCCGGCAGCCGTATTACGGACGACGATTTCCAACGGGATCATTTCAACTTCACAAACTAATTGTTCGTGTTTAGACAATATTTTGATAAAATGACTTGGAATACCCTGCTTTTCTAATTCTTGAAAAATAAGACTGGTAATCTGATTATTCAGTGCTCCTTTTCCTGAAACTGCATCTTTCTTCAATCCATTCAACGCGGTAGCCTGATCGAGATACTCCACACGGAGCTCTTCATCTTTGCTAGTCTTGAAGAGTTTCTTTGCTTTCCCTTCGTAAATCAATTGTTCTTGCACCACCGGACACCTCACAAAAGTTAGTTTTTTCACATAGATTTTTAGTCTCTTCTTGTTGTTTTCTATTCTAACAACGCAAAGAATAAGGGTCAACAAAATAATGTACATTAACAACTAATTTTTCTTTAAACGTTCGTGTTTAACTTAAAATCATTTTTTGTTCTGCAGATTTCCGACTTGTTCACACACTATAAAGCGTTTACATTTATTTTTTTTCATGTTATATTGATTTTGTGAATATTGGTATCTCCAAGGAGGAATTGATTCATGTGGTCACTGAAAAATCAAGCGCAACGATTTATCGCTCATTTATCGGACACCGACAGAAAACAGCTACATAATGAACTACTTGCCGTTCAACAAGTGTTGACCGCAAATCAAATGACATCTTTTTATTTATTCAGTCCATTCAAAAAACATGCCCGGCCTCATTATTCCGAACATCGAAAACGGGTACTCCAATATAAAAACGGATTAAACGAAGAATTGATTATCCATCAAATCCATCAGCAGACTTTCTTTAAACACACCTATTGTTTCCGTATTTATTTCAATATGGAAGAAATGCAAACTGCCTTTTTGGATGTCTTGCTAAACTTACTCAATGAGGAAAAGACTTTCACTCCTTTAAAACCTAATTTTATAAATAGTTAAACTCACTCTTAAAAAACGCCTAAATTGCGATTTTAAGGGTGTTTTTTTGCTATACTATCTCTTAGAATACAAGAAAGGAATTCTACTCTATGTTATTTACTAATAAAAGCTTTCACGTCTTCCAAGCTTCGAGCTTGGAAGAACGAATGCAGGAAATTCGTAAAGAGATCCAACCGATTTTTCAGCAAATTGGTGAAAAAGTCTGCCCTTTTTTCACAGAAAAGCTAGACACTCCTTTTTATCTGCATATCGCACAGCACCGACGGCGAAGTGTCTATCCTCCAGAAGAAACTTGGGCAGCTTTTGGACCAAACAAGCGAGGTTATAAGATGGATGCCCACTTCCAGATCGGTATTACTCGTGAGTATGCTTTTGTCTGGTTAAGTGTGATTGATCAGCCGAAAAACCAACAGCAAATCGCTCGCTGCTGGTCAGAGAAACCGGCACTGTTTGAAACTCTACCTCAAGATTTTGTCCTCTCTCTGGATCATACGCAATATGGCTATCAGCCGATCCGAGAATGGCCCGCTGCTCTAGAGCGGCTGACTACTGTAAAAAAAAGCGAATTACAGATTGGCAAAGTCTATCTCAAAGATCAGATTTCTACGCTCACTATGGAGCAACTGTTAGCAGATTATCGCTTGCTGCTGCCGCTTTATCGGAATCGCGAAGAGTTACCGATACTTAACCAAGAAGGGAATTAAGAAAAATGGAACGACAAAATCGCCGCTCTCAAAATCAACCACCAAAAAAACGGAAGACTTTACTGATTGTTCTTCCTCTGCTCTTATTGCTTGTAGTAGGTGGCTTTTTCGGCTATCGCTATTATGACAAACAGCAACGACAAAATCAGGCAGAGAAAGTCGTCCACTCATTCATTGAGAACCTTTCAAAAAACAAATTCGACAAATTACCATCCTTGATTCTTTCTGATAGCGCAGAAAGAAATGGTTATACCAATGATCAAGTAGCAGAAAAATATCAAACAATTTTCAGCGGAATTGATGCTGCCAACATCAAGGGTTCCAAAATCACTTTAAGCGATGATGTCAAAGATGCAGATTATCAGTTTACCTATCAGTTATCTCTCACTACTAGCTTGGGGGAAATCAAAGATCTGAATTATTCCGGAACCATCAAATTTGAAAAAGATCAGCCAAAAATCGATTGGGCTCCAAACCTGATTTTCCCTGACATGGCTGGACAAGATAAAGTAAGTATTTCTGTTGATGAGGCTGTTCGAGGTGAAATAGTGGATCGCAACAAAACACCACTGGCTGCTAATGGCACCTTGTACCAGCTTGGGGTGATTCCCGGACAATTAGGAGATGGAGAGGATAAAGAGTCAAGAATCAAAGCGATCGCTAAGCAGTTTGACCTGACTGAGAAAGCGATCCAGCAAGCATTGGATCAATCTTGGGTGCAAGACGATTACTTTGTTCCTTTGAAAATCGTGGAACCCACAGCTGATCTCCCAACCGGTGCAAGCATTCAAGAAACCGCGGGCAGAACCTATCCATTAGGTGAAGCCGCTGCACAATTGATTGGTTATGTAGGAGACATTACGGCTGAAGATGTTGAAAAAGATGATACATTAGCCAGCAATGGAAAAATTGGCCGCTCTGGTCTCGAGGCAGCTTTTGACAAAGAACTTCGAGGAAAAAACGGTGGTAAGATAGCGATCACCGATGAAAAAGGCACAGAGCGAAAAGCATTGATCGAAACGAAAAAAACTGACGGCAAAACGATTCAACTCACGATCGATGCCAAAGCACAGAAAATCGCTTTTGATTCCCTTAAGAATCAGGCTGGTTCTACCGTGGTCACTGAACCAACCACAGGGGATCTGCTCGTTCTAGCTAGTTCTCCAAGTTTTGATCCCAATAAAATGACCAACGGAATTTCACAAGAGGACTATGATGCTTACCATAACAACAAAGATCTACCATTTATCAGCCGCTTTGCAACTGGTTATGCTCCCGGTTCAACCTTTAAAACAATCACAGCAGCCATCGGTTTAGACAATGGAACGATCAATCCAGAAACCGTCCTTTCAATCAACGGATTGAAATGGCAAAAAGATAGCTCTTGGGGAGATTACTTCGTGACTCGGGTCAGCGATGTCGCATCCGTTAACTTGCGTAACGCTCTCGTCTATTCGGATAATATCTATATGGCTCAACAAACATTGGCGATGGGTGAAGACAAATTCCGTGCTGGTTTGGAGAAATTTATTTTCGGTGAAGAATTGGACTTGCCGATTGCCATGAACCCTGCACAAATCAGCAATGACAAATCCTTCAATTCTGAGATTTTGCTGGCAGACACTGGCTATGGCCAGGGAGAATTGTTGATCAATCCAATTCAACAAGCAGCGATGTACTCTGTTTTCGCCAATCAAGGATCTCTGGTTTATCCACGATTAGTGATGGGTGCAGAAACAAAGACGAAAAAAGAGTTGATTTCACCAGAGACGATTTCACTGATCAATGAGGATTTGAAAGCTGTCGTTACCGATGAGAATGGGACAGCCCATTCCCTAGCAGCTCTCGGTTTGCCTCTTGCTGCCAAAACTGGAACAGCTGAGATCAAGGAGAAACAAGATGAGAAAGGACAGGAAAATAGCTTCTTATTTGCTTTCGATGCCCAGAATCAAAAGTATTTGATGGTGTCCATGCTAGAAGATCGGCAAGAAAACTCTTCTGCTACAGCATTAGCCCCAGATCTTTTGTCTTATCTTTCCGAAAACTATAACTAAATAATAAAACTACCCCAAAAGGCACGCTGCTTATTGAAGCAGCGTGCCTTTTGTTTTTTTCGGGGTTTATTCCCTATTCACCTAAACCTACGCGCGCAAAAATCGTATCCACTTGCTTTAAATGATGATGATAATCAAATGCATCATCCAAGTCTTTTTCACTTAACGTAGACATAATGGTTTGATCAGCTTCTAACAATGGTCGAAAATCCCGCTGTTCGTCCCAAGCTTGTGCCGTCTTCGGCTGAACAAGATCATATGCCTGTTCTCGAGTCATGCCATGATCGATCAATTTCAACATAACACGTTGACTATAGATCAAGCCAAAAGTCGCATTCATATTACGTTTCATATTTTCTGGGAAAACAGTCAGATTTTTGACGATCGTTCCAAAACGATTGAGCATATAATCAATCAAAATCGTTGTATCCGGGATAATAATCCGTTCAGCAGAAGAGTGAGAGATATCTCGTTCATGCCAAAGAGAAACATTTTCATACGCCGTCACCATATGGCCGCGGATCACTCGTGCTAATCCCGCCATATTTTCTGAACCAATAGGATTGCGTTTGTGCGGCATTGCGGAAGACCCTTTTTGCCCTTTAGCAAAAAACTCTTCAACTTCTCTTGTTTCTGATTTTTGCAATCCACGGATTTCTGTCGCAAATTTTTCAATGCTTGTTGCAATCAGTGCCATGGAAGCAAAATATTCTGCATGGAGATCTCGCGGCAATACTTGCGTAGAGATTTCTTGAGGACGAATCCCCAACTTGTTACATACATATTCTTCAACAAATGGCGGAATGTTGGCAAATGTTCCTACTGCACCGCTGATTTTCCCAGCTTCAACTCCAGCCGCCGCTCGTTCGAAACGTTCAATATTGCGTTTCATTTCAGAATACCACAAGGCAAGCTTCAACCCAAATGTCGTCGGTTCGGCATGCACCCCATGGGTCCGTCCCATCATGACAGTATATTTGTGTTCTATTGCTTTTTCACCAATGATAGCTGTGAATGTTTCTAGATCTTTACGGATTAAGTCATTCGCTTGCTTCATCAAGTAACCATAAGCCGTATCTACCACATCAGTAGAAGTCAGCCCATAGTGGACCCACTTACTTTCGTCACCAAGCGATTCAGAGACAGCCCGGGTGAATGCGACCACATCATGACGCGTCTGTGCTTCGATCTCTAAGATACGGTCGATATCGAAAGTTGCCTTCTCTCTAATTTTTTCCACATCTTCTTTGGGAATCTCACCAAGCTCGGCCCACGCCTCATCAGCTAAGATTTCGACTTCTAGCCATGCTTGGTATCGATTTTGATCTGTCCAAATTTTGCCCATCTCAGGTCTTGTATAACGTTCTAACATGCGTTACTCTCCTTTAATCCCAAATATTCGTTTGATAGATTTCTTCCAATGAAGCAGTAATGTCTTCGGTCAACAACGTAATGTGTCCCATTTTCCGACCGCTCTTTGCTTCTTCTTTGCCATAATAATGGAATTGCCAATCTGGCTTATGAGCAATCAGGTCATATGTTTCAATGAGTTCATCACCTAAGATGTTCACCATGACCGCATCACTCAACAGTTTAACCTCTGCAAGCGGCCAACCGCAGATCCCACGTACATGGGCATCAAACTGGCTCATAGAACAAGCTTCAATCGAGTAATGACCTGAATTATGTGGGCGTGGTGCCAACTCATTCACATATAGTCCGCCGCTTTTCGTTAAGAACAGCTCGATAGCTAAAACACCGCGTAAATCAAGGGCTTGCGCAATCACACGCGCGATCCGTTCTGCTTCCTCCGCTACCTCAGAATCGATTCGAGCAGGTGCAATCGTTTGATGCAAGATATTGTTGCGGTGGATATTTTCAACCACTGGGAAAGTGGTGATTTCACGACCATTCCCTGCCACCATGATCGAGAGTTCTTTTTCGTAAGGGATCCATGCTTCTAATTCACAAGTTCCTTCTCGCAAAAGATTCATCGAAGGCGCTAAATCAGCTGTGCTGTATAAAACATATTGCCCTTTGCCATCATAGCCTCCTCGAGTCGTTTTCAATACACAAGGATAGCCGATACTCTCGATGGCATCTTGAATATCGGTAGGACTGATGATTGTCGCATAAGGTGCAATAACAATATTATTGCCTTCTAAAAAAGATTTTTCTAACAAGCGATCTTGGGTGATTGCCAATAGATCAGTTCCCTGAGGAATATTTGCATAGGGCAAAATCGAATTCAAAGCCTCTACGCTGACATTCTCAAATTCATAAGTAATCACATCAGAACGCCGCGCCATTTCTTCCAGTGCAAAGACATCGTCATAAGCAGCAACAATATGCCAGTCAGCTACTTGTGCTGTCGGACAATTGGCTGTTGGATCCAGCACGCCGACACGGAAACCCATTTTTTTGGCACTCATTGCCATCATACGCCCCAATTGTCCGCCGCCAACGATTCCGATCGTCGCATTGGGCATCAAAGGTTTAATCAAGTTGATCACTACTTTCCACTACTTTTTCTTTCAACGTCTTTCTTCGTTGATCCAACTTTTCCGCTATTCCTAAATCATACATGGAAAGCATCTGAGCTGCAAGTAGTCCCGCGTTGATTGCACCAGCTTTTCCAATCGCTGTCGTTGCCACAGGAACGCCTCCCGGCATCTGTACGATGGAAAGTAACGAATCCAATCCATTTAATGTTCGTGATTGAACAGGTACGCCAATCACGGGTAACGTTGTTTTTGCAGCGACCATACCTGGCAGATGAGCGGCACCGCCAGCACCAGCAATGATTACTTTCAGCCCTTTTTCTCTTGCATTTTCGGCAAAGGAAAACATCAAGTCCGGTGTCCGATGAGCCGAAACAACCTTTTTGATATAGGGAATCCCAAGCTCCTCTAAAATCTCACAACTGTGTTTCATCGTCTCCCAATCTGACGTACTGCCCATAATGACTGCTACTTGTTCCATAAGACAACTCCCTTCGATTATTCACTTAAATACTAGCAAGTGACATCCATAAAGTCAAAAGAAAATCGAACTATAGAAAAAATACGAGATATATTGTTCGTCTTTTAACAAAAGATCATTTCTTCTCTCTAAAACAAAATAAGCATCCTGTTGACCAGAATGCTTTCGTAAATCAAACTTCGTTAAATTCTCCTGATTCGACCGCTTCTTTTTTTGGTAAGCCATTGAATAAAAGATTCAAGATAATCGCAGTCATGCTGCTCATAACAATTCCGTTACCAGTAAACATTTGCAAGGTTTCAGGTAAGCGGCTAAATAAAGTTGGCATAATGTTGAACCCTAAGCCGAATCCCAGTGAAACAGCGATAATCAGCAAATTTTTGTCATTTGAATAGTCGACTTTCGACAACATTCTCATCCCTTGGACAGCCACCATGCCGAACATGACTAACATCCCGCCACCCAATACAGCTTCAGGAATGATTTGCGCCAAAGCACCAACTTTCGGAAACAAACCTAATATAATCAAAAAGACCGCAGAGAAATAAATCGGTTTACGGGTTTTGATACCAGATAACTGTACGAGCCCTACATTTTGTGAGAAGCCCGTATAAGGGAATGTGTTGAAGATTCCGCCCAGAATCACTGCTAACCCTTCAGCCCGATAACCTTTTTTCAATGATTCTGATGAAACAGGTTGTCCTGTAATATCTCCCAGTGCAAAATAGACCCCCGTAGACTCCACCATACTAACGATTGAAATAATGATCATCAATAAAATCGACCAAATATCAAAGGTTGGTAACCCAAAGTAAAACGGCTGCGGCAAATGAAAGACAGGCGCGTGAGAAATCGCGGATAAATCAACTAACCCTAAGACAGTTGCTAGCAAAGTTCCGCCGATCAAACCGATCAAAACAGCAATCGAACGAAGAAATCCTTTGGCAAAAATCTGAATACCAATAATTAATGCAATCGTGACAAAACCTAAGAGTAAATTGTCTGGTGCGCCAAAGGAAGCTGCGGCAGCATCCCCACCACCGATTTTGGTAATGGCAACGGGGATCAACGTCAAACCAATCACTGTAATGACAGTTCCCGTAACCAATGGCGGAAACAAGACTTTGATTTTTGAGAAGACACCGGAGATCAAAACAACAAAAATACCAGAAGCAATAATGGCTCCATAAATGGCACCGATCCCTGACTTAGTTCCGATCAAAATCAATGGTGAAACAGCTTGGATGGCACAGCCCAAGACAACCGGCAATCCGATCCCGAAGAAACGGGTGACGGTCAATTGCAGCAATGTTGCTACCCCGCACATAAAAATATCAATGGAAATCAAATAAGTCATTTGGGCTTCATTAAATCCTAACCCGGTTCCAATCAATAGTGGTACTGCGACAGCACCCGCATACATCGCGAGCAAGTGCTGCAACCCTAAGACAGCAGAGCGTCCATTTTGTTCGTTCATTAAGCGTCACCCTCCAAGAAAGTTGCTTTACCCTCGGATAAGGAAGCGATCCGCGCGAGAGAAACAACAGGAATCGACATTTCTTCAAGCAATGCTCGTCCAGATTGGAAGGATTTTTCAATGACGATTCCGATACCAGCAACCGTTGCACCGGCTTGCTGGCACAATTCGATCAATCCTTTTGCTGCTTGGCCATTTGCTAAAAAGTCATCGATGATCAATACATTGTCTTCCGCAGACAAAAATTTCCGAGAAATCGATACTTGACTCGTGACTTGCTTGGTAAAGGAATAAACCGAGGCTGTCAATAATTCTTCGTCCATTGTCAGACTTTTGGCTTTACGGGCAAAAATCATTGGCACACCTAATGTTTGTGCCGTAAATAAAGCTGGTGCAATCCCTGAAGCTTCGATAGTCACTACTTTAGTAATCTGCTCTGCTTGAAATCGTTTGGCAAATGTCGTGCCGATTTCCTGCATTAATTCCGGATCCACTTGGTGCGTTAAAAAACTATCAACTTTCAGAACGCCATCACCTAAAACATTTCCGTCTTTTTCGATCCGTTCGATCAACTTTTTCATCCTATACCTCTTTCCTTTCCATTTAGGCCTATCAACAAAAAAACACCTTTTTTGCTAAAGCAAAAAAGGTGCATCAATGGCACTTTTTTTACTTATAGTCCGATATTTACGGTATCGGGTAGAGACTGTCGACCTTATTACGACGATATACAAGTTAAATTTTATGAATAATAGGTTCGATTATGCCGAAGATTGATTAAAAAGGCAAGTTTAGAAAACTCTTCCAAAATAAGAATGTTCTCATTTTATTTCTCAACGCTCACTAATCAGGTTTTTCCATTTCCCGATAGTGCTGCATTTTTTTGCTGAATAACTCTCCATTGGAAGGTGGTGTATAGGTGATTGCATTGGCGCCTGCTTCGATCGTTTCTAAAATACTTTCATCTGTAGGGCCTCCAGTAGCGATGATTGGCAATTCAGGATACCGCTCGCGAAAATAACGAACAGTCTCAGCGGTTTTTTTTCCAGCACTGATATTGATCACTTTGACACCTAACTTCAATTTTTCATCAATTTTGGTATATTTACTAGTTACGGTACTGATCACAGGAATATCAATGACCTTACAGACCTGCTCCACAGTTTTCAGTGGTGTCGGACCATTTAGCACCACACCAATGGAACCTTGCGCTTCTGCAAACATGCTCATATAAGAAGAACGAAATCCTTGAGTCAAACCTCCTCCGACCCCCGAAAATACGGGAATATCAGCTGCCTCGATAATCGCTTTGGTAATCGCAGGGTGCGGGGTAAAGGGATAGACGGCAATCACCGCATCTGCATTGGTATTGCGGATGATTGCAATATCTGTAGTAAAAATGATCGAGCGGATCTGTTTGCCAAAAATTTGAATCCCGCTTGCTTGTCTGATAACTTTAGGAACTTTCACGATATCTTTTCGCAGTTCCGTTGTGATCTTTGGCATGTATTTTTCTTCCATGGGCACCCACTTCTTTCCGTCTATTGGTCGTATTGATTTAAATGATAGGTTTCAATTACACGAATGATTTTCTCTGCATAATCCGGATCTGTGGCATAACCAGCTTCTTGCAATGCTTTGGCAGCTGTTTTGTAGTCTGTTGCCGACAAAACATTTACATAGAGCGCTGGATTCCAGTCTACGCCATTGACAAAGAGCATCGTGTGGTCATCCATGGACTCTTCCCACGAATCATAGACTCGAAAATCGCCTTGGATCGTTACCCACTGCTCATTATAAAACTCTTGGGTATCTAATGTCACTTTTTTACTATGTCCAAATGCTTTGATTCCAAAAAGATTATTGTATTCACTAGCTAGTGTACTTTTGCCCCAATCAGACTCCAAGATGGCTTGCCCTAAAATAATGCTCGGTAAAATACCGTACCCCTTTTGCAATTCCTGTGCATGAGGTGCAATGCGATCAATAAATTCTTGCTGAGTCATTTCTTCACTATCCTCTTGTTTCGGCAAGGGATCGGCTAAACTGTTCATTGAAAAAATAAAAGCAAGCCCAATCAGGAGGATACCTAAAAAGACAAACGGCAGTCGAGTCTTCGTTGTTTTGCGTCGTTTACTCATTTTCTTCCTCCTGTTCTTTTACTTGCTCTAGAAATTCTTCCAGAGTCAGTTGATGTTTTTCAATATATGTAGCAGTTTCTACACCAACATAGCGTAAATGCCAAGGTTCATAATCGATCTGAGTAATGGCCTGCTTTCCTTCTGGGTAACGAATGATAAAGCCGTATTCCCGGGCATGCTCTTGCAGCCACTTGCCGCCATCTGTCTCACCAAATCGGTGGTCCAATACGGTTTCTGGATAAGAATCATACCATTGTCGATCAACTACGTCTACGGCTAAACCCGTATGGTGTTCACTGTAACCTGGTTCTGTCATCGTTCGTTTGGTTGTTTCGATTGCCTTCTCTTTGTTTTGTCCTTGACTCATCAGCATCGTGACATTCTGATCAAAAACAGCCTTTTGCGAGGCGATGGAGCGAAAGGCTGAGATCATCACTAAAGGATGACCAGCTTTTTCTGCGGCAGCTTTTAATTTTTCATAGTCAGAAACGATTCGTTTGTCCACGAGATAGCCATTGGTTAATTTTGCTAATCCCCCCGTATCGATTTCAGTTCCTTTATTCAGGGGGCCCACTAAAACAAGCGCCCAATCATTTAAAGATACTTTAGGAAAATCTTTACTCTTCTGAGAGACTCTTGTTTGTTCTTTTTCACTGCTAGACGCCACTGTCTGACTACTTGCGATTGTTTCGCTGCTCGCTGAATGTTCCTGCTGCAGACTAGCTACCAAACTAATTAATAGAAAGCCAGCAGCAGCTAAGATACCTAAATATTTTTTCAAAAAAACCCTACCTTTAATTATATGTCTCTTCTAAATTCTCTTTGACCCATGCCAACAACTCAATTTTCTCATTCTTGATTTGTTGTTGAACAAAAGCAGGCAGACGGAAGTTCAAAATGTCGTCATAGCCCCATTCATCATACGTAATACTGACTCTTAAATCAAGGTATTGAGTACTTTCTTCAGATTGTGTTAATAATTCCACTTTTGCCAAATCATTTGAAAGCCACGTGCGTGCAATCTGTGTCTTCATTTTCTTGAATTCAGCTACCGCACTTGTTCTCTTTTCGGGATAGATCACCGTTTGACGAACAATTTTTTGAATCAGCATCCATTCATAATCAGAGAACAGCAATTTGATTTTCTGATTTTCAGCAGGTGTCAAACTCGCTGTCCCATTTTTCCAGGCCTCCCATTGTTCTCGATCGATTCCAAGCTGCGTTTCATAGAAACGAGCTTCCGTAGAATATTGTTCAATAACTGTACTTAAAATAATTGCAATAGACACGTTATGCATCATACATCCCTCCTGTATCTATTTTACTGAAAGCTGGACATAAATGGAACTTTTAACTTTGGCTTTGCAATATTTTTAAGATTCACTAAGTTTTGTTATACTAAAAACGAAGGAGCTGATAGAAAATGAAAAAATATCGTTGGGGCATAATTGGCCTTGGAGACATCGCCACACAATTTGCCGCTGGATTTGCAAGCGATGCTAGCGATTTGTACGGTGTCTGTGCCCGCCGTTACTCAAAAGTCCAAGCATTTGCGGAACGTTTCTCGATTCCTCAGGCTTATGAATCTGCTGAAGCAATGTTGGCTGATCCATCGATCGATATCGTCTATATTGCGGTACCAAATGATATCCACCATCACTACATCATGGCAGCACTGGCAGCAGGGAAACACGTTCTTTGCGAAAAAGCGATCACTACAAGTGGCGATGAACTTGCTGAAGAACTGGCCTTAGCCAAAGAAAAAGGATTGGTTTTAGAAGAGGCGATGACCATCTACAACATGCCGCTTTATCACCGTCTAAAAGAAATCGTAGCCTCTGGCAAACTAGGAAAATTAAAAATGATTCAAGCACCTTTTGGCAGTTACAAGGATCCTGATCCTCAAAATCGTTTTTTCAATCCTGATTTAGGCGGCGGTGCACTGCTTGACATTGGTACTTATGCCGTCTCTTTTGCCCGCTTTTTCATGAGTGAGTCACCAAAGGTAGAATTCAGCAGCATGAAGCCTTTTGAAACCGGCGTTGATGAACAATCCGTGACGATTTTGCGTAACCCAGCTGATGAAATGGCCAGTGTGACCCTAACTTTCCAAGCTAAAATGCCAAAAACAGGAATCGTTGCTTTTGAAAAAGGCTATATCACAGTCGAAGAATATCCGCGGGCTGATAAAGCAACCATCCACTATCGTGATGGCTCCAATGAGTTTATTGAAACAGGCGATACGACCCAAGCACTAAATTACGAAATCGCCAATATGATTAAAACTATTGAAGGGACTTCTAAAGGATCGATCCATCTAACAAGTGACGTCATTGCCGTCTTAGACCAGATGCAACAATTTTGGAAGCAAACAAAATAAAACAATTGACTGCCCAGCGATTTGATTCGCTGGGCAGTCGTATTCTTTCCTTTTCTTAATGATCCCGTTCAGCAAATTCGGCTTTGATTTCAATAAAACGTTTAAACGACTGCAAAAATTGAAACAATTGCGCGCGATTTTCAAACTCCTCGCGATTTCTAGGCAGCGGTTTTTGTCGATAATCTTGATACAACTCTTCGATCCTTAGCAAAAGGTCTTCGCCGTCGTTAGCTTCATCAAATGTTTCTGCGGTATACAGCAGCAAGGCACGAAATTTCTCTGTATAAATTTCTTCTACCCAAATGGATCGCAAGAGACCAATCATTTCTGTCAACAAACGAACTTGCGCACGCCGCATCGCAAAATACGCTTCATAGTAACTATTCTTTTGGCTCCATTGGTTTTCTTGATGAACCTGTGCTTTTTCTTGTCCTTGTCGAATCTTTGCCAATAATGATTGACATTGCCCTTGCAAGGTCAATCGAGAAGGTTGATTTAAGTGTTCAGACATATCTTTTAAAAGTCTTTTAAACGTCTTTTCTGTTTCTTGCTGCAATTCTTTCAGTTCTTTTTCTCCATCTGGCATATAAAGATTAAATACTAATGCAAAGCCAACTCCGAGAATCATGAGCAAGAATTCATTGACGATCAAGCGCCAAGCAAAGGATTCTTCCAGTAAATAGTGCGTTACTAAGACTGAATTGACCACGATGCCATCTGTCAATGAAAAACGGACAGCCATTGGGATGAACAAAAACAAAAAGAGCACAAACCCTAATGGATTATATCCGAGAAGCGAAAAACTGCAAAATGCCAGAATTGTCGCCAGTGCCAGTGAGATCAAGCGTCCAATGCCCGTATAAAGCGATGTTTTCTTTGTGTTGCCTACGCTCAAAATCGCAATGATCCCTGCGGCTGGCGCATATAATAACCCAATCGCTTGAGCCACTGCCATCGATAAACCCGAAGCAATCGCTGTCTTGACTGTTCTCATTCCAATTTTCATTCTGCACCTCCTTTCAAAGTATACTAAACAAAAAAGGATTTCACTAGAATTTATCGGTTATTTTGGTTATGATTAAAGAAAAGGAGGAAATCGATCATGCAATTTGGCCGCTTTCGTCTAGGGATGCGAACGATAAAAACCGCAATTGCTGTCATGTTGTGTATCTTGCTGTTTCGATTTTTGAATCGCGGACAGCCTTTGATCGCTGCCCTTTCCGCTGTCTTCTCACTACGTCAAGATTTAACAACGACCCTTTCTTTTGGGAAATCACGAGTTTTAGGAAATTCGATTGGTGGGGCTACTGCCATCATCTACTTCTTCATGAAACAATATTTCCACAATGATTTTTTGATCGAGTTATTGGTGCTCCCTGCTTTAGTGGCCTTCATTATCGTTCTTTCGGATGGGATCAATAATAATTCCGGTATTATTTCTGGGATTGCTACGATGTTATTGATCACTCTTAGTGTTCCACAAGGAGAGTCTTTTATTTTTGCATTAGATCGCGTGTTAGACACTTTTATTGGTACGCTGATTGCGATCTTCATCAATTTTGTCTTGAGGCCTCCCGAAAAAGAAAAACAAGCAGAAATCAAAGAAGACTTGGTTGTATTGAAGGAAAGAGAAACGGAATTGAAAACTATGCTGGAAGATGTTCAAGAAGAAATCTCCAAGCAGCAAGAACAAAAATAAACGCCCTCTCACTACTTAGCTTTTTACGTATCAAGACAGCTTGTGAGGAAGGCGTTTTTGCTGTTTTCTTTTGTTGGGCAAGAAAAATTTGATCTACCTTCCAGCTATTGATGAAAATCGATAAAACAATTAAACGTTTTTACAAAAAAGCACAGATCACCAATTGGCGATCTGTGTCTTTTTTCTGCTTAAGCTTCGTACCGGCAAACACCATCTAAAAATGTCGCTTGCAGATTCATTTGAGGGTCCAACACGATAAAGTCAGCTGCTCGACCTTTCTTGATCATGCCGCATTTGTCATCGATTTTACAACTGATTGCTGGCACTAGACTTGCCATCATGATTGCTTCTTGCGGGGTAGCAATCTCCCACTCAACAACATTTTTGATGGCTTCTTTTAATTTCAAAATACTTCCGGCCAAATTTCCTTCTTTTAGACGAGCTGTTCCATCTTTTACGACAACAGGGAATTCTCCAAGAATATAATCTCCATCCGGCATACCTCCTGCCATCATACAGTCGGTGATCAAAGCAACATGGTCATGCCCGGCTTTTTCCATCAAGATCTCAGCTGCTTGCGGATGAACATGATGTCCATCACAGATCAATTCAGAGAATACTTCTTTTAATGATAGCAATGCTCCTACCATCCCTGGTTCTCGGTGATTTAGTCCTCTCATTCCGTTATAGGCATGAACAAAAACACTGGCTCCTGCTTCAACAGCAGCTTCAGCTTCCTGTAAAGTCCCATTACTATGACCTAAGGCAACCACAACACCTTCTTCTGTCACTTGAGACACAAAATCGGTAACGCCTTTACGTTCAGGAGCTAAGGCAATTTTTTTGATAATCCCACCAGAAGCTTCCTGCCATTCGTGGAATGTATCGATGTCTGGATCACCAAAATAGATTGGATTTTGAGCGCCTTTGTGTTCTTCAGTAAAGAAAGGTCCTTCAAAATAAATCCCTTGGATTTTCGCACCGGTAACAGAATCTTTCACTTGTCCGATAGTTTCTGCTACATCTCTTAGACGTTCTTTGCTGGAAGTCAATGTCGTCGGCAAGAAAGAAGTTACACCACAAGACAATAAGCCTTCTGACATAGCTTTGATCCCTTCTGCATCGTTGTCCATGACATCGTGGTTCATGAACCCATGGATATGGGTATCTACGAGTCCTGGAGCTATCCATTGCCCAGAATAATCAGTTACTTCCGCATCTTCCGGTACTTCATTGACGATATCGCCAAATTTGCCGTCAATGATCTCCAGATAACCTGCCCCATGAACAGCTGACTTCAAAAAGAATTTGTCCGCATAAATATATGTTTTCATCTTGATCGCTCCTTATTTCTTTTCTTCCTTAAAATTACTCTTATTTGAGTAAGAAGTCAAGAAAGGTCTACACCATTTCTCGATGAATTTCGAATATCGACGACCGCTTGATAAAGAGCAAAACTTTCATCGGCTGCTTGCTGATTGTCAAGAGCGACAAAGACATGGCCTTTCAGTTCAAATAATTCTTCTAAAAAATAGAAACTGTTCTTTTCTCTGGCAAGATCGATACCTTCTTCTAGAATTTGTAAAGCAGTGGTGAATTCTTCTTGTTTCGCTAAAAAAACTGCATAGTTGTAGAATACTTTGGTCAAGGTTGTGGTCATCCGTTCTGCCGGCAGCACTTGCACCCCATGGTAACTTTTTTCTAGATGAAAACGTGCTTCTTCTAATTGCTGCATATCATTATACACTCGCCCCATACAACTTAAGAGCCGAATCTCCATCACAGAGATATTGATTTTATCTTGCTGATAAGAGTAGGATAAGCCTTTTTTAAGGCTTTCAATCGCTGCTTCATAATCTTGGAACAAGAAATATTCGCAACTCCCTAAAAAGTAATAGTACATTTGCATGTCTGCGTCCAAATATAGATAGTCCATGATCGTTTTATCCTGCAGTTTGGTCAATAACTCTTGGTACTCTTTATGAACAAAATGGCTTTCCATTTGAGCGAACACTTGATTCGTTCGATTGATCTCTTCAGCATGGAGCATCATTACTTGATCTAAGGTAACGCCTAATCGTTGACAGATTTGATGCATGACCAATACATTCGGTAATTCTTCATTATTTTCGATCCGGCTCAAAACACTTTGTGAACAGATATCTTCTGCCAACATCTTTTGTGTCATCTTGCGCTTTTTGCGGAACGTGCGAATGATTTGGCCAAAGGATTCTTGTGAATTTGCCATGACTCTCCTCCAACTTTTTCAACATTAAAAAAATGCGAATTCGCATTTTTAATTTTCTTCATTTTAGCACATAATAGCAAAAAGGAAAGCAATTCCAACAATATCTTGGTATTTTTTAACAATTTAAAACGAGGTGTTTCTATGACGATTAACAGCACCATTACCTTCACTTGGGAAGGCAAGGTCTATGCAGGAAAAGTCGAAAGAGAATATGAAAATTCGGTTCTTGTCCAAGTGACAGACCCTAGCGAAGAAATGCTGGAAAAATTCAATGATCGAATGATCATCAGTAAAAAAAAATGTCAGCAGACTGCTGACTAAGCATATGCAATAAGCGCTATGATTTTAAGATATTCGATCAATCAAAAAAACGAGCAGTTGGATCTGGTCCGATGCCTTGCTACAAGGTACAGGATAAGGAGCCAACTGTTCGTTTTTTTTACTATTGTTCATTCCTACTATTGCTTACTTATTTTTGCTGATAAGTGGCTAAAAACTCCCGCATCTTTTCGGTCGTTGCTTTCAAATCATCCATATTCGGTAAATAAACGATTCGGAAATGATCTGGTTCTTGCCAATTAAATCCGCCCCCGTGCACTAATAGCACATGGTGCTCATGCAGAAAATCCAACACAAACTGTTCATCATTCTTAATATTGAAGCGTTTGACATCGATCTTAGGGAAAATATAAAATGCCGCTTTAGGTTTAACAGCTGATAAACCAGGAATGTCATTCAATGCTTGATAAATATACTCTCTTTGCTCATAGATCCTTCCTCCTGGAAGCAGCAGTTCATCCGAACTTTGATAGCCACCTAACGCCGTCTGAATGATCTGCTGAGAAAGAACATTTGAACAAAGCCTCATAGAGGAAAGCATATTCAAGCCCTCAATATAATCTTTAACGTTTCTCTTATCCCCGCTAAGGACCATCCAGCCAACCCGGAATCCGGCTACACGATGTGATTTAGACAATCCACCAAGAGTCACAACAAAGCGATCCGGAGCTAATGTAGCGATTGGGACGTGAACATAATCATCCATCACTAACCGATCATAAATTTCGTCAGAAAAAATAATCAAGTCATGGTCGCGAGCCACATCAACAATTTGCTGCAATACTTCTTTTGGATAGACAGCACCTGTAGGATTATTAGGGTTGATGATCACGATGGCTTTCGTTTTACTTGTGATTTTTGAACGAATATCTTCAATATCTGGGTTCCAGTCAGATTGTTCATCGCAAATGTAGTGTACAGGTTTTCCACCAGCTAAAGAGATCGATGCCGTCCATAAAGGATAATCAGGCATCGGCACCAACACTTCATCGCCATTATTACATAGCCCTTGCATACACATGGTGATCAGTTCTGATACACCATTTCCGGTATAAATATCATTGATCGTTACATTTGGAAACTTTTGTAATTGATAATATTGCTCGATGGCTTTGCGGGCTGAAAAAATTCCTTTAGAATCAGAGTAGCCTTCAGACTCCCGCACATTCATAATCAAGTCACGGACGATCTCATTTGGCGCTTCAAAACCAAATGGTGCCGGATTACCTGTATTCAATTTCAAGATGCTGATGCCTTCTTCTTGCATCCGTTCTGCTTCTTCTAGGACTGGTCCCCGGACATCATAACTTACGCCTTCTAGTTTTGATGACTTTTCAAATTTTCTCATTCGAATTCTCCTTTGACAGTAGAATCAATGCAAATTACCTTGGTTCTAGTGATATTCTTTTTTAAAAGATTGCATTTATTATAGCAAAAAGTTTAGAAAAAAAACGGTCAAATTGACAGAACTTTACGACTTTTAAATAAATTTTTTTCTAAAAGAAACGAATGAACGCTCTTTTATTGCCTAGGCGTTCATTCGTTTTTGTTCAGTCATTCTCTGGAAAGAATTTTAAATAGCGTTCAGCTAATGCGAGATGGCCAATTGAAAATTCTGTAAAACCAGCTTCAATAAAGCGTTGCGGCAGCTGAGGATCACTGATTTCGATTAAATAGACCTGTTCTTGAAGATCGATTGTCAATGTTGTTAATTCGGGAAATGAAACCAAAAACTCTGGATCTTTTGCTTTTAAATAAATTGGTTCATCTACTAAAGAATTCTTTCCCAGGTATTCATGGATAATCTTGCCATCTTTCAAAAACAAAACGCGATCTGCATAACTATCCAAATTGGTCAAAATATGGGAAGCAATCAGGATCGATTTCTTTTTCTCCCGCAACCCTTTTAAAACGTTAGAAATCAATTCCACATTGGTCGGATCCAACCCATTCATGACTTCGTCCATCAACATATAGGGCGTGTCTGTCACGATCTGCATCGCAAAACACAGTCTTTGACGCATCCCCAACGAATAGGTTCCAACCGGCCGCTTGATATAGTCAGTCATTCTTAATTGATTCACGATTTGATCAATCAGCGCTTCCTCTGATCGCCACATTCGTTGATAAAGTTTTAAATGTTCTAATCCGCTGAGATCATTATATAGATCGTTCTGATCAGGGAAAAAAGAGATTTTCTGGTGAGCTGCCATTTCTGACTTCTTGGACGTGTAAAGCTGTGTTTGATCGAGAAAGATCTCCCCACTAGTCGGCTGAACAAAATTCATCAATACATTGAGTAGTGTTGATTTTCCAGTACCGTTCGGCGCCACTAAGCCGACGATTTCTCCAGGATGAAAGGCCAACGTTAAATCATCCAAAACATTTCGTTTAAATGTCACAGTTACGTTTTTCATTGCTAACATTTCCAAACCTCCTAAACAAGCTTAAATTGCTTCTGCTGTACACGAACAAAAAGACCGATCTCGATCAGCAGCCACACTACACCAAAAAGCAGCAGTCCTTTCGCAAGGACAAACTCAGAGGACCCAAAATAAAAACGGCTGAATCCTGAAAGGATCTGACCATAATTTTGATACAAATAGGCATCATTTGATTTATCCAAGAATGCACTAAACCAGCGTCTCTGAAAAATAAGTGGACTAATCAAGCCAAAACCAGCAAGAAAGAGATTGGCTAATTCTGAACGCCAAAGTGTGCTCAGCAAAAGAATGCATCGGATATAGATCAATTGCAGCACGATTCCTACCCCCATACACTGAAGTAAGAAAACTCCAACAGGGCGTGTATAAAAAACATCGGCAGAAGAAATAGGATAACGGGCATCAAAGGATGAAGACAAGATACTGACGGGTAGGTCCAATGAGCCAAAGCCGAATTGGCAGCCGACACCGATCCAAATCAAAACGAGTGTACTGATCATCATCAGTGTTGACACAATAAACAGTGCCGCTGTCTTCGCCCAAAGAATCTCATCTACCGTCACCGGCAAAGATAAGAATAAGCTTTTGTGTCGACGATCTTTGGTCAGACTATCGATTGCCAAAAAGATCGTCACGCCAAGAAAGAGAAACGGCAAGTAATTCGTAAATGCCCGCTGAACAGATTGGATACCCGTTTTTTGTTCCAACACATACTTGGAAAGCTTTTTGTTTGGTAATTGGCTGGTACTTTCCATCCATTTTGCAGTGGAGGCATAGCCGTATTTCCCATCATAAGCCGCATAATAGTTCTGATAAGTATAATAGTCAGGCGTGAAGAAAATTGTTTCATCATCGGTATATTGGAGACTCAGCTGATACCATTGGCTCGTTGCTTTGGCATACTTTTGCCAATCATTGGCAGCTAGGGAAGTTAATCGTAAGCTATCTGCTTGATTCCATGGCTCGAACATCGCTACTGCCATGGCGGCGGACCAATGATCTGAGGGATTTTCTGCTTGTTCATCCAAAAAGGATTGTCTAGTCAAATACCGCTGTTCAATTTCATTTTTGTCTATTCGCTCAATTGGCCGATAGGTGCGATCACGAAAACTGTATACGCCAGCAACGATTACTAACAAGCACCATAGCCCGATCGTTTTTTTACTTTTGATTAATTGCTGTAGTTCAAAGAGAAAATAATTTTTCATTATATGACTCCTTTCGCTAGCCAGTTTTTCTTATCTGCGATCAGCAAGAAGGCGACCGCTCCCACCCCCCATAAGAAAAGAAGGATGAAAGCTGTCCCTAACCCGACTGTCGATTGCGATCTGACTGCAAACTCACCTGTGAGGATCTTTTGCAAATCAAAAACAGCAAAAGGGGAATATTTACTGAATGGTGTACTAGCTATTGTACCGAGACCATAGCAAAGACAAAGGAGAAAAAAAGAAACATAGCGATTTGGAATCAAAACATTGGCCACAAAGCCCAGTAATTCTGTCACAATAATCAAACTTGTCAAAAGCACGAGTACCAATAGAAAGTATTGCCAGAAAGGTACGGCATGCCAAGTATGATGATAATAGATAGCCGTTGGATAGTGCCAATCCCCCCATCGTCCGATCACCGACATGGCCGCAGTGATTCCTAGAAGCAACAGGCTGATCGTTGCCAGATGACCAATCATCTTTACCCCGACTTTACTGATCATCCTTATAGGGAAGACTTGTGGATAGGAATGGATCAGAGAAAAATGGCGCTTTTCTTCCAGCAAATTATCGCTAGCAAAAAATGCCAGGAATAAAAAGCCAAATCCCAATAACACTTGAATAGTCAACGCAACAGCAGTCTGCGCATTGTCAACAGTAAGAAAAGGAGCTTTTCCCTGTTCTTCTAATTGCGCTGCTACCACTTTATTTTGCTGCAATTGCCAGATAGATGGTAAAAAGGCTTTATCTGGTAAAGCGGTTTCCCATAATTGCAGCTGAATTTTTGCAATCTCTTCACTGGTCCGATTGAAACGAGGAAATTCTTCCATGATTAGATTCGAGGCTTGCCGATTAGATAATGTGTTGTTTGCCAGCAGCAGTTGATAGGTTTCTTGCTTGTCCTGAGATTCATTTGGATAATTCTGATAATTGTCTACAAGCCGTAATGCTTGCGCTTTTTGCATAGTGATTTCTGCCTGTACATTCACTGGTTCCATGAATGTAAGATAAAAAGCGAGCCCCACACCAATCAAGAACGCTGCTATCATCGTAAACAAAAAACGGCGCTGCCGAATCGATTTAGCCAGCAGATTTTTAAAGTAGTTCATTTATCAATCTCCTTAAAGCTCCAAAGTTATTTTCTCATTATACCAGATTCTGCAACTTAAATATTTTTTTTCAACAAAAAGCAAGAAAAATGTCCTTTTATAAATCCCTAAAATAGCATTGACAAACGTGAAGATAATCGGTAACATGTTTTTTAGACGTGATGGCTGCAATCAGCTGTCAGTATACAAAAACAATAAGCAGACGTGGTGGAACGGCAGACACGCACGCTTGAGGGGCGTGTGAGCTTAGCTCGTGTGGGTTCAAATCCCATCGTCTGCATCGTACCGGCAAATTACTTCGGTAATTTGCTTTTTTTGTATTTCCAGTTCAATTAGTTTTATGCAATTGTTATTTATAAATCTATGACAAAGACACAACTAGGACGAAATTGCCGTCCTAGTTATGTGGTTTTGTCATTTTCGGTTATACTGTTTCTAAGTATTTCTTCTATTTGTCTATACGTTGAGTCAAACACATAGAAGATTGCATGGAAATTCTATCTTGATCAAAGGAGCGAGAACATGTCTGATGAACGATCGCTGCAATTGAGGAGACGCCGAAAAATCGAATTGTATCTTTGCTTGATCGTGGTTATGCCGATGGTCTACGGATTATGGTTCAATCTAATTTTTCTTATCAGATATACGACTTTACTTTTTTGCATTGCAGTACTCACGGCTCTCTATGAGTTGCTCAAACTTCTCTATGATAAAAGAAACCAAAAAAAAGAAACTAGAGTCAGCAAATAATTGCTTTTCATTTAGACCGTCGTTAGTCAGGTCTCACTAATTAACAGCACTCGATTGACCAGTAAAAAAGAATGAACTTGTCTATAAAAAGACACAGACAACCGAGCTGTTTTGGTTTAAACATTGTTTGGTAAATACGTGCAGGACACTTTCTTGATCCTTTAGTATTTTTACACCATTCTCATCGATCACCCCCTTAACATATACGTACGAATAAAATCATAAAAAAGGAGAAATAAGATGAAAAAAATCTGTTTCGTTTTGACTGCAAGTAATGGGCTCAGTTATACCACATTGTCACCAGCGTTCTTTTTTGCAGATTATTCTGAGCTTAAGAATTATTTCGCCAATGATTATGATGTCTCAATCAATTATTTCCGCGATAAAGACCAAGTGGATTATTTGGTTGTACCTGATCCATTTGTCCCGTTTGACAACGAAAATGATCTGCCGATCATCAATGTCCCAGCCAACTATTTTGTTACAAAAGACTATAAACAAATAAAAAACACACTAGCTGCGTTTTTTATTAACAATCCCTAACTATCCCAGTACAATAGCTACGGCTTTGAGCCAATCAATCGATTACAGGAGTTCATATTGAAAAATCAAATAAAGCTACATTATTACCCAAAAGTTTGGGCATCTTTACTCTATTTACTACTGATTTTTTTGGCACTATTTGCCTATTTATCAAAATATCTAGATATAACCTTTTTTACAGCGATTTACCCCGACTTTTATTTACACATTTCCAATTTCTCTATTAGCTTGATCATTGGTCTGCTAGGGTATTTTTGGTTATTGATGGGCGTCAAATTCACCTATACTCTCGGATTGACTATTTTCTTGCTGATTGCCAATTTATTAAGCGAAACGGTATTAGGCGTTATGAATACCCCCGATCCCCTAGACATGTTTTTTGGATTTGTTGGTACCCTGATTGCTGCTGTTCTACTGTGGGTGATCTCTAAATTTGGTCTCAAACTTGCAGCCGAAGAATCTCAGTAACTTTCTGCTTATGAATCTTTGGAAAAATAATTTGGTAATAAGTCGCTTACTTGCTCTTTATCAAGCAAATGAGGTATTTTGACAACTAATGGCAGAATCAGCCTGTAACAAGCAGCTTCTGCTCTCTGACAGACGCTCGATCCATGCGCATGACGAAATCTCTTTGCTCCTCAATTCTTTATGAGAAAGTTTTTCAGATCTGTTTTCAGATTTCGATCACTAAAGTTAACGACCTACACTAGCAGCTACGCTGCTTTTTTGTTACTCTCTCTATCTTTCATGCGATTGAATAGGCATTTTAAAACTTATACCTATGATATAGTAATAAAAAAGAGACTAGGGGTTGATCGTATTGGATCCTTTTGAATCTGTTGCTGCAAAACTGACCGACTTGAACATTTCCTTTGAAGTGATCGAACACCCGCCTGCAAGTACAACTGCGGAAGCAGACAGCTATATTGCTGGAATTGATGGGGTTCGAACAAAATCGATGTTTTTAACCAATAAAAAAAAGACCGCCTATTATCTCCTAATAATGGACGATCAAAAACGGCTTGATCTAAATCTGCTCAAAGAAATCACTGGTGAATCACGAGTCAAATTAGCTTCTCCTGATCTTTTGAGGAAAAAAATGCACTTGCCACCTGGCGTTGTCTCCATATTTGGGCTCTTAAACAATCCGGAGCAAGATATTCAGATTTTCTTTGAGCGCGAAATCACTAAAGAACCACGAATGAGTTTCCATCCTAATACAAATACCAAGACGATCTTCCTTGCTACCAAGGATGTATTCAACTTTTTAACGGTCAATGGCTTTTCTTATCAGATCATAGATATCTCCTGATTTTCATGGGGTTGTGCTGGAATCAGTCCGCACAGCCCTGATACTTTTTACTGGCATCTATTTTGTCAAACCCG
>OCAE01000105.1_pt1 | contig 85068 bp, 70 predicted proteins | sample 1495581 | NCBI WGS metagenome assembly OCAE01 (sample SAMEA2580278, study PRJEB22360) | human gut metagenome | biome: human gut; feature: human-associated habitat; material: faeces | place: Denmark | collected 2008/2010 | reverse complement strand
ATACGGCAGGAGAGATGGTTTTTATCGATGACCTGACGAAGACACTGTTGCTGGGCGACGCGTGTAACTGTAATTTATTGCTGGGCAGGGGATTTGGAAAGAATCCCAGAGATGAAATCCGGATTGCCAGGGAAGGCCTGGAGCGCCTGATTGCCATGAGGGGTCAGTATGAGCACTTCTATAATGCACATCATGATTTCCGGGGATTTGGCCAGACACTGTACGCAGAGGCGCTGGAGGATGCGGCGGGGTGCTATGGGAGTCTTCTGGATGGGACTGCAAAGTTTGTGGAAGTACCGGACAGCCTGTTCCTGGATAATCCGCCAAAGGTGGCGGCGGAGTATGGAAAGGTACAGGTTTCTTATATGGATGGAAGAATTGATGAGGTTTAGGGAGTTAAGATGACGGAAAGACGTGCTGATATTTTCAATGTATGAAAAATCAGTATGTCTTTTTTGTCTGATTAATTTACTGTATTGTATAAGTTTGATATAATGATTGTGATTACAGGATGATTGATTTGAATATATTTGTTGAATTAACGAATACAGGGAGGAACGATGAGCGAATATTTTTATGACGATTTAGACATGGAATTAGATGGATTATTCGATCTTATAGAAGATCCGTTAATAGATTCATTTTTCATAAAGGGCGAACCGGATCCCCATCTCGGAACGTCCCTTTTGAGGTGCCCAAAGTCTCTTCAGGATACAATAGCAGAAGAGTATAATCTGAAGCTGGGAAATGGAAAGGGACGAAAGAAACAGCTGCAAATGCTGGAAAAAAGAATTATAGAGGAGCTGCCTTGCCGGATTGAGGTGATGAGTATAGATGATGTAAAGATGCTGATGACACTGGCTGAAGGGGAAGAAGATATAGCAGATGCGGCAAATGGATTCAGCCTGTTGGGAAGAGGCTGGGTATTTTACTATATTGACAATGACAAACAGCGTACAATTCCTGTGGTTCCAGTTGAAATTGTGGAAAAGCTTAAGGAGATTTTTAAGGATCGGGAGTTGATCGTCCGCATGGGCTGCTGTGAGGTGTTCCGCCGCTATATCTATACGCTTTTAAGATTATATGGAGTATTTGATAAGAACTGGTTGTTTACGGTAATTGAAAAACACAGTGTAGCGGAGGAGAGCGGGGCTGAGGCAGAAGAAAAAGGATCAGAAGAAAAAGGATCAGAGGAAAAAGGAGCAGAAGAAAAAGGATCAGAAGAAAAAGGATCAAAAGAAAAAGAACCGGAAGAAAAAGCGTCAATAGAGAAAGCATCAGAAGAGAAAAGAGCCGGCATAGCAGAACTGCCGGAGACGGATAAGCTGATAGAACTGCTGAAAGAGCAGCTGAGCAGAATACAGAAAGAATCCGGAGTGTTTGAGACAAATGAAGATTACCTTTACGCTTCAGAATTGGGGGATGACGAGGATTACAAGAAGCGTATTGATTCAGTGAGAAACAAGCTTTATTATGAGCCCACCGAAAAGGATATTATCCTTTATCGGGATAATTATGTTGATAAGCGTTCTAAAGAATATCATCTGTTAAAAGGATATCTGGGTAAGAAAATATACGATACCGAGACACTGGAGAAGCTTCTGGAAGAACTTTCTGTGGAAGTTGTGGAAGAGGTAGGCGGATTATTTGCGGTTCCGGAGATATTGGAAAGATACGACTGCACGTTTTCCTCTGACGGAGATTTAAAAGAGTTTGAACAGATTTTCCGAAATTGGGAAGATCAGGTGCGTAAATGGAATAACCGCGGTTTTACAAATGCAGAGATGAAGGCGCGGGGAGAATGCGGTTCATTGGCAAAGATTGACTGGAATCCTGCCAGTATGACGTTTAAAGAGGAGACTCCTGATCTGGATGGCCCCTGTCCCTGCGGAAGCGGGAAGAAATACAGGCAGTGTTGTGGCAGGGGGAAGAAGTAGAAATAAAATGTAAGCTGTAAGTTGTAAGATATAAGCGGTTTGAGGTGTAGTATATTGGCAAAGGAATGCGAGGTTTATTATGGCCAAAAGACAGAGGATTCGATATGAGTTGAATACCGGAGAGATTACGAAACTTCAGCCGGAAGAAATCCGGGTGATATTGAGAGCTGCGGATGAAATGATTGTCACGGCGGGGCGAAGCATGCTGGTTAAGGTATTGAAGGGATCAAAAGACAAAAAAGTGCTGGAGTATAAGTTGGACGAGTGCCCCTCATACGGTTACTATCATGATCTGACGATGGAGGAAATCGGAAAACGGGTAGACTATATGATTGTAAAAAGGTATTTGAGGATCGAGTACAGCGGCCGTCTTCCCATGCTGGTATTTACAGATAAGGGCTGGGAAATTGAATGCGAAACGTATACAAGTGAATGGGTCTGCCGTTTTAAGGAGGTTGTTGAATCGAAGGTGCTGCGTCTGGATATGTTTGAGGAGTTGAAAACAGTCAACCGACAGGTGGTTTTTGCGATGCTGGATAAGATAAAAGAGATCGGAGATAAAAGATATATTCCAGTTTTGAAGACGTGGCAGAAAGGCGAGGTACGCAAGGTGAGACAGAAGATAGAGGGGGTGATTACGGTTTTGGAGAATAGGGAAGAGTGAAGAGAAAACGGTGTCCAAATCCAGAAAATAGCGGAGAAGGACGCTGTTTTTTTCTTAGGAGTAATTTGGAGGCTCTTTAAATAAGGAAAGTTTTTTTCTGGATTTTCAGTAAGGGATATGGTATTCTATAAACATAGTAAGGGAACGTATGTTTGCGAGAGCGGTTGTGTCAAAAATAAAGAGTGTAAACGGTTGATTGGCTGGGGATTGTTATTGAAACCGGAATGTAATTAAATTGGAGCAATGAAAAAATAAACTGATACGAAATCGGAAGGGGGGGACTGTATATGATTTTTATAACAGGCGATTGTCACGGAGATTACCGCCGCTTTCGTACGGATATATTTATAGAGCAAAAAGAGATGACAAAGGATGATTTCGTGATTGTTTGTGGTGATTTTGGTCTCTGGGATGAATCCGGGGAACAAAAGTACTGGAGAAAGTGGCTGTCGGGGAAGCCATTTACTACGCTGTGGGTAGATGGAAATCATGAAAATTACGATCTTTTGAATACATATCCGGTGGAACGATGGAAAGGCGGCAAGGTACAATTTATTATGCCGGACATTATACATTTAATGCGCGGACAGATATTTGATATTGACGGAATTCGATTCTTTACATTTGGAGGAGCCAGAAGTCATGACATCTCAGGTGGAATTCTGGAACTGGATGATCCGGATTTTAAACAAAAAAAGAAGGTATTGGACCATGGCTTTGAACCATACCGAATTAACCATTTGTCCTGGTGGGAAGAAGAAATGCCGGAAAAGAGTGAATTGGAAGAGGGGCTTCGCAGTCTGGATCAGTGCGGCTGGAAGGTGGATATCATTGTCAGCCATTGCTGTGCATCTTCCGTTCAAAAGGAAATCTGCGGGGAACGGTGCGAGTGCGATACACTGACGGAATATTTTGAAATGATAATGAACCGGTGTGAGTTTGAAAAATGGATATTTGGCCATTATCATGAGAACAGAAATGTTGGGAACAAATTTGCAGTATTGTATGAGCAGATTGTGAGAATTGTGTGAGACCGGGGCAGAGTACGTGCAGGCAATATTTTTGAAGAAGAGAGGTGTCTAGTGTGGCCGATATGAATTTTTTAAAAATAAGGAACTTATTTCATATTGAGGGGAATATAGGGTTCCATACAGATGAGATTAACAGGGCAGAAAACAAGTGGGGAGCGCTGCCGGCAGTGCTTAAGGAGTATTACCGTCAGTTGGGAGCGCATGAGCGGCTGAACCGGACGCAGAATTTCCTGCGCAGGCCAGATGAATTGTTTGATCGGGGAGAGTATCTGGTGTTTTACATAGAGAACCAGGACTGTGTTGACTGGTGTATTCGTAAGGAGGACTTGGGCGAGGACAATCCTGCGGTTTACTGTAGAAATTATAATGATGAAATAGTACTGGAAAGTAGTACGCTTACTGACTTTTTAAATGCGATGGCGCTGTTTCAGGCAGGAAGCTGGGGAATGGATTATGCAGATGAAAATATTTACTCGATAACAGAAGAACAGGCAGAAAAGATACGGGAGAAATATAAGAAAAGAAAATACGAACTGCATCAGTGGCTCCGGATGAGTTTTTATGGGAATTTTGATGATGAGGTGATCCTGATGACGGAGAATGGGGATTATGATATGACGTTTGGGTCAGAAAATGAGGAGAGATTTCGGGAGATGGTAGAGTTTATGAGGGGACTTGGGCTGGAGGCGTACTAAGGGAATTTGTTTGCTTCTCTGGAACAGAGGCGGTATAATGACAACAAATGGGGCGAAGATGCAGAACTCCATTTGCCAGTTAGAAAAGTATGGAAATTGTAATTAGAAATAGAGGCGCGGAAGCTGATTATGGAAACAAATAAGACAAAAGAGAAGGAATATGTGGATATTACGTTGAATTATTATAATGTCAACGCGGAAGCTTTTTGTTCCGGAACTAAAAATGCAGCTTTTACGGAACATCAGAATATTTTTCTCAAATGCCTTCCACCGAAGGCCAGTATATTAGATCTTGGATGCGGCTCTGGACGGGATAGCCGGGTGTTTTTACTTAAGGGATATGATGTGGAAGCGATAGATGGATCGGAAGAATTATGCCGGCTGGCCTCTGAATGCATTGGCAAGGAAGTGAGATGCTGTAAATTTCAGGAGTTGGAGGCAGAAAATTTATATGACGGCATCTGGGCCTGTGCGTCGATGCTGCATTTGAATATAACTGATTTAGAGGCGGTAATGAAACGAATCGATCGGGCGCTGAAACCTGCGGGTATTTTGTATACTTCTTTTAAATATGGAGAGTATGAAGGGTTTCGCAATGGACGGTATTTTAATGATATGACAGAAGAGAAGATAGAATTACTGCTGAAAAGGCTGGATACCTTTAAAATAGAGAAAATGTGGCGGACATCAGATGTACGACCGGGAAGAAGTGAAGAAAAATGGCTGAACTTACTTTTAAGAACAAAGAAGGAGTAACTTCTGATATTGAGTTTCAGGGAAATGCAATAACGGGTGATGGGAATTATTTGTATTCCCGTTTGAAACCGTGTTTTTATAAAGCTAAGAGAATTGATATTATAGTTTCTTTTTTAATGGAATCAGGCGTAAAGCTGCTTGTGAAGGACATAAAAGCCGCTGTGGAACGCGGAGCCAGGGTACGAATTTTGACAGGTAATTACTTAAATATAACCCAGCCGGCCGCTTTATATATGCTGAGAAGAGAACTGGGGGATACGGTATCGGTACGATTTTATAATGTAACGAATAAGTCCTTTCATCCCAAAGCATACATATTCCATTATGAAGATAAGGGTGAAATATATATTGGTTCTTCCAATGTATCATTCAGCGCATTAACAACGGGGATCGAATGGAATTACTGTTTTGACAGTAAAATACATCCGGAGGATTTTAAACATTTTTACAATACGTTTGAAGACCTGTATAAGAATTATGCTTATGAAATAACAGATGATGCGTTAAAGGAGTATTCCCGGAAATGGAAGAAGCCAAATGTGCAGAAGGATCTGGAGGTGTATGATGCAGCAGGCGGCAGGGAAGAGCCGGAGACCATCCAGCCCAGAGGGGCGCAGATCGAAGCTCTGTACCATCTGGAGAAAAGCCGTAAAGAAGGCTGGGATAAGGGGATTACGGTAATACCAACGGGCGTGGGAAAGACTATTCTTGCAGCGTTTGATTCAAAGAATTATAAAAGAGTGCTGTTTGTGGCGCACAGAGAAGAAATCCTGATTCAGGCGGAAGAGGCGTTTCGGAAAGTAAGAGGTAGCGGGAAGTACGGCTTCTTCTATGGGGATAAGAAGGACGACGACTGCGAGGTTTTATTTGCAACGGTGCAGACTTTGGGAAAATCTGAGTATTTATGCGATAAATGGTTTCCGAAAGATTATTTTGACTATATTGTTGTAGATGAGTTCCACCACGCAGCGGCAGATACCTACAAGCGGATTATCCGATATTTTACACCCGAATTTCTTCTGGGACTTACTGCAACACCGGATCGCCTGGATGATAAAAATATTTATGAGATATGCGATTTTAACGTGGTTTACGATGTCCGCTTGAAGGCGGCTGTGAATAAAGGCTGGCTGGTGCCGTTTCGTTATTACGGGATTTATGACTGCACGGTTAATTATGATAACATTTCATATGTGCATGGCAAGTACGATGAGGAAGAACTGGAAAAGGAACTGATGATTCCTCAAAGGGGTGATCTGGTTTACCATAATTATTCCAAGTATAATTGTAAGCGTGCCCTTGCATTCTGCTCTACGAAAAAACATGCAGAATATATGGCGGAGTTTTTCCAGAACAGAGGAGTAAAGGCGGCCGCTGTGTACAGTGGAACCGACGGGGAGTATAATCTTGACAGAAGGGAAGCGCTGGAAAAGCTTAGGGATGGCAGGCTGCAGATTATCTTCTCGGTTGACATGTTTAATGAAGGGCTGGATGTAAAAAACATTGATATGGTGCTGTTTTTGCGGCCGACACAGTCGCCCACTGTATTTTTGCAGCAGTTGGGACGCGGGCTCAGAACTGCGGAAGGAAAAAGCTATTTAACGGTTCTGGACTTTATCGGTAATTATAAAAAAGCAAATTTGCTCCCGTTTTTACTGAGCGGGGAGAAGTATCAGAAACAGATAGCAAGAAGTTATTCACTGACGGATTACGAGATGCCGGATGACTGCATGATTGATCTGGATTTTCAAATTGTTGACTTGTTTAAGAGACAGGCAGAACAGGAAATGTCGATCAAAGACAAGGTAAATGAACAGTTCGAGAAGGTTCGACAGCTCGTATCCTGTGAATTCCAGCGCCCGGTGCCGACCAGGGTCGATTTATTTATCTATATGGACACTGATGTTCAGGAAGCGCTGAAAAGAAATATGAAATATGCGCCAGTCCCCAATTATCTGAATTTTCTTGCAGAGCGAGATTTGCTTACTGAGGATGAAAAGAAGCTTATTAATGGAAAAGGGGCGGAATTTATTAATATGGTGGAGACAACGAGGATGCAGAAATCGTATAAGATGCCGCTGCTTCTGTCGTTTTGCCGTGATGGGAAGTTTAAGATGGTTGCGGATGAAGATGATATTTATTACAGCTTTCAGGCGTATTATGAGCGGGGCGGTTATAAGGTGGATATGATCAAGGACCAGTCATCGGCCGGGTTTATGACGTGGGGGAAGAAGGAGTGGGTGAAAATGGCGGTTATGAATCCTGTTAAATATATGTTAGATAAACATCCAAATTGTTTTAGGAAAGTTGATAATGGGGTGATTGGACTTGTGGAAGGTATGGAAGAGGTTGTGGGGAATGAGGCGTTTGTAAGGCATGTGATGGATGCGGTGGAGTGGAGGTCGGTGAGGTATTTTGCGGGAGAACTTGTTTTTTGAAAATTGTATTAAAGTCTTTTTGTAAGAAAATTCGTATAGTACGTAAATTAACAATGAGGGGACAAAAATGTGTACTAATCATTTGGTTTTTATGAAAGTATTAAAAGTTGGAATTTTGTTTGCAAATATGAATTTATTAAAGCCCTATAGATTCAGTAGTAATAGATAAGACATTTGGTCAAAATTCTTGATAATAGTATGTTTTTACAATCTATAATGAAAATTATGTATTTAAGTACGTAAGATTATTAAGAAACTGAATAGAAGAGTTAACTAACAATAATTAGGGGGGGATAAATATGGATATAATGACACAAGAGCAGCGTAGCAGAACTATGAGTCATATAAAAGGGAAAGATACAAAAATTGAGATTATATTGCGTAAAGCATTATGGAAAAAGGGATATCGTTATCGCAAAAATTATAAAGGGTTACCAGGGACACCGGATATTGCTATTATGAAATATAAAATTGCTATATTTTGCGATAGTGAATTTTTTCACGGTTATAATTGGGAGATAAAAAAACAGAAGCTAGGTAACAATAAAGATTATTGGATAAATAAGATTGAAAAAAATATAGAAAGAGATAAGACAGTGGATTTTAAACTAATAGCTATTGGCTGGGTTCCGGTACACTTTTGGGGTGAAGAAATACTCAAGCATTTATCTCAGTGCATAGAAGCAATTGATAGTTTACGATTTGAAATACAAATGCAAGATTTCGATTCGATAGACGATTATACAAGACTATTATAACTTATTTAACGGTGGGATAAATTTCGGAGAATGCATCTGATATTAGTTTTATGTACGGCGGTATCTTAATAGCAGAAATTATTGGGGATGGGATTTGAAGTACAATTAAAACATTGCTTGGTTAACAATATCTAAAAAGTTTTGTAATATAACAGAGTTGTATTTTATGATTTATATAATACAAGTTTTTGGGGAGAGTAATATTGTCATTTTTCTGTGTCCTTTAATGTGTATATCCATAAATTTAAAGTAATCAAAGCTGTATTTAAAAGAATTTACTGCATTTTTGCAAAAATAGTTAGATTATATCTTGTCGAATATAAGATTTAATGGTAAAATAGGCATAATAAAAGTAAAGGTGGTGTTTTTATGAATGATACAGAGAGAAAAGAAATTATCATTAAGACTAAAGAATTTTTTCGTAAACGGATAGCTGTGAATCATGAAAAGAATACTAAGAAATTGAGTACTCTAAAGCCTTTTAATGTAAATCCATTTACGCATAAATATCTAGCTCAATTTGTTTTCGGGGACTCATCACCAGAAAGTATGGCAAAAGCATTGGTTTATCCACGTGTGATGGGAACTTCAATATCTACAACATTTGGAACACAACTTCAGCTTTTTTGTAATGAGGTGCTCACTTCATATGCTTCTACAACTTCTGGAATTGATATTGAATTTATAGATACAGTAGACGGACGCAGAAAATATTGTCAGGTAAAAGCTGGTCCTACAACGATTAATAATGATGATGTTGTAACAATTAAAGACCATTTTCAGGCTATTCGAAATTTAGCGAGAACAAATCATTTAAGTTTAGATGTTAATGATTGTGTTGTTGGTGTATTCTATGGTACAAAAGATTCTTTATCAGGTGCATATAAAAAAATTGATAGAGATTATCCAGTATATGTTGGGCAGGAGTTTTGGTATCGTTTGACGGGGGATGAAAATTTTTATGATGATCTAATAAACGCTTTTGCAGAAGTCGCAGATGAAATGGATGGTTCTATAATGGTCAACGAAATCATAAAAAAATTATCTGAAGAAATAGAAGAAAGTATTAAATAAATTAGTTTGGCTTAAATTAAGAATAGGGTTAATTATAAAGTACATAGAGGGCATATATTATTAAAGGAGCTGTTGTAAAAATAGATAAATATTCTACAGGAGCAGCACTTTTTCTGCGCAAATAAAAATAGAAAAGAGGGTGCAGCTTAATCATTTATTTTGATGATTTTGCGCCACCCTCTTTAATAAAAAGGTTAAGAAACATTAGTAAGGGCTTCCTTTAGCTTTAGGCCAATTCTTCTAGCCATCTCAACAGGTACAGCATTTCCTATTTGTTTATATTGATCCCCAATGCCTCCACAAAACTTCCAATCATCAGGAAAGGATTGGATTCTAGCATATTCTCTAATTGTAAAGGGTCTTGTTTCATCTGGATGACAGCGTTCTGTTTGCTTCTGCGAAGGGCTGCAAGTTAATGTTAAGCATGGTTCGTCCCAACTGATTCGTCTTGCCATTCCGCGACGCCCACCACCAGAGTAATAGGATTTCCCCATATATTCTTTAGCAATATTTTCTGGCAAGTTGACCCAACATCCACCAGCCGGAACTAAAGAAAGTACTTTTTTCTTTTTTTCACTATATTCAACCCCTTGGCTTTGTGGGCAATTCTTTAATGCTTGGCGTAGTGTTGTCATCTCTTTATCTGCTATAGGGTAAGAAAAATTTATTGATAAATCATTGCGAATCCCAATGATTACTATGCGTTCACGTTTTTGCCCCACACCATAGTAAGCGGCGTTTAGTATTTTCTGCTGGGTGTGGTATCCTAGTGCTTCTAAAACATCTATAATTGTTTTAAGGGTTCTTCCTTTGTCGTGAGATAATAATCCGCGAACATTTTCTGCTAAAAAAATTTTCGGATTAACTTCTTTTACACATCGAGCAAATTCGTGAAATAGAGTTCCCCTTGTATCTTCAAATCCTAACTTTTTGCCTGCAAAAGAGAAAGCTTGACAAGGGAATCCACCAGTTACTATGTCAATTTTATTCTTAAATGATTTAAAATCAACATTATGTATATCGTCACATATAACATTCCAAATTGGACGATTTGTTTTTAGAGTTTCACAACAGGATTTGTCAAATTCAACATATTCTAAGGTTGTAATTCCTGCTTGTTCAAGGCCGAGAGCTAGGCCGCCAGCACCAGCAAATAATTCTATTGCAGTAACCTCATTTTTATCAACTATCATATCGAAATAGTTTCCTTTCACAGTTTTATCCATGTCCATTATATCGATTGGTGATACATTTAATAGTTGACATAACTGTACCACTCGTGTTTTTAAGGGATTATAATCATGGGACAACATAACAGAGAGTTGATTTTTTGTAATTCCTAGTTTTTCAGCTAATTGGGTAAATGTGTTTAATCCCTGTGCATTCATTAATTCGCGAATTTTAACTTTTGACAAATTCATATTATCTCCGATCTGTATAAAGTTGTGAATTAATATTAACATTAAGATACCAAAAGGTCAAGCTATTTGTTGGGTAATCTTAGCAAATTAATTTTAAAAACTAGTTGGTTATTAAGCAGAGTGTTAAGCATTAACAATTTAATATATCTAGTATGGCTTTAGACTAAGACTCCTCCAGAATTACTCCCAAATGTTGTTGATTTTACTTAATAATAGTATACACCTAAAATTAAAATCCGTCAAGTAGAAAAGGAACATACGTTCTTTGATGCGAATTTTTTGAATATTGTTTTAGTTAACATCTAGAATGAAAACTAAAACTTATATTGTAGAGGTTCATTTCATGTAGATAGAAATTACTATTGCATTCATATTATCTATATTACTCAGACATTTATTATAATAATGGTACTTTCAGTTAATTGTTAGTCTGTGTGGATTGAAGATTATTGTAAGAAAAAAGGGCAATTAGATACATTTAGCGTTAGGACAAAAATTGAAATTGGAACGGAATTTACTGAGAATTGAATTTTTCAACCATTGCCCGATCAACTGTGAAAAATACTTCTATTATGTTAAAAGAGATCCGGCCTCGCTCCCCCAAATAAGGAAAGACCGATGTTGCTTATACCTATGTCTCTGTATAAAAGACAAGAAATGCAAACTTTCATAGCTTTGCAACGAGTAGCGCGGTACTTTATGCAAAAGCTACAAAAACCAGGAATGAAATGAACTACCGGTAATGTATATACAGTGACTGTTGAAAAAGAAACATTGTCTTATGCCAAGGAGATTTTATTCTTCCAAGGGGTTAATCAGACTCGGCCAGTTCAAAAGTCTTCTTCTACCGTAAGGGGCATAAAAATATTAAATCCTATATGAATATTTCTGATGTTGAAATGAACTGCTAGATTACGAAGTATTACTTACAACGAGTTTCCGCAGATGTAACTATGCATTATAAGTTAGGAATTAAAATGTTTTAACATTATTACCTCTCCACCCGAAACCAAACCCCCATCCCCTTCCCATCCCAACCCCACACATGCACCCTGCTCTCCTTCGAATAAGCCAGCACAAGCCTGTCATTACAATTCTGTAGCCCGATATGTTCCGAAGCACATCCCGAACACGTATTCTTCAATTCATCTGAAAGCTTCTTCAACTGATCTGGAGCCATTCCGCTCCCATTATCCACAATCATAAACACAACATACGCTTTCTTCTGTATCGCCTGAATCCGAATCTTTCCATTTTCCTTATATTTCAGCCCATGCACAATGGAATTTTCAATCATAGGCTGAAGGATCAGCCGGGGGACTTCCAGGGACATGAGGCTGGGAGGGATTCTCCAATCTATGATGAATGTATTATCATAGCGTTCCTGCTGTATCTGGACATATTTCATACAGTTGTCAATTTCCTCTTGCAGAGTAACCTTTGAATCGGGGGATCCCAGGGCGAAGCGGAGAAGGTCAGAGAGCCATTCAATCATGAGATTGGCTTTTGATGGCTGGCCGTTGGTAACATCCAGAATTTCATAATGAATCGTCTGCAGCGTGTTGAATAGGAAATGAGGGTTGATTTGGTATTGAAGCGCTTGAAGTTCTGCGGCTTTCTGGCGGTATTTACGCTCGGAAAGCTGTACCTGAAGGTAGTCGTTTTCCAGAAATATACGGATAATATTTTGCAGGATCTGGGAGTACATATCCTTTTTTCCAGGCGGAATCAGGGCTTGATGGTGTTCGGCCTGGTCAAACCATTCCACTACCTGATGGAGTTGATGGTAGCTGTTAAGGGACAGTATGTAGGCCATAATTATAATCATAATAAGAATGAGCATCAGCAAAAGGATCATATGGTAAGCATTTTCCAATGCAGTCATATAGAACGTGGACTGTGGAAGCAGAGTAATAATTTTAATGTGATATGGTTCATATTCCTCAGTTTTGATGGTATATGGAATGTTGTGAATCCGAATGTGATCCTGTCCTGGATCATTCAGTGCCTGTAGGGTCTCTGAAGAAATTTTGTCATTTCCATGATTACCATTCCCGCCGTTATCACTGTTATCACATTGAAGCAGAAGATTTCCTTCCTGATCCAGTAAGTAAATCGATTGATCTGGAAACGACAGCAGAGAGTCATAGTAATCGGTAATATTAGACAGAGAATAGTTCATCACCCAGCCGCCGGCATACATACGGAAACGATTGTAGACAGACAGAATTTCCCTGGGAGATTCAAAGGAATACTCTTTTTTCTGTCGCAGCTCAATAGCCATACCCTGTTCCAATTCCGTTAAGCGGTCAACCCATTCTGTATCGGAAAGCGTATTCAAAAATACAAACTGCCTTCCAGATGTGTAGGCGCGGTTTAGCTTATTTGGAATATAAATATACAGGGAATCTATGTTTTGTGAGGAATTTGTGACAGAGTTAATAAATAAAGAAAACTGTTTTAGGATAACAGATTCTGTATAGCTAATGTCTTTAAAACTCATCATCCGGTTAAGCCCCAGAATCAGACTGCTGTTTTCCAAGTATAGCCCAACCGTCTGATTGTTGTTATGAAGACCATCTAAGTAACCGGAGGCAAGAGACAGCGTGTTATCGGTCCGTTTCTGAATTTCATTTGTTGTCTTCTGCCAGGATAGGAATACCAATATCATTCCAAGCAGTAAGGTAGGGAGTACAAAGGAACAAAACAGGACAATAAAATTCTTTTTAATAAATTGATACTTGATATGGATTGTCTTCTTGCTTTTTTTCATGAGTTATTCACCGCCATTCTTTTTGTAGTCACGAGGAGAAAATCCATAATAAGAACGGAATGCACGTGTAAAATTTTTGGGGTTGTCATAGCCTAGTTTTTCTGCAATTTCATACGTTTTTAAATCACCGTCATTTAACAGCTGTCTGGCTATTTGCATTTTCATATTCTGGATATCGTCAGAGAAGGAATTTCCGGTCTGCTGTTTATAAATGCTGGATAAATAGCTGGAACTGAGACCTATATGAAGAGCAGTCTGTTTTAAGGTCACAACAGAGAGATTCTCTTCCATGTAAAGCCGGGCTTTTTGTATGAGTTTGTCGTAGTAATTTCCGGTATCTGAATGATTCCCGGACTGGTTCAGGAGTTCACTGATTCGCCGGAAGACAGAATGAAGCTCTTCTGCTTTAATGGGTTTTAGGATATATTCGTATACTTTGTAGGTGAGGGCTTGCCGGGCATACTCGAATTCTGCATAACCGCTCAAAAACACCAGTATCACAGGAGAATTCTGTTCGTATAAATTTTTTGCCAGAGATATTCCATCCATAACCGGCATGGAAATATCGCTCAAGATCACATCAACAGTATGATTTTTCATATGGTCCAGAACCTCTTTCCCATTTCGAAAACGCCCGGATATTTCAAAACCCATCTGATGCCAGTCATAGTATTTACATAGGCCATTTAAAATACGCGGTTCGTCATCAACGATTACGAGCTGATACATAGTAAGCCCCCCATTCTTTCGCAGAGTTACACAGGTAAATGTACATATATTAATTGTAAATTTTTATGAAATTTTGTCAATTGCCAAATCATGGGAATATTTATAGAAAATCGAATGAAATGATACCTTTTAGAAACGCAGAATCCTGTTGCAGTAAACGTAACTGTGATACCATAAAAGCGTAAACAGACAGGCAATAAATAACACGAAGGAGGAGGAAACATGAGAAGAAAACGAGTTATGGGTACAATCTGTGTGCTGGCGCTGATTTCCGTCATGATGGGAGGCTGTTCTGGTAAAAAGGCGGATAATGTTCCGCCGGCAGCGGAAAACGGCTCAATATCAAAGGAAGAAACAAAGGAGACGGTGTCACAGGAGGCTACAAAGGAGGCTGCTCAGGAGGCAGAAGCAAAGAAAGATGTAACGCTGCGTTTTTCCTGGTGGGGCGGGGATACCAGGCATGAGGCGACGATTCAGGCAATTGAAACTTATATGGAACAGAATCCGGGAATTACAATTGAATATGAGTATATGGGATTTGATTCCTATTATGAAAAGCTGCTTACGCAATTGTCGAGTAATACACAGCCTGACATCTGTTCTGTCGATTACAAGTGGATAGGAGATCTTGTTGCTCAGGATAAACCATTTGTGAATATCAATGAAATCTCAGATCAGATTGATTTAAGTAAATTTGACCAAAACTTTATTCGGGATTTCTGTGGACAGGGCGATTACCTGATTGGGGTTCCGTGCGGTATTAATGGCAGAGGCGTGCTTTATAACACTGAATTTTTTGAAAAGTACGGACTGACTGCAAGTGATGACTGGACCTGGGAAGATTTACTGGAAGCGGGGAAAAAGGTAAATGAGCAGGACAGCGACGCGCATCTTCTTTTTCTTACTAATGATGTTCTTGTATACATTACGAGGGATATTGTAAAACAAAAATACGGTGAAAACCTGATCAATGATAATTACGAACTGATCTGCACTCCGGAAGATATGACAGAGGCGATGAATATGGTCTTAAAACTGGTGGAAACGGGAACAATGCCGCCATTTGAAGAGAGCGTGTTGTATGAAACGGTCTTTGCAGACCAGATTCCCGGATGGCTGGAAGGAAAATGGGGCATGTCCGTACTGAGCGCTTCTAATTTACCGTCAATTATTGCGGCCTCACCTTTTGAGATCGGAACCATGCGCTGGGTAGTGGAAGACGGGGCCAAAGATTCCGCAATTACTGTGGCGCCGACCATGATGCTGGCAATACCGGAGAATTGTGAAAATAAGGAAGAGGCGGCCGCATTTATTAACTGGTTTGTGAACGATCCTGAAGCGATTGCCATTACAGGAGATACGAGAGGTATTCCTGCGAATTCTGAAGCAAGGGATATGCTGGAGAAAAAGGGAGCGATCTCTCCCCAGGTATCAACTATGCTGGCTCAGGCGCTGGAGGCAAAAACAAGCCCGGAGAACGGTCCGACTTTGAATGCAGAGGTTGCGGCTGTGATCAGTGATTACTCACATCAGGTTGGCTATAGACAGATTACACCGGAACAGGCAGGACCGGCCATGTACCAAGATATAGAACATGTTTTGGAGCAAATGAGACAGTAACAGCACAGCAAAAATAGTGACAGCAAAAATAGTAACAGCAAAAATAGTAACAGCAAAAATAGTAACAGCAAAAATAGTAACAGATGAATTAGTAACAAATGAAGCAGAAACATATGGAGGAAAAACGGCATGAGAAACGCTGCAAAAAAGCTGAAAGTTTACATAAAGAATGTATGGAGATCAAAAAATCTAATAGCATTTGTATTTCTCATGCCGTGGATTCTGGGATTTTTAATTTTCCAGGCTGTTCCGTTTATCACTTCATTGTGCTATTCCTTTACAAATCTCTCCATGTTGAAGGAGCCGGTATGGGTGGGATTGGATAATTATAAGGATATATTTAATTTTAACAGGGATTTTAAGCGGTCATTGAAGACGACTCTGGTCTATGTGGGAATCTCAGTTCCTCTCAAGCTTGCGTTTGCCCTATTTATTGCCATGCTCTTAAATATGAAAGTAAAGGGGATTGGATTCTTTAAGACAATATTCTACCTGCCTTCTATACTGGGAGGCAGTGTGGGAATCGCTATTTTGTGGCGTTTCCTTTTCAGCAGGACGGGATTTGTGAATCTGCTGCTGGGCAGAATCGGGATCGGTGCCGTCGACTGGCTTGGCAGTCCGAACCTGGCGCTCCCTACCGTAAGCCTGCTGTCTGTGTGGCAGTTTGGATCTTCCATGATTCTGTTCCTGGCGGCTTTAAAACAGGTGCCGCAGGATCTTTATGAAGCGGCAACCGTTGACGGTGCCAGCCGGCCGCGCATGTTTGTGAAGATTACGATTCCTATGATTACGCCGATTGTACTGTTTAACATTGTAATGCAGATGATCAATGCATTTCAGGAGTTTTCAGCGCCGTTTTTAATAACAAATGGGGGGCCGTTAAAGGCGACGTATCTATACAGCATGATGGTTTATGAAAATGCTTTTTCTTTTCTGAAAATGGGATATGCCTCGGCGCTTTCCTGGATTATGTTTTTGATTATTATGGTGTTTACAGCAGCTATATTCTGGTTTTCCAAATACTGGGTATTCTATCAGGATGGAGGGGATAACGAATGATACGAAGTATAAAGAGGGGGTTGCTCTATGCCTTTTTGATTGCATTGGCAACAGTAATGATATACCCGCTCCTGTGGATGGCCGGTTCCTCATTTAAGGAAAATCAGGAAATATTTACGTCGCTGAGTATTTTTCCGTCAAAATGGGATTTCAGTGCCTATCCGGAGGGCTGGAGAGGGAACGGGAGGATCACCTATACGAGATACTTTCTAAATACATTTCTGCTGGTGGTTCCTACCGTAGCCTGCACTGTGATGTCGAGCACCGTAGTGGCGTTTGGCTTTGCAAGGTTTAAATTTCCGTGTGACAAGCTTTTGTTTGCGGTTATGCTGTCCACGCTTCTTTTGCCGGAACAGACCCTGCTGGTGCCGCGGTATTTGATTTTTAAAAAGCTGAACTGGCTGGATTCGTATAAAACGTTTATTATACCGGCTTTGTTTGCAACATACCCGTTTTTTATTTATATGATGATTCAGTTTATAAGAGGAATTCCGAGGGAATTGGATGAGTCCGCAAAAATCGATGGCTGCAATGCATTCCAGATTTTTGGAAAGATTATTCTGCCGCTGTCAAAGCCTGCTATGTTTTCTGTGATTATATTTCAGTTTGTATGGCGCTGGAATGACTTTTTCAACCCACTCATCTATATCAATGATATAAAAAAGTATCCGCTTTCGCTGGCGCTCAGAAGTGCGCTCGACATATCCGATACGGTGCACTGGAACCGATTGATGGCAATGTCGCTGGTGGCCATGCTTCCGCCGGTACTGCTTTATATAGCTGCACAGAAATATTTTGTAGAAGGAATCGCTACGACAGGATTAAAGGGGTAAGGGAAAAAATATGAGAAATTTTAAATTCAGAGGATATGAAATACACAGTTCCAGAATGTGGCAGCAGGCACAGGTTGACCTGGCTATGGATTTTATGGTAAAACATGGTATGAACGCTTTAATCTTTCATCAAAACGATCTGGTAGAACAGCTTGTTTTCCCGGAAGCGTATTTTGATAATGATACGATGTGGGATAACTGGCCGGTAAGAAGGCAGGGCGTCTTATACCAGCGGGATTATATCAATCAGGTAATTAAGAAGGCACAGAAGCTGGATATAGAATTTTATCTGGAAATAAAGGAGTTGGATGTCGTTGATGCATTATTTGAAATCAAGCCGGAGCTGCGGGGGGCCGACGGGACGATTTGCCCCAATCATCCGTTCTGGACAGAGTTTCTAAAGGTGAAATTTACCGAGCTGTTTTCGGTGTATCCTGGCATTGCCGGTATTATCGTCAGCCCTGGGACAAGAGAGAGCGCCGTCTCCATTGCGGCCAACCGATGCACATGTGAGCGCTGTCAGAATACGCCGGCTCTTGACTGGTACGTTAACATCTTAAGAGCCATGTATGAGCCGATTCACAAAGCAGGCAAGAGTCTGATTGTCCGGGATTTCGCCTATACGGCAGAGCAGCAGAGCCTGATGATACAGGCCTGTGAAGCGATTTCCGATGAAATTATTATTGCATTGAAGGCGCAGCCTCACGATTATTACCCGACTTTTCCCACGAATCCGGAAATCGGCCATACGGGAAATCTGCGGGAATACATTGAGTTTGACACGTGGGGACAGTATTTTGGCATGGGTATAGCGCCTATGAGTCTGGTTGAGGATATTAAGGAGAGACTGGAAGTCTGTTACGAAAAAGGTGCGGAGGGCGTATGGTTCCGAACAGACTGGGAATTGATTCACGATGCATCGGTTCATGCGACTCCAAGTCTGGTGAATTTATACGCCGGAGCCATGCTGTCGAATAATCTGGATATAGATTTGGATGAGATTTACCGCGTATGGACGGCAGAAGGACTGTATTCCCCGATGAAATGTGCTTCCTGCAGCCAGATTCCGGTAAGACCCTCTAACCCGTTAGCTTACGAGCGGCTGAGAGATTTTATGAAAGCTTCCTGGAATGCATTTTCCAAGGCCGGTTATATTAGAGGACATCAGTACTTAGAGAGCGATCAGCCCCCCTATACAATGGATAAGGCGTTTGAGATTATGACGGTAATACACTCGCGTGATGACTGGGATGAAGGCGCTTCCGGGCGCGTAGCCGTAACTGCTGAAAATATGAAAGTAATTTTTGAAGAGAAGAGGCAGGCAATTGAGGAGACGAAAGCGCTCCATGGCATTTTACAGGCGGAAACGCTTGGAGTGACCGAGGAGTTTGCCGAAGATATGACTAATACCATAGATGCGATGATACTCTTTGCAGAGTTTTGCGATATCACAACGCGTTCTATGTATTTGACGAGATACGCAGAAATTACTGGGGAAGACAATTACATCGCAGCCGGAGAAACTGTCCTGGACGAATTGGAGCAGATAGCCGCAAAGATTGAGACATGGGAGGAAGGAACCTCGTATCCATACTATTTATACTCCAGGCTTCATCCGCAGCGGATTCGCAGATATGCGAAGGATGTGGAATATCGTCTGACCAAACTGAAAGGATGACAAAATGAATTACAAGCAGCTAACCGGAACCGATTTACTGGTATCCGGTTTATGCCTTGGCACCGTACAATTCGGTGCGTCCGTAGGCGAAAAAGAATGTTTTGAACAGTTGGATGAATTTACTGACCTAGGCGGCAATTTTCTGGATACCGCTCACGTATACGGCGACTGGCTGCCGGGAGAGCGTGCAAGAAGCGAGCGGATGATTGGAAAATGGATGAAGCAGAGCGGGAGGCGAAACCACTTTGTGATATCCACCAAAGGGGCTCATCCCAGGCTGGATTCCATGGATGTACCGCGGGTAAGCCGGAAGGCAATCATGACAGACATAGAAGAGAGCCTTAGATGCCTTGACACGGATACGATTGATCTGTATTTCCTGCATCGGGACGATGAAAATATCTCTGTCTGCGAAATTCTTGATATTCTGGAAAAGGCAAAGGATAAAGGTTACATCCGGTATTACGGCTGCTCTAACTGGAAACTGGACAGACTTGAGGAAGCACAGAGAGCGGCAGAGAACCAGGGTCTGTCTGGTTTTGTCTGCAATCAGCTGATGTGGAGTCTTGCGAATGTCAATCCGGCTGGACTGGGAGACCCGACGCTGGTCTGGATGGACCAGGAAAATTATGATTATCACAAAGAGAAACAACTCAGTGCAATGGCCTATATGTCGGTGGCAAAAGGATATTTCAGTAAATTGTTGAAGGGAGATACGATTCCAGAAAATGTAGCTGCAATTTATGAGAATGAAGCAAATTACAAAATCGCAGAGGAATTGAAAGCCTTGAAAGCGTGCGGAATCACCCCCGTTCAGGCGTGTATTTCCTATTTTAATGAACAGCCATTTACGGCCATTCCGCTGGCCTCTTTCCGCAACGTAGAACAGATGAAGGAAACGGTAGCCGGTTGTGATGTGACACTGAGCATGGAAGTCAGGAAGAGAATAAATAATATTAAAACATTTGTCAGTGATTTGTGAAAGTGGCATAAAGAAAGCGGAGACAGTAATTGAGTTGGTTCTATTACTGCCTCCGTTTTTGCCTTTCTTCAATTCTATACCAAATACAACTCAATCCCCACCCCCCGAATATACTCCTGCCATTCCTCCGCCAGATAATGATCCGTAACAATAATATCTATACATTCCAGTGAGGCAAAATAAGCCGGCCGGATCTGGTCGAATTTGCTGGAATCGGCCAACAGGATCTTGGTGACAGAGGATTTTATAACTGCCTGCATCGTAGATATCTCATAGTTATGCATACATGTAATACCAAGTTCCCGGTGAATGCCTGCGGCGGAGAGGAAGACCTTATTGGCGCGGATCTGATTGATCAGCTCGATTCCCTGCTGGGATTCGAACATCTGGGCGTTGGGATGGTAGAAGCCGCCGGGAAAGATCAGGCTGATGTCTTCTTTGGTGATCAGCTCGTTTAAGATATTCATGCTGTAGCACAGGGCTGTCATGGGCATGCCTCCCGGAATGTAATGGGCCAGATGCTCGGTGGTGGAGCCGCTGTCAATGATGACAGTGTCATTGGGTTCTACCAGAGTTGCCGCAAATTTGCCAATCAGCTCTTTTTGCAGGTTGCGTTTTTCTTTTTCTGATTCCAGAGAGTAGGAAGGGGAAGCCTCCGACAGACTGCTCTGGGGATTAAACATGATTTTTCCGTTCTCAAAATTAATTGTATGGTCTGCTGTCAGTTCTTTGATATCCCGGCGAACAGTCATTTCGGATACATTTAGATGATTCGCCATCTCCTTTACGGTGATGCTGTTTCTTATCTTTAAAAAGTGTATGAAATTATTTAAACGGGTCTCTTTTTTATTCATGATGGACCTCCCTTATTTTACCAATTCAAACTTTACCGATTCAAACTTTAACGATTCAAACTTTAACGATTCCAACTTTACCGACTTTAACTTGATCAATTCTAACATTCTTAACTCTAACATTTCTTAACTCGATATTAACATTTTTATATCGAAAAGTAAACGGATTCCCCGCAAAACCTCAATTATCCTATCAAAAACGTCAAAATTAACAATTTAACAGTAACAAAATGTGAGTATTCACAAACATTTTTTCGAATATTGACTTTAAATATAAAAAAAGTTATCATAAAACTAACCAAAAGGCAGAAAATGTTAAAAAATAATAACATTATTAGGGAGGACGACGTGGAGGAGCTTTTAAAATTACAAAATATAACTAAAAAGTTCGGAAATGTAGTCGCAAATGATCATATCAACTTAAGCGTGGGCAAGGGTGAGATCCGGGCTCTGCTGGGGGAGAACGGAGCCGGCAAATCGACTCTGATGAATATCATTTACGGCCTGTATCAGCCCACTTCAGGGGAAATCTTCTTCGACGGCAGGCAGGTGGAAATCCATTCTCCGAAGGAAGCGATCCATCTCGGCATCGGCATGGTTCACCAGCATTTTATGCTGATACCGGAGCTGAGCGTTGTGGAGAATCTGGTTCTGGGGAGACGTTCGCGGAGAGAGCCGTTTCTTGATCTGGAAGAAGCATCGGAGGAAATTCGGAAATTATCCGAAATGTATGGACTGGATGTGGATCCAAAGGCAAAGGTGTGTGACCTTCCGGTTGGAAGCCAGCAGAGAGTGGAGATCATCAAGGCGCTGTACCGCGGAGCCAATGTCCTGATTCTGGATGAACCGACCGCCGTGCTTGCCCCGCAGGAAGCAGAGCATCTGGGGACTGTCATCAGGACATTGGCGAAGCAGGGAAAAACGGTTATTTTTATCACACATAAACTAATGGAGGCCAGGTATCTGGCCCACAATATCACGATTTTAAGAAACGGAAAGACAATTGTGACTGTACCGGCCAGGGATAAGAGCAATGAGGAGCTGGCACAGCTCATGGTGGGACATCCGATTGCCACCGACCTCCCGAGAAAGAAATATGCACCCGGAAGGGAAGCGTTGAAGATCAGCGGCCTTTCTATGACAGCAAAGGACGGGAAACGTCTTCTGGACAAGATTAACCTGACTGTACACGAAGGAGAAATCGTTGCAGTTGCCGGAGTGGATGGGAACGGTCAGTCTGAGGTAGTCGAAGCGGTGACCGGACTTCGTAAAATTACGGAGGGGAAGGTGGAGTTCTTTAACCGGGATATGAGCCGGACTTCCGTCCGGGATCGAATCCGTGAGGGCATGGGCCATATTCCCCAGGACCGCCACAAGGAAGGAATGGCGCTGGATATGAGCCTTTCCGACAACATGATTCTGGAGACCCATGGAGATAAGAAGTTCAGCAGGTGCGGATGGATCGATTACGATAAGGTCAATCAATACACCGGAGAGATGATTGAAAAATACAATGTGAAGGCCACCGGCTATGCCGCGCCGGCGGGGAGTCTTTCCGGCGGCAACCAGCAGAAGGTGGTGCTGGCCAGAGAGGTATCGAGAGAGCCGAAGATCCTGATTGCTGCACAGCCTACCAGAGGCCTTGACATTTCGGCAGTCGAATTTGTTCACAGGAAGCTGCTGGAATCGAGGGATTCCGGTGTTGCCATCCTGATGATTTCCACGGAACTGGAGGAATGTCTTTCACTCAGCGACAGGCTGGCAGTCATGCATCAGGGCAGAATCATGGGAGTGATGAATCGTGAGGAATACGATGTGGAGAAAATAGGCCTGATGATTGCCGGTGTACATGATGGAGAACGGAAAAATGAAGATAAAACAGAACGATAAGAGAAAAATTTTGGCGCAGTTACTGAAACCGGTGGCAGCGATTGCGGCGGCACTGCTGGTTGGTGCAGTTTTGATTCTGTATGCAGGGGCAAATCCTGTCATGGCATATAAATCGCTTCTGACCGGGGCATTTGGAAGCTTTTATAATTTTACGGAGGTGCTGGTGAAAGCGTCTCCATTGTGGCTGGCAGGCCTTGGTGTGGCACTGTCGTTTAAAGCGGGGATTTTTAATGTGGGTGCGGAAGGACTGATCATGATGGGAGCATTGGCTAACGCGTGGATCGGCGTCGTGCTGGGGAATCTTCCTATGATCATTTTGCTTCCTGTTACCATGCTTGCCGCGGTTTTAGCTGGCGGTATCTGGGCCAGCATCCCGGGCATGATGAAGGCGAAGCTGGGAGTCGACGAAATCATTACCACAATTATGTTTAATTACATAGCAACCTGGGTGGTCAGCTATTTTGTGACAGGGCCCTTAAAGGATCCGGCGGGGGTCAATCCACAGACGGCGGAGCTGGGAGCAGGAGCACAGCTTCCGATTCTGGTGAAGGCGACCAGGCTGCATGCGGGGCTGATCCTTACGCTCATTCTAATTGTCGTCATGTATTTTGTTATTCAAAAGAGTACATTTGGATATAAGGTGAGACTGTTGGGGAGCAGCTTAACCGTGGCAAGGGCATCGGGGGTCAATGTTCCCCTGACACTGATCACTACGATGATCATCAGCGGCGGTCTGTCCGGTTTGGCCGGGATGATGGAGATATCGGGGCTGCACCACAGGCTTTTAAATTCATTTTCCCCGGGCTATGGTTTTACGGCGGTTGTCGTGGCGCTGCTCGGCAATCTGAATCCGCTGCCTGTATTCGTGTCAGTATTCTTCTTTGCAGCAATGACGGTGGGGGCTAATGAGATGCAGAGAAGCGCTGCCATTCCCACCTCTTTAATCAGTGTGATTCAGGGATTGATCGTGTTCTTTGTTCTGATCAGCGAAGTGAAACACTTTCCGAAACCCCACATTTTCACATCGAAAAAGGAAGACAGGGGGGTGACAGAATGAATATCTTAAGCATGACATTTATTGTGGGTCTCTTGACTGCCACGGTCCGCATGATGGTCCCGATTCTTCTGTCGGCGCTGGGGGAGACGTATTCGGAACGTGCGGGCATCTTAAATATCGGGCTGGAGGGGATTATGCTGATCAGCGCATTCTGTGCTTTTCTGGGCTCCTACTATTTTAACAGCGCGGCGGTGGGGGTCCTGTTTGGAGCGGCTTCCGGCCTGCTTGTCGGCCTGGTCGCGGCATTCTTGAGCGTTACCCTGCAGATTAACCAGATGATCAGCGGAATCGCCTTAAATATGGCGGCTGCAGGGCTTACCAGCTTCTTTTACCGGGTTATGTTCGGTGTGCTTCCGATTCCGCCCCAGGCAAAGAGCCTGCCGGTGCTGGAGATTCCGGTGCTGAAAAATATTCCATTTCTGGGGGAAATCCTGTTTCAGCACAATATTCTGGTATATGCGGCATTTATTCTTGTACCGGTGTCTTCCATTATACTGTATAAGACCAGCTTTGGCCTGAAGATCCGGGCTGTGGGGGAGAACCCGAAGGCAGTGGATACCGTGGGCGTCAGCGTGAACGGCGTGCGGTATTCTGCGGTGTGTATCTGTGGGCTGCTGACCGGACTGGCTGGGACGTGTCTGACCATCGGACAGCTCAATATGTTTATGGATAATATTTCCGCAGGAAGAGGTTTTATCGCGCTGGCAGCTGTTATCTTCGGTAAATGGAATCCGAAGGGAGTCCTGTTTGCTTCCGTTATCTTTGCATTTGCGGACGCTCTTCAACTGAGGCTCCAGTCACTTGGCTTCCAGATTCCGTATCAGTTCCTGGTCATGCTTCCCTATGTGCTGACCGTGGTGGCACTGGCCGGAGTCGTGGGTAGGAGCAAAGGACCAGCCGCATTGGGAAAAGCGTACAGCAAGGAAGGATGACAGGACCAGTCAATTAGCAAAACTTATTAGCAAAACTTATCAAAAAACTATCAGCGAATCGCTGAAAGTATAAATGTCTTTCTAACTACAAGGAGGAGAAGAAATGAAAAGGAAACTGAGTTTGGTAATGGCAGCGGCACTGACAGCAGCGCTCCTGGGGGGATGCGCAGGCGGAAATGCAAAACAGCCGGCAGGCGATACAACGGCAGCTCCGACGACGGCGGCGCAGACGGAAGCCGGCAAGACGGAAGCAGACAAGACGGAGGCAGACAAGACGGAGGCAGAAAAAACGGAGGCCGCGAAGACGGACGACGCAAAGGCTGGGGACAGCACTAAGACTGGGGGCGGACAGTTTAAGGCGGCTCTCATTGTAACCGGATCGGTCAACGACGCCGGATGGAACGCGGCTGCCTATAATGGTATGAAAGCGATTGAAAGTGAAATGGGAGCGGAGATTAATTTCTCAGAAAATGTGTCTCTTCCCGATGCGGAACCGGCATTGAGGGATTTTTCCAACAAGGGATACAACCTGATCTTTGCACACAGCATGGAGTACGGTGAGTCTGTGACAAAGATTGCGGGGGATTATCCGGATACAAAATACGCGGTCTATACAGGAACTGTGGAAGCGGACAACGTGGCGTCTATCTCCTTAAATGAGCACGAGACGGGATATCTGGCCGGTATGCTGGCGGCGTCCATGTCAAAGACGGGCAAGATCGGAGTCATCATCGGTTCTGACTTACCTCCGATGATCCGTATCGCGGAGGCGTACAAGCTGGGCGCGAAAGAGGTAAATCCGGATATTCAGGTGTTTGACGTATTTGCAGGCAGCTGGGATGATATTGCAAAAGGAAAAGAAGCGGCTCTGGGACAGATTGAAAACGGAGCCGACGTCATCTTCCATGTTGCGGATAAGACCGGGCTTGGAGCGATTCAGGCGGCACAGGAAAAGGGCGTGTATGCAATCGGTTCCTCCGTGGATCAGAGTGCAGTGGCACCCGGAACCGTATTGTCCAGTGCCCTGGACCATGCGGACAAGGCCTATTTAGCGGCGGCGAAGAGCGTTTCAGATGGTACCTTTAAGGGCGGAATCATGAGAATGGGACTGAAGGAAGAGGCGATTGGCATGGCACCATACGATGCGGCCGTTCCGGAAGATGTAATTAAGAAAATTGAAGATAAGACCGCTCAGATCGTGAACGGGGAATTCGAAGTTCCGGAGATTCTGGAGAGAACGACGAAGTAAACTTTGAGTAAAGGAAACGAAGATGAACGATTATTTATTTTACGGAGCGATGACGGAACCCATCGCTCCGATGGACAAAGAGGGAAATATTGACTATGAGCTTTTGAAGGCTCAGGTGCAGTTTCAGCTGGATCATAAGATTCATGCGATTTTTGTGAGCGGGCTGACGGAATGCATGGTGACCAGCGTGGATGAGCAGATTGAAATGCTCCGTGAAACTGTGAAAACCGTAAACGGTCAGGTTCCGGTTATGGGAAATATCTGTCTGAACCGGCCGGAGGACGCTCTGTCAGCCATAAAAGCATTTGAGGAGGCGGGAGCGGACGCGGTCAGCATAGCGCAGCCTCATACCTTCACGTATGAGGAAGATGCCATTTACGAGTATTATACGAATCTGATCCGCAGGACAAAACTGCCGGTATACGTATACAACGCGCCTCAGACTAACAACATTCTTTCACCCAGACTGGTAAAAAGGCTGGTGGAGGAAAATGAAAATGTGAGGGGCTATAAAAACAGTGTTCAGGACATTCTTCATCTGCAGAGTGTCATGGAGCTGATTCCGAAAGAACGCCATTTTGAATGCATCGCGGGCAGTGATTCGACAATTTTTGCGACACTGGCTCTGGGCGGATGCGGGATCATATCCTGGGTGTCCATCATGTTCCCGGAACTGATCGAGGAGCTGTGTGACGCGTATTTCAAAGGTGATATCGAGGGTGCAAGGGCGCTTCAGTTCCGGGTACAGAAAGTGCGGACGATCTTAAAGCACGCTCCGATGGATTCCGGTTACCGGTATGCCGGCGAACTGATCGGACTGCCGATGGGATATCCGAGGCAGCCGATGTCGCAGGCTACGGAGGAGCAGAAGAACTATATCAGGGAAGAACTGACAAAAATGGGCATGATTTGACAAAGGAGCGTAAATGAAGCCAAAGAAATTAATAACGCTGGGAAGCTATCATACAGATTATTTTTTGATTGGAGACAGAATTCCGGACAAGGGTGAGACGGTAACGGGAAATTACTATTTTACAGAGGGCGGCGGCAAAGGCTCCAATCACGCCTGCGCCTGCTCAATCCTTGGCGGAAATGTGGTTTTGATTCAGAAGCTGGGCAGGGATGAGGGTGGAGAAACGGCCTGCAGAGAATTCGCAGGGTACGGACTCTCCCTGGATTATGTCAGGATGGTGGACGGAGAGAAGACGGGACTGGCACCCATCATGATTGATAAGGATGGCAATAACGCCATCATGGTTTTTCCGGGTGCTCACGGCCACTATACGAAGGAAGATATCGATATGGCCGACCAGGAGTTTGACGATGCGTTTATGGCCAGTTTTGTGTTTGAGACGAATCTGGATATGGTGGAGTATGCCATTAAAAAGGCGTATGAAAAGAATGTAGCCGTATTTTTAGACCCATCGCCCGTGACGAAGTTTAATCCGGAGCTGTATCCGTATCTGACCTGGATTAAACCCAACGAGCATGAGGCTACCCTTTATACAGGAATCGAAGTGACGGATTATGAGTCCGCCATAGAAGCCGGTAAATGGTTTCTGGCACAGGGCGTCAAAAATGCCCTGATTACTTTGGGGGAAATGGGTTCGGTTCTGGTGACGCCTGACCGGATACAGACATTTCCGGCGCCGAAGGTGACGGTTGTGGACACAACAACGGCGGGTGATGTGTTCGCCGGCGCATTTATCTATGCCCTGTCGGTGGAAATGCCTCTGGACGAGGCCGTGCTGTTTGCCTCCTGCGCGGGCGCACTGACGGCCACGAAGGCGGGGGCGGTGAAGTCGGCCCCGCATATGGATGAGGTGCAGACGCTTCTGGCGGAATTTAAAAAGACGATTTAGAACCGGGGGACAGAGATGGATCATACGATATTTGCTTTAAAAGGAACGATTGCCTATACGCCGGTACCGGACAGATTCGTTTTCGCGGAGGACAGCTTTCTGGTATGCGAAAATGAAAGGGTGAAAGGGATATGGAAGGAACTGCCGGATGAGCTGAAGGGAATAAGAGTCTGTGATTATACAGGCAAAATCATTTTCCCGGGAATGTGTGATCTGCACATGCATGCGCCTCAGTACGCGTTTCGGGGACTCGGGATGAATCTGGAGAATCCGGACTGGGATATGTGGTTCGAGAAGTACGCCTTTCCGGATGAGAAACGGTATGAGGACTGCGAATATGCTAAGAAAGCGTATGAGCGTCTGACCGATGACCTTTTAAAAACCACGACGACCCGGTGCGTTATGTTCGGGACTCTTCACCGGCAGAGCACGGAGATCCTGATGGATCTGCTGGAGGAAAAGGGAATCGCGGCCTATGTGGGCAAGGTAAATATGGACCGGAATTCGATTCCCGGCCTGCTGGAGACCACGGGGGAGAGCCTGGAAGAGACGAAACGGTGGCTGAGTGACTGTGCGGAAAAGAAGCAGTATAAGAAATGCCGTCCCATGATTACACCCCGCTATATTCCGACGTGTACGGATGAACTTCTGAGCGGACTGGGAGAACTGGCTGTGGAGAAGGGAATCCCGGTTCAGTCTCATCTGTCCGAGGGGCTGGACGAGATGGAATGGGTACGGGAGCTGAAGCCGGAGATTTCATTTTATGGGGAGGGCTACGACAGGTACCATATGTTTGGAGACGTAGTTCCGACGGTAATGGCTCACTGTGTCTATTCCTCGGAGGAGGAGATTGCTCTGATGAAGAAGCGGGAAAAGCTGATTGTCGCGCACTGCCCGCAGTCCAATATCAGCAGCTCCGGAGGGATTGCCCCTGTAAAACGCTATCTGGCGGAGGGCATCCGGATGGGGCTTGGAAGCGATATGGCAGGCAGCAATACACTTTCTCTGCTGCGTGCGATTACCGATGCCATCCATGTGTCGAAGGCACGGTGGGCATTTACGGAACGGGGAAACGATCCTCATGCAAAGAAAAATGTCCTGTCACTGGCGGAAGCATTTTATCTGGCCACCCATGGGGGAGAGGGCCTGTGGGACAGAGTTGGAAGCTTCGAAGAAGGATACTGCTTTGATGCTGTGGTCCTGGATGATTCCAGAATCCGTGACTACTGTGAGAGAAGCAGCTATGAGAGGACCGAGCGGTTAATTCTGATGTCGGATGACAGGGATATAGAGGCAAAGTTTATCGACGGACGAATGGTATATCAGCGGGCTGAAAAGGAGAGGACTGAAACGTGAAAACGGTGGTAATTGAGGATATCAGGGCGGATAATGATTATGGTCTGATTGTGCAGATGCCGGGAGAGGGAAGCGTATATCAGGAAGACTATTTTTACTGGAAAGGTAGCTCGATTCCGGCCTGCTTTCAGACGAACCGGATTACGACCGGGATAATGAAGACGTGGCACCGGGATCTGGTATTTCAGAAGCTGGAATACCATGATGACTATGAAAAATTCATATTTCTCTCCGGGAACGCCCTGTTTCCTGTGGCAGATACGAAGGATGGCGCTGTCTGTGCCGGGAGTTTCCGGGTACTTAGGGTAACTCCCGGTACAGAGGTGCTTGTGCCGCCTGGAAAAGCACATTTTATGCCGGTCGCTGAGGGGGATGAGCCGGTCCGTATTACAGTTGTGTGTCCGGAAATGCCGTTTTACCATGTGTATCTGGACGAAGAGACGCGGGCTGTGACAAAGGAGTGAGAGGCATTGGAGAATGTATGCTTAAGGCGGTGTTCCTGCCGGTGCTTTTTGAAGAAAGAAGTGCCGGAGGAGGCGCTGCTGAGGCTTTTTCAGGCGGCCATGCAGGCGCCGTCGGCGCGGAATGAACAGCCCTGGGAATTTATTCTGATCCGGGACCCTTTGGTGAAGGAGCAGATCGCACAGATCAATCCCTATTACCGGCCGGCAGACGGTGCGGACTGCCTGCTGCTGCTCCTTGCGGATTTAGCGCGAATGAGGAGCGACAGTCCCTGGTGGATACAGGATATGAGCGCCTGTGCAGAAAATATCCTGCTGCAGGCCGTGGAATCAGGACTCGGCGCCGTATGGCTGGGTGTCTATCCAAGGGAAGAGCGGATGTGTGCATTAAGAGAAATTGCATGTATTCCGGAGCGTGTGGTTCCGTTTGCGGTGATTGCTGTCGGATATCCGGCCAATGCACTGCAGGCAGTGCCAAGGTTTGAGAAAAAACGGATTTTTAAGGATAAGTATGGAAGTGAAGCGGGAGATCAGTATGAACAACAGTGAAATATACTCTCACGTAGATCATACGCTGTTAAAAGCGTACGCATCCTGGGAGGAGATTAAGAAATTATGCGATGAGGCTGTACAGTACCGGACGGCTTCCGTGTGTATTCCGCCGTCCTATATAAGGCGGGTCAGGGAAAACTATGGAAAAGACTTCCGAATCTGTACGGTAGTTGGGTTTCCGCTGGGGTACAGCACGAAGGAAGTGAAGGTGAGTGAGACGCTTCTGGCCGTTAAGGATGGCGCGGACGAGATTGACACAGTAATCAATCTGGGAGATGTAAAAAACAAAGAGTATGGCCAGATACTCGCTGAACTGAAAGCCATACGGGCAGCGGCGGAGGGCCGGATTCTGAAGGTCATTATTGAGACCTGTTATTTGACGGAAGAGGAGAAGCGGCAGCTGTGCCGCGTGGTCACCGAGTCGGGAGCCGATTACATTAAGACTTCTACCGGATTTGGAACGGAAGGGGCGGTGCTGGTGGATATTTTCCTGTTTAAGGAGGAAATCGGACCGGACGTAAAGATCAAGGCAGCGGGGGGAATGCACAGCCGCCAGGATTTCATTGATTTTTTAAACGCCGGGTGCGACAGACTGGGAACAAGCTCTGCAGTGAAAGTGCTGGAGACGCCGGAATAGAAAAGGTTTAGGGCAGAACGAAGGAACGCATTAGATGAAAGAAGAGTACGCGTAAATAGTATTTGAAAATTACGCATACTCTTTTTGCTTTTTTACGCAATTAAATGTATAATTTATAAATAGACAGGGATTTGTAAACAGCCAGCATAACAAGCTGGCGGATCATTTAAAATAAAGGTACAAAGGAGATCCTATGAGAAAAGAAGCCAGCCTTAACCAATGGAAAGAGCTATACGATGAAACCTTGAAATTAAAAGCGTTGGAGCCATGGAAATATTTGGACAGTGCTGATCTGATTGCCATAAAGCTGCAGGGAATGGAAGAACCTGTGTTTATGAGCGTTATGGGCAGATTGGGTACTTGTTACGGTGTGAGTATGTACGAGGGGATGGACGGACTGGCAGATTTTGACATGGTGGCAAATGCGGAGGAAAAAAATGGCCCTTCGATTTATGATACCATGATGGATCAGTCCTGCATTACATGGTATGCCGGTGATCGGGATGAGGTGCCGGAAGCGCAGAAAAAGGTAATAAAGGAGCTGGGACTTAAATTCAGAGGGAAAGGACAGTGGCAGTATTTTCTTTCCTTTGAAAAAGGCTATACGCCATTTACCCTGGATGCAAGGGAAACGGGTATATTGACAGAGGCATTTAAGGGACTGTTTATGGCGGTACGCGCAATTAAGGAGAAACAGATATCAGTAGATTTTGAACAGGGAGAGATTCTCTGGAGACTTTATAATACAGAAACGAAAGAGTGGAATATGTTTGCAGGTCCGCTGCCTCCGTGTAAACGGGAATATCCGGAGATAGAACTGGAAGATCAGGAGTTAAGGCAGAAATTGAAAGAACAACGTCAGACAAACCAGGAACTGGCAATTGAACTGGCCTATCTTCAGACGGAGATAAGGGATCAGGAGTATGACCGCCCTCTCTGTCCGCGCGTTCTGATTGTCATGGATTGGAAACGGGATATGATACTTAACATGGACCTGATGAGACCGGAAGATTATGAGATTGATGTTATTCTGAATTTTTTTATTCCGTATGTGCTGTCAAATGGTCGTATGAAGAAAATTAGAGCCAGAAATCCATGGGTATTTGCAGCCCTAATTGAAATCTGTGAATACTGTGGAATTGAACTGGTGAAAACAGGTCTTGGAAAAGTGGACAATATACTGAAGGAAATGACGGACAGGATGGGGTAAAGGAAAGCACCAGATGGATTCGCCTGGAACAGGGCGGTCTGTCTGGTGCTTTTAATTTAGTAGAAAAATTATTATTATCATATTATGATTCCATATTTGTCACACGATAATGTCCGGGCGATACCTGGGCGTATTTTTTAAAGGTGCGGATAAAGTTGGAGTAATCATGAAAACCGGATAATTCACAGGTGTCAGTGACGCTTTTTCCCTGCTTTAGAAGCGTTTTGGCGAGGGAAATCCGTTTTAGAATCAGGTACTCCTGTATGGAACAGCCCGCCTGTTCCCGGAATTTACGGCTCATATGGGAGCGGTTCATGTAAAGGTGGTCCGCCAGCGCCTGGATAGATAAGTCTTCTGTCAGATGTTCGTCGATATATCTCATGATCTGGCTGGAAAGCTGGGGCATGATGTTTTCGGGAATCAATGTGGACTCGTAAAAACAGGTGTTGGCCAGGACCAGGAGCTGCAGGAGATAGGTGGAGGCCAGGACGTCATGGCCGAAGCTTGCAGAGGCCACGGCGGTGTGCAGGTGATCCGTCAGATAGAGATAGCGTTCGAGGGACCGGGGCGGCAGGGAGAGTAAATTTCTGTCCGCATTCTTCCGCTTCTCAAAACAGGAGAGCAGATCGGTCTGCTCCGTGCAGTAATTCCGAACCAGCTCAGGAGAGAAATGGGTAGCAATCCGCTCATAGGGGGTGCCCTCATAGGAGACAGCGCGGTGAATCTCCTGGCTGTTAATAATCAGCAAATCCCCACGCTGTAACCGATACCGGTGGTGCTCAATGTAGCAGTCCGTACAGCCGCCCAAAAACAGCAGCAGTTCGTAGGAGTCGTGCATGTGGTAGACGTCATTGATTGGCTTCGCGGAGATCATATGGTGGCTCCGGATAATCTCTGGAAAATGAATCCGGCGGCAGCCATCGTTTTTCAATGTACCGCATTCTGGTGATAATGGTATGGATTTATTTCGATTCGTGTCCTGTTCTGTAAAAAATGTCATAGCTTTCCAGCCTCCAATCCTGTGCCTGCGGCAATGCCATTCTACGCCGCCTTTCTTTCTGTTAAAAACAGTAAAGCCTGAAAAGACCTGGCCAACTATTTTTCACGTATCGCGCAGAAGTGCTTAAGAGACAGGCGCCAAGTGCTCACAGCGGTATAAAATCACATAACGCAATAAAAAGACAAAAATGAGCAAAGAACCTGCATGATATTTATTATATGATAAGGAATAAAAAAAGCAAGCAGTACTTGTACAGGAGGTAACATTTATGAAATTTGAAGTAAAAAATCCTGATTACGGGAAAAGCCCGTATACAGGCATGACGAAGGAACACTGGCTGGAGGCGTGCGAGTTCCTTCTGGAGGGGATTTTTTCCGGGATTGAAAGTATGGAGGGTCAGCCCGTAAGCCGAAGAGTGGAATTTGAGGTGAGTTATCCGAATAAGAACAGTTCTCCGACAAAGGCCAGTGCGGAACGGTTTGAGGGGCTTGCCAGGAGCTTTCTGATCGCGGCGCCGCTGCTGCATAACCGGCCGGAGGCTGTGATTTGCGGCGTATCGGTGAGAGAGTATTATAAAACGCGGATACTGGAGGCGGTGACGCCTGGAAATCCCAATTATCTGTACGGTTTACAAGAGCTTCTCGCCATGGCAAAGGAGGGTGAGGATACCTTCCAGCATACCTGCGAATGTGCTTCACTCGTAATCGGCCTGGATCAGTGTAAGGGGGTCATTTGGGATACATATACGGCGGAGGAGAAAGACAGAATTGCGTCCTATATCCGGGAATTTGCCTATGGGAAGACGGGAGCGCATAACTGGCGGCTTTTCAACATGCTCATTCTGGGATTTTTGCATCAGGAGGGATATGAGATCGACCGAGGCGTGATGAGAGACCATGCGCAGACGATTCTGTCGTACTATGCCGGAGACGGATGGTATCGCGACGGCCATCGCTTTGATTACTATACTCCCTGGGCATTCCAGGTGTACGGGCCGATCTGGAACCGTTGGTATGGATATGCAGAAGAGCCGTGGATCGCAGGGAAAATAGAGCAGTATGCCAATGCACTTACGGATTCATTTCTGTCCATGTTCGATAAAGAAGGTCATGTGACGCTTTGGGCGAGAAGCGGTCTTTACCGCAATGCAGCCTCTTCCCCCTTTGCCTCCGCGTATCTTCTCAATCATACCAACGTCAATCCGGGACTGGCAAGAAGAATCAATTCCGGCGCGCTGCTCCAGTTTATTACAAGGGAGGAGGTATTTGTAAATGGAGTGCCGTCGCTGGGATTTTACGGACAGTTTCTCCCCATGGTACAGGATTACAGCTGCGCGGAAAGCCCGTTTTGGATTGCAAATCCATTTGTGGCGCTGACGTATCCGGAGGAGCATCCGTTCTGGTCCGCGGTCGAGGAAAATGGGGATTGGGAGCAGCTGGGAGATTGGGGAGCGGAGAGTTCCCCTCATCTGCATTCCCCGAAAGGTTATACAGAAACGATCATGAATGGCCCGGGAATTGTCTCTGCGCATCTGGGCGGGAACGGGGCCTGTGAGTTCCGGACCGCGAAGGGGCTTTTTAAACCTGGAGATGAGTACATCAGATATTACATACGCCTCGCATTTCACAGCCATTATCCGTGGGAGGCCTTTGACGGCCAGGGGGCGGAGGCCATGCAGTACAGCATCTCTTATGATGGGGCAAAGGAGGCGCTGGTGCCGAATATCATCATGTACGGCGGTGTAAATGACGGGGTTCTCTACCGGAAACAGTACTTTGATTTTTACCATAACTTTCAGGGCGGCGCCTCCATCGATCTGGCGGATTTTCCGGTGGCATACGGCCACATCCGTGTGGACAAAATGCGTATCCCCAACAAACCATTTACACTGACCATGGGGGCCTACGGTTTTCCGGAGTACCAGGCTGGAGAGAAAACACAGGTGATCAGGCGCTCCTGCGATGGCGCGGAGGCAGTGATTCTAAAACAGGATGGCCGGCAGCTTGCGCTGGTTGCCTATACGGCATGGGAATCGGTTGAGACAAAGGAGAGAAGAGGCGTTAATCCGGCCGCGGAGAACAGCATTTTGGCTTATGGAAAGCTGCGCAGAGAAAAAATGTATGGGTACGAGCCTTATGTGATGATCAGCGCTGTTTTAAGCAGGACTGATGACAGAGAATGGGCGGAGGATGAACTGTTTCCGATCAGAACAGTCACCTTTACCGATGAGGAACAGTGCGGAGGCTACGGCCCGGTTACACTCCTGATGAAGGACGGGCGCACGGTTGCCGTGGATTATGAGGGGCTGGAAGGCCATCTGATGATTTAATGGTAAAAACCTTAAGATAATGCAAAAATATGAAAATATTACAAATATCCCTGGTTACGATCTGAAGATTTTGTAAAAAGGCAGTATGAAACTTTATTTGCTTTTCAGATTCCCGATGTTATATTGAAACCATCATAATAACAAGGAAATATGCGGGAAGACCAGGGATATTGCTGAGCGGATAAATGCGCCTGCCGCCGGTCTTCCAGCAGAAAATGGAGGAGACATTATGAAAAAAAGCTGGAAAAGGGGACTGGCGCTGTATCTGTCATTTGTTATGGCAGCAGGCAATTTCGGAAGCGGTATCTCTTACAGCTTCGCTGCCGTAAATGGCGGCGGAGGAACCGGGACGGGAAAGGCCACATCTTCCAATGCGGCCGGATCGGGAAGCGGCCATACGCATACATCTAAGGCCACTTCATCCAATGCGGATTCCGGCAGCTCAGACCGGGAACCGGATAAAATGGCGACGGAGTCAAATGCAACAATGTCAAATGCCCTGAAGCTGCTGCTTGAGAAAACGGAATTTTCGCTGTCAGATGATTTCAGCAATACGCAGGGACCGGTCTGGTACTACAAGTATGGAGACAAGGGCAGCGGGAAAATATCAGAACTTCAGGAATATGACGCAGCTACACCGCGGTGGATGGATAATAAGGACAAATATCTGAGAATATTTAAGGATGGTATGATGCCGGGAAATAAGGGGGACGACGCGATTCTGGAATGGAAAGCGCCTGCGGACGGCCTCGTTCAAATCTCTGAGGATGACGGCTCTATATCCATGGAAACAGACCGGAATGACAGAGATGGAGTTCTGCTGTCCATACAGCAGAACGGAAAATTAATCTGGCCGGATACAGGAACGATATCGACGGAACACAATAAGAAAGATGTCAATTTCCAGCCGTTTTATTTACAGGTCAGGGAAGGCGATGCTATCCATTTCCGGGCCAATGGAAATAAAGAGTACAACAATGACCGTGTAAAATGGTGTCCGGTTATCACGTATCTGGAAGAAGAGGATGTCGCAATGATATCCGACATTACCATGACAGGAAGAGATTCCCTCGAATTTACAGCGGCGTCGAAAGAACTGTCCGGCGATATCCAGGATCGGATTTCTTTAAGCGCAGTTGTAAACGGAAAGAAGGAAGAGGCGGTAACCGTCCGTTCCGCTGAGGCAAAAGACGGGAAAGCTGTGGTTACATTTGATGAGGTCGAGGCGGCTGAAAAAGATCAGATCCAGTTACTGGTCGGCCTTGATGAGGACCATCGGTTTGTTACATACAGCCCTCAGGATTTTACAGTAATTTCCGGGCAGACCTATTATGTAGATGCTGTTAATGGAAATGACAGCAATGACGGACTTACAGAGGAGAGCGCGTGGAAGAGTCTCGATCAGATTAACAATACTACATTTCTTCCGGGAGATTCTGTTCTGTTAAAGGCTGGCTGCATCTGGAACGGCTATCTGTATCCGAAGGGAGAGGGAAGCGAGATCGCTCCGGTGACATTGGGTAAGTATGGCGGCGACGGATATCCGATTATTAACGGCGACGGATCGGTTCCTTATGATTCACAGTATAAAGTCAGAAAAGACTTTGTGTACAGTCCAACCGTCCTGTTGAGTGATCAAAGCAACTGGGTGATTGATGGAATTGAAGTGACAAACAGCGCTGACGATAGCTATAATCATGTCGGGATCCTGGTGTTTACCACAGGGCGGACCGGCGTGGTGTCGAATGTGACGGTTCAGAACTGCTACGTTCACGATGTGACAGCAGAAGTAGCCAACTCCAAGATGACCGGCGGAATTCTCGTAATCGGCGCCGATGTCTGGATCGATGGTCGGAAGCCGGAAGGTGAGATGGCTTCCGATATCGGATTTGACGAGGTCCTGATTGAAAATAACTATGTAAAAAATGTAGCCAAGGAAGGAATTCGTTCCAGCGGACAGAATACAGGCGCAGAGGGTGTGGGCTTCCGCAATACGAAGACATTCCGCAATATCACCTTCCGTGGAAACTACATCGAAGAGATTTTCGGTGACGGCATCGTACTCGCAGAGGTTGGCGAAAACGGTATGGTAGAGAACAACGTGGTGAAGAATCATTGCAACTACGATACCGCTAACTATGCAGGCGCGTGGCTGTGGCAGTGTGACGATTCCATTTTCCGCTATAATGAAGTATTCGGCGGAGAGTACGGCTATAACGATGGCGAGGCGTTTGACTACGATATCGGCTGTAAGGATATTATCTACGAATATAATTACAGCCATCATAACAAGGGCGGCCTGCTTCTGACCATGTATGACAATGCTTCCTATCATTTCCGCTATAATATCAGCGCCAACGATGGAAAGCCCAGCCAGGAGCTGTTCCACTGTCAGACCGGTAAGTCGAAGGTCTATAACAATACCATGTACATTGGAAAAGGGACCACAACCTCCATTTTCCAGACTGGATCGGTGGGTTACTTTAAAAATAATATTATTATGGTACATGGCAGCGTTCCGAAGTTCGGCACCAGCTCCATAAGTGTGTCAAAGGGCGCTATGACCAATAATATTATCTATCCGGCTTCTATTACAAGCGTAAATGGTCCTTCTGACGCAGTCCTGGAAGATAACCTGTTTGTGAACCCGAGACTTTCTTCTCCGCAGCTGAGCACGAAATACAGCAGTGAAGAGTATGGGCTCACTTATGAGAATATGGGACAGGGCGATGAATTTATTGCCGGGCTCAGGGAACGTATGGCGATCTTTAAACTGCAGGAAAATTCACCGGCGGTAGACGCAGGCGTGGTAATACCGGAATCAGATGCGACAGAGGATATTTTCGGCAATAAAATCGTGGATTTACCGGATATTGGCGCTCACGAGTTTAATAATGACCCGGGGCCTGTTGATGAGGAGGGAAATAAAGCAGAAAAAGTAATTCTGGATAAGACAGAGCTTTATATGGCGACAGAAGACATCGCCCGGTTAAATGCATCCGTACTGCCGGAAGATGTTCTTGACGACAGCATTGGCTGGTCCGTGGACGACCCTGAGGTAGTAAGCGTGTCAGCGGCGGGCAAGGTAACAGCCCTGGCAAAGGGAGATACAGTTGTTACCGCGGTCAGCTTAAATAATCCGGAGGCGAAAGCGGAGTGTATCATTCATGTATACGAAAAGAATTCAAAGTCTGTTATCGCGGACAAAGATGCCAGAGTAAGGGATGATGGTACTCACAGCGGAACAGAAGAATCCATGATGGTAAAGCTGGACAGCAGCGGATACAGCAGAAACGTATTGATGTCCTTTGATCTTACATCCGTACCGGAGAATTACAAAAAGGTTCTCTTAAAATTCCATATTGACAGTACAGAGGCAAATAACGTACCCTTTACCGTATCCCGGATTGGTGATGACTGGGAAGAGGCGGAAGTAACGTGGAATACCAAGCCTGATAAGGTCGGAAAGATCCTGGATTTCACTTCCAGTATTGCGGATGGAGGCAGCTGGAAGGAACTGGATATCACGGATTACATGGAAACATTACTGGAATCCGGAACTCAGAGACTTTCAATCATCTTTGAAGGCGTAGAAATTGGATCAAAGAATTATACAAACATCCACTCCAGAGAAACGGATTATAAACCGCAGCTTGTATTTGACAATGAATCCGTGAAAACGGTGGAAAATGTCTTTGTCAAAGTTCCAGTGGGAACAGCGCCGGTTTTACCAGAGACTGTAAACGTAACCTACAGCGATGATACGACTGCCAAAGCGGCGGTGGCTTGGGATGAGATTCCGGCAGGGAACTATCAGAAAGAGGGCCAGTTTACCGTTTGCGGATATATCGAGGGAAGAAACCTGCCGGTTATCGCATACGTGACCGTATCGGATACGATTATTACAGCGGCATTTGCAGAGGATGTCACGACCCAGGCAGGGATAGCACCGGTTCTGCCGGAAACTGTAAAGGTGACTTATATTAACAGTACTGAGGCAAAGGTTCCTGTTTTATGGGAGTCCGTGAATGAAAGTCAGTATGCAAAACCGGGAACCTTTACAGTGAAAGGAAAAGTAAGTGGCTTTGAGGCGGGATGCAGTATCAGGGTTATCGTAACCGGCGCCGGAGTGGTTGATGCCGAGGCAGTTGACATAACCGGATATGTGGGATTTATGCCGGTACTTCCTGAGAGCATTACAGTCAGCTATACAGACGGCAGCAAGGGAACGGCCAGAGTCGAATGGGAAGAGACAGAGGAAGAAAAGTACCAGAAAGCCGGAACGTTCACCGTTCATGGAACCTGCGAGGGGCTGGAGCAGAAAGCCGCCGCAAATGTGACAATCATTGAAGCTGCAGCAAAGCCGGCTGAAATGAAGAGTCCGGCAGGCAAATATCCGGCGCTTCCATATACTATAAAACTGGAGGGAAGCAGGAGCCGCAGCCGTGCAGCGGAGGCGCCTGTGGTATGGGAGACTGTCAACAGGGAACTGTATCAGGGCAGCGATCCATATGTGGTAAAGGGTTATATTGCAGGAACGACGATCCCGGCTTCCATAACGATTACGCCGGCAGATCCACTGGAATATATGGACGGCGTAATTGATACAAACGGCGATACTTATATTCAGGTAAGTCCGTCAGACAGCAAATTCGGTGATAATGAAGTGATTCGTATTAAGAACTATACAGGGTCCTTTAAACGTATCGGAGTGGTACAGTTTGATTTTGAGTCCATGGACACTTCAAACTTAACGGAGATGACGCTGAAATTGTATTTTAATAAGATGGATGATAAAGCAGAGGTTACAGAGACCTATTTAAACATCTATACCAACACTCCAGGCTGGGTTGAAAATACGGCAACGTATGATTCCATCACACAGGCCAGCGGATATAAGGCGGAGCTGGTAAAAGAACATGTCGTAATTAAGCGTGACCAGGTAGGAAGCTACATTACGATTGACGTATCCGATGCGATTGATTTTATGGAAGGCGGAAAGATTTCCTTTATTCTTGATATTGAAGAGAATCCGGAGGCTGATGCCAATGGCTCTAACTCCGGACTGGAATTTGCCAGTAAAGAGGCCGGAAAAGAAAAGGCGCCGAAGCTTTACGTATCAAACCAGTATGTGACAGAGCTGGAAACGGTAAATATAGATACCGCTGTAGGAGAAACGCCGGATCTTCCGGATACGATTACGATTCACTATGCGGATGGGACGGAGGCACAGGCACCGGTTATTTGGGAAGCTGTCAGCCCGACGCTGCTGGGCAGAAAAGGGACGTTCCTGGTAAGGGGACATGTGGAAGGGCTGTACTGCAGCGTTTCAGCAGGCGTTACCATGAAAGCAGAAGACCCGGATAATCCGGATACCCCGGATAATCCAGACAACCCGGACAACCCGGATACCCCGGATAATCCAGATAACCCAGACAACCCGGATAATCCGGATACCCCGGATAATCCAGACAACCCGGACAACCCGGATACCCCGGATAATCCAGACACCCCGGACACTCCCGATAAGCCGCACAAAAATTCTTCGTCTACTTCCGGCCAAGCAGTTACAGTAAACAGCTGGGTTCAGGGAATTGGCTATAAAAAATGCATTTTGGGCAATGGAGACTATGCAAAAAATGGATGGTATTATCTTGAATGTAATGGTAGTATGAACTGGTATCGTTTTGACGAGAACGGAAATCTGATCACCGGATTTTTCACAGACAAGGATGGAACGCTCTATTATCTTGACAAGGATGGAATTATGGTGACCGGCTGGCAGCTAATTGACGGTAAATGGTATTACTTTAATCCGGTTTCCGATGGTACCAGAGGCTCGTTATATCGAAATACTACAACACCCGATGGTTACCGTGTAGGACCGGATGGGGTATGGGAAAGTTAATATGAGGTGAACCGTGAAAAAGAAAACAGCATTGTTGTTTTTCATATGGTTCCTGATTCTGGAATGTCTTGCCGGCTGCGCCCGGCAAGGCTATTCCTGCTTTATGGAAGTAGGGGACCATGAGATATCGAAGGAAGAGTACGCTCTGCTGGCTTACGACAATATTGCCAGGACGGCCAGAGAATATGGGGCGAAAGAAGGAATTGATGTAAATGCGCCCGGCTTTTGGGAGCAGAAGAGGGACGGCGTCTCTCCGATGGACCGGGTACGGGAGCTTACAGACGGGGAAGCCGTTCATCAGAAGGGAATTCAGATTCTGGCAAAGGAAAACGGCATGATCGACGAGATAGGATACGAGGCGTTTCTGAAACAGTATCAGGAGGAAAATAAGCAGCGAAAGCAGATGAAGGAAGAGGGAAAGGTTCTGTATGGGCCTCTGGAGCTGTCTGTCAGCCAGTACTATTCCTATCGCCAGAGCCAGCTGGAGCAGGCTCTGGAGGAATTTGCGGAGCAGAAGATTGTCACAATCGGGGAAGAAGAACTGAAGGCGTATTATCCTGTGGTGAAACAGGCGGAAGAGAAAAAGAATTTCCAGGCAAAACTCAGCCTTGTGATCTTTGAAGATGCCGGTGAGGAGCAGAAAGCGGCGGCAGAGCGGTGGATTGCGGCTCATGGGATTACAGACGACCTGCCGTTACTTCTGGCTGAGGAAACCGGAATTTCTGCAAGTGTGGAGAGTATGGCCGTGGATACCCTCGAACTGGGCAAGGAAAATCTGCTTCTGGACCGGGTGGTGCAGGCGGTACAGGAAGTGGAAGCGGGAGAGGTTACACCAGCTATGGAATACACAGACGGCATGAGCGCGGTGGCTGTGGTTGAATCAAAAGAATATGCAGCGTTTGGAAGCTATGAGACAGAACGTGATTATGTGGAATACCTTCTCCGGGAGAAAAAAGCCAGGGAGTACATTGCAGACGAGATCAGCAGACTGGAAGTAAAAAAAGGGAAAGCCTGGGAAACGCTAACTTATGAGGATATTATCAAGTAACAACAGAACAGATGAAAATGGAGCTGAATGATGAAGAGGTTATTACAAAACAGAACAGTAAAATTTAAAATTATGGTATATAACATCTGCATTATCTGCGTCATCGGCATCATATTCAGTGTTACGAGTTATGTGACGGCGAACAAAAAAGCCGTCCAGTTGGCCCAGAATTCCGTCGAGTACCACGTGGAGAGCATCTCCCGCTATTATCAGGAGGTCTACGAGCAGATGGTGAACCTGGTGCTTAACTGTGCGGAGCGGGAGATGTTTGATCTAAGCTCTCTGGGGCAGTTAAAAACCGTAGAGGAAAAGAGAAAAGGCCTGGATTATGCTAAGCTGGCCGCTAATTTCTGCGCTGTCACAGGGTATGGGGATTATATCACAAGGCTGTCCATATTTGATGACAGCGATGTTCACATTTCGGCCGGAACGGCCTTAAGCAGTGTTGATGACGGGAGAAGAATCCGGAATGCGCCCTGGTTTGACCGGGAACTGAAGAAGGATATGTACGACTACCGGCTGGATCTGGTGAATTCCCCATTTTATAAGGAGGTGGGAATGACAATTCCCATTATCTGTAAAAATTCCGGGTATAAAGACAGTGACTGTTCTGCGCTTTTCCTGTCGCCCCGTCTCTATCTCGACCGCCTGAAGGAAGACGATAACGGTAATACAATGCTTGTGACTACATACCGCGGAGAGCGGATCGCTACGCTGCGGGAGTCTGAGAACCAGAAAGAGGAAAGCGACCGTTTGATTGATTCGATTCTGCGAAGAGAGGAAGAACGTGGAACGTGGCAGTACCAGATAAACGGGGAACCACATCTGGTATCGTATAACAAGGAATCCCAGAGCGGCGCCCTGGTGATCGAAATCATGGACATGGCAAATCTGAAGAATGACCGCCTGATGCTCATGCAGACGGTTGGCCTGATCTTTATCTCCTGCGTGCTCCTTGGAATTTCCATGTCGTTTCTGTTTACCAATGCGGTCAGAAAACCGATTGACCGGCTGGTAAACCATGTGGACAGAATTGCGAAGGGGGATTTCAGCCAGGAGGAATCGCTGGAGAGCCAGGACGAGATCGGACTCATCGGAAAGGCCGTAAATACAATGAGCAGCCAGATCGAACAGCTGATGGACAAGCGTTTGGAGGATGAAAAGGAAAAGAGCAGTCTGGAAATCCGGATGCTGCAGGCACAGATCAATCCGCATTTCCTCTACAACACCCTGGATTCGATCAAATGGATTGCTGTGATCCAGAAAAACAGCGGTATCGTAAAGGCGGTAACTGCGCTGTCAAAGCTGCTTAAAAATATGGCAAAGGGAGTGGACCAGCGCGTTACTCTGAGAGAGGAACTGGATTTTGTCCGCGATTACGTAACCATCGAGAAGCTGAAATATGTGGAAATGTTTGATCTGGAGGTCGACATCGGGGAGGAGATACTCTACGAAGCGCGAATCGTGAAGCTGACGCTGCAGCCACTGGTGGAAAATGCGATTTTCAGCGGTATCGAGCCTGGAGGAAAGAATGGAACCATCCGGATCCACGCGTATGAGAAGGACAAGTGCCTCTGCATCGATGTGCGGGACGACGGAATCGGAATACCGGAAGAAAAGATACCAGAGCTGCTGAACCATTCGGAAAAGCTAAAGGGCGACCAGATGAGCAGTATTGGGATGCCAAATGTGGACAGACGGCTGAAACTGATTTATGGGGAAGAGTACGGACTTTCCGTGGAGAGCCGGGTGGGAGAGTACACACAGATTACCGTCAGAATTCCGCTGGAATACTGACAGGGACTTAAGGGGGAGTGAGCTTATGTACCGGATTATGATTGTAGATGATGAACCGTTAATTCTGGCGGGCATAGCCTCGCTTCTGAACTGGGAGGAGTATCAGTGCCGGATCGTGGGCAAGGCATTGAACGGGCAGCAGGCGCTGTCCCTTCTGGATACGCTCCAGCCGGATATCGTGATTACAGACATTAAAATGCCGGCCATGGACGGAATTACCTTCATGAAGACAGCCATGAAAAACGGATGCACGGCGAGCTTTATTCTCCTGACGAATTTGGAAGAGTTTTCTCTGGCCAGGGAAGCGCTGCATTTAGGAGCGATCGACTATCTGGTAAAGCTGGAACTCAGTGAGGACAGCCTGATCCAGGCTCTGGAGTGTGCCATAGAGCGGTGCAACATGAATTACCACATGACACACCTTGCAGAAGAACCGCTGACCGTAGAAGAGAGGATTCAAAACTATTTCCGGCGGGTACTCATCTATGACACGGACGTGGAGGCGGAGGACGAGCTATCCGGCCTGATCCGGGAGCGGTATCCCAGGCCAGCTCTGATGCTGATTAATTTTAATTACGGATTTGAGGGATTTTCTGCGGCATTTACGAGGGCCGACCAGAAAAAGGTCATGGGCTTCGCGGAAGATATAATAAACGGTATGGTAAAGGGATTCTTTGAGAACAGCTGCGTTTTGCGGCGGGAGCAGAGCGGATTTGTCCTGGTGCTTTCGACGGAAGGGATCGATGATTTTAAGAAGGAAGCCAGCGTCATGAGCGTAAAATTCCGCCAGGTCATGAAGGATTACTTCGAGGTCCCTGTTTCCATTGCAGTGAGCCTGTCTGGAAGCGGTGTGGACGAGATCCAGGATCTGCTGTATCAGGCGATGAGTGCCATGAATCTGACTTTTTACGACAATTCCAGCGGCGCGGTGTTCTACTCGGCCATGTGCGAGGATAACTTAAGCCACAGCAGCAATTTCAACATTAATTTTTTGAAGAAGGACGTCACGGAGGCGATCCGCCAGAATGACTGCGAAGCCTTTAAAACCATAATGAATCAGATGATCCAGCTGTTTTCTGAGTGCAGGCCTTCCAGACAGCAGGCGGTGAACGCGTGCAATAATCTCTATTACTTTATTACCTCTCTGATTGAAGACTGGGGCGAACAGGATTTTCCTTACGCGGTGGATATTGTAGGCCAGTTAAACCGCATGGCCAATTTAAGCACGGTGCTTACCTGGCTCGAGGGATTCCGGGATCAGGTGGTCAGGGTGCTGGAGGACCATCAGCAGGCGCGCAGGGATAAGCTGGTGGAACTGGCTCTTGAATACGTAAAGGAGCATTATCAGGAGAAGATTACGCTGAGTCAGGCAGCAGCAGCGCTGAATGTCAGCCAGGGGCATTTGAGCAGTACGTTTAAGAAGCAGATGGGGAAGAATTTCTCCGATTATGTGACGGAAATGAAGATAGAAAAGGCCAGGGAACTGATCGAATCATACCAGTATATGATGTATGAGATCTCCGACATGCTGGGCTTTGACACGCAGTACTACTTCAGCGCGGTTTTCAAGAAGATAACCGGATACACGCCGAAGGAATATGAAAATATGGTGGTTAAAAAACCACTTTTGTAGTTTTTGGGGAGGATTATTATGAAAATCAGCAGGATTACATCAGTCCTTGTTTTGCTGGCTGTCGTAGCCGCGGGTGGCGCGGGATGCAGCCTAGGCAGAGATACGGCGGCCGGCAGAGGCAATGTGGCAGAAGGAAGGAGCGCAGCGGACAGAACAAAGGAGGGACGCGTGAAAATAACGGTGTCCGTCTGGGACAATGCCAATTCTCCCCAGTTTCAGGCGATGGCAGATGCATTTATGGAAAAAAATCCGGAGATTGATGTGGAACTGCTCGATATCCAGTCGGATGAATACAACAATAAGCTGACCGTGCTGCTGGCGGGAAATGAGTCTGACCCGGATGTTATTATGATTAAGGATGCGGATACGCAGATTTCCATGAGGGAAAAAGGACAGATTCTCGATCTGACCAGCTACATTTCCAGGGATGGCGTGGATTTAAGCATTTACAACGGCGCGGCAGACCAGCTTCAGATGGATGGAAAGCAGTATACGCTTCCTTTCCGGCAGGACTGGTATGTGCTGTTCTATAATAAGGATTTATTTGACGCGGCAGGGGAAGCGTATCCGGCGGATGATATGACATGGGGCGAGTATGAGAGACTGGCAGAGAGGCTGACTTTTGTGAGGGACGGCGGGATGGTCTACGGAACACACCATCATACGTGGATGGCGCTGGTCTCCAACTGGGCGGTGCAGGATGGGAATCATACGCTGATGAGTGAGAATTACGCGTTTTTAAAGCCTTATTATGAGCAGGCTCTCCGAATGCAGGAGGAGGGCGTCATGCAGAGCTATGCCAATCTGAAGATAAGCAATATCCACTACACCAGTGCCTTTGAACAGCAGCAGTGCGCCATGGTTCCTATGGGAACCTGGTTTATCGCAACGCTTGTTCAGGACCGGAAAGCGGGGAACTTTGATTTTAACTGGGGAGTGACGAGAATTCCGCATCCTGAGGGAATTTCGGCAGGAAGCACGGTTGGCTCAGTCACCCCGATCGCCGTCAATGCGAAATCCGATGTGCCGGACGAGGCCTGGGAATTCGTCCGGTTTGCCACCAGCGAGGCGGGGGCCGAGGTTCTGGCCGATAACAGGGTGTCCCCCGCCATCACCACCCCGGGAGTGGTGAGCCGTCTGGCTTCCATCGAGGGATTTCCGGAAGACGGAAAGGCAGCTCTTTCCGTGACGAATTTTGTGTTCGACCGCCCGGTAGATGCGAAGATGGCGGCGGTGCGCAAGGTAATTGAGGAAGAGCACGACGCCATCATGATTGGGGAGGAAGACATTGATACCGGAATCGCCAATATGAACGAAAGGGCGGAGGAGGCCAGAAGCAGATAGCCCCTCCGCGGGAGTCCGGCGTGCCGAGCCAGTACAGGGCAGAAGGGGGCTGCCAGAGATAGTACGCTCTGGCAGCCCCCGAGTTTTCAGGGATGTGGAATATCATTTTCCAGTTCCCATATATGTCGATCTCTTCGAAAGACGAGACAGGTAGTCACGCCCAGAATACCCAGCAGGCAAAACAGCGCCGCCGCTCCGGAGCCCTTTCCGGTTCCAAACATCACCGCCAGAAGATTTCCTGGCTGCTGCGATGCCATGAGCGGTTCAAACACCCGGTCCACCAGCAGTCCGCCGAGTAAGTATCCCACCGGTATGGTGAAGAACTGCAGTGTATTGCGGGCGGAGTAGACGCGTCCCTGCATGGTCAGCGGGATCCGTGAACGGAACAGCACATCCATGTTCGCATTCATAAATGGAATGCAGATCCAGGCCAGAATGGCGCCTGCGCACCAGACCCAGGGCTGTCTGCCGAAGGCCAGAAAGAAATTTTCCGTGCACATGGCGATCAGCAGGGAATTGCAGATAACCCGGACCCTGCTTTTGGGTGGATGGCAGAAAGAGACCAGCAGGCTTCCGGCCAGATTGGCCGCGCCCGTGCAGGCGTTTACCATACCGAGTGCGATCCTGCTTCCCCCGTTTCTGGAAAGAATCATGGCGGGCAGTGCGGCGTTGTACATGGACGCGGTTAAGTTGATGGCCGCCAGAAACAGGATAAGATTCAGAATACCGCGGTTCCTTTTCAGGTATTTGAGGCCTTCTTTTGCAGAAGCCAGTACAGATTCTTCCCTGTTTCCGTCCGCCTCCGCCTGTGGGATCGTAATAAACCATGCCAGTGTAATGAATGCGGCGGAGAACGTGATCAGGTCAAAGGCCAGCACTGCGTCGATTCCTGCAAAGGAAAATACCATGGTGGCCAGTACCGGTGTGAGAACCGTAACCAGTGAATTGGAAAAGGCTCTTAAACCGGATACACGCTGGTACTGTTCCCGCGGAGTCAGAAGGCTGACCGCCACATCGGATGCGGGCTGCTGAAGCGTGTTCATCAGGCCATTTAACGCGTTCAGTATGTACAGATGCCACAGCGCCAGATTCTCCGTTTTCAGCAGGATCAGGATCAGCAGTGTGGTCGCCGCCGCGAAGCTGTCGCAGACCAGCATGGTGCGTTTCTTGTTCCATCGGTCGCTTAAGGCCCCCGCGAAGATGGAGAGAAGCACATAGGGCGCATAGGAACAGATGGAGAGCAGCGCAGTGGTCAGCGCAGAGCCCTTCTGCTGGTAGGACCAGACGACGAGCGCGTAACTGGTCATGGAACTGCCCAGTGCAGAAAATGACTGGGTCACCCACAGGATCAGGAAGGTGTGAAGCCCTTCGAAGAGAGTATGTAATTTTTTATTCATGACTTTGCTCCTTTTAGCGTATTTTAGGTTCTACGTTAAAATGCAAAGTCTGTCCGGACGAACCGATAGTTCATCTCCATGAAAGTACGTCCGTAATTCAGACTTTGCATGGAGCAGTATCAATACAGAGTTTCATAGCCCGCGCCTCCTTTCGTAACAGGATTATCCATGGCCATGGAGGTCATGTGCTGTTAATTTACCATATTACGAAGCAGGAAGCAAGGAAGATTCGTTAAAATGCTTCTTGACGGAAAATCAAGTATGGAGTAGCCTGATAAGTAGATGTAGTGGGAGAGACAGGAGCAGGAGCAGGGGCAGGACCAGGAGCAGGGGCAGGACCAGGAGCAGGGGCAGGACCAGGAGCAGCGGCAGGACCAGGAGCAGAGGCAGGAGCAGAGGCAGAACCGGCAGCAGATGCAGGCCTATCAGAAATGGAGGAAATGGGATGAGGAATACGGAAATCGATCATGGAAAAGTGTTTGACTGGGGCCGTGCATCGGCTGATTATGCGAAATACAGAGACATTTACCCCCAAGAGTTTTATCAAAGGATTCTGGATCTGGGGTTGTGCCAGGCCGGGCAGAAGGTCCTGGACCTTGGGACGGGCACGGGAGTCCTTCCGCGGAACCTGTATCAGTACGGAGCGGATTTTACCGGTATCGACATCTCGGAGAACCAGATCGGGCAGGCGAAGAAGCTGGCGGAAGAGGGACGCATGAATATACAGTTCCAGTGTATTCCGGCTGAGAAAGCCGGATTTCCGGACGGTGCCTTCGATGTGGTGACCGCCTGTCAGTGCTTCTTCTACTTTAAGCACGAAGAACTGGCACCGTTGATTCACCGCATCTTAAAGGAGAGCGGAACATTTGTGATTCTTTATATGGCGTGGCTTCCGTTTGAGGACGAAGTGGCTGGAAAGAGCGAAGAACTGGTCCTAAAATACAATCCGAAATGGACCGGATGCAGGGAAAGACGGCATCCGATTGAAATTCCCGAAATTTATGAGGAGTACTTCACCATCGGTGAGCAGACGATGTTCGATGTGTCCGTTCCCTTTACGAGAGAGAGCTGGAATGGGAGAATCAGGGCATGCCGGGGGATCGGCGCCTCCCTTACCCCTGAGGAGACAGAACGCTTCGATCAGGAACACAGAGACCTGCTGAACCGGATTGTGCCGCCGGAGTTTGAGGTGCTGCATTACGCGGCCTTGGCGGTTCTGCATAAGAAATAAAAAATAAGAGATAAGAGAAAGAAGATTACATCAGGAAGACAGAGGAAGAGAGTATGACAGGCAGTATGGCCAGAAAAGAGTCCGCTCCGGAGCGCATGGGAGGCGTTTCAGAGCCAGGCCGGCAGAAAAAGTACTTATTTACAAACAGCGATTTGAAACGCCTGATTGCGCCGCTCATTGTGGAGCAGATTCTGGCGGTGACCGTGGGCATGGTGGACACGATGATGGTCTCCAGCGCAGGCGAGGCGGCCACATCGGGCGTATCCCTGGTGGATATGATCAACAACCTGCTGATCAATGTGTTCGCGGCGGTTTCCACCGGCGGTGCGGTGGTGTCATCACAATTTCTGGGACAGAAAAACCGGAAGCGGGCGTGTGAGGCAGCGGATCAGCTGATGATGATCACGGGGCTTATCTCCATTGTGATCATGGTGGGGGCGATTTTGTTCCGGCACGGACTTCTGAGGCTTTTGTACGGCGGGATCGCGGATGACGTGATGAACAACGCGCTGATTTATCTGATACTGTCGGCGCTTTCCTATCCGTTTCTGGCGATTTATAATTCCTGTGCGGCGCTGTTTCGGTCCATGGGAAATTCCAGGATTTCCATGCAGGCGTCCATCGTCATGAATATTATCAATGTGGCGGGAGATATTCTGTTTATATTCGGATTCCACTGGGGCGTGGCAGGTGCGGCGCTGGCTTCGCTGATCAGCCGTATGACGGCGTGTGTCATTCTGGTTATCCGCCTGCATAATACGGGGCTGGAGATTCATGTCAGCTTCGGACGGCTTCGCTGGAACAGCGGAATGATTGGAAAGATCCTTCATATCGGGATTCCGGGCGGAATCGAGAACAGCATCTTCCAGCTGGGACGCGTACTGGTCGTCAGCATCATCGCCCTGTTTGGCACGACGCAGATCGCGGCCAACGCGGTCGCCAACAATCTGGATGGAATGGGAGTACTTCCGGGACAGGCCATGAATCTGGCTATGATCACAGTGATCGGCCGTTGCGTAGGTGCAGGCGATTTTGAGCAGGCGGAATATTACACTAAGAAAATGATGAAGCTTACGTATCTCATCAGCGGACTCTGCTGCCTGGGCGTGATTCTCACCATGCCGCTCACCATGAGGCTGTACGGTCTTTCGGAGGAAACACTTAAGCTGGCGGCAGTGCTGGTGCTGATCCATGATGGATGTGCCATCATTCTGTGGCCGGCGTCATTTACCCTGACGAATGTTCTGCGGGCGGCAAACGATGTCAAATTCCCCATGTGCATCTCCATCCTGTCCATGGTGATCGTGAGGCTGGGAGCCGGTTATCTGCTGGCCGTCGGCCTCGGGATGGGAGCCGTCGGCGTGTGGTGCGCCATGATACTGGACTGGGTGGTTCGTGTGATCTGTTTTGTGGGACGGTACCGGAGCGGAAAATGGAAGACGTTTTATCGGGCGGCGTAAGGCGAGAGATGAGAGATGGTGCAAAGCAGACGGAGGAGATTGCGTTATGAATGCGTTTATTGAGAAAAAGGTCCATGAATTGTACTGGGACTGCAATGTCAACTGTGCCAGGACCATGCTGCTCTGCCTGGGCGAGCTGTTCGGAGTGACGTATGAGCCCCAGACGCTGAACGCCGCCGTCGGCCTTCACGGCGCAGGCGGTTATCGGGCGCAGTGCGGTCTGGTGGAAGGCAGTCTCATGTTTGCCGGAGTTTATTTAAATGGGCTTGGCTGGGAGGAGGAGCGGATTGTTTCCGCCTGTTACCAGTTTGCGGAAGCATTTTCCGGCGAGTTCGGATCCCTGACATGCTTCGATCTGCGTCCGGGCGGATTTTCACCGGATGATCCGCCTCACAGATGCGAAGCGCTGACCTGCCGGGCGGTGGAATTTACATATGAGTTTATGAAGACACTTTAGAGAGAAAAATGGAATAGTAAGTGAAATAGAAAAATGGTTTCCGGAGTGACAGGCTCCGGAAACCATTTTGTTATAAGACAGGGCAGTGAGTTTTCGCTTACGCTGCCTTTTTTGCGTGCAGATGGCAGGAATGAATTTTCAAACACGCTCTGATATTCAAACACGCGCTAGTATTCAAACACATAAGAATCCATCGTCTGGCTGTTATTGATCAGCGCGTCGCTGTTCAGCTTCTTCTGTCTCAGCGCCTTGTCACTCTTCAGGAGGGCGCTGTAGATGATATCCGTCACATAGAGATACATCAGATTATCGGAAAGCGCTGTGGTGTTATTAGCGATCAGCTTGTCCGACACGATGAATTTGTAATCCGCGATATCGTTCAGCTTCGGGGAATCCACGCTGGTGATGGTCAGGTTCTTCCCGCCGCGGTCGATGGAAGCGTTGGCCGCCTGATAGATATCCTTCATCATAATGCTGCGCGCAATGAAGATGGATAAGTCACCGGGCGAAGTATTGGTGACCTGGAGACTGATGCTTAAGGGATCGGTGTACTCTTTTGCACGGATACCTGCAAGCTCCAGCTTGTAACGGAACTCCCTGGCGGCGAATGTGGTGTTGGCCAGGGCGTATAAGTTTATATTTTTAGCATTTTTGATCATTTCCGCGGCCTTAAATACCGTGCTTTCGTCCAGGAGGGCCGCCGTGTTATTTAACATGCTCCGGTAGTCGGAGGTGACGGAGGCGATAAAGTTCCCGCCGGAGGAGGGCGTCTCCTGTACCATGTTATTGTAGAAACTTTCCTGGGCCAATGCGATCTTTAATCCATTGAATCCTTTATATCCCAGCTTTTTGCAGAAACGGTTGATGCTGGCCTCTGAAGTGCCGGTTTCATCCGCCAGAGCGGTGATTGTCGTGGTAAGAATCTGTTCGGCGTGACCTATAACGTACTGGCTGATTGCGTTCTCGCTCACAGTGAAGTTGGGCTGCATGGAGATGATTTTAGAAATAACGGTCGATACCATAAAATCCTCCTTTTTTCGTTATTACAGTATACCATATTTGCAAAATATTTGCAAATAATGATTGGCAATGAAAATATAAATCAAATATATTGACAGCTAATGAAAATGATGATAGTATAAAACCATAAAAATAACAGCAGAGCCGACGATATTATGACAAATATGCACAAAATAGACCGACGGTAAATGAAAAAAGTGATTCGTAATGGAAATCACTTTCAGAACTGCTGTTATGATTACAGGAAAGGAGAAAGTATGAAGGAGTTTGGCTATGACAAACAGTACGATGTGATTGTAGCTGGCGGAGGGGTCTCCGGTACTGTGGCTGCCATCGCGGCCGGCCGTCTGGGAGCGGATGTCCTGATTCTTGAAGAGGGCGCGTATCTGGGCGGGGCGCTGACCGGATGCGGCGTCGGACCCATGATGACGTTTCACGCAGGCGAGAAGCAGGTGATACGCGGCATCATGGAGGAGATCGTAGAGCGGCTGAAAACCGACGGATATTCCACAGGCCATATTTATGACACGATGCAGTACATCAGCTACCTGACACCATTCAATTCGGAAGGCCTCAAGGTGGTGCTCGATGAGATGACGGCGGAGGCGGGATGCACGGTTCTGTTCCATACATTTATCGGAGCCGCGGTATGCGGGGAGGGGAAGATCGAGTCCCTCACCGTGTGCAATAAGGACGGAATCCACAGCGTATCGGCCAGGGTATACATAGACGGAACCGGCGACGGCGATGTGGCCGCGTTTGCGGGGGCGCCCATGACAAAGGGAAGAGAATCCGACGGCGCTGCCCAGCCCATGACCATGAACATGAAGTATTTGAATGTGGACACGGAAGCGATCAAGGAGCATATCAGAACGCATATCGCCGATTTCTCCCGCCATCAGGGGAATGAGGAGCTGATGGATACCGTAAGCCGTTTTTCATTCTGCGGGTTCCAGGATGAGTTCCGGGAGGCCCGGGAGAGAGGGGAACTGGAGATCCGGCGGGAGGATGTACTCTGTTTCGAGACGGACCGTCCGGGAGAGTATATCGTGAACACCACAAGAATCATCGACCACGACGCCGTAAACGCGGCCAGCTTAAGCGACGCGGAGGTGACGGGAAGACGCCAGTGCAGACAGCTGGACCGGTTCCTTCGCAGACACGTTCCGGGCTTTCAGAATGCGGTTCTGGAATTTACCGGCCCCCGGGTGGGCGTGCGGGGATCCAGACAGCTTTCCGGTAAGTATACTCTGACAGCGGAAGATATTCTGGAGCGGAGAAGCTTTGACAGCGTCATCGCCCATTCCGCTTATCCCATCGACATTCACAATCCTAAGGGCGTGGGGACGGACAGTCGCTTCCTCTCGGAAAAGGGAACGTACTACAGCATTCCGTATGAGACGCTGTACTGCGAGGAGATTAAGAACTTACTGGCAGCAGGGCGGTGCATTTCCGCTTCCTTTGAGGCGCAGGCGGCTATTCGGACGACGCCGACAGCCGGAGCATTGGGACACGCGGCAGGAGTGGCGGCGGCCCTGGCTGCCAAAGGGGATGGAGATGTCTCCAAAGTCAGCAGAAATGAGCTGCAAAAACGATTGAAGGAACAGGGCGCATATCTGGATTTGTAAGAAAAGTAATGGGAAATAAAAAAACATGTTGAAAAAGTAATGAATAAGGAGGATTTTTCAGATGACAATTCAAGTTATTGGAATACTGGGGTTATTCGTTTTAATGGTAGTCTTAATGATGACAAGAAAGCTGCCGACCATTCTGGCTCTGCCGATCATGGCCGTTGGCATAGCACTGATTGCAGGAATTCCGTTTATGGGCGGAGAGTTCAGCATTGCAAAGGACGTTCTGGAAGCAGGCGCCATGCGTATGAGTACGGCGATTGCCGGACTGTTCTTCGGCGGTTTCTTCGGAAAGGTACTGAGCCGTGTGGGCATTACCAATACCATTATCAGGAAAGCAGCTGAGATGGCGGGAGATAAACCGCTTCCGATCGCATATGCATTTTTAATCGTAACTTCTGTTATTTTCGCGGCTTCCAACGGTCTGGGTATGTTCATTCTGGTTGGAACCATCATTGTTCCGATTATGATCAGCGCTGGCTTAAGCCCACTGGTTGCAGGAACGATCCTGCTGCTGGGCAACGGCGTCGGCGTTACATTTTCCGTCGGAACGCTGGGTGTTTACATCGATACTTTGGGACTTCCGCTGGAGACCGTTACACAGTATTCCTTCCTCTGCGCGGCTCCGCTGATCGTAGTAGCCGTCATCATGGTATACGTGATGGTAAAATCCGGCGGCAAGAAGAGAAAGGCATGGGCAATGCCCGCTTCCGATATGGGCGGTGATAAAAATGTCCGCTCGATCGCACTGATTTCCCCACTGATCCCTGTTGTTCTCGTATTCGCATTTAAGCTTCCATTAGTAGCCGCTATTTTAATCGGCATCGTGGCAACTCTGATTCTTGCAACACCGAAAAATGCCGTTCACGTCGTATCCAGCTCCTTCGTAGAAGGAATCCAGGAGACGGCAGGCGCCTGCGGCCTGATGATTGGTATCGGTATGGTTTTAAAAGCAGTTATGGCTCCTGAGGTCGCCGCTGTCTTAGAGCCGGTAATCAAAGCAATTATCCCGTCAAGCGCGATTATGTTTGTACTGGTATTCGGCCTTCTGTCCCCGTTAGCTATCTACCGCGGACCGTTAAACGTATGGGGACTCGGCTCCGGTATCGTGGCTCTGCTGGCTTCCTGCGGCATGAACCCGGTTGCAGCCATGGTTGCACTGAGACTGGACTCCAACGTTCAGGCTGTCTGTGATCCGACCAACTCACACAACGTATGGATCTCTGATTTTACGAAGACGGATGTCAATGATTATTTAAAGAAGACGATTCTTTGGATCGCAGTTTCCACACTTGCGGGCCTGATCGTTGCAAGCTTTATCGTATTATAATGCCCGTACCGTGCAGGCGTGCTTTTGAGGAAGAGGAGAGTTTGACAATTATGAGTAAGAAAGTAAGGATAGGAATTGATGTGGGAGGAACCTTCACGGACGCGGTCGTCATTGACAGCAGTACGTATGAAGTGATTGCGAAGAAGAAGATTCCGACCACCCATGAGGAAGGCGTGGCGGCAGGCGTAGTGGCGCTCATCAGCCAGCTGATGGAGGAACTTGGAATCGCACCGGAGGATGTGGTTTTCATCGCCCATGGCACGACCCAGGCCACCAACGCGCTGCTGGAGGGAGACGTAGCAAATGTTGGCATCATCGGCATGGGAACCGGCATGGACTCAAGAGGCGCCAGAAATGAGACAAATGTAGGTGACATCGAACTGGCTCCGGGTAAATTCTTAAAGACGAGCCATACGTTTATCGACTCTAAATCAGTGAATGATTCAACCATTCAGGCCGCCATCGACGAGGTGCGCGGCGCGGGTGCGGAGGTCATAGTCGCTTCCGAGGCTTACAGCGTGGATAATCCTGAAAATGAACTGAGGGTACAGGAAAATGCCGAAAATCAGGGCCTTTACTGTACCGGCGGCCATGAGATATCCCAGCTCTACGGTCTGAAGATGAGGACCAGGACGGCTGTGGTCAACGCATCCCTGATTCCGAAGATGATGGAGACCGCCAACATGACGGAGCGGGCCGTAGTGGATACGAAGATTCAGTCCGGACTGATGATTATGCGCTGCGACGGTGGTGTCATGAGCATCAATGAGGTGCGGAAACGTCCGATTCTCACCATGCTTTCCGGTCTGGCGGCCGGCGTGGCGGGAGCGCTGATGTATGAAAAGATTTCAGACGGAATCTTTTTCGAGGCAGGCGGAACCAGCGTGGATATCTCCGTAATTAAGAATGGAAAAGTCATGATCAAATACGCCCAGGTGGGCGGCCATAAGACGTATCTGCAGTCGCTTGACGTCCGGACACTGGGCGTGGCGGGCGGCTCCATGGTGCGCGTAAACGGCGGAAAAATAGCGGATATCGGCCCGCGTTCGGCTCATATCGCCGGGAAAGAGTACGAGTGTTTCCAGAGGGACGGCGAACTGGACGGATCGGAGGTGCTGTTTGTCAGCCCCAGAAAGGACGACCCGAAGGAGTATGTGCTGGTGAAGAACCCGGCCGGGAGGGAGTATTCCCTGACGCTGGCCGGAGCTGCCAACCTGCTGGGCTACATTCCGGAGGGCGACTACGCGAGCGGCAGTACACAGACGACGAAAGCTGCCTGGGACGCGCTGGGGACGTATCTGGGATGCACCGGAGAAGAGGCGGCCAGACAGACCATGGATCTTGCCATGGATAAGCTGGCGGCGGTCGTGGAAGAGCTGATCGATGAGTATGAGCTGGATACCAGGTTTGTAACCCTGGTGGGCGGCGGCGGCTCCGGCGCGGTAATCGTCCATTCTCTGGCAGAACGAATGAATGTAAAGTGGAAAATAGCGAAAAACGCACCATATATTTCCACCATCGGCGTGGCGCTGGCCATGGTCCGGGAACAGATGGAGAGAACCATCGCCAATCCCACAGATGACGATATCAAGAAAATGCGCCGCGATATCATCGAGAAGATCGTGAAATCCGGCGCCAACGAGGCAACCGTGGATGTAACCATCGAGGTGGACGCACAGAAAAATATTCTGCGGGCCATAGCGACAGGCGCCACGGAGCTGCGGCAGAAGGACCTGGCGGCCGCGGATCTAAAGCCGGAGCAGCTTAGGGAGATCTCGGCGGAAGCGTTGGGAACGCCGCCGGAAGACACCAACTGTGTGGCCTCATCGGGCCGCTGGAACGTCTATGAGTCTGTATTAAAGAAGAAATTCCTCGGCGTATTCAGCCAGAAGAGCCGCCGCCTCTGTGTCATCGACCGGGAAGGCGTGGTAAGGCTTAAGAAGGAAAAAGCGGCTTACTTAAAATTTGCCAAGGCCAGAAAGGGTGACGTGTTCGCAGAATTTCTGGATGCCAATACCACCTTCTCCGACGCCAACGCCACCATCCCAAAGGTATTCATCTTCTATCGGGAGAAGATGCTGGATTTGACGGGAATGCAGAGCGCGGAACAGTTAAATTCCATCCTGGATGTGGAGATTGAAGGGCTGGAGGACGGCGAAGAACTGATTGCAGTCGCATATAAATAGTAAAGAAGGGGGCTCGGAAATGATATCGGATGAAGTCCTGGGCATGTTTGAACTCAGCAACGACCTGCTGTTCGGAAGAATACCGGAAGATAAGTACCGCTATTACGTGGAAGAACCTCTGCGCCTCGGGCGGGAAGCCGCCGAAAAAGTAAAGGGCGCGGGCGACATCTTCGCGCTGTATGAGGAAGCGGGAATCGAGATCATTTATCAGGAGGCCAGCGGGGAAAACTACGGTGTCTCTTTCCGGGCCCAGAGCGAATATGGGAAGGACGGAAGCGCAAAGGTCCTCATGTATAAGCAGTCCATCGCGGAGCTGGCAAAGCACAGCTGCGATTATGTAATCGGAGAAGAGGAGGCGCTGGCCGTCCATCTGGCCCATGAATACTTTCATTATCTGGAGTATCACAGCAGTGAGATAAAGGATGACAGAACACAGCCTTACTACAGCCATGGATTTGTCTCTGACTATTTGGAACCGGTGCAGCTTGTAAAGCTCTTTGGGCGCAGGCGGCAGGCGGGAATCCTGCGGTGCAGCGAGATCGCGGCTCACGCGTTTGCCAAGGAAATGATGGGACTGGAGATTCTGCCTAATTACTATGACTATACCTGGCTGATGGCAGGGGGAAAACTGCACCGGAAAGATTTCCTGGAGAAAGCACGGCAGTTTGAGGAGATGGTCAGGATGCGTTGAGAAACGCAGCCGGGCCATCTCCTTTCTATTATGTGCGGGTTGTGAAATGGCAGCGGATCGGGTATAATTTACTTAAATAAGCAGGAACAGGAAGGAGGGCGTAGTTATGCGGTATTATATATCCGATCTGCATTTTTACCATGAAAACTTAAATTACCAGATGGATCACCGGGGATTTTCAAATGCTGCTGAGATGAACGCCCATATGATTCACCAGTGGAACAGCAGGATACGGGACAAGGATGAGGTGGTCGTGCTGGGAGATCTGTCCCTCGGTACCGGCGAGGAAACCAACGGGATTCTGCGTCAGCTGAGAGGCCGGATCTGCCTGATTGAAGGGAATCACGATTCGTATCTGACGGACAGACAGTTTGACAGAAGCCGCCTGGAGTGGGTGAAGCCTTATGCGGAACTCCGGGATAATAAGAGAAAGGTGATCTTAAGCCATTACCCCATGATCTGTTACAACGGTCAGTACCGGAAGGACGAGGTTGGGCGGCCCAGGACCTATATGCTGTACGGCCACGTTCATGATACCTTTGACGAAGCGCTGGTGAACCGGTATCAGGATGAGACCAGGCGCGCAGACCGGCCGGCCTGCCCCGGCGGCCCGCCGCTTTCCGTTCCGTGTCAGATGATCAACTGCTTCTGTATGTTTTCGGATTATATACCGCTCACCCTGGATGAGTGGATTGATGCGGATGAAAAGCGCCGCAGCGGGAGAACGGATCACATTTCTTTTCGTGCAGAGTGAGGGGAAAAACACTTTCGACAAAATTCGCAAAGATTCGACAAAATTCTACACACCCCATTGTATTACAGAAAGGATTCCTGTAAATTGAGAATATGGTTACAAACGGAGCCGCTTCGAAGCTGGTAAATATATAATGTAACTGTGAGACATTTCGGAAGGGGACAGTCAGGGCCGTTCCAGGAAACTATCTATTTCACTTTTCCGGTTGTTTTTTCTAAAATAATAATCTGCGGGAGAGTAGACGCGCAGGGCAGTCCGCGGGGAACCCTGCGTTTTTCTCGTTTCCCAGAGTAAGGGAAGTAGAATATGGGTTTCTTTTTTTTCTTCAAACTTTGCCATATTTCGTACGCCGATGAATTCGCAGGGAGAGTAACGTGAAAGCCTGATTTACAGGCATCTACGGCACTGGAGGCCACACAGCAGCAGCCATCTATTCCAATGATTTCAATTTCTGTAACAGAGTGCTGATGAAGCAGTTCAAGCAGACCCGGATCAGAAAATACGCTTGCTTTTTCTTTTAAGATAAGGTGCAAAGAGCTGAACATCAATAATAAACAGTGCCTTCATCATTTTCCACCCTTTTCTTTTCCAAGGTCATCCGGCGAATCGCTGAAAATGCGCAGCAAATCCGCCGTATCATAGTGCTTGCTTTCGATATCAAAACAGCATCCGGCAGGCAGAAGCTTCATAACTTCGCTTTCCAGCGCGATTCTGCGTTTAAAATGGCTGACCATGCCTTCAAAGTCCTGAATCTGATGCGCTGCTCCATAGGGGGAACGGCTTAAATAATCGATCATCATGAGATACCAGACTTCTTCGCCTTCCGGATTGACCCGCTCTTTTTTGATGGTCTGGATGCACTGCCTGATGTCCGGCGAAACGAGACGGATCAGCTTAAACGCGGATAAATCCAGCAGCGCCGCCAGGTCTACGTAAAAATCTATAATCTGCTGATCGCTGAACATTGCATACAGCATGAGTTCCTCGATGATATTCTGAAAAAACGAACATTCAAATACATTGCCGTTTGAGTGGAAATCCCGGAATCTCCGCAGGATGATTTCCCGAAATTCGGAAGGATCCTTTCTCCCGCCATAGATTTCGAATTTCTCCATGTATTCGTAAAAGTGGAAATTGTCGGTTTTTATTTTCGTATAGGGAACGATGTATTGAACCCCTTCTTTTATGGTGTTACGTTCTACCTCGCCGCGCATATCCGCCAGATCGAGGAGGGACTGCCGGTATGCATCTTCGCTCATATAAGCGCACCAGGCCAGCTCGACAGGGGAGATGTCACCCTCCCGATATACACGATAGTCTGTAAAGTGCCGGGACAGGGAGTCTAACAGAGTCGATTTGCCGCTGCCAGGAATTCCCTCGATAAAAATGTTGTATGGTTCAGCCATGATGCTGCCTCCTATCCAAACGTGTGAACGTGTGCAGTAAGTTTTTATTTATAAATAATTTTATAAAGAAGTGTCTCTGTTACAGTCTAACTGCAAGTGAGGGGAATGTCAAATACAGCGTGGGGAAAACACAGTTTGGATGCTTAATTCTGAATTAAGAAAGACGGCATGGCATATTCAATATTCCCCCCGCATAAGATTGTAAAAACGTCCTAAGCAGGGGGATTTTCTTGAAGGAATATATTGAAGAGCGTGCAGTTGCCATAGCCAACTACATCATAGACTATCATGCTACGGTAAGGCAGACGGCGAAGAAATTTGGTATCTCCAAATCTACGGTACATAAGGATGTAACAGACCGTTTAGAGCACATCAATCCTTCCCTGGCAGCCCGGGCTAGAGTGATTCTCGACATCAACAAATCCGAGCGTCACATCCGGGGAGGCCTGGCTACGAAAGAGAAATACCAGCACAGGCTGGCCATGTGCAGCAAAGATTCAGACCGGTAAGTTATGATGACTGCATGGAATACATGCGGGAGGGGACCGCTGTCCGGACCGTCACAGGAGTACGGTCCCGGACAGCGGTCTCTTTTTTTAGCCCGAAGCTGGTGAGAAGTGCGGTGTTCGCCAGTTCCATCTGTCCGGGTGAGAGCTGTCCTATGTACTCTTTTAAGCGGCAGCGGTCGATGGTTCTTACCTGTTCGAGAAGGATGGTGGAATCGCATTTTAAACCGCTTTCCTCTCTGGTGACCGGTACGTGGGTGGGAAGCTTGGCCTTGGTTGTCCTGCTGGTAATGGCCGCGACGATCACGGTGGGGCTGTGACGGTTTCCCGTGTTATTCTGTACGATCAGTACGGGGCGCAGTCCGCCCTGCTCGGAACCGATCACCGGTGATAAGTCGGCATAGTATAAGTCACCGCGCAGCACAAGTTTTTCTTTATATTTATCTGATAAATGATTCATCATGGTCTCCTCCTGTTAATACATCTATGTCAATCATTTGCGGAAACGGTCCTGGCCCTTGGCGGTTGTCCGTCTCCTGTCGTTCTGTTTATGAGTATTTCCACTGGTTCGGAAGATAAACAGGTTCTCCGATGAAAATTTTAGAAAATACGGAAGGGATTACCTTTTGCAGACGGATTTTGGAAAATCCGCATATTCCCCGGCATAGACGAATAAGATAGTAATAATCAACATAAACGGGGAGAGTGCTATGAAGAGTTTATTGAACAGAAAATGGATGCTGTTCATGTGCCTTTGCATGTGGGTTCTGGTTGTACGGACACTGAGCGGGTGCAGCATGAGCAAGGATGACGGAAACAAAGTACGGGACCTGGAATTTTCCGTGACAGCGGAAGCAGATATTCCACAGGAGCTAAAGCAGATTATTGCCGAAAAGCAGAAGACGCCGTTCAAGCTGACCTACAGCGACGACCAGAACTTATACATAGTGGTTGGATACGGAAAACAGGACACCGGCGGCTACAGCATCACTGTAAATGAGCTGTATCTGACGGAGAACTCCATCGTACTGGATACGGATCTGCTGGGACCGGAAAAAGGTGAAAGCGGGGGGACGGAACCCTCATTCCCCTTCATTGTCATCAAGACGGAGCTTTCCGAGCTGCCGGTGGTGTTCCAGTAGCCAGGCGGGAGGAAATGCGGCATGTCTGAGAAGAGGAGGCGCCAAACAGTCAAATGACTGTTTGACGCCTTTTTACTATTTTAAAAGATATAGAATTGCAGAAGGAAAAAACGTTAGACAGGCTGTCCTGGTACATCAGCCTTAGTGAAGGGGAGAATGTTTGCTGTACTTGATGTTGACTGGGAAGAGGAACTTTAAATTTCTGGAAATTGTCCTTTTTTCTTTCCACATCATATGATATACTATGGTATACTGTTTCACTAGGAATTAAATGGAAGGAAAATGGAAAGAAAAGGGGACGGATCGTATGATATTAAAGGATATATGGCTTGATGTAAAAGCCGTTCAGGAACGTGACCCGGCGGCGAGGAACGCCTTAGAGGTGCTTCTTCTTTATCAGGGCGTCCACGCGCTGATCTGGCACCGGTTTGCACACTGGTTTTATAAGCATAAGATGTTTTTTGCCGCCAGGCTGATTTCACAGATCGCCCGGTTTTTCACACTGATAGAGATTCATCCCGGGGCGCAGCTGGGCCACGGGATCTTAATTGACCATGGCTGCGGCGTGGTGATCGGCGAGACAACGGTAGTCGGAGATAATTGTACGATATACCAGGGCGTTACGTTAGGAGGCGTCGGCTTAAACAAGGGGAAACGCCACCCGACCCTGGGAAGCAACGTGACCGTAGGGGCAGGAGCCAAGATATTAGGGTCCTTCGAGGTGGGGGATAACTGTACCATCGCGGCAAACGCCGTATTGTTAAAGCCGCTTCAGGATAACGTGACGGCAGTTGGCGTACCGGCCCGGGCTGTCAAGATCGACGGTGTGCCGATTCCCAAAAAGGAAAAGAATCTTGTGACCATGGATCACTACTGCAAGATGGAAGAGCGGATCCGGCAGATGGAGGAGACAATCGCGTCCCTTCAGGAAGAACTGGCGAGTGTCAGGAAAAAAGAGAACGCAGAATAGAGAAAAGCAGACAGGAGCAGGCCGATCAGATGAAGGAACCAAAGACACGCTGCCAACAGATCGAACGCAGCATTATCAAGAATTACCGCAAGGAAATATGGCGCCCCTTTGTGGATGCGCTGAATGAATATAAGATGATCGAGGAGGGAGACAACATTGCTGTCTGTATTTCCGGCGGCAAGGACTCCATGCTGCTGGCAAAGTGTATGCAGGAGATTCTCCGCCATGGTAAGATGAAATTCGGGCTTCATTTTCTGGTGATGGATCCGGGATACCATCCGGCGAACCGGAAGCTGATCGAGGAAAATGCAGCCCTGATGGAGATTCCTATCAAGATATTCGATTCCGACATCTTCGACGTGGTGGTAGATGTGGATGAATCCCCCTGCTACCTCTGCGCGCGTATGCGGCGCGGATTCCTCTACGCCCATGCGAAGGAGCTGGGATGCAATAAGATCGCGCTGGGGCATCATTTTGACGATGTGATCGAGACGGTGCTTATGAGCATGCTGTACGGCGGGCAGGTCAATACCATGATGCCGAAGCTTCACAGCACGAATTTTGAAGGGATGGAGCTTCTGAGACCGCTGTACTTTGTGAAGGAGCGGGCAATTATCGACTGGAAGGAAGAGAACGGCCTGCATTTTCTGCAGTGTGCCTGCCGGTTCACGGAAGCCATCGCAAAGGAACGGGCCATGCGAGCCGAAAGTGCCGCGTCAGACGGGATGGCCGGCGGCGATATCGTTCACTCCTCGAAGCGTCAGGAGATGAAGGAACTGATTGAGGAATTCCGAAAGATCAATCCCAACATTGAAAACAACATTTTCAAGAGCGTAACCAACGTCAACCTGGACGCCTGCATCGGATATGTGAAGAATGGGGAGCGCCATCATTTTCTGGATGAATATTAACGTAATATTGGAACATGCACCTGCATAAACTTTCTTAAAGGAATATAGAAGGTAAGGCAGGTGCTTTTTTATGTTGGAGCTGGTGAAGAAAAACATACATATGAACCGTTGGAAAGGAAACGCCACGTCACAGATAACCCTCGACGATGATTTTATCGTTCCGGATACTATGGACGATGTGGATCAGGTCATTCTCGATTCCGGTGAAATCGTCATCGAATCCGTGAAAAACCAGGGAGAACGGGTCCTGGTGCGCGGGAAAATGGATTTTAATGTCTTATACAGGAAGTCAGAGGGAGGACTGCAGGCTCTGGGCGGTTCCATTTCCTTTGAGGAACCCATCAATGTTCCGGGGCTGGAAGAGAAGGACTATGTCCAGCTGGGCTGGGATCTGGAAGATTTAAATGCCGGCATGATCAATTCCAGAAAGCTAAGCATCAAGGCTATCGTCACGCTGGAAGTAAAGGTGGAGACTCTCTATGACGTGGAGGCTGCCGTAGAATTGGACACCGGTATGTCTGGCGCAGGAGCGCCGGCCATGATGGGAGGCGCCAGCGATTTAAATGGAACGCCTCAGGTGGAGGTTCTGCGCCGCAATGTGGATGTGGCTGCGATCGCGGTGCGCCGCAAGGATACATACCGGATCAAGGAGAATTTACAGCTGTCCGGAAATAAGCCGAACATCGATCACATTCTGTGGAGCGAGATGAAGCTCCGCGGCATTACCACCAGGCCGTTAGACGGCAAAATGGTGCTGGATGGGGAGCTGATGGTCTTCGTCATTTACCAGGGAGAAGGGGAAGACGCGCCGGTTCAGTGGCTGGAAGAGAGTATTCCATTTACCGGAGAGCTGGATCTATCCGAGGCTTCCGAGGAGATGGTGCCATCTGTGTCGGTTCATCTGATTCACCGGGAAATTGAAGCGAAGCCTGATTATGACGGGGAAATGCGGGAGCTCGACGTGGATGCCGTCCTGGAGCTGGATATGAAGCTCTATCGGGAAGAGAGCATGGAACTGTTAAGCGATCTCTACTCCACGAACCGGGAGCTGACTCTTGAGACGGGAGACGCATGCTTCGACAAGGTGCTCACCAAGAATATGAGCAAATGTAAGATTGCTGAGAAATTAAACATGGATCACGCGGACCGTATCCTTCAGATCTGCCACAGCGAGGGCGTGGTGAAGATTGACGAGACGGAGGTCAAGGAGGATGGACTTCACGTGGAGGGCGTGCTGGAGGTAAGTCTGCTCTATCTGACCGCGGACGACAGCCAGCCGATTCAGTCCTCTGTGGAGGTGATTCCGTTCCATTATCTAATCGAGGCGCCAGGGATCAACGAGAAGACCATCTGCCAGCTGGTTCCGGGACTGGAGCAGATGAGTGCCGTGATGATGGGCGGCGGCACGGTGGAGGTGAAGGCCACGATCGCGCTGGATTTGCTGGCCCTTCAGCCGGTATGCGAGCAGGTGATCAAAAATGTATCGGAAGCCCCGATGGACTTAAAAAAACTGCAGCAGATGCCGGGAATTGTGGGCTATATCGTCCAGCCCGGAGATTCTCTGTGGAAAATTGCAAAAAAATTCCATACAACGGTGGAAACAATCATGACGACCAATGGGCTGACCGACAGTCTGATCAAGCCGGGAGACCGTCTGCTGCTGGTGAAGGAAATGTCATAGACCGATGGAACATTTATGAGCGTGGGGCACAGCTGACGGGCTCGAATTTTCAAACACGCTAAAGCCCTGTGCTGCTGTGAGGAAGATCAAAAAGGAGATGGTGCGGCGTATGCGGCAGAATCTCCTTTTTGCTGGTATGAGGCGCTGCTAGTCCTTTTTGGCGGACTTTGCAGCGCCTTTTTTCCTGCGCGGATTTTTCTCGCAGAAAGGCGGGAACTTCTTCTCTTTCTCGTGATGCTCTCTGCAGGCGCCGCAGTCGCCGTGGCGGGGGCATTTTACCCATTTACAGGGACAGGAAGCGCCTGTTTCATCATTTTTATTATCCATGGCAGAAAACGGCTGCTTTGTCGAAAGCATGCCAAAACGAAGCTTCGTAACTGGCTACAGGATTAATATGCGCAGGCTGGGCGGAGACATTCACGGTGTAAACAGATAATTTGCTGCAGTTCACAGCCCTGTCGTCCACTGCAACGATAATTCCAGTGGATTTGGAAATTTTGTGTTCACACATCCGCCCCTTCTGTTATATAATATATTATAGCTATGCAGTACCCCAGACGGCGCCATAACGCATCCAGCTGGTGCTTGAAATAGATGACAGGGGAACATTCCTGGACGGTAGTGACGTGATTGCAAGACGTAATTACCGTTTACATAACATGGATCAGGGCGGCAGATGCAGGACGTCGTCCGAGCTGTTAGATGCGGTAAAGGTGTGAGTGATCGGGAATGTGAAATTTCAGAAACAGGAGCAACGGAAGATGAATTATACATATTTGTTGAAATGTGCAGACGATACGCTGTACTGCGGCTGGACAAACCAGCTGGACAAGCGCTTAAAGGCGCACAACGACGGGAAGGGCGCCAAGTACACCAAGGCGCGCAGGCCGGTGTCTCTGGCGTATTATGAGATTTTTGAGACGAAAGAGGAGGCCATGAGGCGTGAGGTCGCCATCAAGAAGCTATCCAGGAAGGACAAGCTGAAACTGGTGGCTGGCAGTCCGCTGTAATACTGGTACTGCACGGTGTGATGAATGGTAAACCGGCGGAGGTATCTGGACAAATAAAAACCGCAGTTCTCTTCGGATTATTGGAAAAGAACTGCGGTTTTCTGTATTAGGAAAGTGCCCTTATTACATAAAAAGCCTTCCGGGCGGGATGCGCACTTCGCGCCAGGGAAATATGGTTGCTGAAGCAGCCTCGCTCCGGCGCGAGAGTCCAGCGGGCCGGACTCTTTGTTTTCTTATGCTACAAACTGATACATCATAATGTAGTGGCAGAGACTGCCGCCCATGACGAATAAGTGGAAAATCTCGTGAGAGCCGAAATACTTATGCCTCGAGTTGAAGATCGGCAGCTTCAGTGCATAGATGATACCGCCCACTGTGTAGATGATACCGCCGGCCAGAAGCCAGCCAAATGCAGCCCGCGGAAGGGCATTGATGATCTTTGTAAATGCCAGGACGCATACCCAGCCCATGGCGATGTAGAGTACAGAGGAGAACCATTTGGGACAATAGATCCAGCAGGCCTTGATGACAATACCGGCTATCGCGATTCCCCATACCAGTGCCAGAAGTCCCCAGCCGGTCCGGTCACCCAGGACGATTAAGCAGACCGGAGTATACGTTCCGGCAATCAGTATAAAAATCATCATATGGTCAATTTTCTTTAGAATCCTGTTGACGTTTGGAGAAATATCCAGTGTGTGATAGATGGTGCTTGCCGCGTAAAGCAGGATCATACTGATGATAAATATGGACAGGGCAGCGAGGTGGAGCCTGTCGTCGGCCGACGCTTTTAAGAGAAGCGGTGCGGCGGCAAACAGTGCCATGAGCATGCCGATAAAATGTGTGATTGCGCTTCCGGGGTCCTTGATTTTAAATTTCATAATGGTCTCCTCCTTGTCGATTGATAAAATTATATGATGTAGTTTTGAAAACTACATGTTCTCTTTTTATATACTATACAACTTGTGGAGGAAAAATGCAATGGATTTGCAAAAATTTTAAAGAAAATAAAGTGGCCTTTGACGCTTTATTCATAGTCAAGGTCCCTTGCATACAGATGCTTCAATTCAACTATCATACCACTTCTCGGTGTCCCTTCCAGACGCTCTATATATGATTTCAAGCGGTTGTGCACATGGTATGGACCGTGTTCGTTCATTACAGTCCAGAGGGGATCTGTAGTATAGAGAGATTTTTCCATCATTTCATCAACCCAGTCAAGTATTATTTTGGCGCCTTTCTGGCATAACTCCGGATTTCTCAGGGCCAGATTTATCTGCTGATGGGGATCATTTTCTAGGTCAAACAGCATTTCCCGGTCAAATAAGTGGTATCCGCCGTGATATGTGCGGATATAGAGATAACGGCTGAATCTGGCACTTCGCTGGCATACGTGGGCGCATTGCGTAAGGACAAGGGATTTTCGTCCACGGTCTGTTCCATTTAAAAGTGTTTCCGCATAACTTTGACCGTCATAGTGTTTTTCGGGAACGGCCATATAATTGAAGAGCGGGGCTTTATTCTGAATATTCAAAAGCTGGCGCAGTGTTGGAAGAAAATCGGTATTATCATGAAATGCTTTGGCATGGGTTCCTTTTTGGCCGCCGGGCCATTTGATGATCATAGGAATGCGGCAGGTAGCTTCATCTGCTGTGGCATGCTCTCCATATATGCCTAGTTCTCCCAGATTTTCACCGTGATCAGCCGATATAATGACTGCCAGATTCTCATCATAAAGATTCAAATCGTTCAGGTAATTTAAGATTATGCCAATGTTATCATCTACATACCGGATTCCGCAGTCATAATTGTCAATAAAAGTTTTTACATCGCCTACAGAGGTGAGTTTCCCAGGGTATCTTGGATAATCAGGATGAGGATCGTCTGTCCACATGGATATTTCCTGGGCACCGTGAGGGCCAACATGCATTTGATGCTTCTCAAAGACCTCAGGGGTAATCCAGGTATCGGATAATTCCTCCTCTTCAAAAGGATTGCCGAAATGGTTGGGTGTTCGGAATGGACCGTGTGGATCCCAATAATGAACATGCAGGAACCATTGATCATCGGTGCCATTTGCTCTTAACCATTTTACGACGTTTGGGGTAACTGCTTCGGCGGATTCATGACCAACGCCGCCGGGATTAAAGGATTCACTGAGTCCCGCCTGAAACCACCAAGCAGTATGACGCTCAGGAAAAGAACTAAATGATACTGTGTGAAAACCGGCCATACGGAGTTGGGTAAACAGACTCCCCATGCTCCGGGAATCTCTGAATTCACGGCCTTCCCCCTCTGGCCGCATATCCGCGGCAGATCCTCCGTGTCCCACAATACCAGTTCTTATGCCATACTGACCGGTGACTAGAGAGGCTCTTGAAGGAAGACAGGGGGCATTGGGGGTATAATACTGATCGAAGCAGACTCCTTCCCGGGCAATGGAATCAATCACTGGTGTAGTATTCCGCTTATATCCGTAACAGCCCATGTGATCAGGCCGTAATGTGTCTATATCAAAATAAATGATGCGCATAATAAATTTCTCCTTTGGATTTATTTCATCCCTGAACTGGTGATTCCCTCTACAAAATACTTTTGTGCAAATAAGAAAAGAAGGATTAATGGAAGAACAATCATAGTAGCGGCCGCCATCATAAGAACCCAGTTAGTACTGGTTTCAGTTTTAAATACGTCAAGTGCCAATTGAATGGTTTTCATGGATTCACTGCGGGTGATAATAAGAGGCCAGGTGTAATCATTCCATGCTTGTGTAGTCTTCATGACAGTTAAGGTTGCGAAAATGGGAGCCCCTAAGGGAATGTAGATTCTGGTATATCGTTTCCATGTAGTAAGTCCGTCAATTTTAGCGGCATCATCGAGAGATCCCGGAAAGTTTAAAAAAAATTGACGGAACAGGAATACACCATAGGCGCCGGCTACATTAGGAAGAAATATACCAGCGTAAGTGTCAAGGAGACCGGAACCTCCAGAACCTAATAAATTATTTCCACCTATAAGAGGAAAATTCTTCATGATAACAAACAATGGAATCATAGTAACCTGGGTAGGAATCATCATGCCAATCAATGTGATTAAAAACAGCATGTTCCTACCTGGAAAACGCAGACGCGCAAATGCGAAACCTGCAATAGAATTGACGAGAAGGCTAAAAAATACAGTAAAAACGGTTACAACTACTGTGTTGAAAAAGCAGCGCCCCCAGTCGGCAGCCTTAAACAGTCTGATATAATTAGAAAATTGCCAGATTTCCGGCAGTAACCGGAAAGAGGAAGCGGTCAATTCTGATTCTGGCTTTAAAGAAGTAAGTACCATGGTAATCAGTGGAAAAATGATAATTAAGGTTAAAAGAAACATGAGAAAGGAAAGCAGTGCATTAAAAACGTGCCTGCGTTTTATTTTACCTGTCAGTTTCATAGAAATCTCCTTTCTTATATAGCTTCCAGATCTTCACCCTGATTGCTGTATTTAAAATTAATCAGGGTAATGGTGGATACAATAAGCAACAGAAGAATGGCTTCAGCCGCCGCGTATCCAAGTTTCATATCACTGAAAGCACGGCTGTAAATCTGATGTACAATGGTAGTTGTGCTGTTTTCCGGGCCTCCTCCGGTCATAACCTTTACCTGTTCAAAGACCCGGAAATTATTGTTAAAACCTGTGATGAAAAGAAAAAAGGTAGTAGGGCGAAGCAGAGGAAGCGTTATTTTAAAAAAGGTGTTAATGGCACCGGAACCGTCTATTCTGGCCGCTTCATACACATAAGAAGGAATAGACTGAAGTCCGGATAAGAATATAACCATAAAGTAGCCCATATTTTTCCACACACTGGTGATGATTACACTTATCATGGCTGTATCAGTGCTGTAAAGCCATTTAATTCCTTTAAGCCCCATGGCTTTTAAAATGGTGTTAAATAGGCCGTTAAGCGGTTCCATCATGAAGATCCATATCATGGAGGCACTGACCATTGAAATAATATACGGTATGTAGATGCCCGCCTGGAAAAAGGTATGGCCGAAGAGACCACGCTTCATAATGAGCGCCAGCATGAGGCCCAGCACCATGCAGATGGGAAGATTAAAGATCGTAAAGATAAGCGTGTTCCAGAGTGATTTCCACAGACGTTTATCCTCAAAAAGAAATTTATAATTAGATAACCCTACCCATTCCATTTTCATGATATTGTAATTTGTAAAACTCAAAAAAATGTTTGCTATGATTGGCAGAATGATAAATAAAAATGTCAGAATAAAAAAAGGTATGATAAACCAGTAAGCATCTTTGTCCATGTCTACCGAAAAATGACGTTTCTTTAAGCGAAGCATCCGTGTTTCCTCCTTTTAATGGTAAAAGCGCCATTGTTCCGTGAGAAAGAAACCGGCGCTTTTTCGTTATTATTTAATTCCATCGAGTTCCTTGTTCATGGCTGCTTCAGCCTCCGCGAGAGCGTCAGCGGCCGGAGTTCCATTACATACCTTTTCATAGGCCGGCCGGAGATGGTATCCGAAAGATGACCACCAGGCAACCGCCGGATTCGATTTACCCACACTGGAATATGCGTAGACCGCTTCATTCATGAACGGATTCAGTTCAATAAAATCCTTTGTCAAGGATTTACGGACGGCTGGCACAGAGAGCTGTCTGGCTCGTTCCATAATCTGATCGGAGGAGAGCATGAACTGGATAAATTTCCAGGCTGCTTCCGGATTTTTGCTGGACCGGGTAACTGAAATGACGCGGTTGGCGCACATTGCAGACTGTATATTGCCAGTGATGGGAGGGGCGAAGCGTATAACCTCTTTCATATCTGGATTTGCATGAATGTACTCTAAAATGGTGCTTGCGGTAGCGTATCCCATAGCTGAGTTTCCTTTAAAAAATGGGTATTCATCGGATTTTCCAAAACTATATGGGATGGACTGCTTTGAAAGTTCGGCCATAAACTCAAATGCATTTACAGCTTTTTCATCAGTAACATACGCTTTCGTCCGATCTTCGGAGATAAGTGGAGCATCTGCCTGTCTGAGAAAAGTCATATAAAAATCGGTAGCATCAGTGACAGGTACATCCAGACCACCGCGGATTACGTTTCCGGCACTGTCACGCATCACCAGTTTTTCCGCATATTCCTTTAGCTCTTCCCAGGTGGCAGGTGGATTATCGGGATTTAGACCGGCCTCCTCGAAGTAGTCTGACCTGTAGGCAAGTACAGTTGGGTTGGGATAGAAGGCCATCCCATAGTATTTATCTCCAACGCGTCCGCTCTCAATGACGCCTGGTTCGAAATCATCGATATCCGGCATAGCCTGAATCTGTTCCGATAAATCAAGTAGAAGTTCTTCACGGGCAGAAACCTGTGTAACTGGAAGGCCAATGACGTCAGGAAGCTCCTGGCTCAATATGGCTGCATTTAATTTTACGTCAATATCAGAACCCCCCATAGGCATTGCCTCAAATTGTACGTTTATTTCAGGGTTCAGAGCTGTAAATCTTTTTGCTGCCTCTGTGTAATATTTTTTTGTTGTGTCATCAGACGCGGACATCCAGTAGGTAATTGTGCAGGATTCTGCAGCAATGTCTGAAGCTTCTGTCTTGTTTTGGGCAGTAACAGATGGTACCTCCCCCTTAGTTTGTCCCGAGCTGCATCCATTTAAGGTCGTAACTGCTATTGCAGCAATAAGTATGACCGTTTTTATCTCTCTTCTCATTTTGAAACCCCTCTCTCATTTGTCTGATACTATTCTCATTACTGTTATGTGGCCGGCTGTCTTAATTATAGCGGATATCAAGGGAAAGAAAAAGAAATGAGATCCCTTAAAACTGTTGATTTTATCGGGAAATGCAGGAAGTATAGAAAAAAATGTTGTTAAATTCAGGTGAAATCAAAGAATATTCGGCAGATAATACACTGAAAGTAAAAAGTGCATCCATACATTTTATTTCATGGTATAGTTATGTTAGAAACGGCGGTAAATAAGGGTGAGGGGAAAAAATGGAAAGGTTCTGGAACAAGTTTAAAAAATACCATATTATCAGGGGGGCATTCAGTAAACTGGTTGTACTGCTGGTATTATTCGGGTTGGTTCCCATGATATTACTTACAGTCTTATCCTATCATGCTTCCAGAAAAATTATCACACAGCAAATTCTGCGGTTAAATCAGGCTGCGTTTTCAGATCTTGATATACGAATCAGTTCTTTTGCAAACAGCCTTTATACCATGAATGCCTTGTGTATTCTGGATGAACAGATACAGAGAGAGGTAGTAAAAATATATGATTATCCTACCAATGAACAGATTATCAACACAAAGGCGATTGAAGATAAGTTAAAGCAGTTTTCTTTGATTATGGGAAACAGCGATTTTCAGCTTACAATTATGGGCAGAGGCGGGCTTGAGGCGTACTGTGGTACAAGAACTCCACGGGTCACCTATGAGGAATTGAAGGATCAGACCTGGTGCCAGGAATTATTAAAGAGTGGAAGTCAAAGTCTCTGGCTCATTGGTAATCCCTTATCAGGAAATGAGGAAGAGCATGTTCTTACCTTTGTATCCGTTATACCTACACTGGGATCCGGGATTCCCATTCCTAAATCAGGTAAGGAGGGCGGCCTGTTTTTCTTTACCATGACAGAAGAGATGCTTTATCAACAGTATGAAAGACTTTTATCGGCTGGAATTGAAATATCATTGGCAGATGGACAGGGGAGATATATATCATCCAGTCACAAAGAGCTTTTGGGAGATTCTCTGACAGAGGAGCAGTTAAGTGTGATGCTTTCTTTTCCAGGAGACCGGGAAAAGATAATAGAAGACCGGGATAGAATAACAATTGTAAAAAAACTTGAAAAAGCAGACTGGTACTGTATGTATACAATAAATACGTTTCAGAGCCTTAAGGAGGTACGCAGCCTGTACCGACAGTTTGTGGGGCTTTTGGTCTTCAGTGTTGCCTTTTATATCGTGCTGTCAGCTGTGATTATCAATATTTTTACAAGACCGCTGATTAAACTGAATAAAAAGTTTGCCAGCCATTTTAAGGAGAAAAATAGTAATAATGGGTCCAAAACGGGTCAGGGGGAATTGTATTATAATTATGAGCTGTTGATTCAGACATTAGACCACACGGTTCAGGAACTGTTAAAAAATGAAAATGCCAAGCGTCTGGCGGAACTGAGCGCACTGCAAATGCAGATAAATCCGCATTTTCTTTACAATACATTAAACACCATAAAATGTCTGTCGTGGACTGGGCAAACAGAAAAAATTGTTCCGACAACAGATGCGCTGATTAGCCTGTTTCGGCAGACGATTGGTACTGCGGAGACTGTCATACCATTGAGGGAAGAATTAGAATGTGTCAAAAATTACGTGTTTTTGCAGCAAATGCGTACCGGTCACGGGCTGGAACTGACAGTTCACCAGTCCGAGAATACAGCCGAAGCGCTCGTTCCCAAGCTGCTTCTTCAGCCTATTGTGGAAAATGCTGTATTTCACGGGATTGAGCCGCGAGGTACCGACGGCAGGATAACCGTGTTTGTATCTAAAGCCGGGAGTATTCTAAACATTGAAATTGATGATGACGGTGTGGGAATGGATGAGAATACCCTGAGAGAATTTGAACATGCATCCGGCGGGGGAGCGCGTTTCAGTGGGGTTGGTATTAATAACATAAGGGAAAGGATCAGGCTGATGTATGGGGAAGAATATGGTATTTCTATAACAAGTCAACCCGGAATGGGGACACAGATTGTCATTAGAATTCCATATTATACAGATAAAAGGGGGATTTAGGTTGTATAAGCTTTTAATCGTAGAGGATGAGATGCTGCTGAGGCAGGGAATTGTGCATATGCTGAATTGGACAGAACATGATTTTTTAATTGTTGGACAGGTTTCGAATGGGAAGGAAGCGTTGGAGTGCATTGATACCCTTAAGCCGGATATTATTATTACGGATATTATCATGCCGGTCATGGATGGGGTAGAATTTACAAGAAGAGTAAAGAACGCTTATCCGGAGATTCAGATTGTAGTGCTCAGCAGTTATGATGATTTTTCCTATGTAAGGGAGACTTTGCGTCTGGGAGCCTGTGACTACGTATTAAAACGGGAAATCAATGAGAGTATGATTCTGGAGGTACTAAAACGTACAGCAAAGAAGTGTATTGGCGGAAGCGAAATAGTATCCCCCAGACAAAAGACCAGGCTGATTACCAGTCTTTTTGGGGATCCTTCTATCCAGCCTGAGGATGCCAGAACATTGATCCAGCGCGCTGGCTTGGTATTGCAGGAGGATAACCTGATCATAACGGTATTTCTTCCGCGAGGCGTAGCTTCCATGCGTCAGGAACGATCACTGCTCGAATCTGCGCAAGGTGAGCTGGAGCATTTCAAATCAAAACTTCAGAATGCAGTTACCTTGGTAACTGATGATGGTTACCTGATTCTTATATGCAACGAGCCAGATGATAAGACGGTATATAATCTGGCGAAAAAAATACTTGTGGAATGCAGAAACCATTTAAATCAGTCTTTTATGGCATTTATCAGTAATCCATTTAAGGGCTATGAAAAGCTTTATTCCATGTTAAAAAAAACGCTGGCATTTTCACAAATGTCTTTTTATCAACCTGAGTCTGACTGCTTTTTATGCAGCAGATACAACGGTGATTTCCCGGCGGTACCAGCTGGATATCATATTTTTAACAATGCTATAGAGAAACTTCAAATAGAGGAAATTAAAAGTAAGGTCCAGGAAGTCTGTAAGGATATAGAAGAGCAAAGAACATGTTTTGACACGGTTAGTATTAAGAATCTTCTGATTGATATCTTAAATGCCATTGCATTCCGGTTGGTAGAAAATGGGCTTAAAATGGAGGAAATCAATGTTTTTCGTCTTCCCTGTATTCGTCAGGTTACAAATGCAGCTTCGTTTAGACAAGCACGTAAATCGATGGATCACGCATTAGATCTGTATCAGGAATTAATCAGGAACAGAAAGCATGGTAACAACCATAATGTGACTGCGGCAAAGCAATACGTGGAGGAGCATTTTGGAGAAAATATCTCGTTGGCAGGTGTAGCCGATGCCCTGTATTTAAATAAAAATTATCTCTCCGAACTTTTTAAAAAAGAAGTTGGGATTAATTTTACCGATTACTTAACTGAGGTAAGAATAGAAAATGCAAAAAAAATTCTCAGGGAAGAATGTCTGTCAGTGGAAGAGGCAGGGATCCGTACCGGGTATCCCAATACGAGCTATTTTATTCAATTGTTCAAACGCCAGACAGGAATGAGACCAACAGAGTACGCAAAGCGCTTCCGAAAACAATCATAAAAATTTCGAATATTACTGAAATAATTTAAAAAACAGTGTAATATACTTATATACTTTATGCAGGGAGGAAATTACAATATGAATCAGACTATACAGGAATTATATGAGCGAAAATCCGTTCGCGCCTATGAGGAACGGCCCATCGAACCGGAGAAGAAGGAGATGGTAATTCAGGCGGCGATCCAGGCTCCAAGCGCAGGCAATATGACACTTTACTCTATTATCGATGTGACGGACCAGAAGCTCAAGGACACGCTGGCGGTTACCTGTGACAACCAGCCGTTTATTGCCAAAGCACCGATGGTGCTGGTATTCTGTGCCGATTACCGGAAATGGTACGACCTGTTTTTGCAGCATGAGGAGGAAGTCAGAAAGCCGGGCATGGGAGACTTTATGCTGGCCTCCTGCGACGCGCTGATCGCTGCCCAGAACGCGGTGGTGGCGGCTTCTGCCCTGGGAATTGGATCCTGTTATATTGGAGATATTTTGGAGCGGTACGAGACGCACAGGGAGCTGCTTCATCTGCCAAAGTATGTGGTACCTACCGCCATGGTAGTGTTCGGCTACCCGACAAAGCAGCAGCAGGAACGCGAAAAGCCGGTTCGTCTGCCGGAAGCGGCGGTGGTATCTGAGAATACATACCGTCAGATGGAAGCAGAGGAGTATGCATCGGTTTTATCTGACCGCCAGGGAAAGACAGAAGAAGAATTTGACCGCTGGCTGCGTGCATTCTGCAAGCGGAAATGGAATTCGGATTTCAGCGCGGAGATGAGCCGGTCCGTGGGAGTGATGATGAAGGAGTGGGCTGAGTAGAGACGTGTAAGAAATGGTAACCGGGCAGAAGCAGGAAGCGAGCGAAAGCGAGGACTGGGCAGAAGCAGAGAACATAAAAAACAGGAGTAATAAGGATGCTGAATATACTGTATGAGGATGACCAGATCATTGTTGTGGAAAAGCCGGTGGGAATTGAGTCGCAGTCCAACCGGACCTTTGAGCCGGACATGGTCAGTGAAGTGAAGAAACATATCAACAGTTTGTCCCCAAAAAAGGGGGAACCATATGTGGGAGTTATCCACAGGCTGGATAAGCCGGTTGGTGGAATACTTGTTTTTGGAAAAACAAAAGAAGCTGCGGGGGCTTTAAGTAAGCAGGTTTCCGGGCATCAGATGGAGAAAAAGTATCTGGCTGTTATTTGTGGAAAACCTGTGGATAACTTTGGGACATACGTGGATTATTTGTGGAAAGACGGGAAAAATAATATTTCTAAAATTGTGGATAAGGGGATAACCGATGCGAAGAGGGCGGAATTAAGCTATCGGGTCCTGGAGGAGCTGGAGGGAGAGGAGGGCCCGCTCTGCCTCGTGGAAATCGATTTGAAGACAGGACGTCACCATCAGATCCGCGTTCAGTTTTCCGGACATGGAACTCCGCTTTTGGGCGATTTGAAATACAATCCGGCCGGACCGAAGGTGGCCGGCCAGAGAAACGTAGCTCTCTGCGCCTGGAAGCTTGCCTTTACTCATCCGGGGAATAAAAAGAAGATGGAGTTTACGGTAAAGCCGCAGGGGACGATATTTAATAAATTTAAAATAATCACAAAAAAGTAAAGTAAAACGCATACATAACTATACCTCATTCTGGTAAAAATAGAAAAGACCGAGGAGGTGTTTATTCTATATGAAACAGAATGAAGGGAAAAAGGAAAGAAAATCACTGGTTTTCCGTTTCCTCAATACCGTAGAGCAAGTGGGCAACCGGCTGCCTCATCCGATTACTATGTTCGCAGCGCTTGCCCTTTTTATCGTCTTATTATCGGGAATCCTGGCTGCGGCCGGGATTTCGGCGGAAGGCGAAGTGATAGACAGTACGACAATGGAAGTGACGACGCAGACCGTGTCGGTGGTCAGCCTGATGGACCGCGACGGTCTCGTATATATGCTGACTCATATGGTAACCAATTTTACGGAGTTTGCTCCGCTGGGCGTGGTTCTGGTGACTATGCTGGGCGTGGGCTGCGCAGAGGGCAGCGGATACTTGTCGGCGCTGCTGAAGAAGACGGTGTCGGTTACGCCCGCGAAGCTGGTAACGCCCATGTTAGTATTTCTCGGTGTCATGTCTAATGTGGCTTCGGACGTAGGGTATGTGGTGCTGATTCCGCTGGGAGCAATGGTGTTTCTGGCGTGCGGCCGCCATCCGATCGCCGGAATTGCCGCGGCGTTTGCCGGTGTGTCCGGCGGACCAGAACCAAATTTGCTGATCGGAACGCTGGATCCCATGCTGGCCGGTATCAGCTCCGAGGCGGCGCAGCTGGTCTCCCCCGGCTACGTTGTGGAGCCGTCCGCAAACTGGTATTTTATGATCGTGTCCACCTTTTTGATCGTGGCGCTGGGCAGCTGGGTGACGGACCGGATCGTGGAACCGCGTCTGGCTGGAAGCGTAAAACAGACTTACGGGGAAGAAAGCGAAGGCGGCGCGGCCGTGTCTCTGACCGGGCGGGAGAGAAAGGCGCTCCGCCTCGCCAATATAAGCTTTCTTGTACTGGCCGCGGCGATCGCCCTGCTGGCATGGCCGCAGAATTCCTTTTTCAGGAACCCGGAGACGAAAAGTCTGATTTCCTCTTCTCCGTTTATGACGGGCCTGATCGTGCTGATCGCCCTGCTGTTCTTCGTGCCTTCAGTGGTTTACGGCCGTGTTTCCGGCGCATACAAAGGCGAGAAGGATGTCTGCGCCCAGCTGGGAAGCAATATGGAGGCCATGGGCGGTTATATTGCCCTGTCATTTGCGGCGGCTCAGTTTATCAGCTACTTTAATTATACGAAGCTGGGGACGATCCTGGCACTGAAGGGGGCAGACGTTCTGGGCCATATCGGGGCGGGAGGGCCGGTTCTGATGGTACTTTTTATTCTGCTGGCAGCGGTCATCAATCTGTTCATGGGCTCCGCCTCCGCCAAATGGACGATTCTGGCGCCGGTTTTCGTACCCATGTTTATGCTGCTGGGCTACTCGCCGGAGCTGGTCCAGGTGGCGTACCGCATCGGGGATTCTGCTACCAACCTGATTACGCCGCTGATGGCCTACTTTGCCATGGTGGTGGTGTTTGCTAAGAAGTATGATGACAATTCCGGGATCGGGACGCTGGTATCCACCATGCTTCCATACTGCATCTGTTTCCTGATCGGTTGGTCGCTGCTGCTCATCCTGTGGATGGGGGCCGGACTGCCTCTGGGACCGGGAGCGGGTCTGATGATTTCATAGGAAAATAAGAGAGCCGGACCTCGACGCGCGGGGGTCCGGCTCTCTTTTTCAAAGGCCGCCGCCCCTTTGTGCATCTGCACAATCGCTGAATGAGAATTCAAATAAATGCATAAAGAATGCCCCGGCAAATTGACAAAGAAAATGGTTTGTTTTAAAATGACAACGTAGGACAAAATGAAACAGAACATAGGACAAAATTAAACGGAGAGAGGGTGGTTGAGATTCAAAAAGCAAATATGATGCAGATAGCCGAGCACTGCGGCGTGTCTTTGAAGACGGTATCCAGGGTATTAAATCATCCCGAGCAGGTGAGTACGAAGACGAGGGACGCGGTGCGGAAATCAATGGAGCAGTGCGGCTTCCAGGTAAACCTTCTGGCCAAAGGTTTAAAACAGAACAGAACCAATATTATCATTGTTTTTCTGGACAAGCACAACGGCGATTATATGAACTTATGGAGAAGCGAGATGCTTAAGTATCTGTTCCGCTATTCCAGCGGTATCGGTTTGAAGATCATTGTGTCTCCATCCGACAGCCACGGTTTTCTGGAAGATGAGACGGATGGATTTTACCTGCTTTCCAGTGGTATCGCTGATGGCGCCATACTGCTGGAACATATGGCAAAAGATCAGAGAATCGAGTATTTGAAACGGACCGGAACTCCGTACGTAGTCCTCGGACAGCCGGAGGAACAGGATATACCGGCGGTCAGCCTTGACAACTTCGATGTGGGGTTAAAGGGAGGCGGATACTTAAAAGAGAAAGGCTTTAAAAAGATTTGTTACCTGACCAATGACGCGAATTTCTATTCTACGAAGCTGCGTGTCGGCGGCTTTTTAAAGGCAGTCCCGGAAGGCCGCGTCGTTTATGGCGTAAAAGACGCAAAGACCGCGTATGAAAGAACCAGGGAGCTGCTGCAGGAAGGGGCAGCAGACAGTATTTTCACAAATGGAGACAACCGGTTCCTGGGAATCTACAGGGCCGCGGCCGAGTGCGGATACAGAATCCCCCAGGATTTGGGCGTGTTGTCGGCAGACGATCTGGCCGTCAACGAGGAAGCATATCCGTCCCTGTCGTCTCTGGGTCAGGATTTTGAAGGTTTGGCGGAGAACTGCATCACCCTGCTCCAGTCCCTTCTTCAAAAGAAGCAGTGTCATGAGGCACTGGTCCGCGAGCAGATTTTTCTGCCGTCCACCATTATGGAACGGGAATCGACCAGAATGACCGGCACAGCCGGGACAGAAGAAAGAAAATCAAATAAAAATATATAATAGAAGAGTTTGGAGGAAGCATCATGAAGAAGCTTGTAGCTACGGCGCCGAGAGTAGCCGAATTAAAGGATTACGAGGACAGACCGATTCAGAGCAACGAAGTGAGAGTGAAGGTAGAGTTTGCCGCACCGAAGCATGGAACGGAGTTAGCCGATTTCAGAGGCACAACACCATTTATTGATGGTAAATTTGATAATGACTGGAAGGTATTTGTGGAGAGAGACGCGGATGAGCCGCGCGGGATTGAGTTCGGCGATCTTCCCATCGGCAATATGTTTGTAGGAACCATCATCGAGGCAGGAGCTGATGTTACGGAATATGCGGTAGGTGACAGAGTGTGTTCCTACGGACCGATTAAGGAGACAGAGATTGTCAATGCCGTGGACAACTATAAGCTGAGAAAGATGAGCAGGGAAGCTTCCGCGAAAAATGCCGTCTGCTACGATCCGGCACAGTTCGCATTGGGCGGAATTCGTGACGCCAACGTCCGCTCCGGCGACAATGTGGTCGTGATCGGACTGGGCGCCATCGGACAGCTGGCGGTACAGATGGCAAAGAAGTCAGGCGCCTCCATCGTAATTGCGGTGGACCCCATTGAAAAGAGAAGAGAGATCGCAGGAAAGTACGGCGCCGATTACTGCTTCGATCCGACCGCCTGTGACGTGGGATACGAGATCAAACGCATTACCGGAAAGATGGGAGCGGATGCGATTCTGGAGACCAGCGGCAGCGTGCAGGCCCTTCAGTCCGCGTTAAAGGGGCTGGCATACGGCGGAACTATCGCCTATCTGGCATTTGCAAAGCCATTTCCGGCGGGGCTCTGGCTGGGACAGGAAGCTCATTACAATTACGGCAAGATCGTTTTCTCGAGAGCGTGCAGCGAACCGAATCCGGATTATCCGAGGTGGAACAGAAAGAGAATCGAGGATGTGGTCTGGGATATGCTGATGAGCGGATATTTAGACTGCTCCGAGATCATCGATCCGGTCGTGAAATTTGAGGATTCAGCAGAGGGCATCTGCACTTATATGGATAAGGAACAGGAAAAGAGCATAAAGATGGGCGTTACATTTGGAGGTGAAGAATGATGCTGCTTGGTACACAGGACAGGGATTTTTTCCCGCAGAACCTGACAGAAAAATTTAAATTTGTAAAATCAATCGGCTTTGAATGCTTCGAGATCGATGGAAAGGTACTGATGGAAAAGCCGGACGAGATCAAACGGGCTGTCGAAGCCTCCGGCCTTCCGGTCTCCAGCGCCTGCGGCGGATACCGCGGTTGGATTGGCGATTTTATCGAGGAGAAGAGACTGAACGGCATCGCTGATTTGAAGGTGATCATCCGGAATTTAAAGGAAGTGGGGGGAACCGGCGTGGTGGTTCCTGCGGCCTGGGGCATGTTTACATACCGCCTTCCGCCGATGGTATCTCCGAGAAGCCGGGAAGGGGACAGAAAGGCAATTCTGGATTCTTTGAGCCAGCTTGAGGAGACGGCGAAGGAGTGCGGAATCTACATCTACTTAGAGCCGTTAAACCGGTATCAGGACCATATGTTAAATACGACGGAAGACGCAGTTTCCATCATCGACGAAGGAAAATTTGAGATGGTGAAGATTACGGGCGATTTCTATCATATGTCCATCGAGGAGGATGATATCTCCGAGACACTGGAAAAATATAAGGATTATATCGGCCATATCCATATCGCGGAGAATCACAGATACCAGCCGGGGACCGGAAGTATTGATTTCAGACGCCATATGGAGACGTTAAAGAGGATTGGATACGACGGAGCGGTTGTGAATGAGGGAAGAATCCGCGGGGAAGATCCGCTGAAGGTCTATGTGGATTCCATTGCTTATATGAAGCAGTTTATGTAAAACAGTTTATGTAAATCATTTCATGCATAACCAGCAATTGCAATACAGGGAGAAGGCCATGAGCAAACTTAAGGTAGCAGTTATCGGGTCCGGGCAAGTAGCCCGGACCTCCCATATCAATCATTATAAGAGCCTCCCGGACGTGGAGGTAAGCGCGGTCTGCGATGTGAATCCGGACGCGGCGAAAATGGCGGCCGATGAGTTTCAGATTCCATCCTGGTACACAGATGCCGGGACCATGCTTGAGGAGGTCCGTCCGGACGCGGTCAGCATCTGTGTGCCGAACAAGTTTCACTGTGATATGACGTGTCTCTGCCTGGAACACGGCTGCCACGTCCTGTGTGAGAAGCCGCCGGCGATCACGGAGGAAGAAGCGGAGAAAATGTGGGATACCGCGAGGCGGTGCGGAAAGATCTTAACGTTTGGGTTTCATTTCCGCCATGCGGAAAAGATCGCCTTTCTGAAGAGAAAGATCGAAGCCGGTGAGATGGGAACTCTGTACGCCGGGGACGTGACCTGGCTTCGGCGAAGAGGGATTCCGGGATGGGGCAATTTCACAAACCAGGAGATGCAGGGAGGCGGTCCGCTGATCGATATCGGCGCTCACATGCTGGATCTGGCCGCCTGGCTGCTGGATTACCCGGAAGTATCCTATGTCTGCGCCTCCTCCTCGGACCTGATCGGAAAACAGGGCGGAACGGGCTTCATGGGAAGCTGGGACGGCGCCAGATTCGGCGTGGAGGACGGCCTGTTCGGATTCATTCAATTTACCAACGGCGGTTCCTTACATGTAAGGACCTCATTTGCGGTCAATATCGCCGATAAGGAAGAGAGAAATGTCCGCCTGTACGGCAGCAAACGGGGAATCAGCGTGTTTCCCTTAGGAATCTACGGCGATGAGGACGGGCAGCAGGTGAACGCGGTCTATCCCTTCGATGAGACGAAGGACTGGCATTACGACTGCATCAGAAACTTTGTGGAGAGCTGCATGGGCCGGGCGGATATTCTTGTTACGCCGGATCAGGCCGTTTATGTGCAGAAGCTGATTACCGGTTTATACCGATCCGCTGGAACGGGAAGACCGGTTATATATGGGAATGGAAATCTATGATCTATTACAAAATAGAGGAGAAGGAAAAAGGATTCCGTTTTTATGAGCCGGAGCGGAATCCGGATTATAACAGAAAGACAGAAGCCGTTTTCGCACAGTGCAACGGCTTTCTGGGTATCCGGGCGTCTTTCGAGACGAAGCAGCTCGATGAGTCGAGGGGAACCTTTATCGGCGGCCTGTACCATAAGGCCGGTGTTCATGAGGTGACGGAGCTGGTGAACTGCCCCGATGTTACCGAATTCAGAATTCGTATTAATGGGGAGAACCTGCGGCTGGATTCCTGCTGTCTGATGGATTACGACCGCTCTCTGTATACAAGATACGGTGAGCTGGAGAGCCGGATCGGATGCGAAATGAAGGCGGCCGGTAGTGTCACGCTTACCTCCAAGAGATTCGCATCTGTGGACAACCGGCGGCTGTTTTGCCATCAGCTGTCGGTCTCCTGTGAGAAAGGCGGTATTCTGGAGCTTTCCACCGGAATCAACGGACAGATTACAAACAGCGGAGTGTCCCATTTCGACCATATGGAGGCCAGAGTATTTGAAAAAAAACGGATGTTCCTGGAATGCGGATGCGACGATGGGCAGATACTATCTGTTATGACGGTATGCAGCACAGGCGAAAGCCGTGAGACGGCGGCCTTTCATCTGGAACGGAGAGGAATCTGTCAGGATTTTAAAAAAGAGCTTCGGCCGGGAGAGGTGTGGACAATCTGTAAGTATACGCTGTTTTATGTGGAAAACGGCGAAGAAGCTGCCGGAAAGACGGCCGGTCAGACCGTGACGGAGATGACGGATGTCCTGGAGGAAGCGGAGGAGGCTGGATGGGGCGGGCTGAACC